>SXGQ01060897.1_pt1 | contig 27420 bp, 22 predicted proteins | sample 3178371 | NCBI WGS metagenome assembly SXGQ01 (sample SAMN11356859, study PRJNA531348) | freshwater metagenome | isolation source: freshwater sample F1-20 | place: China: Fuxian Lake, Yuxi | collected 2017-12-25 | reverse complement strand
TTGGCCGAGGTGGAAGCCTTCGCCGCCGACGCGGCGCCGGGGGCGTATGAACGGTTCGTGGACCGTCAGTTCGCGAAGCCGGCCTATGGGGAGCATTGGGCGCGCCTGTGGCTCGATCTGGCGCGCTACGCGGATTCCAAGGGCTACGCGGATGACCAGCCGCGCAGCATCTGGGCGTATCGTGATTATGTGATCCGGGCCTTCAGTCGCGATCTGCCTTTCGACCAGTTCACCCTGGAGCAGATCGCGGGCGACCTGTTGCCGAACCCAACCCGGGACCAGATCGTGGCGACCGGGTTTCATCGGAACACGATGAACAACACCGAGGGCGGCACCGACGACGAGGAGTTCCGGACCGTGGCCGTGGTCGACCGGGTCAACACCACCTTGGCGGTCTGGATGGGCACCTCGATGGCGTGCGCCCAATGCCACACCCACAAGTACGATCCCATCACCCACAAGGAGTACTTCCAGGTCTACGCGCTGCTCAATCAGACCGAGGACGCTGACCGCAATGACGAGACCCCGCTGCTGGAGTTTTTTACCGCTGACCAAGAGGCGGCGCGGGAACGGGCGGGTACGGAGATCGCGGCCCTGCATGCGAAGTTCCGGGCCGCGCGGGAACGCGAGACGGTCGCGGCCCGCGATTGGGCGCGGGCCTTTCCCGCCCGGCTCGAATGGCGTCCGGCCCCGCTGCGGGCCGCGAGCGCCGCGGGCAAGACACCCTTGCGCCTAGTGGCTGGCGAGGCGGCCGTGGAGGCCGGGCCGGCCAAGGAGACCTTCACTTTGGAGCCGACGCTGCCCGAGGGGGAGACCCTGACTGCGCTGCGGCTGGAGGCGGGACCAGCGGCGAATGGCGGCGGGTTTACTCTGCAGTCGGTCCGGGCGGGCGTCCTGCCCCCGGAACCGTTCCGGCGCGCCCGTTTCGTGCGCGTGGAGAATCCTGGTCGCGGCAAGGTGCTCTCGTTCGCTGAACTGGAGGTGTTCAGCGGCGGGCAGAATGTGGCCCGCGCGGGGAAGGCTCGGCAGAGCTCGACGGCCGAGGGGGCCGAGGCGGCGCGCGCCCTCGACGGCAACACGGACGGCGATTTCTTGTTCAAGTCGGTCTCCCTCACCCAGGTGGAGGACAATCCGTGGTGGGAACTGGACCTCGGGGCCGCGCTGCCGCTCGAGAAGGTTGTCCTGTGGGGCCGGCGCGGCGAGGAGGGCACGCCCACGGGGATCCGCATCACCGTGCTGGACGAGGGGCGCCAGCCGGTCTTCGAGCGGGTGACCAAGGAGTTTCCGCGCCCGACCAATACGGTCCTGCTGTCCGATCCGCGGGAGTTGCCGTTAGCACTGGCCGCGGCGGATCCGGGCCAGGACCCCTTGGAGCCGGGCGCATTGGTCTCGGACCAGCCTCCGCGCAAGGCGCCGAAGGCCCGCAAGGCGGCGGGGCGCCCGACGTGGCGCTCCGGCCCCGCGGGTGGCACGGGCCTCACGCTGGTGCCGGCGCGGCCCCTGCGGCTCGCGCCCGGCGAGAAACTGGTGCTGACCGTGGAGCAGCAGGGCGCGAAGGCGCGCACCGCGGCGGGCGGTCTGCGGGTACTGGCCACGACCGAGGGCAGGGCGGGGGAACACGCCCGGATCCCGGGACCGGTGCTGACGGCCCTGCGGCGCCAGGAGGCTGAGCGCACGCTCGAACAGCAGGATCTGTTGTTGGATCATTATGTCCGCGAGGTGGCGCCCGCATTGGCGACGGAGCGGCGGCGCTTCGCGGCCTTGCAGCGCGAAATGGACGAGATGCCGCTGCAGACCACCCCGATCCTGCGGGAGGTGCCCGTAGCCGAGCGGCGCGTCACGCGCGTGCACCTACGGGGCAATTTCCAGACGCTGGGCGACGAGGTGCTGCCGGGGGTGCCCGCGGTGTTTGGCGCCCTGCCGGCGGGACAGCCGGCGGACCGGGTGGCGCTGGCGCGCTGGCTGGTGAGCCGCGAGAACCCGCTCACGGCCCGCGTCCTGGCGAACCGCCTGTGGGAGGCGATCTTCGGCCTCGGCCTCGTGCGCACCTCCGAGGAGTTTGGGGCGCAGGGCGAGTTGCCGAGCCATCCGGAGCTCTTGGATTGGTTGGCGGTGGAGCTGATGGACGATGGTTGGAGCGTGCAGCGCTTCCTGCGCCGGCTCGTCCTTTCGGCCGCCTATCGCCAGCAGTCGCGGGTGACGCCGGAGGCGTTCGCGGCGGATCCGGAGAACCGGCTGTTGTCGCGCGGCCCGCGGGTGCGGCTGGCGGCGGAGATGGTGCGCGACCAGGCCCTGGCCGTGAGCGGCCTGCTGAGCGCGAAGCAATTTGGTCCACCGGTGCGTCCCTACCAGCCGGCCTTTGATCTGCGGGCGGCGTTTGGCGGGGCGCTCGATTGGAAGACCAGCGCGGGCGAGGACCGGCTGCGGCGCGGCCTGTACACCGAATGGCGCCGGAGTAGTCCCTATCCCTCGATGGTCACCTTTGACGCGCCCAACCGCGAGGTCTGCACCTTGCGGCGGCCGCGCACCAATACGCCCCTCCAGGCGCTCGTGACCCTCAATGATCCCGTTTACGTTGAGGCGGCGCAGGCGCTGGCCCGGCTGATGGCGCACGGTGGGGGGAGCGTCGCGGAGAAGGCGGCGGCGGGCTTCCGGCGGGTGCTGTTGCGGGCGCCGGTGCCGGCGGAGCAGGCGCCCCTCGTCGCGTTGCACGCCGAGGCTTTGGCGGGCTTCACGCGGGAGCCGGAGCAGGCGGCGCAATTGATCGCCAATCCTGACCTGCCCTCGCCCGCGACCTTTTCCGTTCCGGACCTCGCGGCGTGGACGGCCGTCGCCAATGTGCTGCTGAACCTCGACGAGACCTTGATGAAGCCATGAACCTGCGCGTCGAACAGATCCGTCACCAGACCCGGCGCCAGTTCCTGCGGGCGAGCGGGCAGTTCAGCCTGGGCGCGATCGCGCTGCAGGCGCTGGGCGCGGCTCCGGCGCCCGTCGCGAGCCCGGTGAATCCCTTGGCCCCGCGGCCGTCGCACTACGCGGCCAAGGTGAAGCGGGTGATCTACCTGCATATGTCGGGCGGGCCGCCGCACCTCGACCTGTTCGACTACAAGCCGGAGCTGGTGAAGCGGGACGGCCAGCCGGCGCCGGACGACTTCATCAAGGGGCGCCGCTTCGCCTTCACCACCGGCACGCCGCTGCTAATGGGCACCCCGCGGAAGTTCGCGCAACACGGGCGCTCGGGGATGTGGATGTCCGATGCCATCCCGAACTTCCACGGGCTCGCGGACGAGCTGTGCCTCATTAAGTCGATGCACACGGACCAGTTCAACCACACCCCGGCGGAGCTGCTGCTCTTCACGGGGTCGCCCCGGGGCGGCCGGCCCTCGATGGGCTCGTGGGTGACCTACGGTCTCGGTTCCGAGAACGCGGACCTGCCCGGGTTCGTGGTTCTCATCAGCAGTGGCACCCAGCCCAGCGCGGGCCAGAGCGCGTGGGGCACCGGGTTTCTGCCTTCGGTGTTCCAGGGCGTCCAGTGTCGCTCGAAGGGTGATCCGGTCCTCTATGTGAGCGATCCTGCGGGCATGAGTCGGGCGCTGCGGCGCCAGACCCTCGATGCGCTGCGGGTGCTCAATGAGCGCCAGGCGGCGGAGCTGGGGCATCCGGAGACCCTGACCCGCATCGCCCAGTACGAGCTGGCGTTCCGGATGCAGGCGAGCGTGCCGGAGGTGATGGACATCGGCCGCGAGCCGGCCTCCGTACTGGAGGCGTATGGCGCGGTCCCGGGCGAAGCTAGCTTCGCGAACAACTGTCTGCTGGGCCGGCGCCTGCTCGAGCAGGGAGTGCGCTTCGTTCAGTTGTTTGACTGGGGCTGGGACTTCCACGGCACCACGCCGCGCGAGGACATCCGGGACGGCCTGACTCGCAAGATGGCCCGGACCGATAAACCGGTCGCGGCGCTCCTGGGCGACCTGCGCGAGCGGGGCCTATTGGACGACACCTTGGTGGTGTGGGGCGGGGAATTCGGCCGCACCCCATTCCGCGAGGGCCGGACTGCGAAGGGCGACGTGCTGGGCCGGGATCACTTTCCGGATGCCTTCTCGGTGTTCCTTGCCGGCGGCGGCGTGAAGCACGGCTACACCCACGGCGAGACCGATGAGCTCGGCTTCAGCGTGACGCGGGACAAGGTGCACGTGCACGACCTGCAGGCGACGATCCTGCACCTGCTCGGGTTCGATCACACGCGGCTGAACTTCCGCTTCCAGGGTCGGGACCACCGCCTGACGGACGTCCACGGCCACCTGGTGAAGGACATTTTGGCCTGAGCCGAAAGCTGAGCGCGGCGTTGACGCGTTCCGGGGCGGGTCGCACGCTGCAGGCCTTCCCCTGATGCACCCCGCCACGCTCCCCCGTCGTCGTTTTCTCCAGTCGGCCAGCGCTTCCGGCGCCGGCCTCCTCCTGCTGCCTTCGGCCACCCTTTTCGGGCAAAACACCCCGAGCAAGAAGCTCAACATCGCGCTCATCGGTGTGTGGGGCCGCGGTCTGGCTCACTACAACACGCTGATGAAGGAGAACGTCGTCGCGCTGTGCGACGTGAACGAGCTCCGGTTCCCCGATGCCCTAAAGGCTTTCCCCAATGCGCGCACCTACACCGATTGGCGCGTGCTGCTGGACAAGGAGAAGAATATCGACGCAGTCGTCTGCTGCACGCCGGACCACCATCACGCGCACATCGCGATTTGGGCGATGAACCGCGACAAGCACGTGTACATGGAGAAGCCGATCGCGTTGACGGTCTCCGAGGCGCGAGCGGTGCGCGCGCTGTACCTGAAGAAGCGGAGCAAGCTTGCGACGCAGGCGGGCACGCAGCGGCACGCCATCCCGAATTTCCAGCGGGTGAAGGAGATGGTCCGCGACGGCGCGGTGGGTAATTTGCAGGGTGCTTTTGCGTGGGGCAACCGCCAGCTGCCCCGGCCCGGCTATCTGCCCGCCGAGGGCACGCCGCCCGCGACGCTGCATTACGACCAGTGGATCGGGCCCTCGCCGATGCACCCGTACAATCCCGATTACTTCTCGGGCCGCGCGGGCGCGAATTGCCTTCAGTGGAACATGTTTTGGGACTTCGGCACCGGCCAGATCGGCGATATGGGCGCCCACACGATGGACCTCGCCTGGAACGCCCTCGACGCCACGTACCCGACGTCCGTCGAGGCTTCCGGGGATCCGTTCAATCCTGACGTCACCCCGGTGAAGCTGCAGGCCCACTGGCAGCTCCCCGCTAATGCCTGGCGCCCCGAGATCCGCCTCAGCTGGTACCAGGGCAAGGTCTTCCCGACTTCGCCGAAGAAGTTCATCGACCTCGATGGCATCGGCCACGGCGCGATGTTCAAGGGCAACAAGGGCGTGCTGCTGTCCGACTTCAGCACGCGGATGCTCATCCCCGACGCGAAAGCGGATCCGGCCGACTACATCCCGCGGCCGCGCGAGAAGCAGATTCCGCCCATCGGCGACTTCCAGGAGGAATGGATCAACGCCTGCAAGGGCGACGTCACGAAGACGTCTTGCAACTTCGACTACAACGGCCTGATGACCGAGTGCATGGCCTTGGGTCTGGTGGCCTATCGGGCGGGCAAGCGGCTGAAGTACGATGGCCAGACCGGCCAGACGGATGACGCCGCGGCCAACGCCTTCCTGAGCCGCGCTTACCGCGCCGGCTGGCCGCTGCAGGGCTGATTCACGCGCCGAGTCGCCGTCCGCGCTACCCTGCTGCCCGTGCCCGCGTCCGGTTTGCCGGCTCGCGGGCGCGCTGGCTGCGGCGGACGAGCGCTTCAAGGCCGAGGTGAAGATTGGGGACGCGGCGGTGGTTGAAAGTGGGGAGCCGCCCGCGGTCTCGGCCACGGAAGTGGTGCCGCCGGCCGGGAGCCAGCGTTCCGTCCCGGCCCGCAAGGCCCGCGGCGGTTGAGGCGGGGCGCTGCCCGGGAAGCAGAAGCGCTCAACCCGCTTGCCGCTGGCTTGGCCCGAGGGATGCTTCCTCGACCGAAAATCGGTTGCCCGCTCGCCGCGCCGCGCCAGCGCGCAAGCCAAGCGTCCTCAAGCAACCGAATTCCGCAGTGTCCCGACCGGCGGCAGGGAGATGCGTACCTCGTCGCCCGAATGCAGCGTGAACTCGTCGGGTGGTACGATCCCCGTTCCGGTCATCAGGTAGGCGCCCGAGGGGAAGCGGTTCTCCCGGAAGAGCCAGTCGGCAAGGGACGGCAAGGGGCGTCGGATGCGGCCGACTTGGGTCTCGCCGGAGAAGACGGTCTGGCCGGCGCGGAGGATTTCTAGGCGGATCGGGGTGTCGGGCGCGGGCAGGTCCGCGGTTACGACGAGGCAGGGGCCAAGGGCGGCGCAGCCGTCGTAGACCTTGGCCTGCGGGAGGTAGAGGGGGTTTTCGCCCTCGATGTCCCGGGAGCTCATATCGTTCCCGATGGTGTACCCGAAAATACGGCCGGCGGCGTTGAGGGCGAGGGTAAGCTCGGGCTCGGGGACGCTCCAGCGGGCGTCCGCGCGGATGCGCACGGGCGCGTCCGGGGCGACGGTGCGGTGCGGGGTAGCTTTGAAGAAAAGTTCGGGGCGATCCGCGTCGTAAACCTTATCGTAGAAGGTGCCGCCGCCGGCGTCGCGGGATTCGGCCATCCGGGCGCTTTTGCTGCGGAGGTAGGTCACGCCTGCGGCCCAGATTTCCTGCGACTGGAGGGGCGCGAGGCGGTGGGTGGGAGGCGGGACCGGCGCGCCGGCGGCCGCGAGAGCTGCCTGGGCGAAGGCGACGGGATCCGCCGCGCGAAAGAGGCTATCGATCGAGAAGTCGCGCGGCGCGGGACGGAAGACGCCCAGCTGCTCGAGCAGGAGGCCACCGAGGGTGGCGTGGAGGTGGATCACGGCGGGATCAGGGGTTGACCAGTTCCACGGACACCACTCTGAGGTTGAGCGAGAGCCGGGCGGCAGCGTTGGGCGCCGCGCTCAGGGCGAAGCGTTCGACCGAAATGTAGGGGGAGCGGGCCTGGAGGGCCTCGTAGAACTTCCGCAGCGGTTCCCAGTCAGCCTGGTTGATCGCGAAGTCGGAGGAGTGGATCGCGAACTGCCCGCTGCGCTCCGTCGCTGGGGTGCCGGAAACGGCGTTCTTCAGGCCCGCCTCAGTGGCCAGCTGCGCCACGATGGTGACCAGCTGGTTGCCGTTGAGGGCGCGAGCGGGGTCGAGGCGGCCGGCGGTACGCTGGGCGGTTTCCTCGATCACGGTCCGGTTACGGATCCACTGGGACTGCTCGCCGAGCCGGAGCGTGGTGAGATGCGCCTCCCGTCGGAAGGCGCCGGCCCGGTCGGCGAAGGCGGAGAGCCACCAGAGGGCGCCGATGCCCACGAAGGCGACGAGGAGGAGTTTCTCCCGCAGGAGCCGGCTGAGGAAAAGATGGCGCAGGGTGCGGATCATTTGGCGGGGGGAGCGGGATCCTCCTTGGGCAGCAGCGCCTCGGGCTTGAACACGGCGGTGAGCGTGAACTGGGCCTGGTCGCCCTTCACCTGCGAGATCGGCGCCTCTACCTTGGCGATCGAAGGCAACTTCCGGAGGGCCGCCTCGTACTCGGAGACCTTGGCGGGATTAGTGGTCTTGCCCTCGACGAACAGGGTATAGAGGCCCTTCGACTGGTCGGCCTGGATGCGGGTGAACTGGATCTCCGGCGGCTTCCGCTCGAGGTCCACGCCGGTGAGCTGGGTCATCATCTCCAGCGGTTGCAGGCGTTTGGTGGCCAGTTCCTCGATCTTCCGGGTTAGCTCGTGCACTCCGCTGATCTTGTCGACCAGCGGTTTCTGCGCGGCCAACTGCTGCGCGCGCGCGCGCTGCCAGACGCTTCCTCCAGCGAGGGCCAGTTCTCCGAGGCCCAGCAAGAAGAGGGCCGCGGCTAGGCCGGTGAAGGTCCGCCACAGGATCACGTCGCGGCGACGGCCGCGGCGCAGGGCGGCGAGGTCGGCCTTGTCTCGCACGTCGATCGCGACGGTCGCCGCCGCGTCGAGTCGCGCCGTAAAATCCCCGCTGCGGAAACTGACTTCGCGGTCGCGCGTCGCCGCCAGTGGGGCCGGGGCCGCACCCAGAGCGATCACGGGGCCCGACGCGCCGAGGTCATCGAGGAGTGCCGCTTGCGCGGCCGCGCGGACGTTTTCGTCGGCCTCGGGGGGAAGGGGCCGCGTGAGCAGAAGCTCGGGGACTGGACCTGCGCCCCAGACTACGCCGGTGAGCTCGTCTTTGCCGGGCACGATCACCGCGGAGCCGGCATCTGGGGTCTGGCCGAAGGCGGTGGCGAAGGCGGGCAGGACGAGTTCCGCGTCCGCCCAGGCCGCGACCTCGTCGGCGGAGAAGCGACGCCGGTAGGCGGCGAAGGCGAGGGCGTGAGGCGATCCGGGCCGCCAGTACCAGCCGTGATACAGTTGGGCGAGGGGGAAGGGGGAGGCGGCCTCGAGGCTGAGTTCTACTGCGGCGGCCACCTCGGCCGGTTGGGCTCCCTCCGGCACCGGGATAGCCCGGCTGAAGAAGGCGCTGTCCGGCAGCAGCGCCACCCGGGGGGGCGGCGGTCCGGCGCGGAGGAAACTGAGGATCGAAGCCATCAGGGAGTAAGAGGTACTAGGCACGAGCAGCGCCCGGAGAACAAGACCGCAGAGGCCGCGCCGTAGCTCACTCCGTGGTCTCCCGGGGAATGTCTTCGTTCTCGCGCACCTCCAGGATCACCCACGGGTAGCGTAGGCGCTCTTCGGTGGCGCCGGCTCTGGTGGGCGCCGCGGGAGTGGTCGGCGTGGGAGTTGGGGTCGGGGTGACGCCGGGGCGGGGCTCCGCTTTTACGAGCCCGGGGGGCATTCCGGGAGGCACTGCGGAGGCGGCGCCAGGGGCAGCGACTACGACTGCGAGCCGGTATTCATTGCGCCCCTCACGCACCAGCACGTGGATGCGCAGGGCGGAAAGGTTGAGCGCGAAGCCGGCTGGATTGCCAGCGGGGCCCGCGACTTGGCCGATCTCCTGCGGGTTGCGGAACACGCCGGGGCCGCCGCGCTCGAACCGGCCTTCCCCGCGCAGGAAGTCCGACATCCCCTTGGCCTGCTCCGGCCCGTATTGTCCGAGAGCGGCTAGGACATCGGGCCGTGCGCCGTTCAGGTTCGGCTGCGGGAAATCGAACAGGGAGACATTCTCCGCGAAGCGCCGCCAGTAGGCGTTGGGCCGCCCCGTTTCATCGTAGAAAAACTCGCGCGCCTTTTCGATCGCAGCCAGTTCGTGAAAGGAGCGCAGCGGCCGCCCGGGCGGCCGGTAAGGCACCGGCTTCGACGCGTAGTCAGGCTGCCAAGGGGTACTGTAGACGTGACCTGGCTTCATCCAGCCGAGGAGTGAGTCCACCACCTCCTCCGCGCGCGCCTTCGGCACGTCCCAGTACAGGAGCAATTGCAGGAGCGTCTGGGGCGAGGTGCGGGGCAGCGACAGCTTGCCGCTCTCGTCGCTGAAGGTGACGGTTACCGTGCGGCCTTCCTCCGGCTCGTAGCCCGCGAATCCCAGCGGGTCGTCCCAGCCCTCGGCGGGGCTACGCAGGCCGTTACCCGCTTCCTTAAACTCAGCGAGCACCCCCAAGGTCAGCTCCAGCGCCGAAAAGGCCTCCACGCGTAGGCGGCGCTTCACCGACTCGCGGTGATCAACGAGCAGATCCACCGCCGCTCGGTCCATGAACGCCACCAGCGCGAAGGCCGCGAACATCAGGGTGGTCAGCACGACCACGATGACGGAGCCGCGGGACGTGCGGCGGCGGGCAGAGCACGGGAGGAGCGCCGGCATCGTTCAGAAGGCTGGCAGACCGGCGCCGGCCGCGGGCACGGCGATGAGGCTCTCCCGCTTGAGTTGCCCGTGGGTGAAGGTCAGGCGCAGGCGTCCCGGCACCAGTGGCTGCCCCTGGGGGTCTAGCTTGAGCAGGTTCTCGGTCGTCCAGCGCCGGGCCTCGGGGTCGTAATAATCAAACGAGATGCCCGTCGCGAGCGGGGAGATGAGGGTTTCGCGTGGCGCTTCCTCGCCGAAGCCGCGTTCCAGCCGCGACTGCCAGAGTAGGAGGAGCCCCTGGTTGGTGCGCACCTGGAGGGAGCACACGACCTCCGGTAGGGGGGGGCCGGGCCAGTCGCAAAGGCGACTGCCCGCGGGCAGCTCGAAGGTGAACAGGCGCTCGATCAACCCGGCGCGTGGACGCACTTCGGGCAGGGAGAAAGTCGCGGCGTCGGCCCGGCCGAAGGGCGGGAGCGCGGCGGTGCGGAGGTCCTGCGCGAGGAAGCGGGTGACCGCCCGCACGTGCTGGTCGAGCAGGCGGACGTCCGCGCGCCGGCCCCACAGTTCCCCCATCGAGAACAGGAAGGAGCTCATCGCCACGAGCAACAGGGCGACCAGCGCGAGGGCCAGCAGCATCTCCAGCAACGTGAAGGCGCGGCGCCGGCCGCGGGGGGCGGATGGCCTCATCGTGAGCCGGCCTCCGGTTCACGCCGCGTCTTTAGTTCGAGGATGCGGGTCTTCGTCTCCTCCTTCAGGCGCCCGCGCACGCCCGGGTCGGTCACCCAAGTCGGCCGCAGGAGGAGGAAGGCCTGGCTCCGCCGCTCGGGTCCCGAGACGTCCGTGGAGGTGAGCTCGCAGCTGAAGGTGACGCGGTAGACATCTGCGATGGACGTGGGCGTGATCTCCGCCGACCACTTGGCGCGCCGGCCGCCCGCGGTCTCGAACTCCCCGCCTTCCTCCAGCCGCCGCGGGTCGGGTTCGCGCAGCACCTGCTGGCGGGCGAAGGCGAAGTCCTCGTCCACCACGGCCCCGCGTGCGGCCGCCTCGTAGCTGTTGAGGACGTTCAGGTAGGCCGAGGCCATCATCACGGCCGCGAAGGCGAAGATCGAGAGCGCTGCCAGCACCTCGACCACGGTAAAGCCGCGGGCAGTCCTAGGGTGCGTTGCGGTCATCTTCGGGCGTGAGCACGGGCGCGCAGGTCCAGGGGTCGACGCGCAGGACGGAGCGGCCGCCAGCGCGGGCGAGCTGGGCGCGGAAGGGCGCGCAGGTGCCGTCCGGGTAAAAGCTCGCGTGGGGCAGGGAACGGGCTTCGAGCAACACCCCGCCCACGAGAATGGCGTTGGCGCCCTGGGTGGCCGCGCCGAGGAAGTCCACCTCGAGGTCGCCGGCCAGTTCCGGAGCAATGGGGAAACGGCGCAACGGGCGCTCCGGCGCCGGCGGCTCGCCGAGTGGGCCCGGGGCCGGTGCCTCGCTGTCGAGGAGCAGGAAGGCCCGGGTTTCGCCATCAAAGCGGAGGTGCACTTCGCGGCCAGACTTCAGGGCGGTGCGGCGGGCCTCAGCCACCGCCTGCCAGAAGACCTCGGAGGGGGTGGCGCCGCGAGTGGAGAGTAGGCGCGCGGAGCCGCCGACAAGGAAGGCTGACAACAGGCCGATGAGGGCCAGCGTGAGCAGGATCTCGAGCAGCGTGAACCCGCGCCGGCGCGGGCGGGACGGACGGTGAGGGGACCGCCGCATCCGCGGGCCTATTTCTCGGGCCCGGCCCCCGCGTCCCAATTGCCGAGATCGTCGGCGGTCCCGCTCTGTTTGTCGGGTCCCTTGGACCAGAGGTCGTAGCCGCCCTTGTTGCGCGTACCGGGGTAGGCGTACTGGTACGGTTCCCCCCAGGGATCAGTCGGCACTTTGCTACCGTCTAGGTAGGGTCCAAACCAGCGGTCCCCCTTGGTCGCGGGGCGGGTCAAGAGCGCCTGCAGCCCGTCGCTGGTCGAGGGATAGTCGCCCATATGGATTCGGTACGAGGTGAGGGGCGTTTTCATGCTCTCCCGGACGAAGATATTCACCGTGCTGGCTTGGGCGCCACCAAAGATCTTATCGACGTTGGTGATGGCGAGACCGGCGAGGAGACCGATGATCGCCAGCACCACGAGGATTTCGAGTAGGGTGAAGGCCCGTCGACGGAGGCCCGATTGGCGGCGGAACGAGCTAGGCATGGTCCGAGGATGGCGGAACCCGGACGGATGTCGAGAATCAGGGTTCTGGCCGGCTCAGCGACCGAGCGCCGCGCGCAGCACTGGCTCCATCGCATCCGCCTGCCGCATGAAGCCCAGGTCGTTGGGGTGGGAGGCGTCCGTGGCACCCTCGGTGTCCGCCCCCAGCAGCTGGTCGCCCGCAATGTAATGCAGCCCGCGGAGACCCTCTTTCTGCAGGGCGGCGAAGGCCTCCCGAAGGGCCGCGTGGTTCTCATCGTGAAACTTCGCCTTCGCGGGCGTGATCCAGCTATTGGTGAACCGGCGGTCCTCGACGAGGATGATGGGAGTGTCCGGGCGCGCCTTGCGCAGCTGGCGGACGAGCGGGACGCATTTCTCCCGCACGGCTGCGGCGTTCATATTCGGCAGGCAATCGATCACGTACGCGGCCGCGTCCACCTGCGTCAGGTAGTCGCCCACGGCGGTGTCCATCCGGCCGTTGCCCGAGAACCCGAGGTTGACCACCGGCAGGTCGAGGCGGCGGCCGAGAATCGCGGGGTGCACGATCCCGGGACGCGAGGCGCAGGCGCCGTGCGTGATCGAGGTCCCGTAGAAGACGACTGGGCGGGCCCGCGGTGCGAGACCCTCGAACTTGGTCCCCGGGGGCACGCCGATCCGCAGGAATTCCACGCCGTTATACAAGGGCAGGTAGGCCGCGTATTCCCGCTCGCCCGGCGCGAGGTCCCGGATGATCTCCACCTGCAATTCCTGCTTGTCGGGTCGCGTGACCTGCACCCAGCGCCAGCGGCCCTGATCGTCTCGCGCGTACAGGTCCACGCCGCTCACGCCCGTGGCCGGCATATGGGGCATCCCGAGCCGGTCCTTCATCAGCCGGTAATGGACGTGGATCGCGGTCGCGTTGGTGCGGAACCGGACCATCATTCCGGCACTGTCGCGGCTGAGATTCCAGACGGCCGGGGTAACCGTCTGCTGGGCGGCGGCGGGAAAGCGGTCGAACCAACGGGTCCGCGGGGCGTCACTCCACGCCCGGCCCTCGACGCCCCACTGGGTCACATCGTGCCAGACCAGTTCCGCGGCGGCCGCCTTCCCCGCACCCATTGCGGGATCCAGCTTGGCGACATCAGGCGCCTTGGCCTTGGGGTTCGCCGCCAGCAGGGGCGTGGCGAGGAGGGCGAGCAGGGTGGGGAGGAGCGGGGTTAGCTTCATCTTCCCCGGTTTGTCAGCGCGGCGCCCCGCCGGCAAGGGGGCAAAATCACCTCCGCCCCGGCGCCCGACCGCGGGCGAGCACCTGGGCGGGGCAGCGGGGAGTTCTCAGGACAGCTTGATGCCGCGGGCGGCGGCCGAGCGGAGCAGCGCGTCGGCCATGTCGCTCGGGGTCGCCGCGACTTCGATCCCGCACTCACGGAAGATCGCGATCTTGGCCGCGGCGGTGTCCTCGTGGCCGCCGATGACTGCGCCAGCGTGGCCCATCCGGCGGCCCGCGGGGGCGGTCGCCCCCGCGATGAAGCCCGCGACCGGCTTGCGGCAGTGCTCACGGACCCAGCGGGCGGCCTCGACCTCGGCGCTGCCGCCGATCTCGCCGATCATAATGATCCCGTGCGTCTCGGGGTCCGCGTTGAACAGTTTGATCACATCGAGGTGCGAGGTGCCGTTGACCGGATCGCCGCCGATGCCGACGCAAGTCGACTGGCCAAGGCCCTTGGACGTCAACTGGAACACGGCCTCATCGGTGAGGGTGCCGGAGCGGGAGACCACGCCGACTCGGCCCGGGCGGTGAATGTAACCCGGAGCGATGCCGATGCGGCAGCCGCCTTTGGAGCCGGGGCCCGTGCCGGGCGTGACCAGCCCAGGGCAATTGGGGCCCACCAAGCGGGTGCGGCGGCCCTGCATCGCGCGCTTCACGCGGATCATGTCGCGGATCGGGATGCCCTCGGTGATGGCGACCGCCAGGTCGAGGTCGGCATCCACCGCCTCCAAAATCGCGTCGCCCGCGAACGGGGGCGGGACGAAGATCGCGGAAACCGTGGCGCCGGTGGCTCGGGCGGCCTCGGCGACCGAGTTAAAGATCGGGACCCGGTGCCCCTGATGTTCGAAGTGCTGGCCGCCCTTGCCGGGCGTGACGCCCGCGACGACCTGCGTGCCGTAGTCGAGCGAGAGCCGGGTGTGACGGGCCCCGAACTCGCCGGTGATGCCCTGGATCAGGATCTTCGTGGTGGGGGTGATGAGAATGGCCATGGGAGGGAGGTGCGGACGGGGTTCAGGCGACGAGCCGGACGATCTTCTGCGCGGCATCAGCCATCGTGTCGCCGGACACGAGGGTGAGCCCAGAGGCGGCGAGGGTGGCCTTGCCGGCCTCGACGTTGTTGCCCTCGAGGCGGACGACCAGTGGCAGCTTGAGGCCGACCTCACGGACCGCCTCGACGATGCCCTGAGCGATGACGTTGCAGTCCATAATACCGCCGAAGATATTCACGAGGATCCCCTTCACGTTCGGATCCCCGAGGATAATCTTGAAGGCCGCGATCACTTGGTCCTTCGAGGCGCCGCCGCCCACGTCGAGGAAGTTGGCCGGCGTGCCGCCGAAATGCTTGATGATGTCCATCGTCGACATCGCGAGGCCGGCCCCGTTGACGAGGCAGGCGATGTTGCCGTCGAGGGCGATGTAGCTGAGGGCGTACTTGGAGGCTTCGATCTCCTTCGGATCCTCCTCGTTGAGGTCGCGCAGCGCGGTGATCTCCGGGTGGCGGAAGAGAGCGTTGTCGTCGAAAGACACCTTGGCATCAAGGGCTAGGACCTCGCCGGCCGGGGTCGTGATGAGGGGGTTAACCTCGACCATCGCGGCGTCCGTTTCCCAGAAGCAGGTGTAGAGGTTGCGGATCAACTTAGCGGCGTTCTTGGCTTCCGCGCCGGTCAGGCCGAGGGCGGCGATGAGGTCGCGGACCTGGAAGTCCGCCAGCCCGTAGGCCGGATCGACGCGGACCTTGGTGATTTTTTCCGGGGTCTCGTGGGCAACCTTTTCGATCTCCACGCCTCCCTCGGTCGAGGCGACAATGACCGGGCGGGAGCTGGCGCGGTCGAGGAGAATGGCGAGGTAGTACTCCTTCTTGATGTCACTCGCGACGGTGAAGTAGACGGTCTGCACCCGACGGCCGGCGGGGCCGGTCTGGGCGGTGACCAGCGTCTGACCGAGCATATTGCCCGCCATCGCGAGGGCGGCGACCTTGTCTTGGCAGAACTTCACGCCGCCCTTGAAGCCGTTGGTGAATGTGCCCTTGCCGCGCCCGCCGGCGTGGATTTGGGACTTTACCATCGTGGGACCTTCGGGGAGCTGGGCGAGGGCGGTGGCGAACTCCGCCTGGCTCCGGGCAGCGGCGCCGCGGGGGACGGGCACACCGTATTTCTCGAAGAGGGCCTTGGCCTGGTACTCGTGGATGTTCATGCGGGGAGGTTCGTAAAATGCTCAGCAAACCAGAGGCGGGGCCGCGGAAGCACGCCCAAAATCGTTGTTTGCCTCGAGGTTGCGTTTCCATGCGTTCCCCGCACGATCGGGCTCGATGCAAGCTCACGAGGTCATGAGGGAGGTTTTGAAGCAGACCAGCGCCAAGCGGATTGCCGCGGATATGAACCTGTCCCTCTCCCTCGTCTATAAATGGGCGGAGCCCGTCGAGCCTGGCGCGGCCTCGGGCAGCCCGCTGGAGCGGGTCGGGCAACTGCAGCGTATCACCGGCGACCCGCGGATCGCCCAATGGGTTTGCGAGCAGGGGGATGGATTCTACATCCGCAACCCGCAGGAGCTCGCCGGCAGCGCCCGGCTGATCCCCGCCACCAACGGGATCGTGCAGGAGTTCGCCGATATGCTCGCCACGATCGCCAGGGCCTCGGCCGACAGCACGATCACGCGCGAGGAGGCCAAGCACATCCGGCGCCGCTGGGAGGAACTCAAGGGCGTCACGGAGTCCTTTGTCCGTGCCGCCGAGACTGGCAGCTTTGGCTCTCCTTCAGCGCCACCGCCCAGTCCCTCCCGCTGACGCCCGCGCCCGCGCGGGGCGCGAGCGCGGGAGCTAAACGGGTCGCGTTCAGCGGCCCAAGTACTTGTCGCGGCCTTGAACGAGGGCCTCGATCTTGCGGTCGGCGATGGACCGCTTGAGCATCCAAAACCCGCAATCGGGGTGCGCCCAGCGCACGCGGCCCGGGCCGACCTTCTTCTCCACGGCCTCGAGGCGGCGGGCCACCTCGTCCGGGGTCTCGATGTGGTTCACCTTAATGTCGATCACGCCAACACCCAGAGCGATGCGGCGGTCGATGTGCTTCAGGGCGTCGAGGTCTGCCGCGGGCCGGTGCGCCAGTTCCAGCACGAGGTGGTCCGTGTGGAGGGCGTTGAGGAAGTCCAGCAGCTTGCGCCAGTTGCCCTTCTGGATGGTCTGGCCGCCGTAGTTCCCGAAGCAGAAGTGCACGCTGCGCTCGGTGCCGGGGGAGATGGCGTCCAGCACGAGGTTCATCGCCGCCGCCGCCAGGGGGGCGTCCGCCGGGTTGCCGGGGATGTTGGCCTCGTCCACTTGGATGCAGGCAGCGGGCAGGCCGGTGACCTGCGCCGCGAGGACCTCGCCGAGGGCCATTGTCAGCCGGTCGAAGTCGCGGTAGTGGTGGTCGAGGAGGGTCCGGGCCAGCATGTAGGGGCTGGTCACGGTGAACTTGAATGGTCCGCCCGCGACGGCCGCCGCCCGCTGGCAATCGGCGAGCAGGTTCAGCGAACCCTCGCTCAGGGCGCCGGTGACGACCCCAGCCGGCTTGCGGCGAAAGCCCATCGGGTGGTGGCGCGAGAACTCATCCGTTACCGAGCGGCCGACGACCGAGGAAATGCCGGCCATGGGGCGGATAAAGTATTCAATCATCCCGTTGGTGTCGGGATGGTTGATGTCGAAGCGGTACAGTTCCCCGTCGGTCGGCAAGTCGATCCCGGCCTGACGCTGCAGGTCGAAGACAACGCGAGTGGCATCGATCACGGCCTGTTCGCTGGGCAGGGCGGCGAGCCAGTCGGGGATCGGGTAGGAGCCGACCGTGGTTGTGAGGATCCGAGGGGATTTCGGGAGTTTCGCGTTGGGCATGGAAAATACGTTTAGCGGGCTGCGGTGCGGCGGAGGAGTTCGTGTACGGTGCCGACGATCTGGTCCTCCAGACCCGGAGTCCAAGGGCCGGGCTGGCCGTAAGGCACCATCGAGGTCTCGCCCTCGTACCGGCCTTCGCGCAGCACGCGTTCGCTCGGAATGTAGGCCATGACATCGTTCGCGTAGCCGAAGACCCACAAGGCGTCGCCGGCCTCCCGCCGCAGCCGCAGGGCGTAATCCACGACCACCTCGCCGCCCAGTGCCACCCAGGCCAGTCCCCCGAGGCGCCACGCTTGCACCGGGTAATCGTACTCCAGCAGCCGCGGGCCGCGGGTGCGCTGGAGTTCGCGGACGGACGCGGCCCAGGCTTGGTGCATCTCGCGGTTGGGCTGCACCTTCTCCTCGGCCTCCTTCAACTGTGCTTCGGTCGGCTGCCGCGCAAAGCGAAGATTCACGTCGGTCCAGGCCGCGGCGAACCGGCCCTCGACCCGGGCAAGGGGGCGGCTCAGCGCGCGGTCGGCAGCGTCGGCCAGCGCGCGGCCGTGGGCCTCCACGTGGACGAGCTCGCGGCGCGGGGCGGGGTTGATGTCGGCGCCGCAGCCGATCGCGAAGAGCACGGTTGCGCCCGGGTGCCGCCGTTCCAGCTCCAGCTGGGCAACCCCAGCGTAATCCCCGTGCCACTGGAAGATCCCGAGGGTCGTGTTGTGGCAGGCGTAGGAGACGAGCAGGGCGCGGAGGGCGCCGTCGGTCCCGCGCACCGCGAGGACCGGCACGCGCGGGTCAAAGGGGCCCTTCAGCTTGCCGGCCGCGCGGAGGGCGGGGACTTCCTTTTCGGGATTCTCCCGGCGATTGAAGCCGAAGGTCGCCTCATCGACGCCCCAGCCGATCTGCGCCGGCGCGAGGGCCGCGAGGGCGGTCTCCGCCGCCTGCACCATCTTTTGCTCCAGCTCCTTCAGGTAGGCGACGGAGCGGGCGCGGCCGTCCGGCGGCAGGATCCGGATGCCGCGCAGGTTACCTTCGAGAGCCGGGGCGCAATGGGTGTGCGAGACATTGGTCATCACGGCCGCGCGTGGCAGTCCGTGGCGCCGCTGCAGCTCCGCCGCCACGCGGTCCGACGTTTCCCGTGCGATGCCGCAGAGGTCCAGCGTCAGCAGCAACCCCCGGTTGCCCGCGGGATCGCTCACGGCGAGGGCCTTCACCCAGAGGTCCTGCAGCTTGCCGTCCGCGGGCCGGTCGCGGGAGGCGTAGCCCGTCATCCACAGTCCCGCGGGGGGCGTGATGTTTTCCCGGCCGGTGCCAGCCCTCCACCCCGGCGTATCCCCGGCCCGCAGCGTGACGGTGGCCAGCAGCAACCAGACCAGCAGGGCGGGGGAAAATAGGGGACGGCGGGGCATCCGCCGAGTAACCGCGGCGCCCCCGGCCGAGGCAAGGGCGGACTCGGTTGACCTTTGCCGGAATGGCCGAGTTTTGGCGCGACGGCGCGCGGTTCGCCGACCACGCTGTGCGCATGCCCTACTGCCGTCTGCCCCTGCTGCTGTTGCTCCTGCCTGCTCTGGTTCCCGCCGCCGAACGCCTCGATCGCTATCAGTTGCTGGTCCGGCGCGGGACCGACGGGCGGCCGGCTCCCGTACGCGAAGCGGCCGACTGGGCCCAGCGCCGTGCCGAGATCCTCGCCGGTGCCGTGGCGGTGATGGGCCCGCTCCCGGGGGCGGAGCGCCGGGTGCCCCTGGAGGTCCGCGTGCTCTCCGAGACGGACTGCGGCACCTACGTCCGTCGCGAGATCACCTACGTCGCGGAGCCCGGCGGGACCGTGTCCGCCTACCTGCTGGTGCCCAAGGAGGTGCTCGCGGGCCGGGCGGTGCGTCCGGGCATCCTCGCGCTGATGCCGACCAACAACGCCGAGGGGAACCGCCCGGTGGTCGGCCTCGGCCGGCCGGACAGCAAGCCGGGGCGCAATTACGGCGAGGAACTCGCCGCCCGGGGCTTCGTCGTGCTCGCCCCGCCTTACCCCCACCTCGGGGAGTACCGCCCGGATCTCGCAGGCCTAGGCTACAAGAGCGGCACGATGAAGGCCATCTGGGACAATATCCGCGGCCTCGATGTCCTCGCGGCCACGCCGGGGGTGTCGCCCCGGGGGTTCGGCGCCGTGGGGCACTCGCTGGGCGGGCATAATTCGATCTACACCGCCCTGTTCGACGAACGCATCCGCGCGGTGGTCTCCAGCTGCGGCTTCGACTCCTTCCTTGATTATTATCAGGAGAAGCGGGACGTCGTCTGGCGTCCCGGGCAGGGCTGGACCCAGGAACGCTATATGCCCGCGCTGGCGGCCTACGCCGGCCGGCTGGAGGCCATCCCATTTGATTTCCCGGAACTCATCGGCGCCCTCGCCCCCCGGGCCTTCCTCGCGATCGCGCCCACCGGCGACAGCAACTTCAAGTGGCAAAGCGTCGAGCGCATCATTGCCGCCGCCCGCCCGGTCTACGCTCTGCTGGGCGCTCCGGCGAACCTCGACGTCGTCCATCCCGCCTGCGAGCACGATTTCCCGCCCGAGATGCGCACCCGGGCCTATGCCTGGCTGGAGCGCCATCTCGGCCCCTGACAGAACCTTCGGCCGCTTTGGCTTGCGCGGTCGGGCTCCCGCGATTCGTTGGCGGCGGGCAGGGGCCCGGGCGTTTCCGGGTCCTCGGCCGCTGTGCCTGCCTCCAACCCCCACCCGCGATGAACCCACGCCTGACGCTCCTCCTTGCCCTGTCGTTCTGCCCCCTGCTGCCGCTCGCGGGCCAGACCGCCGCCCCCAAGGCCGCCGATAAGTCGGCCAAGGCGCCCGCCAAGTCGGCCGCCGACCTCTCGTTCGAGGCCTTCAACCGGGAGCGGGGCGCCGCTGGCGCGCGCGACCAGGCCCGCTTCCAGAAGGTCATCGCCGCCGGGATGGACTATCTGGCCAAGCACCCGACCCACGGCCGCGTCGGTGAGGTGATCCTCGGGCTGGCGTTCTACGGCGGCGGGATCCCGAAGGAGCAGGCGGCCCTGCAAACCTCGTACGTCTCCCTCCTCAAGCTCGAGCTCGCCAACCTCCGGTACAAGGACGGTGTCTCCGACGCCACCAAGGCCGCGCTGGCCGCCCTCGACGCCTCGATCGCCGATTTCGAGGTCCGCACCGCCTTCAGTCGCGACAACCTGACCAACTTCCGCGAGAAGCTCGACGCGCTGGAGGAGACGCCTGGCGCCGCGCGGTTCCAAGCCGACCGCGAGCGCTCCTACGGCCACGTGGTCACGCTGGGCAGCGCCCCCGCCCGCGGCGAGGAACACTTCCGTCGCCTGCTCGAGCACAAGGAGAAGGCGGTGAAGGACATGGCCCGCGAGGAACTCAACTTCTACGAGGCCCGCAAGGAACCCTTCGCCCTCAAGTTCACCGGGCTCGACGGCAAGGAGACCGATCTCTCCCAGCTGCGCGGCAAGGTCGTGGCCCTCTATTTCTGGAGCACCACCAGCAAGAGCTCTACCGACCGGTTCGACGCCCTCAAGCAGGTGTATTCAGACTACCGGCGCCGCGGTTTTGAAGTGGTCACCGTATGCCTCGACAAAACGGAAGACCGCGCGAAGGTGGAGCAGTTCGTGAAGGCAGAACGGATCGCCTTCCCGGTGCATTTCGACGGGCAGGGCACGCGGAATACCTTCGCGCCGAAGTTCAACGTCACCGGCGCGCCGCGACTGCTGGTGTTCGACCAGAAGGGGATGCTGCAGATGAGCGTCCAGGGCAGCCCCGTCGGGCGGATCGTGGCCGACACGCCGCAGAACCAGCTGGAGCCGACCGTGCGCCGGCTATTGGGCATCAAGTAAGCGGCCCCGGGCGTGCTGTCGCCGGATTTCCTCGCCCGCTTCGGTGGCCTCGGCCGCGTCCTGGGTGCCGCGGCCCTGCCGCGGCTGGCGGCCGCCCGCGTCGCCGTGGTCGGGGTCGGCGGCGTGGGCTCGTGGGCGGCGGAAGGCCTCGCCCGCAGCGGCATCGGCGGGATCACGTTGATCGACCTAGACGACGTCTGCGTCACCAACGTCAACCGGCAACTGCCGGCGCTCGACGGCCAGATCGGACGGCCCAAGGTTACCGTCCTTGCCGAGCGCATCGCCCTGATCCACCCCGCCTCCCGGGTCGAGACCAGGCTGGAGTTTTTCACCGCTGCCACGGCCCCAGCCCTACTGGGCCCAGGGTTCGACTTCGTGATCGATGCGGTCGATCGAATGTCGCATAAGGCACTGCTCATCGCCGCTTGCCGCGACCGTGGGATCCGGGTCTTGACCGTCGGTGGAGCGGGTGGCCGCAGTGATCCCGGTGCGCTGCGCACGGGTGATCTGGGAGAAGCCGGGGATGAGCTCTTGCGGCAGGTGCGCCGAAAGCTGCGGCGGGCGCACGGATTCTCGCCGGGTGCGGCGCGCGGGTCAACGCGCCTTGGCGTGCCGGCGGTCTGGTCGGACGAGGATCCAGTCTATCCGTGGGCGGACGGCACCTGCGGAGCACGGCCGGAGCCGGGGTCGGCCGTACGCCTCGATTGTGCCGCGGGCCTAGGGAGCGCAGTCTTCGTCACGGGCCTGTTCGGGTTGGCCGCGGCCGGCGAGGTGGTGCGCCGGATCGCCCGCGGCGAGGAAGGCGGGCCGGCGGCCGCCGAGGAGAAGGTGCCGGCCGCGACCGCCTTCTGAAGCGTCCCTGCTTTCATTTGGCCTGACCGCGGATTGATGTAGCCGGGGCATCCTGCCCCGGACCGAGGAATCGACGCGATGGCTGCGAAGCGATTCACCTGGCGGCGCGGCAAGCGCTGCGCCTGGAGGTGTCTCGGGCTGCGTGACCGGGGCAGGATGCCCCGGCTACGCCGAATTCGCCCCCGCTTCAGCGCCAGTCGATGCGCGCCTGCCGGGTCGCCAGATCCACCCGTACCGACGCGCGGGCAAACTCCCGCGTCGCCGTGAGGCCCTGCCAGACCGCATCACCCCGCGGCGGCCCCAGCGGCCGCTCCAGCTCCGGATAGCTCTCCAGCATCCCGTGGCTGTCCGTGTAGCCCCACGAATAGCAAAAATGCGCGCCGGGCTGCGCCCCGATCAGGAAGCAGGCGAGGGGGAAGGTGATCCGCTCCCGCGCCAGCGCGAGCAGCTCCGCCTGGGGACGCCGCATCATCTCGGCATCCAGCCAGTTGAAGCCGGGCCAGCCCTTCAGGACGATGAATTTGCCCTTCGCCGCCGCCAGCGCCAGGGAGTCAAGGTCCGCTTTCATCGCGGCGGGACTGTCCGTCCGGAAGCTCCCGAAGTGCTCGATCATCAGGCCGTCGATCCCCTCCCAGTCGAGCAGTTCCCGGAAGTCCGTCGTGCGCAGGCCGTTCACCAAAATGATCCGCTCCGGCCCCAGTTTCCGGCGGGTGAGGGCGATCATTTCCCGCAGGCCGGCGACGACGGCGCGAGCTTTGTCCGCGCCAACCTGCCGCGCCAGGCCCGGCGCGAGGGCCTGCGGCAGCGCGTCGATGAACACCCCGCCCAGGGGCGCTTCGCGGTGCGCCGCCGCCACGACGTCCGACCACCATTCCCGGAACGCCGGGTGCGAGGGATCCGGACGCGGCGTGCCGGACGGGTGCCGCACAATCTCCCCGGCAGGGTCGCGCAGGGTCCACTCGGGACGATAGGTGGCGAATGCGGCGTAGCCGGGCCAGTTGATGAAGGCGTTCAGGTAGAAGAGGACCCGGGCCTCGGGACGCCGCGCGACAATGCGCCGCGCCGAGTCCGCGATGCCCGCCTCGGTGCTCCCGTGCGGGTTCACGCCGTGGCTCTTCTCCAGCGCGATCAGGGCGCTGTGGCGGGCGACGAACGCGACTTCCGCCTCCGTGAGGTCCCCGGTCCGCTTCCCGAAGTGGAGGTTCAGCGGCACCCGGTCCCAACTGAAGCCGGTGAGCCGCACGACCCGCTCCAGCGGGGCGGCCACAGTGGGTTCCGCCGCACCGCGCCCGGGGAAGGCTGCGGCCACCAGGCACGCGAGGAACACCAGCCCGCGAGCGCGCCGCGGGAACGGGACGGAGGTTCGGTTCACGGGCTAGGGTTGGGGCGGCGGGCGCGCCTCAGAACGTGCCCCGGAGGCCGAAGGTCCAGAGCGAGCCGAAGTCGAGGCGCGAGCGGAACTGGGCGTGGGCCGGCGTCGTCGGCCCGTGGATCTCGGTGTCCTCGGTGGCATCGTTGATGTTCCGGAGATTGGTGAAGAGCGCGAGGCGCCGGGTGAGGCTATACTCGGCCGAGACGTCAATGTAGAGCCGCTTGGAGCCCCAGTTGTAGGTGCCGGGCTCGATGCTCGGGCCCGCAGCCACGATCGCGCGCCGCTGCCGGCCGCGGTAGTTCCAGTTGATGCGGACGTTGTACGCCGGCCGCGTCAGGCTGATGCCCCAGCTGCCGCTGCGCGGGATGTAGCCGGCGAAGTTGGCCGTGGCCGTCGCGTCGCCCGTCACCCGTTGCGCGCTCGCGTTGGCGAACACCTGCACCCCGCGCGCCCAGCCCGGCAGGCCGGTCAGCGCCTGCTTGTAGCTGAAGTCGACGCCGGTCAGCCGCACCTTGCCGGGCAGGTTCTCCTGCGTGGTCACGTCGAATTTCCCGAACAGTGCCGGGTCCAGCCCGTAGAGGGCGAGGAACTCCGGGGTCGCGTCGAGCACGGTCCCGCCGAAGAAGTCCCGGATGTCCCGGCGGAAGGCGCCCACCGAGAGCTGGCCTACGCCGGCGAAGTAGTACTCGAGCCGGGCGTTGGTCGTCTCCGCGCTCCAGGCCTTGATACCCGCGTTGTTCACCACGATCCGGTTGGCCGGGTTCGTGGCGTCGCTGTCGGGATCGGGTAGGTTCAGGCCGCCCGCGTACTGGTTGAGGTTCGGCCGGCCCACCGAAGAGTAACGGGCCGCGCGCAGGACCAGGTTCTCGCGCAGGTTGAAGGCCGCGTTGAGGCTCGGGAACAGGCGGAGGTACTCCTTGTCGACCTTCGCGCCCCGCGCGAGGAACGTGAGCTGGGAGACGGCGAGGGCGTTGGTCGTGGGGAAGATCAGGACCGACGTGCGCCGGTTGGGCTCGGCCGGGGTCGGGCTGGCGACGGTAAGGACGCGCCCGCTGGCGTCCCGCTGGTAGTTGCGGGTGAGGTCGGTCAGCGGCCCCTCGGCTTCAATATTGGTCTGCTCGGCCCGCAGGCCGCCGACGAGGCGGAGCCGCCGATCGAAGAGCGCGACGTCCCCGCGCAGGTAAGCCGCGGAGACGGTCTCCTCGATGTGCTTCGAATTGGTCATCGAGGCCCGATACCGCGCATTCTCATCGGTGGTGAAGTGGGTGGGGTTCGCGCGCTGGTATTCGAGGAGCCGCGTGTTGCCGACCCACTGGATCCGGGGAAACCCGTAGCCGTGGGCGCGTTCGGACAATTCGGGGGCCCAGAAGGGCGCCGCCGCATCGTCGCCGCCCGCGGGGGTCGTGCTGGTCCGGCCGTCCCGGCCCACGAAGGTGAAGGTGCGGCTGTCATCGCTGCGGAGGTCGCGCACGCCCTGGCGGCGGTCGAGGCCGGCCCGCAGGCTGACCGGCACGCGCCAGGGGAGGTCCCGGCCCACGTTGAGGAAGGCGGTGCGCTGCTGGTCGTTGTTCTCCGGCTGGCCGCTGCCCGCGCTCTGCACCGCGTAGGTCGCGAGGGCGTAGGGGTCGATGGGCGCGCCGGTGGCGCCGTCGGTCACCGTGATCCGGTTCGGCCGCAGGTAGAAGATGTCGTCGAAGGCCACGGTCACGCCGGTGCGCCGGGCGCTGGAGTTCGCGAAGTAGCCGCGCCCGAGGTCGCCGCCGTTGTAACGGGCCCGGGAATAGCCCGCGCCGGCCTCCGCCTTCCAGACCGGGCCGTCGTGGCGCCAGCGCAGGGTGGGCATATAGGTCTCGTTGCGCCGGTAGCCGCCGGCGTTGCCGCTCACCAGGTCCCCGGCGCCCGCGTTGCCGCGGGTCGAGAAGGGCGTGAACGCCCCGGGGGCCACGCCGCCGACGTTGAAGGTGAGCGTCTGGCTCAGGAAGTCCTCCTCGAAGCGTGAGGCCTGCACGGAGAGCGAAACGGTGTCGTGGCGCGCCAGGCGGAAGTCGAGGGTGGCGGCGAGCGAGTGGCGGGTGGTCTCCTTGAGGCCGCCGCGCACCGCGAAGGTGGAAAGGTACGGCCGGTCGGGGGTGGTGTGGGGGAAGGTCGTCCCGTTGGTCGCGGTCCCGGCTCCGCGCCAGGTGTTGGTCACCTGATCCTGGCCCGCGAACTGGCTGGTGCGGCCGCCGGAAAAGGTGAAGCCGAAGCGCCGGTTCACGGGCACCACCCACGAGAAATCGAAGCCCGGCGCCACCTTGCTCCGCCGGTCCTCACGCGGCCCCGGCGTCGCCCGGAGCTCCTTGCGGTGGTCGCGCACCATCCCGTACACGCTCCCGTTGAAGACCGGCCGGGAACGCTCAAACGCGCTGCGCGGCACCATATTCACTGAGCCCGCCAGCGCCGCTCCGGAGGTGTCCGGCGTGGGCGAGAACGAGACCTCCACCCGCGCGATGCCGTTGATCGACACCATGTCGACCGCCGCCGCCCGCGCGATGCCGCTGATCGCGGTCGCCAGCGCGAAACCATCGAGCGTGACCGGGACGTTCTCGGCCGGCGCCCCGTTGATCGAGATCTCGCGCGCATTGCCCCCGGCGTAGTCCATCGTCACCCCGGGCAGGAACTTCAGGAACTCGCCCACGTGCCCCTCCGCCACAGTGCCGAACTCGTCGCTCGAGACCACGGTCTTCAGGTTCGACGCGAATCGCTGCTCATTGATCGCGATCGCCGCGGCTTCCATCTCCTTCGAGGTCGCGACCACGAACTGGTCGAGCTTGATCGGGACGTTGCCGCCTGCACCCCGCTCCGGCGCGCCAAGGGCGACGTCGAAAGCGGCCGACTGGCCGGCGACGACCGTGACCGGCGCCGACTGCGCGGCCAGCCCCGTGTAAAACATCCGGACGCGGACCGCGCCCGCGGGCACCCCGTCGAGGCGGTAGGCGCCGCCGGCGTCGGTAAAGGTCTCGAGGGTGGTCCCCTCGACCGTCACCCGCACGCGTTCGAGGAAGGTATCGCCAGCCGCGTTGGTGACGCGGCCGGCGATGGACCCCGGCGCGCCCCCCGGGCTCTGACCGGCGACTGCCACGAGCAAAGAGAGGAGGAGAGGCAGCAGGAGCCGGAGCAGACTCAGCGGGGTATTCATCGGGGTGCAAGCAGCGAAGCTCGCGCCGTGGCCGGCGTCCATCGCGAATCGGCGTGCGCGGTGAGCTTTTATCCCCTCAACGCCCGCGGCGCGGGGGCCGCGCCAGCGCGTGAGCTACTAGCATGCCGAGGCCTAGTAGCCAGCCCGCGGGGTAGGGCAGGATCAGGATGCCCCACGCCCAGGATCGCCCCGTGTTGCCGCCGAAGCCGCCCGCCGCGCTCAGCACCAGCATCGCCGCGGTGCCGGTCGCGATCAGGGCCGAGACCAGCGCCCAGCGCCGCGGGTGGCGCAGGTTCCCGTGGGGCAGGCGCGCGCTCGCCAGCAGCAGCACGCTCCCCGCGAGGATGACGCAGGCGCCTTCCAGCGGATCCAACGCCCCCCCTAGGAACGCGATCAATCCCAACCAATAGAAGATGCGGGACCAAGGCGGGCGCGGTTTCATCGGGACGCGCTCGCTGGAGCGCCGGGAAACCTGCCCCCGGAACGGCCGAAAAGAAAGCTGGGTCGACCCGGCGGGGGCCAGTCTCGTGGTTTCCGCTATCGGACAAACCGGGATTTAACTTGGCCTCTCTGTTTACGCCTGGATGGCCTTGGGCTGAGTCCTGCTTAGTCTAGGCTAACGTGGTCAGGGTTAATAAGCATAAGGCTGACTCAGCTAGCTTCCCCGCACGAGTGCGATCGCGCTCCGGAAGGCGGCCTTGCCCCAGATCCATCGCGCTCCGGCGCATCGTTTCCTGATCGCGACCGCTCCTGGACACCGGCTTTGCTTCCTGACTCCGGATCCGGCGATTTGTCAGTAACCCGAGGTGCACACGCTTTGGTCGCCCGTGGGAAACGCAACAAGCCGGGCTCCTGCGGAGCTCCGGCTTGGCAAGGGATGCGGGACGGGCCCGCTCCGGGTCAGCGCCTACTGCGCGAGCAGCATGTTGCGCGACTGCTTGATCGTCTTGGTGACCGCGCGCTGGTGCTTGGCGCACAGGCCCGTGTACTTGCGGGGCAGGATCTTGCCGGTGTCGGTCACGTAACGGACCATCGCCTGCGGCTGGGTG
>SXGQ01390042.1_pt1 | contig 27448 bp, 6 predicted proteins | sample 3178371 | NCBI WGS metagenome assembly SXGQ01 (sample SAMN11356859, study PRJNA531348) | freshwater metagenome | isolation source: freshwater sample F1-20 | place: China: Fuxian Lake, Yuxi | collected 2017-12-25 | reverse complement strand
GTTGTATACTGTTGTACTGCCCCAGAGTATTGTGCGGCAGAGGCAGTTGCCTGCGAAGCTCTTGCCTGTGAGGCCACTTGCGCCATTGCCGATGAGGCTTGGGCTTGCGATGCCTGTTGCGCTACTGCAGAAGATGCCTGGGCTCGAGAAGCTTCTTGCGCTGTGGCCGATGATGCCACAGCTTGCGATGCCTGTTGCGCTACCGCAGATGAAGCTACCGCAGAAGAAGCTACCGCCGATGATGCCTGGGCTCGAGAAGCTTCTTGCGCTGTGGCCGATGATGCCATAGCCTGCGATGCCTCTTGCGCTACCGCAGATGAAGCTACCGCAGAAGAGGCCATAGCTTGCGATGCCTGTTGCGCTACCGCAGAAGAAGCTACCGCAGAAGAGGCCACAGCTTGCGATGCCTCTTGCGCTACCGCAGATGAAGCTACCGCGGAAGAAGCTACCGCAGAAGAAGCCTCGGCATGAGAAGCCTGTTGAGCCAGCGCCGACGAAGCCCGTGCCTGTGAGGTATATTGCGCAAGCGCCGAAGAGGCCTGGGCATGAGAAGCCTGTTGACCCAGCGCCGACGAAGCCTGTGCCTGGGACGCAACTTGTGCCACCGCAGAAGAAGCTACCGCAGATGAAGCTACCGCTGAAGAGGCCTGGGCATGAGAAGCCTGTTGAGCCAGCGCTGACGAAGCCTGTGCCTGGGACGCAACTTGTGCCACCGCAGATGAAGCTACCGCAGATGAAGCTACCGCTGAAGAGGCCATTGCACTAGACGCCTCTTGAGCCAGCGCCGACGAAGCCTGCGCATGGGATGCCTGTTGTGCCACTGCAGAAGAAGCCATACGATATGCATCGAGAGTTTGCGGCTCAGGATAGGCGACCAACTCCGTGCATGTAGGCGCGTCGTATGAAAATTCTGTCGTTACCAGGTTCATATAATATACTGGACGAGCCGTAGCCGCGGCTGGAGCCTGATATTTTAACCAAAAGCATGTTTCAGGTAAAGTCTCGTCAGCTACAGGATCATATGATGGGGGATATATTGGTGCAGAAGAACTCATGGTTTGACTCGCAATATTTACGCTGCTCGCTTCTACAGCTTGATAGTATATTGTATACGTGCCCACATGACCTGAACCCGATATAAAGCCACTTACAATTGTATTTGCTGGAACATTTTGCCCATAAATTATACTTCCTATCTGTATTCTGGCAGAAGTACTGGAACTAGGAATATTTGATACAGTTAATGTATAACCGCTTATTGTACCTGTAAATGTTAGAGTTTTACCTAGTGGATATGCTTCTAATGGTAAGTTCCATACAACTTCACCTGTTTGAGGGGAATAGTAATAAATCGCATTAAACGTTGTTGACGTAGCTACAGTATTTTTCCACTTTTCCCATATTTTACCTGGATTGAGATTATCAGTGTATCCTTCATTCGGCGCTTGTTTTGTACCGATTGGATTATTATTAGCATCTAGCGGCATGCTGGCAGGTGTAGAAAATTCATTACAATCATTCGCTACATAAAGATACCTCCGCGCCGTTACTTCATACCACTTACTATATTGCGTATTTTGATATTCATCTGCGGTAGACATTACAGGAATGTCAGGCAGGCATGATACAATAGATAATGATGATTGAGAAGCAGAACGAATAGAACTATTACCAAAGTCAGCTATTAATAAACTACCGCTATTTCCAAGTACACTTATATATGAAGGGCTATTGAATCCTGTCATGGGACCATGTCCATCTATTGGTAAAATACTATTATCTGCCGCACCAACAACTTGCCCATTTCCAGCAACGGTTGTTACCGACATTACATTAGAATACCCAGGTGTATTGAGTGTTACTGATGATAAAGCTCGTATTGCCCCGCCCTCATCGCATACATATAATATGTTATTAAAATAGCAACAACTGACTGGGTGATTAAATCTTGCATTTGAGCCCACGCCATCACGAAGTCCTGCCACCTTGCCATTCAAATCACCTGCTACTGTCACTACTATATTGTCAGCCCCTATTTTACGAATACAGTTATTTTCATAGTCAGCCACATATAAGTTATTATTAGTATCTATGGTTAATCCTATGGGTCCATTAAAACTGGCATAATGTTCTTCTCCATCCGTGGCACCAGGAGGAGGATATGGGAAACTGTTAGGGTTAGTAGCACCTACTGGAACTAGATTTCTATAGTTACCAGCATAGGTTGTTACATTACCCGCTATATCTATTCTGCGAATACAGTGATTACCATAATCTGCTACAAACATAATACCAGATGTATTTATTACAATATCGAATGGCATATTAAATAATGCTTGTACCTTTGCATCATCTCTATATCCTGCGGTTCCTGATACCCCTGCGAAGACAGATAGACCTGTTCCACTTGTATTTACTGATCGAATACAGTTATTACCAGTATCTACTATATATAGCAGGGTTTGTGCGATATTTAAGCACATGCCAGTACAGCTATAGCTTGAACCAGTAGGAGGAGGAGGAATAGTAACCAGTGTACTCACCGTCCATGTTGCTGTGCTAGCGCTCATTGTTTTTACGGCCTTTCGTATACGGTTATTACCCAAATCTGAAATATAGATTGTATCGCCTGCTGTGTTAGATATCGCAGCATACGGTGTGATAAATTTGGCAGAAGTGCCTACTCCGTTTATTAAACCCGTTTCAGTACTTCCAAGTAAGGTCGTTACATTAAGACTCTTAGGTATAGGCAATGAAGTTATAGGGGGTCCACCTCCGCTTTGCGCTTGGCTGGCCTGGGCCTGGCTGCTTGTCTCTGCCTGGCTACTTGTCTGCTCTTGACTGGGTGCCTGTAGGCTCGCAGAAGAGGCTGTCTGCTCTACTAATGCCGCGGATGCCAACTGTATGTCAGCAGAAGAAGCGGTAGCGGCGGATGCCACAGAAGCAGAAGCCATTTGCTCCACCGCAGAAGAAGCGGTAGCGGCGGATGCCAACTGTATGTCAGCAGAAGAAGCGGTAGCGGCGGATGCCACAGAAGCAGAAGCCATTTGCTCCACCGCAGAAGAAGCGGTAGCGGCGGATGCCACAGAAGCTAAAGCCCTCTGCACCACCGCAGAAGAAGCGGTTGCGGCGGATGCCACAGCGGCCGATACGGTTTGTGCGACAGCAGAAGAAGCGGTTGCGGCGGATGCCCTTAGTTTTTCGTCGGCAACAGCTTTATCCGCATTTCTTCTTGCGATAGCCCAGGAATCTATTGTAGCTACTGTCTGCATAATCGATGGTCTAGATACAACACCCCCAGAATCAGGAGAGTACATGATGTACACGCAGTTACTCACATCATAAAACTTCTTCGTTCCAGGCGCCAATGACAAATCTATAATACCAGTTTGTAAGTTAATAGGAAGCGGATTGTTCATCGTATCGCGTTGACAAGGGAAATACAGGGTTCCAAGCCCAGCCTGAATAGCGGGGACCGTGCCCCTTTTGAATTTAATGTGCCGAATTCTATTATTGCCAAAATCACATACGAACAACGGTGGTTCTTTTGTGATCGGATTGTGGAGTGAAAATCCCATTGGCAAGTTAAACGCGGCATTGTCTCCGTCGGTATAGAAAGGGGGCGTTGTAGGGCTTCCTGCGACAAATCCTACAACTCCTCTGCCAAATACAGGTACATATGGGGTGGGCGTGGCAACACTTACACCAGAAGTGTATGAATATATGGTATGTGTATTCAAATCAGAAAAGTAGATATTACCATTCGCATCAGATTCGATAGCTGCGGGGGTGAATGATGTGGGCATTATGTTCGTATTTGTCAGTCTGGCACTTCTATTACCATCGCCAAGAATTGTAAATACTCTTGATGAAGAAGAAGGGACAATCGCACGAATACAGTTGTTACCCGTATCGCATACAAATAAAATAGCTCTTTGTTGCCCCGAGGCGAAGCTATACCACAGTGGCGCTAAATCACGCGGCGAGTTGAAACGCGCTTCATCATATACTACACCTGTGGCGCCTCTATCGGCCGCACCAGTTGCTCCCACAGCTGAGAATCTCATCGTAGAGAATGAAGGGTGTGTCATAGGCGGACCAGCTAAGGTTGTTACATCTGTAGTTGTTGTTGCCGCATTTTGTATTGATATCGAACGAATGCAGTTATTTCCCGTATCTGCTATATAGAGTGTATTAATCGCAGCCCTATTATCTGACAATCCTGCGTCGCATGTAATACCTGTGGGCATATTGAACTTCACTGCGGGGTGTGCGCGGTCCGCATTATATGTGGTGGTATGCGTTATCACAGATGTATAAGTATTCGTAGCATCCCATGCTTGATTTATATAACCAGCCGTGGGCGTGGCCCCTGTAAAGGTGAATCCCGTTGCACTTATTACATTTTGTGATATATTTACCTTGTATTGAACAGTGGCAGCTGTTACATTTATAGGACCTTCTATGATTCTTGTACCCGCAGTTACACCTGGCCCATTCACAATCATTCCTTGTACAACAAGGCCATTCACTGTCTTGTCGGCAACAGGTACACCAAAAACCCATCCCCTACTTGTTTGGCTAGCTCTGTTCGCTATTACAGGCGTAGCAGAGTTAGGTATAGTGAGAGTTGTCCCAGAAATACTACACCCTGTAGGGGGATTAAAATACGCCACATCAGGGTGTCCTGCGAATGTTATTACATTACCTATAGTGTCAATACGGCGAATACAGTGATTCGCCGTATCAGTTACATATAAAAACCCTGCCGTATCAATGGCTATTCCTGTGGGACGATTAAATTTCGCCACATTTATTGCTCCATCCATATAACCTGATCTGCCAGGTGTTCCTGCGAATAGCGTAATAGCTCTAGTACTTACAGTGTATTTACGAATACAGTGATTATTTTGGTCGACAATATAGGCGTTTTTATTGCTATCAAAAATAATAGCGGAAGGATTTCTAAATGAAGAACGAAACGAATTTACTGAATTAAAATACCCATATCCAGAACCCATCGATGTATACACCTCATAGGATACAAAATTCATTTGTCTAAATCTGCTTTCTGTACTCCCAGGCCTTGTAATGTAATCGAGAAACATGAACTGCCCAGTAGGACCCATAGTAGCATCTATGATGCTGCCAACTTGGCCACCCAATCCATCAGTCACATTTCCTGAAATCTGATTTGTAATAACATTGAGCTGTACAGTGGTTTGTAAAACCCCTGTTGGTTTTACTACAAACAAAAGCCCAGGTGTGCCTGCGGGCTTACCTGTACTACTATATTTGACAGAATCTATAAAATATAACATACCACTTCGGTCGATACATAAACTTGTAATATTATCAAAGATATATTGTGTGAAAAGGGAAGAGCTATAAGAAGGCCTGCCATTTATTATTGTAGGGGTCAACTTGTATATACGGTTTGTACTCCCAACATAAGCACAATATATTACATCCGTATTGCGATCGCACACGATTTTTGTCAAGTAGTTACCATTCTCTAAGGGGCCTGTTATAGGGATGATGTTTGCCTCAGTTATCATAGAGCCATCCAATGGGATTTGGTAAATACCTTTCTCGTAGATTCCTTCCATCGTAAGTACATCTATGATCGTAGTAGCCAGGCACATAGCTAGTATATTTCCAGATCTATTTATAGTAATACCAACAAAACCTAAACGCGGCCATAAAAGGATATTGCTGAGTATATATTGGTTCGCGGTAGCAGTTTGTGAAAGTTTACGTATAGAACTTTTATTAATGCTTCCTATATTTACCGTATCGTTCGTACCTCTTGTTTGCGGATTAGGAGTATCAATAATATATAGATTTCCAGCATCATCTCCTATTATCTGCGTAACAAATCCAAGGGCGCATTCTGTAGCCAGACCTGTTTCATACGAGATTACATTAGAGCCTGTTCCCGCGATAAGTACTGGTGCGGAATATACGGTAGAAGTACCAGTGGGTGCCCCGATTTTGAAAATACAAAAGGAACCTGTGTTACTGAAATATATATTTCCAGCGGCATCTATAAAAGTCGTACCAGCAATAGGATTTATAGCTCTAGAAGTTGGAGGCGTGCCATGTGTCACGTTTACAGTGTTACTTATAGCAGTTGTTATAATATAGTTATTATTAATATTAGGTGGTGTAATAGGGGGGCTATAGGTAATTACAGGGGGGGCTGCGAATGCGCTTATTTTACGTATTTTATTGGGCCCGCCTGATCCCATAGTATCAGATACATAAAGGTTGCGACTAGAATCAACAGTTATGGCTAGTATGGAATTAAAACCGGCCGTTGTACCGACTTGACCTGGAGGCGGGGGATTCTTAGCATCCATCGTTGTAAGAGCATTTGACAAGTTTGCTACACCGTTTCCACCCGCAATAGTCGATACGATGCCGGCTGGAGATATCATTCGAACACATTTATTATCATTATCTGCAAGATACATATAGCCAAATTTATCAATAGTCGCAGCTCCGATTTGCCCAAACGATGCCACGGTAAGCCCTGGCCCATCATACCATATGTTCTTTGTATCAAGTGTTTGCGAGATAGAGTTAGAGGCGGTTCGTACAAATCCTGTGCGACCAATATCGCCTGCGAACAGGGCGACAGTTAATGTATTGTCAGCCCTTTGAGTAAGTAGAAGCACACGGCAGTTCGTTCTCTCAAAAAGATATAATTTATTGGGGTCAGTGGGATCTACTGCGAGATGTACAGCATCACCCGCGGCACCGGTACCAAGACCATATATATTATTCACTCTAGGAGCTCCATTAAGAGTTCCAACAAATGTAATGGTATTTTGAGGAGTAATAAAGTTCCTTGCGGTTACGCCACTTTGGAAGTTCAACGAGCCTCCAGGTATAACGGGAGGTGAAGCATTTTGATATTCGCCGAATAGGAAACTATTAAATGTGTTGGCAAATCCTTGACCCCAGGCGGCAGTAGGGGATAACAGTGTCTTTGTGTTGACAGAGGGGTTTAACGGACTGCCAGGCGGGTTTACCATTACTCCATATGTATCCCTATTGTATGTTCCCGTGGCAGTAAGAGTATATGATCTCCATATTTCATCTGCGGGATTGATTCCCTGCATACGGACAAACTTACGAAGAGAAAGGCTAGTATTATTCGCATACATATTTCCTCCCCCGCCATTCTCAACTACATAGACCGCATTTCCAGTGGGATCAACCGCTATGGACGTAGGATTTGTAACGGCATTTCCAACCTGTGGTCTGGTATTATTATTTTGATTTCCACATATGAATCCTGCGCATGTAAGGGCTGTCGGTACGGAAAATCCATTTGTGCCGAGGCCAGCCGAGTTATTCGCCCTTGTAACTGCGAGGGTGGGGGTCGTGCTTTCAGTTAAATTATATAGAGGTGTTCCAGGCGAAACGTTCGATACTAAATATGTTCCCACACCACCATTCCCTGTTAAAAAGTCTGTGATAACTATACCCCATTTGTTCTGATTATCTGTGATTTGTAGGGGATTCGCGCCAGGAACTACACATGGTATTGTGTCGTTCATCTGTATATAAGAAAATCCCGCAAGTGTTGTTCCAAAAAGGGAAACAGGGGATGTAATAGTTCCTAGAAGAGCAGTCGCTGTGGACGTCGCAGTATTAAGTGTATTTGTACTCGGCCCGTATAATCCTGGTCTATCCAAATAGTCTCTGGGCATTATTACTGTATACGTTCCTACAGCCCCCGTTGTTCCTGCTCCTAGTGCGCTGATATAAGCGCCAGGGCAGACACCGAACCCTGAAACCCACATGCCAACTGATAGAGTTCCTGATAGCACGCTTGTCACGACGAGTGTTACGATAGAGCTGGCGGATGTAAAGTAGCCAGAAAATACACAGGTTGGCACAGAAGAAACTGTCGCATTCTGGCTTAGTGTATACGTCCCTGGCCCACCATTTGTATTCGCACCGAAGGCAGTAATACGAGTTCCTACAGGTATATTTGGACCACCTATTACTGTTCCTAATGTGAGCGAGCCAAATGCGATGGATGATACAGTGAGATTTGAACCGGAAATAGAGCCTGAAAACGAAGAGAAAGCAGGAGTAGCGGGAATCGTTACTCCATTCACGATCTCTGCCCTCGCAGAAAGTCCAACCGCCATTCCAGGATAAATAATGGGCCGTCTTGCGGGTGTTGAACTATCCAATGGGTCAATAACGTTCACTGTTTTATTGGTATTAGCATTTTGAGCAGGGTCCCATCTGTACATATTACCACCAATAATCCTTGTAACATCGAGAATATAGCGATTTTGTGCGTTCAGTGTAATAGTACCCACTATTTGTATAGTGTTCATCTGCTGATTAGAAAACGGCGCGGGCCATGAACCGCTGCCTGTCAATGAATACGTAGTATTGATAGTGAATCCGTCTCTGATCATATTGTTAAAAACGCTTGATAAACTCGGCCCACCGGCGATTACTACAAACGTATTATCAGCAGCGCGCCACTTCAGAACGGTTCCACTATGTGGACTCGTGGTAGTGAAATATATATTTCCAACACTATCTGTTGCCATATGCCTTACGTTATTCATAAAATCTCTGGGGTTCAGAGAAGCATTCGTGCTTAACCAGGGAGCCATAGTATTCGTTGCCACGGTAAACTTTCTAACCTGTTGGGTGTTCGCAGTTGTGTTATCGATGCTGTACACTATAGTACCGTCAGAAGATGAGAGTAGCCTATTATTATGGGGTGTGGGTGCGCCTGATGTTAGACCACTTGTAATCACGGTGTTTACTATGCGCGGCGATGTGGCCTCAAAGTTAGAAGGCAAGATAGTCACCGTTGTTGCCTGGATCGTGGCTGAGGTTGTCGAGCCGCCACTGTTGGTCGCAGTTAGGCGTATCGTATATGAGACACCTGATGATAGACCACTGAATACGGCGGGACTGGTCTGTGTTGTAGGTAGAACTCCCGTGGACGGAGTTATGCTATATGTATACGATGTGGCACCCACTCCACCCGTCCAACCCACTGTAATAGAATTAGTTGTTGTGGTAGTTACTGTAAGAGTCGGCTGTGAGGGAGGGAGCATTACAGATAAGCTGGGTCCATCTGTTGAGCCAGATAGATTTACAGCAGTAACCATAATCGTGTGCGCGCCAGGTGTAATCGATGTAAACACCGCCATATTGCTATCCTGCGAGTTACATATGATGGCCGTTCCGTCGAGCGTATATCTGAACGATATGGCGAACTGACCACTTTGGGGTCCCGTTGTAGGCCAGCTAATAGCGAATGAGTTAGGTGTTGCGTATAAAAGAGCGGGGCCTACAGGAAGGGGCGGCGGCGGTAGCGTTGAGAATATGATGGGTGGTGAGTTAGCTGCGCCACCGTCATCTATAGCAGACAAGTTGAGCGTATAGCCTGTACCAGGTAAAAGGTTCGTAATTTCGAGGGGGCTAGTTACATTATTTACGATATCATTTATATGCGGCGGCATCGTATATGAATATGTAACAGGCCTTGAGCCAACCATCGGCTGTGCCACATCAGGCCAGGTGAATCTTACACTCGTGGAAGTGAGATTGGACTGTGTTGGAACGGGCGCTGTAGGAGGAGCTTCTATAGTGATTCTGCGAATGGTATGATTATTTGTATCGGCGATAAATATAGTTCCGCCACCTGTTACTGCGATACCAGTGGGATAATTAAAAGTGGCACTATCTACACCCCTGCCGCTCGCAGTATTCGGAGTACCATTGGCGCTACCTGCGAAACCACCTGTGGGGCCGGCAATAGAAGTGACACCTCCAAATGGATTTACACGTATAATACGATGGTTTTTTGTATCTGCGATGAACAGGTTACCAGCCGTATCGAGGCACATGCCGGCGGGTTCATTAACAACCACAGGGAGACCCGTATTCGCGTTTAATAAATCGCTGACAAATCCATCCCTAATAACACGGATACAATTGTTTTTTGTATCAGCCACGTAAATAGTTCTTTCATCTGGGGTTACTGCGATTCCCCAGGGTTCATTAAACTTGGCAGTCGCAGCGGGTCCATTTACATACCCTGACCCCTGAAAAACTCCTGCTATAGTTGTGACAGTGGCGACTAGAGGACCTGCGGCCCCTGAAGCACCTGAAGCGCCTAGACCGCCGCCTCTCAAAGAGATTCTGCGAATCTGATGATTACCTGTATCAGCGACATATATATTCGTACCAGTTGCATTAGTTATAATGCCTCTAGGTCCTTTAAATGTGGCTGCGGTCCCTACGCCATCCGCAGAAGCTGTTGAAACAGACGCAGCTCCACTTCCTGCGAGAGTGCTTACTGTCCATGAAGAGCCACTCCCTCTTATAATGCGAATACGGTTATTTACTGTATCGGGAACGTATACAATATTTCCAGCAGCATTCACGGCTATACCATGGGGCCTATTAAACGTTGCGACCCCGCCTGCCCCATCTAAATAGCTGGCTGTTCCTGTACCTGCTATGGTCGTCACAACACCTGTATTTGTTATCATACGTATTTTATTGTTAGTCGTATCTGCGATGAATATATTGTTATATGTATCTAGGGCAACACCAAATGGATTATTAAACCTTGCGTCGGCGATTCTACCTTCTGTTGTTCCTGTGGTACCAGCTGCGCCCGCATATGTGCCAACTGTTGTTGGAATATACGCAGGAGTCGTTACATTCATAGGGGCAGATGGCACGCCAGCAGGCAACATTCCGTTTATCGCAGTTACTGTTATTTGGTATTCGGCGGGGGCAGGACGATCTAATAAAAGGAATGTTACGGGTTTCATCTTCCCTGTTGGGGTGATACCCACTCTCGCGCCGTTATTGGTGCATCGGTACGTATATTGGATTCCCTCGCTTACGAGACCACCACCCGTCCAATCCACCGTAATGGCATTCCCTTCATTTCTCACTACGTTAAGCACTGGGGCCGTAGGAAGGGCCACAGGAACCATCAGGCGAATAAGATGATTGTCAGAATCTGTCACATACATATTTCCATTAGAATCTACCGCGAGCCCTATAGGATTTCTGAATTGAGTCGTCTGCGAAGAACTTCCAGCGATTTGCCCTATAGTATTATCAACGTGTCCAACTACCGCACTTGCCGCACCTGTGGGTGTGCCCGCAATTGTTGTGGCAGAGCCTGATAATGTTAGGCGACTTATACTACTAAAGGCATCAATCACATACATAAACCTCGTCGCATTATCGTATATGATATTACACGGGTTTTTAAATGACGCCATATTTCCTGCGCCATCTATATGCGACGACTCCGTGTTCCGCCCTGCGAAACGCGTAATCTTTCCATTTGAGTTAATACGCCGAATACAGTTATTTCCTGTATCTGCTACGTAAATATTTCCAAAAGCGTCTGCGCATACACCACGAGGACCATTGAAAAGAACCGCAGCGCCTGAGCCATTGTCGACACCTGCGCCTAATGACCATCCGCCGATTGTGGTTACAACACCGGCGGGTGTTACTCTACGAATACGATGTAGACCCGTATCTGCCACGATAATATTGCCGGCAGAATCCAGGCAAATACCCTGTGGAGAACTGAAACTCGCAGGAGAATCATTTGCGAGTGTCGCTACCGCTGCGGTGCCAGTGCCAGCAAGTGTAGATACCATCCAGGAAGATACCCCTGTTGCCGAGTTAGTGGTATATGCGATTCTGCGAATCTTGTGGTTACCCGTATCAGACACATATACAATAGTGCCTGCGCTATTCACTGCGATACCCACGGGTCTGTTAAACGTAGCTGCGGAAACGGCGCCTTCCGTAGAGCCGGCAGTGCCTGTTCCAGCCAGGGTAGTCACCACGCCCGCGGTAGTCATCATACGAATACAGTTATTATTTGTATCGGCAATATACATTGTCCCATTCGCATCAGTGGCAATATGTTGTGGATTATTGAATCGTGCGGCCAAGCCTATAGCATCTATTCTAGCGGCAGTACCCACTAATCCAGCAAATGTGGATACATAACGCCCAGGTATATAAGGGGCCATCGTTGTGGGATTAAATGTAACGGATGAACTATAAACGGCCAACGTGCTGAAACTGAACGAGGCTGGTGCAGAGCTGCCCGCGGTATTCGTGGCAGTAATCGTAATAGTATATGCTGTGGAGGGGGTTAGTTCCGTGAACGTTACGGGGCTTGAGGTCATTATAGGGTTGTTATTATGTGTGAGTGCTGGGGTAATAGTATATGTATGCGTTACACCTTGTATTGTGCTTTCTGTCCAATAAATCATCGCACTCCTATCATTTACAAAACCGAGAGTGATGCCTGTGGGCGTAGGAGGAGATATAAGAGGGGTCATAATACGAATACGATTATTACCTGTGTCTGTTACAGCGATACTATTATCGATTGGATTTATTCCAATGCCTGCAGCGTTATTCAACATCGTGCCAGAGGCAGTACCAATGCCGTCAGCCCATCCCTGGGTACCATTACCCACAATTGTCATAGGTTGACCAAGGGGTGAGAGTCTACGTATTCGGTTGTTAGTCCTATCGGCGATAATGAGGTTTCCAAATGGGTCAGGTACCATCGTATAAGGTATATTGAACTTTGCTAGCTTTCCGCTTTCATCTGAAAAGCCGCTCGTACTTCCTGCCAAGACACCCGCCTCTAAGGCGATATTAAATTTCACGATTTTATTGTTTCCGCTATTAGATATATATATATTTCCAGCGGCATCCTCCACTACATCTGTAGGCGAACTTAAATCTCCAAATCCTCCAGATATGTCAATAAGTGTAGTCAAACCCTGATTTTTAAGAATACGCACACGGTTATTACCTGTATCTCCTATATAAAGTACATTATTTCTTCCTACAAATATTCCTGCGGGCGATTTCAACTGTGCCTGCAGTGCGTTTGGATTATCTGTATTTCCTGAAGTACTACCCGCAATAGTCGATACGGTAGCTTGAAGAGTGGCGCCACTAGTAGTAATCACAATCTTACGTATTTTATGATTTTCGCTATCTGCCACATATAGAATTCTCGCATTATCCTCAATGGCAAGGCCAATGGGTGAACTGAATCTTGCGGCCGCGCCAATCCCATCAGTGGCGCCTGCGGTGCCTGCGGTGCCCGCGATAGTTGTTACAGTATTACCAGCAACCATACGAATCGTATGATTGGCAGTATCAGCGATATAGAGGTTACCCAAATGGTCATAAACGCACCCCCTTGGTGCGTTGAATGTAGCCTCGTATTCTATACCATCGGCACTTCCAGTAGAGCCGCCACCCGCAACAGTGGAAATATAATAGGAAAGAACTGTTGAGGCCGCAGGAGTTCTAAATGACCAAGTGGCAGTCATAGACGAAGTAGTAGTTCCTCTGAGAACTATAGTATAGGCTGTATCTGCGGTAAGATTTCTTACCATTAGCGGAGAAACAATTGAGGTAGAAACAATATCTGCCCCGCCGTTTATATTATAGGAGTAAGAAATACCTGGAACAGTGCCACCAGTCCACCCAAGTAACACGCTCGTGGGATTCATGTAATAGGGAGTAGGAACAGGGGTCATAGGCGTAGGTGCCACTATATCGGCTATTTTACGAATACGGTGATTGCCTGCATCGGCAACATATAGATTTCCATTAGCGTCTACCTTTATATCCTTGGGATCAGAAAACTTGGAAGTATCAAATGGGTCGCCATTTATATAGCCAGTGAGTGTCTCACTAATATTATTTTTATTAAACCCACCAACTATGCTTACATATCCTCCAGGAGTTATCTTACGTATTCTTGAATTACCATTATCAGTCACGTAGATATTTCCTACGGAGTCGACTGTTATTCCTGTAGGCGAATTCAAACCCGCTACACCAAAACTATTGGAGTCGCCAGAGTTCGCAAATCCCGAGGCAGTTCCGAAACCCGTCGCGCTGATTGTACTGCCACCCGCAAGTGTACTAACCGTGCCTACATATTGTTCAGTAGAATCAACAGGAAGAGGTGTGAATCTTATTACACGAACCCTATGATTACTTGTGTCGGCTACATATAAGGTATTTCCTGCGGCATTTATGGCTAAACCTATTGGTGTATTGAATCGGGCAGTGGCAAGAGGCCCATCAGTGGAACCTGCGGTGCCTGCGGTACCTGCTACCGTAACTAATCCTCCGCTACTATTAAGGCGTACAATACGATGCCTGCCAGAATCTACAACATATATAACTCCGTTGGAATCCACGCATATTCCTTGCGGCGTAGTGAAGGGGTTTGTTCCTGGGGTCACTGTTGTTACGGTATTAGCAGACGTAGTCATATCAACCTTTCGTATAATATTGGTACCTGCGTCGCATACATATAAGATAGTGCCTGCGGCATTTAATGCCAAGTATGAGGGTTGATTAAATGTGGCAGATAAACCCGGCCCGTTTGCAGATCCAGCTACACCTGTTCCCGCTATGATTGTAACTGTGCCCACCATGACTCCTGATCCGCTGTTCGTAATCTTGCGTATTCTATTATTACCCCTATCAGCTACATAGATATCTCCATTAGCATGAATCGCTAGACCCCTGGGACTATTGAGTGAGGCAACTAAGGAGCCATCCATATAGGCTGCGGCACCACTGCCTGCGATACTCTGTACATGTTTCCGTGTAAAGTTTGCCGTGGCAGGTACTGCGTATGTAGGTGTCCAGCCTGAATCTATACCCATGGGCGCCGTGCTGTTTATGGCAAACATGCCGAATTTCACATTCTGTCCAGCAGTTAGTTTACCAAATGTTACAGGAGATCTAATCGTAGGGAATATGGAAAAGGTGAATATACCTACGCGAGTATTTGTCTGTGTAGCAGCATTACTGATTGTAAGGCCTGATCCGCTTCGTGCTGTCACTTGTGTATCCGGTAGTATACCGAGGCCAAATACATACATTCCAACCTGAATACCTTCAAGGGGGATAGGACAGGACCTCCAGGCAGTTAGTGTAATATTGGGCGAGCCGGCCACAGTAGTTCCGATATAGGATACATAAGGCAGAATAGGCGTAGTGCTAGTCACAGCTGTTATAGGGGGGTCCATATAAAAGGCATAGTGTGTCGCGCCATTACCACCACTGAAAGAATATGTTGCGGTCAATGCGCTATTTGTAGATTCAGAGGTGATAAGCGACATTGTGGGCTGTGAAGGGGGTAGGATCAGAATATAGGAGTATAATATCATGCTAGAATTTGAGACCAATGTTTGGGGTATATCTACTATGAACTCATTCGCGCTGGTAGGCTGTGTAATTCTTCCACCCATTGTTGTGGGCAAATACATATCCGTCATAATAGTGCCTGTATATGTTGTCGCACTTAACACAGTATTTGTATTGTCGATCGCTGTTATAGAACAAGATGTAATATTTGCCGGCGCACTTGTTTGTAGCGTGGGCGCAGTTGCCACACTTGCCGCCTGCCACGCGTTATTTCTCGTTGTAATAGCTATAGGGGTGCTTGTCCCCCCAGGTAGATTCGTGAATTTCGCGGTAAAAGGGGCCGTCGTATAGTTTGTTTCCGATGGCGTGAGTGTACCCAGGGTCGGCGAAGTGAAGGCATAACTATCGGGCAGCTTTGCCCCATTCACAAAAGACCATGTGAGCGTAGCAGAAGTCGATGTGGGCGCCTCTGTGCTCAAAACGGCTATATTTTGCGGGACCGCGGGTAACATTGTGATGGTCACTGCGTTCGAGGGGGCTGATTCGCCACCCGAGGTCGCAGTGGAATTATTGGCTGTAGCGGTGATAGTATATGTGTTGCCAGGAAGAAATCCGCTTGTCATCGATATGGGCGTTGTAGCGCTGGCAATCGTTTGCGTATTATTGATCGTGTATGTTCCTGCGAAGCCGGTGCCTGTTCCTAAAGCGGTAATCGATGTATTGGCAGATACACCACTGCCATTTATGAGAGTTCCTACTTCCAGCTTACCATAAATAACTTTGCTCACAGTGAGTGTTGTGCCAGAAATATGTCCAACGAAAGCGATGCTTGGTATTAGTCCACCAAGAACTCCTCCCAGTGTCATAACTACGGGCGCGGAGGGGCTGCCAAACGTTTGTGAGTTACTAAGCGTGTATGTGCCCCCTCCCCCCGACCCGCTTCCAAAAGCTGTAATAACTGTGTTGGCAGATACACCAGGGGTATTTATCCTACCGGTTACTGTTATTAAACCTCCAGGTACCATAGATGACATCGAGATTACAGAAAGTTGATTTCCACTTATATATCCATGGAACGCCGCGGTAATAGGATTACTGGGAGTACTCAATATAGTGAGGGGCATATTACCTGTAAGGGTGGGTGCGCCAGTCGAAGATACTGCCATATACCTGTAAGGTGCTGTGGCGTTCAGTGGCGCAGGGCTTGTGGCTGCGGCTGTAGGTGGTGTCCAGGACAATGTGGCAGAATTCTGCGTGTATTTCACTTCGAGATTCGTGGGAGGATTCGGAGCTGTTATAAATGCTATGGGAGTAGTAGCTGTACCTGCGCCTCCTGCGGTTACAGCGGAAATAGTTAAGGAGGTATAGTTCGTTCCTGGGGTGAGGCCCGATATCGTGCCAGATGTACCTGCGGGCAGTGTTACATCAGTCACTTGCCCTGTTCTTGCAGGTATGGTAGAAAAGTTGTATCCAGTAATCGTTACACCAGCCCCTGTTGTCGGCGGTATAAAGGAAATACCTATAGAAGTAGCGGCGCTAGAAGTTACGGCCAGTGTTCCTGGGGCGGATAAGATGGTTGACACTTGCATCGTAGCAGGCGATGTATTTCCTAAACGGGTTGTTGCGTCTGTACCTAATAATCCTGTAACAGATAGATTGTATCTTGTGCCAGCTGATAGGGATGTCGGCGATGCTACGTTCATATTTGCTGAGCCACTTATCAGACTATTAACACTTACGCTACTTGTTACAGAGCTTGTTAAAGCCCAAGTGGCCGTAATAGGGGTTCCGCCAGAAACAGGCGTCAGTGTATAAGCATAGTTAATTGGTGAAATTGTCAATCCATTTATTTGATGAGTAAAGGTACTACCGAGTACATTCACTAGAAACGAAAGACTTTGAGTAGAGGCGGGCGCAGTTAAAACGTATGTCACTCTATTTGAAGTCGCCGTATAACCTACTATAGTTGGAGGGCCTGGTGGCATTATTAATGCGTAAAATGTGTAGTTTGGGTTTGTAGTAGTCGCGCCTATAGCCTGGTTAAATAGATTGGTGTAACCAATACTGGTTGCTGTGACAGATGTAACGCTTGCTATGAAACCACCAGTTGAGGCGTACCCGATGCGGGAGCTCGAACTAGAAAAAGTTGAACATATTGCATATGTCCCAATTGTAACTTGTGATGGAACTACTGGAAATGTTTGTGGGTTAGCGACAGTTGCAGAGGTAGGCCTATAAGCAGTACCACCAGAAAATAAGCCAGAAAATATGTACGGTAGAAATGTTTTTCCCGCCGTACCCACAGGTTGTAATGTCAATCCAGTATAGAACGCGCCGGCCTGTAGTCCTGTTATTGTTTGGGGGCTTGTTATCGAAGATAGTGTTCCTGTAGCAGTGCTTGAACCTGTGAGCGTATATGTATATGATGTGATATTTATGCCCGACGGTAGGGTGGGCGCACTCCAAGCTAGAGTCGCACTTGTAGAATTTATTGGGACCAACCTTACAGCTGTAGGGGGTGAAATATTTGGACTATAGGTTATAGTGGAAGAAGTGACAGAGCTAGTTATACGAAGTGAGCCGTTCGTTGTCGAGCCACTGTATGAATATAATTCTGTTTTCATCGCAATTGTATATTGAACTCCAGGGATGAGACCAGTAAGTTGCATAGTATTAGAGCTTCCACTATGATATTGTGTAGAAGCTGACCCACTCGCGGGTGTGAGTATCGCCGAATATACTACTACAATAGTATTCATGCCAGTGGCAGCATTAATAACGAGTGCAGTCGCGGTTGCGCCAGTTGGGGTTGCTTGCGGCCTTACGGGAGCAACCGTTAAACCAAAATTCGGGGGTGTGAAATTTATTGATACCACAGTGTTATTGTTCGGGTTTGGTTGCGGGGTAGTTAACGCTACACCAGTGGGTGCGCTAGGGGGTATCCAAAATGTAAACGGAATAGAGGCCGTACCCGTAGTATTATCAGTATATTTAGGAGACAAGGTAACTAAATATCTAGTACCGGGTGAAAAGCTATAAAGTGTCGGGTCAATAGTGACAGGGCTTGCTATTGAGCCAAGGCCGCTTGCGCTGCCGCCGCTGCCACCAAGAGAAGATACACTAAGGCTAAACAAGTTACCTGAACGAGTCTTCCCAACAACTGCATCAGCGGGTGTAAAGTCAATAGACACAGTAGGCCGAGACATATCCCCAGTGATGATGACCCCATTAATTACCGGAATCGGCCCACCACCTTCTTGGTTATTTACTTTTCTAGTTGTGTTTTCACCGCCCTTTCGTAGGCGGGCCGTTTTATCCATGGGGTTCTACTTATTGCTCATGTTTTCATACGGCTCGTATAAACGCTCGACGAGAAATAGTCACGATATGTGATTATATAATCCATTCATAATGGATTATATAGGGTTCTCGAGTGAAGCCGGGATATTTATCTGCGCCGACTTCCCTTCTTCTTGCCACGTGTCTTCTTTACGCGCCTGGACTTCTTCGACTTCTTTGAACGCCGAGAACGTCTACGACCACCGAGGCCGAGGAATCCAAGGCCTAGCAGCCCAGTCTTCTTCGGAGGGGCCTCGGCAGGGGCACCCGAGTTTGAGGCAGGAGCAGGAGCCGCAGGAGCCGCAGGAGCCGCGGGAGCAGCATTCGGAGGCGCGGGTGGGGTATTCGGAGGGGGCGCGCCTGGCGCATTTGTAGGGGGGGCTGACATCTATTTTAGACCAAGACTTTATTGACAAGAAGCAAGAGGTCCTCCGCCCTTTCCACAAATACATCTGCCCCATGTACATTGTGCCCATAACCCTTTGTCAAATAGAGCAGCTTCTTATAGCCCCCACCCCCCTTTCCACGCAAGGCATCCATCCATTTCACAGATTCATACGCATACACTTGCCGATCATTCAGCCCAACCCTACAGAGAACAAAGACGCCGGGAGCACCACTCGGGCCTAGTGCACTCACAGGCGACAGCTCGAGCATATTCTGAAAATCGTAAATCTTATGCGCAGGGTCACCGAACTCCAAATACTCGAACACCGTCAAAGGGAGTTTCACATTACTCGCAGTCTGTAGAACATCCACATACGGCGCCTCCGTATAAGCGAACCGAGCAAGCTGCCCACCGGGATTCCGAACAATCGTTGTCCCTACCAAATATCCTCCCGCAGATCTTCCAAATATACACGTATTTTTCGGCCCCAATCCACCCACCTTCTGCATTCCCCGAATACACGCCTCGAAATCTTCCACACCGAGCAGTTTCCCGTCTAGGCGCCCCGCTTCCGCCCATGCGTCATTGTGGTCACCACCTCCACGCACAAACGCAAACCCTACTGCGAATCCTGCGTCAATAAAAGGGCGCCATCGTGCCGTATCTACAGGGGTCGTTAGTCCGTATGCCCCATATCCAATAACCAACAGGGCTTTAGGTCGCGAAGGGCCGTTCCAGCACATGGCCCAGCCTACCGCCGTCCCATCTCTCGACTTCGCAAAGCCGTGCTTTACAACGCTCGCATACACCTTTGGCGGCTCTAAGACGAATCGCCCATCCTTCAACACAGCCCGCACAGGAAGTTGGCCGGGAATAAAAAGAGTATAATCCGTCTTAAGTCCATTCCACGTGCGCCACGAGCTTGCCCCGATTTCCCCTATAAAGCGTAAAAGGCGTTTATGCCGACCCCTACAACTATCGACGTATCGTATTCCATGTCGTCTATGAACCACAAGCCCGTCGCGCAGACTGACAAACTCAATCCCATTTTCGGAAAGATTTTCCTCCAAGACCAGTGCCTTCAAAGCCGAGCCATACACCTTCCACGGGGCCCCAATCGTCTCTTTCGCAAAATAGCACGGCTCATGTCGCCCTCGCCCATACCCCACAGGGTAAAATGATGTACACTCTTTTGAGAGTGCCTCCACTTTTCCGTGTAAACCTACATGGAAAATCGCCTCCTTTCCACCATTCTCCGTATAGAGAAACAGACACTTGTTTTCCCCTGTGACAAGCTCAAGAGAAGTGGAAAGGTCGTGCTCTTCGTAGTGAACACGCCTATCTTTTCCTGTAAGCAAATCGACACTTACGAGCCACTTGTATTGAAGGGGCGAGGCGGCCTCCAGCGCATATACTCTTCCTCCCAAGATAGCCACATCGCCTGATAGGCCATGTCGACCACGACCATCGAACTTCCATATGACTTTATCGCCCTTCATGGCCGTGAACTCATAATGACGCCCACCCGCCTTTGTATCTTGTGAATATACTATATAGTCATCGACAACATCAATGTCCCCTACGAGCAGATTCTTTTCAGTCCTCTGCGGCTCCCAGCGCCAAGAAAGTTGACCACCCCCTTCACTAGTGATACAAATCTTCTCTTTCCCTACAGGGATATAGTGGGCAAGAATAGCCTGCTCTTCCGTAAAATAGGCCTGGAACTTTGCGACGGAGGCCTTATGCTCTTCCAGAGTCGCACAATCTGCGAGCTCGGCTTTAAATTGTTTGTTCTCTTTCTGTATGCGCGCAGCCCATCGAGGTCCACGCATGGCTTCCATCCATTCGCGTGGGTCTTTCCACGCTATAAATCCGAGATCGCGGGCCATCCCTCCTGCCTAAACAAGAGGAATGAAGAAGGGCTTAGATGTCGAGTGTAACTATCCTCTACAACCGCACAAATACGTTTGGACTCGCTAAAGATGTGGAGGGTATTCAGACCGCTCTCCAAGGCTCCGCTGTGAAGATTCTTCTTGCGGACCCTTTAGAGCCGCCTCATAAATGTGACCTGGCCATTCATCTAGAGATTCCTGTATATGGCTGGATGCCGTGGGCTGCGCGAAATATTCTTATGGTAAATCCGGAATGGTTTCAAGAGGCATGGGTCCCCTACATGTCGCGATTCGACACCGTCATTTATAAGGACCCGATTTCCGCCGCGGAGGCGGTGACAAAAGGGTATGTGAAAGAGTCCCAAGTGCGCGTTGTCCCATGGGGATGTGCGGAGCCCGAAGTTCACGAGGGTAAGTTGCCAAAGGGCACGGCAGATACAGGTTTTATCTGGTTTCTCGGGGCTTCCGTATCCAAGCGAGCCTATGTACCGACCCTCGTTGGACAATGGAAAGAGGAGTATCCGCCACTACGTATTTATTCTGTGGCACCGGTCGACTGCTCGGGTATGGAAGTGCCATCCAATGTGCGATTCGAAGTGCGTGATTTGGACTCCAAGGCTCGAGGCACGCTAGCCCGATTTTTCCGTGGTCATATTGGCTGCTCGACGGCGGAGGGATTCTCCTATCCAGCCGCAGAGGCAGAGTGGGTGGGCGCCTTCACTATTCTGAATGACCTCAACTGCTTTCGCTCGGACTATACAGCTAGAACGGGTGTTCATATACTCTCTAAAGGAGAGGGCCTCGATGCCGCGATAAAGGCGTTTGAAAAATGCGACCTGGAGACGGTGGCTATTCAACGACGCCTGGCCGCTGCGGAGCGTTGGTCTCTCTTCCAGAAAAACTTTGCCACAGCTGTAAAAGATTGTTTGGCCCTGCGTGTGGCGCCGGCCGCTGACCTTCCGCCCATTCTTCTACCTGAGAACTGTCCGCCAATCTCTATAGTGACTCTGCTCTACAACCGCCGCAAGTTTTTTGAGCTCGCCTGTCATAATATGCTCATGACAGACTATCCGAAAGATAAAATCGAGTGGATTATTGTGGAGGATTCGGATGACCCGCAAGAGGATGCGTCGGACCGTGTAGTGGCCGTGGCTGCGGCCGCCGCGCCCATGCGCGTGGAATATATCCCTCTAAAGAGAAAAACGCCGGTGGCGGAAAAGAGAAATCTGGGCACGGCCAAGGCGACGGCGGATATTGTGCTAATGATGGATGATGATGACCATTATCCTGGAACGAGTTTTCGACGCCGTGTGGCATGGCTCACAAGGCATCCGTGGAAGCCGCGCGCTGTGGCGGCGACCACTATCGCGTGTTATGACCTCGTAAAAGGTATAAGCGCAGTGAATACACCCCCTATGGGCCTGCCGCTTGGACAGCGCATCTCGGAGGCGACGCTCACATTTTACAAGTCATGGTGGGAGGAGCAGAAGTTTCCGAGTCCCGTACAAGTGGGGGAGGGCGAGGAGTTTCTCACGGGACGCGCACATGAAGTGCTGGAGATTCCTCCGCAGCAGATTATTGTCGCGTTTAGTCATGGGGCAAATACGAGCAGCCGCCGCATTCCCTCGGGTGCCGAGGTAAAGCCGGGATGCTTTTGGGGATTTCCCAAAGAGTTCTTAATATTTATTCATGGCCTCGCTGGCGTCAAAGTGGTGGAGGAGTAGTGTATTACCTCTTCATCTTCGCTGCCTTCTTCTTCATCGCGCGCTCCGACTGAAATCCCTCGGCATTCGTGTTCATATTCATCTCCTCCTCCTCCATATTCATGTTCTGGAAGCCACTCAGCTGCATGGAATAGCGAAACGCCATTCTGTGCGTGAAATACCACACTACCGCGAATACTAGGCCGTGAACAACCGCGACGGTCATTTTGTTTCCGCCCTTCGGTAGAGTCAGCAGCACACCGGGCGTCAGGACCACAAACAGCGCAGCGAGATATAATGTCATGAAGAAGTTCATTTATATATTTCTATGTTAGAATATTTACCTAAGGGCGCGTAACACAGGCCCCTTTGTTAGTGCCAACACAACTGCGAATACTACCGCATGAACAAGCGCGACCTTGAGCTTCGAGCCGCCCTTGGGTAGGGTGAGTAGCACACCGGGCGTGAGGGCAACAAAAAGAAGTACTAGATACAAGGCTTCAAAAGAAAATAGGGAGTCAGACATTCCTCCAAATCCCTCAATGGACGCAGAGCCGAATCCGGAAGGGGGAGGGGGCTGGCCTGCCATAGCCGCACGAGCTTCAGGTGATGTATCAGAGCCTCCTAGATAAGAGCCTATTTCGGGAGGAAACACTACAACTGGCGGAGGCGGAGAATAAAAAGAGAACCAGTTACCCATATTATATATATTAAGGCTATAGATTTTTAACTGCTACAGGAAATACATACTTCATCGCTACAATCATATTCGGCCCCACTTTCCCGCATTTTAGCACGCTTCTCTGCCGCAACACGAGCCTTGGCCTCTAGAGTCGCCTCCTTCTCCCCCTTTGTAGGCACCCTCGCTCCCTCCTCATCTGTTTCTGATTCTGTGTCAGTATCATATGAGTCATCGGGCAAACTCGGGACAGTGGTCATAGTGCTCTGATGCTCCAAAGCGGCCATGAGACGCGGGTCGACCGTAAACTTCTGTGCGGCCACGGGCGCCTTCGTGCGCAGATAATAGCAACCCGTCTTCAAACCTTTCTTCCACGCATAGAAGTGCATGGAAGTGAGTTTTGCGTATGTCGGGTCTGCCACGAAGAGATTCAGCGACTGCGATTGGCAGATGAAGGCTCCACGCGCCGCCGCCATATCAATCATCACCTGCTGTGATAGCTCCCATGAGGTCTTATAGCGTGCCTGAATCTCTTCCGGAATGGAGGGAATCCCCTGGATAGAGCCATTACGCGCGACAATCGCCTGCTTCATCCCGTCGCTCCAGATTCCAAGGTCCATCAACTCGCGCGTCAAGTATTTGTTCACCACGATGAACTCTCCCGCGAGAGTTCGCCGCGTATAAATATTCGTGGTGAACGGCTCAAAGCACTCATTATAGCCGAGAATCTGCGACGTGGATGCCGTGGGCATCGGTGCCACCAGTAGGGAGTTGCGCATACCTGCGCGTGCCTTTCTACGAAGCGCAGCCCAGTCCAGCGACTTGTCGGTCTCCGTCAAAGGGGTCACGCCCCAAAGGTCAGGCTGTAGACGCCCTTCAGAGGCCGGAGACCCTCTAAACGTCTCATAGGGACCCTCGACTTCTGCGAGAGCGGCGGACTCCTCCACAGCGGCGTAATACATGTGCTCAAAGATGCGCTGATTCAGCTGCCCAGCGTCGGGGGAATCCCAGGAAAGGCGAAGCATGGCAAATACATCGGCGAGTCCTTGGACGCCCAGGCCAATAGGCCGGTGGCGCATATTCGACTTGCGCGTCTCCGGAGTAGGGTAGAAGTTGATATCAATCACCCTATTGAGATTCCGCACAGCGGTGCGCACGGTGGCGCGCAAATGTGTAAAGTCGTAGACATCTGCGAAAGCAGGGCGCGTTTTTACGAACATGGGCAGAGCGAGTGAGGCGAGATTACAGACGGCGGTCTCATCAGGCGACGAATACTCCATGATTTCCGTACAGAGATTGGAGGACTTGATAGTCCCGAGATTCTGCTGATTGGATTTCTTGTTCGCTGCATCCTTGTAAAGGAGATAGGGCGTGCCAGTCTCCATCTGCGTATCGAGAATCTGAAACCAGAGCTTGCGAGCGGAGACCTTGCGACGCGCACGCCCAGCCGCCTCGTAGCCCTCATAGAGCTTGTCAAAAGCCTCGCCGTGAACATCTGCGAGACCAGGGGCCTCCGAAGGGCAGAACAGAGACCACTCGGAGTCCGTTTCTACACGGCGCATAAATAGGTCAGAAATCCATAGGGCGTAGAACAGGTCGCGCGCACGCTCCTCTTCTGAGCCGGAATTCAGTTTCAGCTTCAGGAAGTCCTCTACATCCGCGTGCCAGGGCTCCAAATAGACGGCAAATGAGCCATTACGTCTGCCGCCGCCATTGTGAACCACTCCCATATGCGCCACTACATAGTCATGAGGCCCCTCAATCTCAAAGTCGTGTACAATACCCTCATATTTGGTATCGACGATATCTTGTATACGTGAGTAGATGTTATTCTCGTGACGTAGGAAGGTGAAATACTCACCCTTTGGAGCATTGGGGAACATCTCCAGAATCTCGGGAATCCTCGGGACACGTACAACCGCTGTAGGGAGATTCGTGTGAATGTCACGAGTGGAAGAGACATTACCCACACGATTCCGCTCGTAGCCTGAAGCTAGCGCGCCGAGACGAAGTAGGAGATAACGTAGACCCTCAATCAGCGGATAAGAAGAGAGCTCAACGGATACCTCCTTTTCCCCCACACACCCGTCAGACTCAATAATACCACGAATGATCTGCTTCACCTTATTTACTGGCAGATGTAGGAAGGGTGTATCAATCTTCTTCTGTTTGTTCGTATCATAGAGCTGAGAACGGGTAAACTTGAAGCCTGGAGAGGCAGTTGACCATTTCATATGAACGGCAGACTTCGTCTCTTCAGAATCATACCGGTTTGAGCGTACGCCGCGCTTCATAAGATACTCTTCGACGAATGCCAGTGTATCCTTCTTTGACTCGTTATTCAGGCAGACACCTGCCACAGAGCTGGAAATGTGTCCATCGCCTAGCATAATACCGTAGAAGCGGCAATCTTCTTCTGTGATATTCGCATTATCCTCAACCTGCGTTGGTACAGGGAAGACGAGGAAATCGCCGGGTAAAAGGTCCTTTGCATCCACGAACTCAGGCTCCTTCAGCTTCTTCTCGAGGCGATTGCGAATCACATCAAAGTTGAGACCGCGCGCCTGCCCCTGTAGAGCAAATACCTGGTGCTCAGGGGTAACGCGGACCGGGTAGATGGCATTCTTTAGCTGAATCTCTAGCATATCGCCCTTATACTCGTGGCGAATCGGAAGGCGAACCGCTTCATAGGCGCCAGTGCTGGTCAGCACTTTGTCCGTTACAGAGACATCCTCAATCGCCTTCGGACCCGCTGCTGTGAAGATAACCGTATCGGGCGTGAAGCACTGATCAACATAGCGTGCCGTGTTATTAAAGACGCGGAGCATGGGAATCAGGCCATTGCTCGTGCCATTCGTTCCGCGAATGAGCGCCCCGCGCGCACGGACATTGTGGACATGGAGCCCGATGCCTCCCGCGTATTTGGAGATGGCTGCGCAGTCACCGAGAGTCTTGTAGATGCCTGCGATACTGTCGTCGTGCATGGCCAGCAGATAGCATGAGGATAACTGGGGACGGGGTGTGCCTGCGTTGAAGAGCGTGGGCGTCGCATGTGTGAAGAACTTCTGGGAAAGCAGGTCATATGTCTCAAAGGCCTTCGGCAAGTCGTGTGCCCATAGGCATAGGGCCACGCGCATCCACATATGCTGTGGGCGCTCCATGACCCGCATATAGGAGTCCTTTAGCAGATACGACTTTTCCAGCGTCTTGAAGCCGAAATAGTCGAACTCGTAGTCGCGCTCATACTTGATATATTCATCAATGCGCTTGGCATCGGGGCCACTCATTACCGCAAGCAACTCCTCGCTCATGTAGGAAATAGATTCCCCGGTCTTGGGAATAATCTGCTCTGAGAGCTTCTTGACGACCTCGCTGAAGGAGCTGAGGGTGTTCTTGTGATGATTACTAATGGCGATTCGGGAGGCGAGCGTGCCCCAGTCGGGGTGCGTCGTACAGAGAGAGGCGGCCATTTGTGCGGCGAGTTCATCGAGCTCAGACGTTTTGATGCCATCTACAATACGCGCCAGGACCTGCTGCGCGAGAATATCCGGGTTTACGGTGAGTCCACGAGAGGATTTACGAATCCTCTGGAGAACCTTGTCGAACGAGACGTCGTTACGCTCGCCACTACGCTTCACAACTTGCATACTATAAGGCATGAGGGATTAAATGGACCGGGCTGTGCCGCGTAAAAGGGGCTAGGCCCGGGCAATTTTACTGGCTGCTGTGAAATATAATGTTCCTTTATAATAGAAATGTCCGCCGCTCTAAATGAGTTGGTAACACCAACTATGAATGTAATGAGTATTATGCACGTATCGAGTCAAGCCGAATTTACAAATTTACAAAAATCATTTAGTGATGCTGGCATAAATATGAATAATTTCCAGCAGCTCTACGGACCGACTACAGGTTATATACAACATATGATGAATCTTAATTCTGTTCGACTTTCCTTTCCGCCTCCTAAATATACGGGAAATAATAGGGTAAATGATTTAAAATCCGCTCTTACAGCACTAAGGACAGCAGTCTCCCCTTTACAAAATAACACTGCAATAAAACTACCGCCGGCGCCGCCGCCTGACTGGAAGCCGCCGCCAGGTATGCCGCCGCGTATTACAAGCTTTAGTGAGCTATTAGGTAGAATTGATGATATTGTCAAACTACTTGGCGGGGCCGCATCACAGGGAATGAGTGCCGCTGCTCT
>SXGQ01066165.1_pt1 | contig 27449 bp, 30 predicted proteins | sample 3178371 | NCBI WGS metagenome assembly SXGQ01 (sample SAMN11356859, study PRJNA531348) | freshwater metagenome | isolation source: freshwater sample F1-20 | place: China: Fuxian Lake, Yuxi | collected 2017-12-25 | reverse complement strand
TACGTAAACCCGTACGTAAGGTAGATTTGAGCGAACTAGGGGAGGCACTATTTTGAACGCATACGAATTAGCAGATTATGTTGCTGATAATGGATATATTGGAACTGGCACAACGCATGAAGTATCAATTATGCTTCGCCAGCAAGCAGACCGAATAGCGGAGTTGGAAAAGTATGTTGGCTTTAAAGAAAGTGGCTACGACATTATTCAATTAACACCACAAACAAAGCCATTAAGTGATGAGGTTTTGAATAAAGCATTTGACTACTACTGTGAAACAGACGAAGGTGTATTGCGCTTTAACTATGAACTGCGTGATGAGTGGAAGAAAGAACAGCTAATTCGTTGGAAAGAAGCATTAAAGAAAGCGAGTGAGAAATGAATAATGAACCAGTAGCGTGGATGATTATAGATGTGGATAACGGAAAATTACTTCAGTTTGAAGAAAACAAATTTTCAGAAATAAATATCCCACTCTACACAGCACCAAGAGAGTTAAGTGATGAGGAAATAAAAGCAATAGCCAATAATTTAACTTGCACCCCAGATAAGAATTGGAATGTTTTATTTGCTAAAGCAATACTAAAGAAAGCGAATGAGAAATGAACGCATACGAATTAGCAGATGAATTAGAAAGGTTTGAATCAATTAACGGAGATGTATTTTTTTGAACTTGTGCAGTTACTCTCCGCCAGCAAGCAGACCAAATAGCGGAGTTGGAAAAGGATGGCAAAGTCTGTGCGACTTGTGGCGGATTGGTTTATGACCCTGTAATAAAACAAACAAAGCCATTAAGTGATGAGGAAATAATGGACATAGCTGAACAGTCTGATTACAGTCCGCTTGAAATTGAAATGGGCTATGACTATGAAATAAGAATAGCTAGAGCAATAGAAGAAAGGCATGGGATTAAATGAACTCATACGAATTAGCAGATGAATTGCAAGAACTGGATGCAAAACTGCATTTAATAGTTTTGTTTAAATCAGCAGAAATGCTTCGCCAACAAGCAGACAGAATAGCGGAGTTGGAAAAGGAAGTAAAACGCTTGGTAGGCGCTGAACCAATTACTCATGGAAAACTTACATTTTGTAAGAACTGTGGACAACAAGACCCCTACGCACAAACAAAGCCACTAAGTGATGAGGAAATAAAAGAACTTATTGTTAATAAAGTAACTGATTATGAACTGTGCAGAGCAATAGAAGAAAGGCATGGGATTAAATGAACAATACATTTTGCAAAAACTGCCACAGAATACCGAGCCAATGTGTGTGCCAACCAACAAAGCCAGTAGCGTATGTAAACAGTATGTGCAATGATTACATTGACTGGAAGGTAGACCCTATGAGCATAGATGGTCAGTCGCTCTATACCCATCTAGTAAAAGAACAAGACGCAGTTAGGTATCAATGGCTTAGAAATGAATTTGCGCATGGTAGAGAAACCTATCTTGCTGAAGGAATGCCGAGTGGAGAGTCGTTAGACAAATACATTGATGAGCAATTAAGAAAAGCACAAGATAAATGAACGCATACGAATTAGCAGATGAAGCTATGGAACATTACAACGCTGAAAAACAAAAAGGTTTTAATGTTAACTGGATGCAAGAGGTTGCCAATATGCTCCGCCACCAAGCAGATTACATTACCCAGTTAGAAAAGGGTTTAGAGTCTAGCATAGCGATGAACAAAGCATTAATGGAGAGAGGTAAATGATAGTCACAATACTTAACTTGCTAGCCCTGTTTGTTGCTACCTTTGCAGTGCTGATATTTGTAGTAGTGTTTAGTTTTTTTCTGTTCATCATGTTTGCTTGTGTGTACATCGGGTGGATGGAAATCAAGTCAACACCTATAACTGAAATTTGGGAAAAGATAAAAAAATGAATGACGAAGACCGAAGAGATTGTTTTGCATTTATGTTGACAGTTGGATTTGCTATAAAGGGTGAAATAAACCCAAAAGCAATATGGGAAATAGCAGACCTGATTGTTGAAGAACGTAATAAAAAAGACGAGGAAGATGGAATTGTTGCAATTAAGAAGAAAAGATATGTCCGAAAAAATTGATATGTACAAAGTTACAAAAAAGATTCGTGAAGCCGAACTTAATTTAACGGGTAAGAAGTTTTGCTCAAGTTGTCAAAGCATGCAACCTGCGACTTTGGGTAAGATGCTAGAGGGTAAGATTAGGCGGTGGAAGTGTGGTAGTTGTTTGGCAAACATAAGTAAACCTATTTACAAATCTAAGGAGAAAGTATGACCACATTCACATTAAAAGATTACGTGGAAAATAAAGCAATCTCAAAAGACGCAGAAGTTTTAGTTGAGCCTATTCCTTTTGCAGGGTACGTTAACATACAAGACAAAGAAGATACGGAACAGATGTTACGAGATCAGTTGCATTTAGTAAACGATCAGTTGCAAACTGTGCAAGCTGAGAACCAAAGATTAAAACGTAAGCTACGAGCGTTAGGAGAAAATGAATGAGTTTAAGAACAGAGTGTCAAGAAGCTTTTTTTAATATAGGTAGACTATCAGAACGTATACCCTCAGACGAAGGCAAACGATTAACCATGATGATACGAGTTGTGGCTAACTATATAAATTATTTAGAAGAGCAAAACAAAAGAGACAACGAAGATATAGACGGGAGATGTTAGTGAACCTAATAACAATAGACTTTGAAACCTTTTACGAGAAGTCTACCTTTAGCTTATCAAAGCTGACAACAGAAGAGTACGTGCGTAGCGACCGTTTTGAAGTAATTGGTGTAGCCGTTAAAGTAAACGATGGTGAGACCGAGTGGGGTAGTGGCACACATGAACAAATTAAGAGTTGGTTAAAGACTTACCCTTGGGTAGACTCTATGGCAGTTGCCCATAACATGATGTTTGATGGATTCATTCTCAACGAAATATTTGACATCCACCCTAAAGCCTATGCAGATACCCTGTCTATGGGACGTGCGCTACATGGTGTCGAAGTGAGTAGCAGCCTAGCTGCTTTAGCTGAAAGATACAAATTAGGTGTTAAGGGGGATGAAGTAATTGCGGCTTCCGGGAAGAACCGTGAAGATTTTTCACCCGAAGATCTTGATAGATATGGCGACTACTGTGTAAATGATGTAGAACTTACGTATAAATTATTTCATGCCATGCTCAAAAAGGGGTTTCCTAAGACGGAGATGAAGCTGATTGATTTGACTGTGCGTATGTTCTGTCAGCCGAAACTAGATTTGAATCTAAGTTTATTAGAGCAACATCTACATGAGATCAAGGCAAAAAAGGCTCAACTTCTTAGTGTGGCTCAGGTTGATAAAGAGTCTTTGGCTAGTAACCCGAAGTTTGCCGAACTACTCAAGTCTGTGGGTGTAGAACCGCCTATGAAGATTAGCCCAACAACAGGTAAAGAAACTTTTGCTTTGGCTAAGAATGACGAAGAGTTCAAAGCTTTAGCTGAACATCCTGATGTAAGAGTACAAGCATTAGTAGCGGCTCGTCTTGGTACAAAGTCTACGCTTGAAGAGACTAGGACTGAGCGATTCATCGGTATCTCAAAGAGAGGGTTGATGCCAGTTCCCCTGAAATACTATGCGGCGCATACAGGGCGGTGGGGTGGTAGTGATAGTGTTAATTTACAGAACCTTCCCTCACGTGGCGACAACGCAGGTAAGCTGAAGAAAGCTATTGAAGCCCCTGAAGGCTATGTCATTATTGATGCAGACTCCGCACAGATTGAAGCACGTGTGCTTGCATGGTTATCAGAACAGAACGATTTAGTGGAGGCATTTAAAAATGGAGAAGACGTATACAGAATCATGGCATCGGCTATTTATAATAAGGATGCTGAACAAATATCTAAGGAAGAACGCTTCGTCGGGAAGACGACAATCCTTGGGGCTGGTTATGGCATGGGGGCGCAGAAATTTAAAGCGCAACTCAAAACGTTCGGTACAGAAGTTACTGAAGGCGAAGCTAGACACATTATCCAAGTCTATCGAGAAACGTACCCGAATGTAGTTAGGTTGTGGCGAGAAGCCCAACTGGCCCTGGAGGCTTTGACTAAGGACAGCACAACAAGTTTAGGACGTGATGGTGTACTTGCTTTGGTCCCAGAGGAGCGGTCAATACGACTACCAAGCGGTTTGTTATTACGTTATGATGGGTTAATAACCGTGCGGGATGAGAAGGGTATACAGTACCAATACAAAACTCGGTACGGTTGGAATAAAATTTATGGTGGTAAGGTAATCGAGAACGTATGCCAAGCTATTGCTCGTTGTATCATCGGCGAGCAAATGATACAGATCTCAAAAAGATATAACGTCGTACTCACCGTACACGATGCGGTTGCCTGTATTGCCAAAGAGGAAGAGGCTAAAGAAGCCCAAGCCTATGTAGAGGAGTGCATGCGTTGGACACCCGCATGGGCTAAAGGTTTGCCTGTTAATTGTGAATCAGGTTTTGGGAAAAATTATGGAGAGTGCTAAGGTGGAGTATTCAGATTTTTATTTACATGCTATGCAGGAAATTACTAAGGCTCACGATGCGTTAGTAGCAAGAAAGTATCAGGACGCATATGACCATTGTCTGAATGCCCAAGTAGAAATTAAGTTAATGAGCGGTGCAGTTAAAACATGGATACCTGTTGATGAATAAATCAATCTCATGGTCGTACTCAAGTATCAAGCTCTACGACCAATGTCCTAAAAAATACTACCATTTACGGGTGGTTAAAGATGTTAAGGAATCCCCTACGGAGGCTATTACCTACGGGAAAGAATTTCATTCGGCGGCGGAACATTATGTACGTGATAACGTGCCATTACCACCACAGTTTAACTTTGTAAAAAGTGCCCTAGATAACTTAAAGCAGTTAGATGGTGACAAGTATTGTGAGTATGAGATGGGGTTGACAGAGAACCTTGACGCATGCGGATTCAAAGATCCAAATATGTGGTGGCGGGGTGTTGCTGATTTACTAGTTATCAATGGGGAAGAGGCACGGGTGCTTGACTACAAGACTGGCAAGTCCGCCAAGTATGCCGATACCGACCAGTTAGAGTTGATGGCTCTTGCCATATTTAAGCACTTTCCCCAAGTCAAAAAAGTCAAGGCGGGGCTACTTTTTGTCATATCTAAAAACTTCATAAAGGACTCGTATTCTTTTGAAAATCAGGATAAGATGTGGCATAAGTGGATTAGCGAGTACAACAGGATGAAGTTTTCGTACGAAAATGACGTATGGAACCCTCGTCCTAGTGGGCTTTGTAAGAAGCACTGCTTAGTTCTTGAGTGTCCACATAATGGGAGGAACTAGTAATGCCATACGTTAATAAACCAAGACCATACAAAAAAGAATACGAGCAACAAAAAGCTCGTGGTGAACACCCTAATCGCATGGAGCGTCAACGTGCTAGACGAACTGTGGATAAGAAGATGCCTGATGGTAACGGCAACGGTAAAGCTGATGCTCGTGAGGGTAAGGACATAGCCCATAAAAAAGCTATGGACAAAGGCGGTACAAACAAAGATGGTTATTACATAACAACACCATCAAAAAATAGATCCTTCAAAAGGGACAAAAAAAGTAATCTAGTGTCGGAAACTAGCAAACGTGAGAGAAAAAAGAAATAGATGGAAATAATAGATAACAAGGTTCTTCTACTAAATTTACGTAACCCCAACAAAGTAACTACACTTATTCCAAAGAGTAAGATTGTTGGGGAAAATCAAGTTGCCGTTAAGTGGGGCTTGGACGAAGTCCGTGTGCTAAAGAATTTACAGGTAAAGAATGTACCTAGTCCCATTATGGGACATTACAATTGGTCGGGAATACACAAACCCTTTGAGCATCAAAAGACTACCTCTTCCTTTCTAACCCTGCACCCAAGGGCTTTCTGCCTTAACGAACAAGGCACAGGCAAGACAGGCTCTGTCATATGGGCGGCGGACTACCTAATGAAGATGAAGAAGATAAAGCGTGTGCTTGTTATATGCCCATTGTCGATTATGGACTCGGCTTGGCGGGCAGACCTATTTAAATTTGCTATGCACCGTACAGTTGACATCGCTTACGGCTCAAAAGAAAAACGTCAACGCATAATTAATTCAGATACTGAGTTTGTAATCATTAACTATGATGGTGTTGAGATTGTGCAAGAAGCAATTGCTAATGGTGGTTTTGACCTGATTGTGGTTGACGAAGCCAATGCCTACAAGAACTCACAGACGGCTCGCTGGAAGACCCTCAATCGACTGCTTAAGCCTGATACATGGCTATGGATGCTAACGGGAACCCCTGCGGCTCAATCGCCAGTAGACGCTTACGGCTTGGCTAAACTAGTTAACCCCCAAAATGTACCCCGTTTCTTTGGTAGCTTCAAAGACATGGTAATGTACAAAATATCCAAGTTTAAGTGGGTAAATAAACCCAACGCAGACAAGGTGGTATTTGAAGCCTTACAACCAGCCATTCGATTTACTAAAGACGAGTGCCTAGATCTACCTGAGTTGACCTACGTTACTCGTGAAGTCGAACTTACTGCGCAACAGAAGAAGTACTACGATACCCTACGAAAACGCTTGGTTATGCAAGCGGTGGGCGAGCAAGTCACTGCGGTAAATGCTGCAGTTGGGTTAAGCAAACTCCTACAAATATCTTGCGGTGCGGTATATTCCGATTCAGGTGAGACTTTGGAGTTTGATATTCAAAATCGTTATAAGGTGTTAAGGGAAGTAACTGACGAGACACAACAAAAGATCTTAATATTTGTACCGTTTAAGAATACGATTGAGATATTGGCTAAGAAACTATCTGATGACGGGTTCAGTACAGAAATTATTAACGGTGATGTAACTGCGGCTAATCGTGCAGATATATTCAAACGGTTTCAAGAGAGTCCAAATCCACGTATATTAATTATTCAACCACAAGCTGCGGCTCATGGAGTAACACTTACTGCTGCCGATACAATAGTTTGGTGGGGACCAACACCTAGTTTAGAAATATACGCACAAGCAAATGCACGTGCACATCGAGCAGGACAGAAACATCCAGTAACAGTTGTACGGTTGCAAGGATCGAATGCGGAGAAACACCTATATAAAATGCTTGACAACCGCATAACAGATCATTCAAAATTAGTTGAACTTTATAACAACTTACTTGATAAAGATAAAGTTTAGTAGTACAGTAGTAATACCGATAACGAGAATAAAACCAAGCCGTTATCATTTTAAAACAGGAGAATGTATGTCAGAAAGCAAGACAGGGGTAGAGCCCCCCTTAGAAAAGCTCACTCGCATTTACATCAAGATGCGTGATAAAAAACATGAGATTGCCCACGAGATGGAAGAGCAGATCAGCAAGATTGAAGCTGATATGAAAACCGTCAAGGTGGCTATTCTTCAGCACATGAAAGACTCTGGAGTAGAAAGTCTCAGAACTAATTCAGGAACTGTTTATCGTACCGTTAAGACTACGTATTCAACTTCTGATTGGGAATCCATGCACAAGTTTATTCTTGAACATGGTGTGCCTGAACTATTGGAGAAGCGGCTTCAACAAACCAATATGCGGGCTTTTTTAGAGGAGAACCCTGAACTGCTTCCACCAGGGCTAAATGCAAACGCTGAATATTCAGTAACTATAAGGAGGAACTAAATGTCGGATGAACCGTTTGTGCCGATAGAGCAAGTAGCTAAACACTTCTCGGTTTCGGTATCAACCGTCCGTGCATGGATTCGACAGGACTTAATCCCTTCCCTAAAACTTGGCGGTGTTTATCGTTTCAAGATTAGTGAAGTCGAGTCAGCCCTACGAAGACTAAATGGCGGAGAACTTGTAAGAGAGGAAGCTGATGGGAGCCTCACAGTAACAAACAAAGACCCTAAGCAAGCAGTACTTAACTTTAACCCTGACGATGATATTTAAGGAGAACGTCAAATGAGTGATTTAACCCTATTTAAAGGTGGTTTACCCGCATACCTCAAAGATGCGGCAGACGATGCAACTAATGCCTTAGCTGGTACAGGCGACGGTGGTTTAGGCGCACGTCGTATTAGTATTAAAGGTGGTGTATTCCGTGAGTTTATTGGCGGTAAAGAATACCGTGTATCGGAAGAGCGCTCCATGAGTGTGGTAATTATTAAAGCCGCACCTAAAGTTTCACGAGTTTTCTATGCAGGTACTTACGTAGAAGGCGAAACCGTGTCCCCAACTTGCTGGTCAGCCGACAGCCAACGCCCTGATGAAAAGGTCAAAGAAAAGCAATCAGCCACCTGCTTGACTTGCCCACAAAACATCAAAGGTAGTGGTCAAGGTGACAGTCGTGCTTGCCGTTATCAACAACGCTTAGCCGTTGTGCTTGATGGTGAGATCGACAAAGAGGAAGTTTACCAACTTGTATTGCCACCTACTTCAGTATTTGGTGATGGTGAGAAAGGTAAACTCCCACTTCAGGCTTATGCCCGTCACCTGAAAAATCATGGTACACCCATAACGGGGGTGGTTACTGAGATGCGGTTTGACACAGCAAGCCCTACACCTAAGTTAGTATTTAAACCTGTGCGTCCTGTAAGCGAAGAAGAGTTTGAAGTAATTCAACGCTTAAAAGATTCTTCCGAAGCCGTTTCCGCAATTACGATGACGGTTGCACAGACCGATGGTGTTAAGGACAAGAAGCCCGCTCTAGCTGCACCAAAAGCGGAAGCCGAGGAAGTTGAAGAACCAAAGAAAGCAGCACCTAAGAAGGCAGCCGTTACTGCCGAGCCTAAACTAGAGGATTTAGTTGGTGAATGGGATGATGCTTAAATAACGTTTTAGGGAGGAAAACTGCGCCCCACACTTTACACACTAGCGGTGAGTACTCCCACCTAACAAGGGTGGCTAATGAACAACTTAGAATTTCTACGGCAAGTCCTCGGAGACGAAGGATACTACTGTATAGTCGGGCTAAAAAAGAACTCAGATAAGCCAGTACAAAAGTTCTTTAAAACGCTTGACCAAGCAGTAGAGGTTGCCAACAATTTAAAAAACGAGGGCTATGATGCGTATTACGCACTAGCCACGTTTGAAGACGGTAAGTCTAGGAAGACCGCAAACGTTAAACAACTTAGGTCGTTATATGTCGACTTAGACTGCGGGCCAGACAAGCCTTATCAAACACAGACGGAAGCACTTGTAGCGTTAAAAGCTTTTTGCAAAGCAACAGGACTACCTAAACCATCACTAGTTAACTCTGGTGGGGGAGTGCATGCCTATTGGGCTTTGACCGAGCCTGTTTCACGTGAAACATGGACACCCCTAGCTGAGCAATTAAAACGGCTCTGTGACGAGCATGACCTGTTTGCCGACCCCGTTGTAACGGCAGATTCGGTGCGGATTCTCCGTGTGCCAGGAACGTTAAATTACAAAAACGACGAACCTAGAGAGGTTAAGTTACTTAGTGAGCCTGGTGAGCCACTGGAGTACAACACACTAAAAGATGTTATTGGGGAACCAGCCCTAGCTAGACCGTCGTATATTCCTCGTGGCGAGATGGACGAAGTTACCAAAGCCCTGCTTGGGAACTATACAAATCGGTTTAAGACCATCATGCTTAAGACAGTCAAGGGTGAGGGGTGTAATCAGCTTAAGTACATTATTGAGCATCAGGCTACTATGTCGGAACCGATGTGGAGGGCAGGATTATCTATTGCTAAGTTCTGTGTTGATGCTGACGTAGCCATAGAAAAAATATCGAGTGGGCATCCTGAATACAGCCCTATGATGGCTGATCGTAAGGTACGTGGTATCAAGGGAGGTCCTTATACTTGCGTTAAGTTTGAGGAGTACAACTCAGGTGGGTGCGACGGATGTCCCCATAAAGGTGTAATTAAATCACCCATAGTGCTAGGTCGTGAAATACAGGAAGCCACAGACGAGGACAATATTGTTGAAGACTCACCAGCCTACGTAAACCAAGGGCATACTCAGACCTATATTATCCCTAAATATCCTGATCCATACTTCCGTGGTAAGAACGGCGGTATCTTTAAACGGGTAATTAAAGAAGAAGATGAAGTCGAGGTAATGATTTACCACAACGACTTATACGTAACTCGTCGCTTAGAAGATTCAGATGTGGGTGAAGCCGTGGTTGTTCGACTGCACCTGCCAAGAGATGGAGTCAGGGAGTTTACGGTGCCTTTATCTGCCGTTACTTCCAAAGACGAACTTAGAAAGTATATGTCTTCCAAGGGTGTAGCCCTTTCAAAAACGGACGAAATTATGTCATATGTAACAACATGGGTTAATCATTTGCAGTTTACAAATAAAGCTGACAAGGCACGTAGACAGTTTGGTTGGACAGACGAGAAGTGCGAGGCTTTTGTCGTAGGAGACAAAGAAGTTTGTGCGGATCGAGTCGACCATAACCCACCCTCAGCAGCAACGTCACAGTTGTTTAGTGCGTTTACCTCAAAAGGTTCGTTTGAGGAGTGGAAAGAAGCTATGGACTTCTTTAATAGACCCGGCATGGAGATCCATCAGTTTGCTATCGGTCTAGCCTTTGGCTCAATATTTTCCGAATTTACTCCGGTTGCGGGATGTTTATTCCATATTTATAGTCCTGAATCAGGTATTGGTAAAACCACGGCTCTTGTAGCGGGCGCAAGCATATGGGGTAATCCACAGAAGTTAGTACTAAAAGAGTCGGATACGGCGGCATCTAAGATGAATCGTGCCGAGAAGTACAAGAACATATTCCTACCCTTGGACGAAGTTACCAACGCATCCGCCAAAGAGACTAGCGACTTTGTTTACCAATATACATCTGGATCACAAAGAAACCGTATGTCAGCAAACGGCAACGAAGAAAGGGTTCGTGGCGAGCCTTGGAAGCAGAATGCCGTTAGCACAGGTAATGCGTCTTTGATGGAGAAGATGAGTGCGTATAAGGCAATCCCCAAAGGTGAGGCTATGCGCCTATTAGAAGTACGGGCTAAGCCTGTGCCGGGTTTGGAGAAGGAAGATACCGACATACTTAGTGAGCGCCTAGCTAATAACTACGGGCATGCGTACTTACCCTATCTGCAGTACATCATGAATGATATTCAGGGCATCAAGACTCTATATAAAGTAACACAGAAAAAACTAGATAAGCTATGTGGCTTTAGTCCAGCAGACCGGTATCACTCAGTTCTAGCAGCCGATGGAATCATGGGTTTGATGGTTGCTAAAAAGGTTGGCTTAATTAATTACGACATTGGTAACGTAGTTAAATGGCTCAAAACCCTTACCGAGAATATCAAGGAGCAGGTTAATTCTTTGGATGTTGATGCCGAGGGTGTCCTATCAAATTTCTTGGCTGAGAACTATAACAACATCTTACGTATTAAAAGCACCGAGGATTCTCGTGTCACTCGCACGTCTGATTCGCTAGAGCATCTTGTAATTCCTGATGCAACACCGAAACTAACGTTTGTGGCACGGTACGAATATGACCTAAAGATGTTGTTTATCTATCCAAACCCACTAAGGAAGTGGTGTACAGAACGTCAGATTAACTACGAGTGGTTGACCGATTCCCTAAAACGTGGACGCACTAAGGCTAAGCTCGATAAGAAGCGTATGGCTAAAGGCACCCATATGAGCTTGCCGTCTTTAAATGTATGGCACATTAATGCAGAAGGATTCTTAGATGACGACAGAGAACAAGCCCTCACAGCCGCCGCAGAACATAAAGCTGCCTTGGAAGGTGATACGACAGAAGGGTCAAGTTTGCCCTGATGGAGTGGTTATTAAGATAAATTGGGACGATTTTGTTGTAGGGGCATCAATATTTATTCCAGCTATTAACTTAGCAGAATTAAACAAACAGATGCAAATAGTAGCAAAGGAAAGGGAACTTAAATTAAAAGGCTACGACAGGATTGAAGGTGGGAAACTGGGAATGCGTTTTTGGCGAATTTTGTAATATACTGCAGTTGCAACATTCTCCTGTTGCTTCAGTTCTCCGACACGTGAAGAACCCTTCGACCCCCGACTAGTTCGGGGGTTTTTTTCTTAATCGTATTCTCTAAGGTTCTGCTCGATCTCTTTGAGCATCTTCGGACTGTAAGCTACCCCGTTGCGCATACGCTCAGTTACCCGCTTCTGTGCCTCAATAGAACGGTCTAAAACATCACCAATCGTGCCAGAATTAATCTCTAGGGCTGGGTGTTTAGCACCTAACTCTAAGAGCTTGTCACGAGCTTCTTTTCTACCCTCACTATCCCCCATGCGGGTAGCTAGATAGTACTGACGTTTGAGTTTGGTTTCTTCTTGATTGACTGATTTATCAATACCTTTTTGGCGATTGTTAATTTCAAGCTGACGGGTGTAATCGGCAGGGGCAAAACCAAATGCTTGGACGGCTACGTTCCATGGGTTAACTTCTCCAGTGATTGGGTCGCCACGTAGGGTTGTAGTGCCTTCGGTTGAGTATCGGATACCTTTTAGAATATTGCCTAAAGCAGATGGCAACATATTCTCAATACCACGCTGGACATTACCATCACGGATCATACTTAAGCCACGCTCAACTCTGGATGCGACACCAAATACAGGACCACCAAGCATCTCCATCATAGTTAAGGCGATTGTCTGAGAATCTTGTTTACCAGAATCACGAATAATTAAATCACTCAATCCAGTACGGCTTGCAATTTCAACGTTAGTTACGTAGTTCAATAGACCTTTATAAGGCACTTCACCTAAGTATTTACGAGTAGCGGTTTCAAAGTCATCCTCATCATCGTCTGCAAATGCGTTATAAACCATGGCTGCAATACCAAACATTGGTAAGCCTTGAACACCAGCAAACAATGCTGCAGTGCCGTAAATACCAGCAATCTGGCTCATAGCGGCTTTACGTATCTCAGGTGTTTCACCTTTTAACGCTTCACGGGCGGTCTTAAACATCAAGTAATACATCGACACACCATAACGTTTGAACATAAACAAAACTTTACCAAGCGAGCTTTGAGCAATACGTGGTGCCGCAGCTGCGGAAATTCCGCCGTTAGTTAACTCTGCGGTATAGACTGCATGGTTAGCTGCTTTCTCTTCTTTCTGTTCTTGGGTAAGACCAGCCTCTTCCTTGGTAGGTTTAGTCATCATCCTATTAAGATCAAGGTTATACGCAGCAATCAAGGATACTTGACGGTTTAGACGCTCCCCATGATGGAAGATAAAGCCGGAAGCAGCGTTGACCTTAGATAAAGCATTGTTACGCTCATCAACTTCTAGAATGTCATACAACTGTGAACGGTTGAGCTGCCCTTGATCTCTAGCAACACGTGCCAAAGTTCTTAGACGTTTGACTTGTGGGGGTAGGTTAGGCGCATCAAAATCGTAGTTATCCAAGGCTGGCATAGCCTTTTGACGTACACGCTGCCCGTTAGAACCTATGAGTTCAACTTCACGGTTAAAGCCACTATTTAAATAGATCTTGTAGGCATCACTAATTGCTCTGCTTGTTTCACCATAGCCGTAAGTTCCGGCTAGGTATGGATAAAGAATTAACGGAACCTGCGTTAAGTTAATAACGGCGGACGATATATTAAAGCCCAAGGTCATATTAAAACCAAATGAAGTTGCAACTTGCGACCACTTAGATACAGTCGGGTTATTAATGTAACTAATACGCTTTTCGTACTCTTTAACATACTCATTAATTACACGGTTGTCCCGTTGTGCTTCATCACCAGCACCTTTACCCACGCCACGGGCGTACTCTTTCATATTGTCTAAAATTTCATTTAACTTAGACGCATAGCGCATGCTGGCTAATTGGTGGGATGTGCGGTAAGCACGTTCACGCAAGGCACGGATAGCATCCTTGTTAAAACCAAGCGTTTCTTTACGACGTTGGAAAGACTGGGCAAACGCTGTTTCCGGCAACGTACTTAAGAACAAACGCAATACTTCTTCGGTTGCCTCGGCTGGGACTTTATTAAGTTCCATAACTTTTAACACACCGTTAACAAACGAACCCGCAGGAACACGGCGGTAGTTAAGCTCAGATAAATTGGAGAAAGCCTCAACATCTTGTGCACCTGATTGCTCTAGTTGCTGCATATAACGGGCACGTTCACGCTCAGTTTCAAACGCTTCAACATAAAACTCCATCTGTCCAGCGTCGTCCCGGGCCGAGTATGATAACCAGTACTTGCCATAACGTGCTAATGGGAAATAAGGATCAATCCTACCCTTAGTAATTAGACGCTCGTAGATGTCTTTCTTAATTATCTTGGCTCTTGCTGGGTCAGTAACCGATGCGTCAATCCGCTCGCCAATCGTATCAAGAATACGCTGATACATTTCTTTGTAAGCGTCACGCATTGTGACATAAAGTGCTCTACCAGCACCACCTAGTTTGTTGTAGTCAGCTTTGACTTCGTCATAAGCCTTCTGTTCTTCAGGAGTTTTATAGTCCGTACGAGGTTTAGTCGGATCGACTTTGTTGAGGGTGCTGTCGTAAACAACCTTGTTAAACAGATCTACTTGAGCTTGGCTTTCTTTCTTGGCAAAGTCTTCAGCTTGTTTAACTACAGGTTCAATCTTCTCATTTAACTTGTACTCGTATCCAGAACGCTCATTAATTGTGCGCCCAACACTTAAAGCATCTTTTAACCCTTTAGATGCAGCTACGTCGTCCAGAGCGTTTTGCGGTAGTACCGACAACATAAAGTTACGGAAGTTACCCCCAACAGTATTCTTTAAGAACTCGTGGATGTTATCCGCACGTGCTGGGGTCATGCCGGGTAGAGCTTCTAGGGATGTGCCTAAACGATCAAATACTTTACCTACCATGCCAGTATTTGCAGCCGAGTACAAGATGCCAGCATCACGAGACTCAGGGGCTGGGGAGATAATAGCATTAACAAAACGGTCTACTTGGTCAAAAGCAGACTCTAACGGACGTGCCTCCATACCAAACAGGCGGCGCATAAAGTTACTGACCATGCGGACTAACTTGTCCCAGGCACTGATTGGTTTACCATCGGGATAGATAGACTGTAATAGCGCCTTAAACTCTGGATTCGACTGTGCTTCAGCAAGGAACTCATCTGCGTTGGTAGCACCATAAGCCGAGCCAAGACTGTCACGAATCTCATTTAATAATCCATTAACTTGTTTGGTTAACGGATGGCTTGGGTTGTCCATTACATGGGACGTAGCTGCGTGTCCTGCCTCATGTAGCAACGTATGTACATTCATACCCGAATTAGGGTCAATGTAGATTGTGTCGTTGTTGGGGTCGTAGTAGCCAGGTACAGGTTTGCCTGCATCGTTATAGAGGTTTTCCTGTACAACAAGTTTTGTCTGTAAGTTAACATTAGCCAGACGGGAAGCAGCACGTGCAATAAAGTTGTTGGGGTTAGCCGACAACATACGTAAAGCACCTACTAAATCGCCAGTCATGATCCGAGCCGCAATCGCTGGATGTATAGGCATAGCCAACTGAGCTATTGGACTTTGGAAAAGAACTTGATTTTTTGATTCTATAGGACCAAATGTTGCCTCAACTTCCTTTTTATAGTCGTAACTTACTGGTAATAACTTTGATACTATAAAACCACTTCCATCTTGATTTTGTGGGGCAATATAAGTGCCAGTAAGAGGTTTTGCACCGGGAGGCTCATAATTACGAAGTTTAAAAACAACTGGAACGGTATCTACTCCAGCAGCAGCTAATGCTGCCATACGATGTCTACCTTCATGCCCTGTAATTTCGTAGTAGTCAGTTCCTTCTCGTTTAGAAATTACTAAATTCATTGGGCTATTAGTAAAATCAATAATTTTTGATGGGTCTAATTTACCTATTCTTTTGACGGCTTCTGCTTTAATTTTATCTATTTGTTGTTGCGATCCAGTAGTAGCCCCTAAAAATTGTGATGGGTTTATATATCCTATATATGCACCCGCCCTACTAGGTTGATTTCTATCGGCATGATGACTAAATATTGCATTAATGGTTTTATTTGATAGCCCAGCAATTTCAAATGGAAACTCAGGCATCTCTAAAAATTTCTTAGCTTTTTTACCTTTAATCTCGGCTAGTTCTTTTTCAAATGCTTCTTGCTCGGCAATAGTTTTTCTACGCTCTTCTTGCTTAGGGAATATGTTACGACGCTCTGCACGGGTGCGAGCAGCGGTTCTTTCTTCTTCTAGCGCATCAAAGTAACCATTTAAAGTCTTGTCATCTACTTCTTCTTTGAACCCAGAAATACCACTGCGGATTAAGTCCATTAACTGGGCGTCGTTATAACTATCACGAGCTATTTCAAAGCCACGAATAAACTCCCGCATTTTTTGCTGGGCTTCAGGGCTTAAGTTTTGTAGCACCCAAGTATGGGCAAACCGTGCATTTTTACCACTCATGCCACGGAAAAACTCTACTTCATCAGCGGCTAGTGGATCGTCAGGACTTTGACGGAAAGCAGGGGTATTAAACGCTAAGTCAAACGCAATATTAATAAGGTTATCAACCGTGCGGGGCATTTTGCTAAAGTAAATCTTAGCCGCATTGAGCATCGGATTAACACCAAATTTACCTTGCACGACATCGGTAATTTTTAAGGTATCGTCAATATCTTGTATATCTTCAGTGGCAAACCCAAGGTAGCCTTTACCCAAGAACTGTGTAAAGTTAGTCTCACTTGGACGACCGAGTTCTTTGAACTCTAGGTTGCCTTCTTTAGTTTTTATAGCTTTAGGAGCTTTAGCAGCAGCCTTTGATGCCACCGTTTTGGCAGGGGTGCCTTCAGCAATAGGCGCAGCGACTGCCGGACTAACTCCTTCAGGAACTCTTTCACTAACTCCCACAGCAGGGGCTTCAAGTACGGGTGTAGGTTGCGCAACAGGTTCTCCCACAGGTACTTCGGCTTGTGCAGTAGGTTCAGCTTGCGCTGCCATTTCTGCTTCCAGTTCAGCTTGAATCGCATCTTGTTCCTCTGGTGTTAGTGCACCTGGCTGTAACTCTTCTCTACTTGGAGCGACATCAGCAACCTCTGTAGTTGGAGCCAATCCTTGTTCTCCAGGTGTTGTAACTCCTGCGGGGGCTCCTTCGCCTTCTCGTTCACTAGGAACAGAAACGCCTGCTCCACCAGCTCCACCGACAGGTCCAGGTTGTACTCTTCCATAACCGGCTCCTTTCAAAACCCCACCACGAGGACCAAACATTTCTTGTTGCTGAGCTAACGCACCAAACGCTTGCATAGCAATACGTTCTGTAGCTTCTTTGGTCGAATCGGTTAGGTTTTTATTTTGTCTAACTTCTACAAGTGTATCTCGTACGGTCGCCTGGTCGGCTGGATCAGCCATGTCCTTGTTAAGAAGTTTTTTGTAAAACCCAGATTGTGGTTTGAGACCAGTGTCTTTTAGAACTTCTGGGGTTAATACTGTAGCAAATTGAGCAGGGGCAGACGTAACTTGTGCGGGTTGCTCAAGACCTAACTCACCTTGAATAGGTGCCACACCTAAGTCTAATTCTTGTTGTGCTGTAACGGTTTCGGCTGGACGGGCAGGTACACCTTCTTCTACTGGAGCAACTCCACCAACTGGAAAAGTAGGAGCGCCACGTGTACCAGCAGGTACAGGTTCACCAAAGAGATCACCATAAATTTGTTGTCGTGCAGCGAGTTGTTTCTGTTCACGTATTTGTGTAGGGGTAAGTTCAGCTTCTGATGGCGCAGCACCCAATACCTGTTTGGCATTTTCAGCTTCTTGCGCTTTTAATTCGTTGCTAGCAATCTGACGATTACGCTCATCTTTAATCCGTTTAGCTTCAAACGCAGCACCAGGCGCACCAAATGTACCACCACCAATAAAGCCTTTTAATGATGCAGTAAGAATCTGGTCAATGTTTTCTTGAGAGAAGAATGGATCTTTGTCACCAGCGATCTGGGAACCAAGCTTAGTAATAGCTTCCTGTGCGCCTTCGGTCAGAGCCTCGCCTGTGCCAGTCTTTAGTATTTCAGCACCAAAAGCTTTTTTCCATGTGGTCGGAACAACATTAGATTTTTGCAACATCTCAGCAGCAATCCGCTCCTTAGCAGATGGGCTAAGCTGGCTTAAGATCTTTTGTGGGAGATATGTATCTAGCGCTGCAACCAGGGAGCCGATCGTTAAGGCAATACCAGGTGATAACTCACCAGTATCTTCGTACACGCTATTGAGTACGTCAGGTATGTTTAGACCCATGGATGTACCCCACAGACCCGTTTTTAAACCTACACTAGCACCAGCCTCGGTAGCTTTAGCACCAACAGCACCTTGCTTGGCACGAGACATTAGGCGGTCTGCTAGGGCTTTCTCGGCTACATCATCTAAACCTTTACGTGCGGCAGTTTCAGATGCTTGCTCACGAATTTCTTTTTCTAAAGCTTTCTTAGCAATGACTTTTCCAGCGGTGGTGCCTACACCAGCACCAATTAAAAATGAAGCAATATCTGGACCGAGTTCACCAAATGTTTCAGCGGCAAAGTCAAATCCCTGACCTATGCTACCAATATCTTTATAGGACTTGTACGCAGTGGGAGACTCCATTTCTGCGGCAGCCATGCGGTCACGATATTCTTGTAGTTGTTCTTTGGCGTAATCATCTTTACCAATGATTGACCCAGCTAAAGCGGGTATTAAATCAAACGCAGTGCCTTTAAGTCCTTCAATACCACGACTAAATCCACCCTTGATAAGCTCAGAAGTAGGTAAGTCTTTTGGATCAAATATAGGCTGGCTAGCTTTTTGCTGCATAGCCGTAGCCTGAGCCATAATATCTTCACGAGATAAGTTGTCTGGAAAACGTACAATTCCTACACCCGGTATTTCTACTCGTGGCATAAATACTCCTTAAATATCTTCTGCGGGTGAAACTCTTTGTTTAGCGGTGTATTGCATGCCTTCTCGTAACTCTGCATCCATTCTTTGCTTTGCAACCTCAGCTGCTCTAGCCATACCTCGGTCATAAGAAGGAGTACCGGGGCTAGCTTTTAAGGCATTAAGTTCATCTTTAGTTAAGTATTTAGCTAATGGAGAAGCTTGCACAGTTTTACCATCTGTTAGATAGCCATCATACTGTGATTTAAGTTTACGGAACTCGCCAAAGGGAACACTACCTAAACCAGCCGTACCTGTAGAACCTTGACGACGAGCTAGGAAGTTTGCATATTCTTTGTAATATGGCTGCATCATGCCAAGTTTGGCATAATCGGCTTTAATTTTTTCGCCTTCAAGTGCAGCCTGAAGACTAGCAATACCACGTTTTTCTTGACGTCCTTCAATATCAGTTAATGCTTTCATACCAGAAGCTACGGCTGGAGCACCTGCTTGACCGATATTAGTAAGACCATAAGGAGAAGCACCGCCCATAGCACCAAAACCAAGCTGCGCTAACGAAGACCAGAATGCCATCTTTTTAGCTTCTGTATCTCTTTGTTCGCCTTTACCTTGAGCCTCTTCAAATTTCTTAAGAATAGCATTAATACCTTTATTACCTGCGTCCTCAACAGAAGGGGCTGACGCTGCGGGTGCAGCTGCACTTGCTCTAGGTTCATCAGGAAGAATTCGTGGTTTTGGTGCTTCTGGAGGAGCATAGATTGGACCTTTAATTGGACTAGTTCTTGCTGCCTGACCAACTGCTTGATCTTCATAATCCGCTCCAGTCATGCGAGGTTGGGTAAAGTATTTTCCTGCACCAGCAAACGGATTAAGTGCCGTGCCTATAGCTGGAACCCTTTCACCAAAGAATTTTTTAAATCTATCTATGTCGTATTCAAATTCAGAGCGGGTATCTGGGCTACCATCCCCACCGGTTCTAAGCCGTACTATGCCGTCCTCGTCTACTTCACCACCTTCAGCCATGGCGACAATACCACCATCAAATGCGGACATGACGGGTAGATTACTTTCGGCATTATCAATACCTTGGCTGGCTGCGGCTCTAGCCATGATGTCAGCGGCGATAGTGTCAATAGGCTTAGGTTGTTGGGCAGCTTGAGCAAGCTTCATGCGTTGCTCGTCTTTCATCTTGGCATCAAGAATTGGGGCACCGACTAACTGGGAAATCATACCCTTGTCAGTCATGCTTTTAACTTGTTGGGTAGAAAAATCTTCAGGATTTAACAATACTTTCTTAGACATTCCTGTAATACCACCACTAGCTAACTTCCTAACATGTCCACCTTCTTTACCAAAAATACCGGCAGAGCGACCCATACCATATAGACCAACCCCTGCGGCACCAAGACCCCCAATTTGCGAAAGAGCGCTAGGAGCTGCTTGATACTGTTGTGTAGTAGATTGTTGTAAAGGTAAACCACGAGTTAACGAACTCATTAAGGATAATTGCAACTGAGGGTTTTGTTGTTGCAAAGCGTAATTCTGAATAGCCTGATTAATACGTTGTTGCTCAAGCGCTTGTTGCTGTGCACCAGCTTGAGACTGTAACCCAATAATCCCTTGTTGAGCTTGTAGTTGCGCAGCGCCAGTATCAACCAAAGCTTTACCTGCACCAACAGCTTGTCCGTACCCTTGAAGACCTAAATTAGCCCCAAATTGCTGTGCTTGTTGTGCGGATTTAAATGCTTCTTGACTACCAGTAGCTTGAATTTGCCCTAACTGAGTTTGAAGATTACGGTTTCTTTCCTGTTCGGCTAATAATTGTCTTGCACCACCATAGGTTCCTTGACGGGCAGCACCAAGATTTGCACCAATATTACGCATCTGCGCATCCCGCAGTGCTTCATTCTTTTGAACATCCACAACATTCTGCATATAAGGCGACATAAATGCTTGTTGGGCATATGGGTTAATAGCCATCTGGTTATATTGCTGTCCAGCATTTAAAGCTCCAATACCACCCAGTGCCTGATAACCTGTACCTAAAGCAAACTGACCTGGAACTTGTAAATTAGCAGTTTGTTGGAACGCCCGTTCTTGCATCGGGCTAAATGGGGCTATTGCCGCTTGAGCTTGTTCTTGGGCTGTATTAGTAATCTGCCCGCCAGGACCTACTGTAGCGCCATAGGGTACATAAGGTTGAAACCCCACAATATTACCCGCATCGTCATATTTATATGCCTGCTTTTGCGCAGCGCCCAACATAGATTCTACATAGGGTTTAGCGTATTCTGGAATGTTTGTATTAACAGTTGTATTTTGAGTAGGTTGTCCACCACCACCACCGCCTGAGCTACCACCACCCCCATAGATACGTCCGCCACCAACTTTGGCTTGAGTTACGGATTCGCCTAGGGGTTCCCCTAAAGCGTACAGCTCACGGCGAGAATAGTGTTTCATAGTTTTACTTCCACCAAAGTAGTGCGTTCTTCAAACCCATACCGCTTCCACAATCTAGCTATAGCGGGACGAGCCATTCCTTGAATCTTTGTTGCTCCAGCATGTCTTAGTATGTTGCTCATTTGCGCAAACGTATCCTGATTAGATATTAATTTTCCACCAATAAGCGTTATAAAAGCGACTCTATTCTTAGGATAATTAGCAAACGATACAGTTGCAGCACCATGTATTTTATTCTCTTCGTCAGTGGCTACTAACAATGTCCACATCCCAGAAGTCAAAAATCCTTGCACATGCGATATATCGTAGTTATCACTCCATTGCGGAACAGGGTCTCCTTTTTCTAAAGCTTCTTTCAAAAATTCTTCAACAAAAGTCCAAGTCTGTGCAACATAATCGACTCCAACTGGCTGAATCCTTAAATTCATGCGGGCATAAATCTATTGGGGTTAATCTGCTTACCTTGTTTTTTAGTACCGGTACGAGCCTTACGAACTTTATCCATCATAGAATATAGCCGTTTAGCCCCAGCATCAGTGCTACCATTCCCAAGATGCGAGACAACATCAGCAGGCACAACAAACTCACCGTCAGCCAATCGGGCAGGTTGTTTATTAGCAATAACACCAGGGATGCTGTCAGACATACCATCACCAGGACCCCTAAGCATACGACCGCCATCTGAGTATCCCCCTAAAGACGAAATGCCACCCTGAGCCAAGCCATTTACCATCTTGCCTTCTTTAAGGGCTTTTTGCATTTCTTGAAGGGCATTACCCCGTCCATAGATCTGTTGGTAAGCTTCAGGGCTTAAACCTTGTGCTTTAGCAGCTTCAAGGATCTCAGTAATACCACCTTTACCATATCCAAGACCAAATAGACCTTTCTGCATATTCCCTTGGTCCATACCCATGGCAGAATAATCACCACCTAGTTCATCGTCTACAGACCCACCAACGGCTAAACGCATAATGCCACCCTCAGCAGCGTAGCTTTTATATTCTGGGCGATAAACACCCTCTGGGGCATAAGTAGGCTCAGACCGTCTAAATTTAGATGCGTCAAAACTGCTTACATAGTCTTCTTGACCAGGTACACCAAATTTGTTACGTTCTTGCTCCATCAAACCTGAAAGGGCGGCTCCACCACCAATAAGACCTAATTGGGTATTGCTTAAAGGCGAAAACCCAGTAACGTTAGGTGAAATCGGCTTAATACCTTCAAAAGCTTGACTAAAAGATTGACCATATTGATTAGCAGCTTCTATAGGAATTGCCCCTGAAGAAACACCCTGACTTACAGCTTGTGGAGTCATTGTGCTAATACTAGCTAAACCAGGATCTATTGCAGCATTTAATGAACTTGTACCCGCTATGGAGCCAGCTTCAGTTGCTCCAGCTAAAGCCGTTGGGTCAAATCCAGGAGCAGCAAAAGCGCCCCCAATAGCACCTGTAGCCGCACCCATCATAGCGCCCTTAATAGGATCGCCACCTGTAAGAGCAGAAGAGCCCCCGCCAACAGCAGCTCCAATTAACATTGCCTCGCCTACACCGGTTCCCATAGATATACCTCGCCTAATATAAACAGTACTTTATCATGTTAGTCCGTCAAATCATAGTAAGACAACGAGCCAATAATATCGTCTGAACCTGATATGGTGCGGACTGCAAGGGTAAAGATATCACTAACTCCAGCAAGGCTAACACCTAACTGTTGGTCAAAGTTGTACTCAATATCCCCAGTGGCTGTGCCGCTTCCCTGATTGCTTCCAGATACATAGGTTAAGTCTACAATCGTTCCGCCCGTCATAGCAGAAGCAGTAACATCGAGGTTTACGTTTGTCGTATTACTGGTAAAGGATGCGCCAGTCAATGTGGGGTTCTTAACTAAGGCAACCTCATAGTCCAAAACAGACCCGATTGGTATTGCCCTAAATACGGATGGGATAACCACAGCACCCAAAGCCGTACTCTTTAGTTGGATAGATACAAGCGGCACAAAGGTAGTGGTAACTCCAGTCAAAGCCGTAGTCCGTCTAGCCCAACTTAGTGCCGACTTTTGTTCATACCCACCCTCGGAGATGACGGTAGAGCAGATTTGTTTCATGGTTGCCCCAGTAGCAATCGCTGCCGTGGCTTCAATCTCATACCGAATAGGTAGGATTGCCGTAGTCATATAGACTTTATCTAAGTCGTTGGCATTATTAAAAGTATGGCAAATAATGATCTGTCCGTTAATGACAAAGCCACAACGCACCGAGCCAACGCCTAACCATTCAAAGTCCATGTATAGGATCTGAGCTTTAGTCTGATCTAAAGTAAAGCCTGAAGCACCTGTGCCGTCTAGTTTGTCGCCATTCCAGTCGGCTTGGTTTACGGTCCTAGCATCGCTAGGCGTTCCAGAGGTATTAGTCCTCAATACAAAAGACTTGGTTGTATTGTTTACCTGAAAGAATAGCCCGTTATCTGTATTGAAGTACCCCACCCGCTGACGCAAATTAGTCTGGGTAGCAGCCATCACAAAGGTTGCAAATACTTCTAAGCTCTTGCCTGGTTGATAAGGGAAAACCCTAAATGATTGGCGAACCGCTTTAGAGCCAGACGTTGTATCTGCCGACATTAATACAGTAGAAGCATTGGAATCGTAGGTAATAGATGCACCATTTACCGTAGATTCGCTGAACTGTGGGTCTTTTTGGTAGCGGTTTTGGCTGTCAAACAGGGTAAACGGAGAGCTAGTCCGCAAGCGTCCAAAGGCATCGACCGTAGCGCCACCGAAGGCTACATAGGTTGGGTCAGTAATTGTTCCACTCATGTTATCGGTTAGCTGGGCTAAGAAGTTATCGAGGCGGTTAAAGTAAAGACGTAGGGCATTTTGGAACTGATCCTGTTGAGATTGGTTGTATTCGGGCGTGGGTAACGGTAACGAGGGCGCCCTTACGTTGTACTGGATAATGTCTGCCATTAACGTCTTCCATCTGGTCTGCCGTCTAAACGAGGACTACCCAACTGCCACTGGACGTCTAACCCTGTAGATTCAATCTCAATTGCCATCTGTCTAGCCCTAGCCCGCATAAAGATTTGCTCGGTATATATGTCCACGGAAGTCTCAATAACATTCTGAGAGTCTATGTTTGTATAGGCATTGCCAGGGAAATTCCTTGGTTTTATATACATCGTAGCCGTTGGGGTATTGGCAGTAGACCCAGAGAAACTTAGATCTGGGATGATCCGCTTAGTTAGGATGAACTGATCCCCATCTACAAGGTCAAAGTCCGAAGAAGAAATATTAGCGGTCATTGGCAAGGTGTCGTCATTGTTACCTAGCTCGTGGTTATAAAGTTTGTAGTCACCCACGGCTTGAGGATATTCCCTAACAGGAGAGTCTAGCCATGCAGTACGGTGGATTGTGCCGTAGTACCAGATCTTTTCTAAGTGGTTATAGACTACATAAGCGTTATTGACCTGACTATTAGCCGTTGGGTAAAACCACCAAATCTCATTCCAGCCTTCGTTAGTGCCAGAAACAATCTGGTCTGCCTGAGAAAAATTAATGTTTTGAAATACATGGTTTCTTAAAGTAGACGGAAGCGTCTCTACTCGTCCAGAATAGGCATAGAACTTATCTTTACCCATCCAGTAGGCTACGTTATTAACCACAGCTACAGATCTTGGGCTAATAATAGAGATGTTGTCAGCAAGCTCTTGTAATCCAAATACGTCCGTAGTGCCTAAAAACTGAAAGGAATTAAGCGTTCCCTCGGTATAAACCAGAATCTCTTGACGGGTTGTTACAGCAGAAACAATCTTAGAACCACGAGAAAGCCGTAAAAATCCTGCCGAGTTAGTGACTAGCGGAGTCCAAACATTAGGCTGATCTTGTGTAGCCCAGCGGATTAGTAAGGGGTCAAACGTACCACCACCATAAGGGGTAGCACCAAAGCAAATAAGATGTTTGTCGTTTTGAGAAACCAGAATCTCGGTAGCTTCTGCGGGTACATCGGCTGGAGCCACGCCATTAATAGTAGTTGCAGATAGTAATGCGGCACGAGAAGTTACGCCACCAGAACGCTCCCAGTAATAGATCGGACCATTGCGGATGTTCATTACTAAGTCGTTGTCAAAGTTATTGAAGAACCAATCTCGTTGAGGAAGTGTTACGGGAGTAACTGCTCCAGAACCCCAACCTAAACGACCCCAAGTTCCTGCACCCCAGCCGTAGCCATAGGTATCTACATCATTACCAATATCAATGTCGTATTTGGCTGTAACTGTAGCCCCGCCTTTACCAGTATCAGAGCCATTGGCGTTTACCCCTACATTGATGGTATAGGTATAAGCGCCAGTATCAACAGTCAAAATCTCATAGCCAAATGCTTTATTTAAGACATCTGCGGTAATGTTCCCACCCAGACTTGCTGCACCAGAATAAGTTACATAGTTCCCTACCTCTGGGTTATAGGCAGTATCCGTTGAGTAGGAGACTGTCAGCGTAGGAGAGCCTGAAGTAGCCGTAAACGGACCCGCAGCAGCCCCCAGAGTCGTGGAAGTATGCTGTAGGGGGGTAATATCATAGACCTCAGTTCCAGCCTCTAGATAGACCTTTTTGCTAGTCCCCATCGCAAGGAAGTTATCATTAAGAGTAGTCACCCAGTTAAACATCTGGCGGCAGATACCAATAATGGTAAATGTGCCGTAGCGTAACCAACCACCTAGTTTTTGCGGATAGCCTGAACGAAAGCGTATTTTGTCGCACTCAAACCAACCACCCTCATTGGTATAGTTAGTCTGATCCCGATTGACGCCTGGCTTAAATTGTAGTTTCTGTAATGGCATATTAACTTAAGAATAAGGCACGTTCATCATTTCTGCGAGTAACTAAACCTTTTAATACTTTACCCCCAGCAAGTGTATATTTCAAGAACTCTTCTGCCGCCCCTTCCATATCTCCCCGAATAACCTTTTGACGGAGGGTGCTGCGCTGTAGTGTTCCCAGACCAACATTAAAGCTAAAAGATACAAGAGCATCGAACTGACCTTGAGTGAGCTTGACAGGACAGAAGCGTTCAACACCTCGCTCAAAGCGATTAAGATCGTCTCTAAGAATGTCATCTACTTCCTCCATAGAAAAGGTACGGTCATCCTTGTATTCTAGTGGGTAGGCGTCTCGTTCTTCCATCTTTAACTGAGCCTGACGGGGATAAAGCACATGACCAACGCCCACCGTATGCAACTTGGCAGGGCAGCGATATGGACGCTGGCGGACACCCTCATGGTGCTTAATCATTTTGATGGCTTTATCGCTTACTTTCACTTCTTGAACGCCTGAGTCCCGAACCAGAAAGAAACAATACTTGCCCAGATAATCTGGGTTTCATCATCCCATAGGAGGTTTAGCGCTACGTCAAACGACACTTCCCGATGGTAGGCAAACCAGAACCCAAATATTTCAACAAACATAAACATCAAGAACATCCCGTAGGTAATGGCTGGTCTGACCATTGCCCGTGAATTTGTAACCCACTGGGACGCACCCTTGCCAATCTCGATGTCGTGGGCATACAAAGATGCCCTTTCTTGGGCTTGGGTCTGCATCTCAATCTGCTGGGTCTTAATCTCTTCTACATGGGCTTGAGCTTGAAACCCTCTTTCCATCATCTGGAGTTCCCGTTCGGTCTGTAAACGAGCCATTTCCATCTCGTGCTTTTTGTCGGACTTGTCTTGAAAAAACCCTAGTAAGCTAGGTAGTCCGCCTGACAGGAACGATATAAGGGTGGTAAATAGGGTAATCATTTTTTAGCTCTTTCTTCAAGCAGTTTGACCCGCACGTGGAGATCTTGGATTTCTCTGTGTAACTCGGCTTTAAGCACATGACGCTTTTCAGCGGATATTGGGCTATCCGTTGGTACACCCTCATTAGTAATTAAGGCTGGCATCTTACCCTCAATTTTAGTAAGACGCTCTTGAAATGAAGAAACCTGACCTAAGAGCCAAGCTATACAGGCTACCAAAATTGGAATCACCGCTTTCATTACATCTTGCATATTCATTTTTTAGACCCCCATACCATGTAATAAGCAATCCAAGCAGCCACCAAAAAACACCAGAACTGCACCCATT
>SXGQ01325749.1_pt1 | contig 27456 bp, 25 predicted proteins | sample 3178371 | NCBI WGS metagenome assembly SXGQ01 (sample SAMN11356859, study PRJNA531348) | freshwater metagenome | isolation source: freshwater sample F1-20 | place: China: Fuxian Lake, Yuxi | collected 2017-12-25 | reverse complement strand
GCCGCATTCTGTCACGACCGACCTCGGCATGTCCGCGAGCCTGCACGTCTCGGCATCCGTGCCGCTCTTCCTCATCCACGAATACTACCCGAGCATCACGCCGAAGGACTTGATTCGGAAAAGCTGGGAAGTGGACAAGGACGGCTACGCCTCGCTGCCCACGGGCGTCGGGTTGGGTTGTGAAGTGAACGAGGCGCGGCTGGCCGAACAGGCTAAGCAGCCGTCAAAACCCGAATGGCCCACGCGCGGCCGTTTGAAGGATGGCTCCATCGCAGACTATTCAGACTATTGACAGAACTATTGACAGAACTATTGACAGAACGGTTGACCTGTCACGAGGGTCTCAGCATTGTTGGGTTATGAAATACCCGTTCCCTCAGGTCGTCTCCCGACTGACGTTTATCATCGTCGTTTCTGCCTCGCTGCTCGCGCAGGCCGCCGACGCTCCGCTCAAGCCCGATGACAGGGGTTTCATTCGCGATTGGCTCTTGCTCGCGCCCATCCAGCTCGCCGGTGAAAACACCGGGGCCGATGAAATTGACAAGCAACAGGTGCCAAACGAAGCCGCACTCAAACCCAAGGCCGGCGACAACGTCACGATCGGCGGCAAGGCGCTCAAATGGCGCGCGGTGAAGGCCAAGGATTACTTCTTTGACGTGAACGAGCTTGTCGGCGGCATGCACGAAAACGTCACCGCCTACGCGGTCGCCTATGTGGTCGCCGCGAAGGACGTCACTGGCGCGCAGTTGCTCATGGGTAGCAACGACCAGGGCAAGGTCTGGCTCAACGGCAAGGAAGTCCTGAAGTTCGCCGAGACCCGCACGCTCGACCCCGACACTGACAAGGCCACCGGCCTCACGCTCAAGCTCGCGCCTTGAAATAGCGCGCCGTGAGACGAGTTATGAACATGCGACACCCCAGCCGCCTGATGGCGGGCTTCACGCTCATCGAACTGCTCGTCGTCATCGCCATCATCGCGATACTGGCGGGAATGCTCCTGCCCGCCTTGGCGAAGGCCAAGCAGAAGGCCAGCCAGATCAGTTGCCTGAGCAACCTCAAACAGCACGGGATCGCAGCCGAGATGTATAGAGGGGACAACGACGACCGATTTCCGATCCGGCAGTGCTTCAACTCCGCCGGAGTCGCCGTTGGCGTGACGGCGTTTGCTTGGTCGGGCCGGGCCGGCACGAACACGCCCTACATTCCCATCAATGCGGACACGCGTTATCTCAACCCGTATCTCGGGGTTTCAAAGGGCTCGCCCGGCGCGGAAGTTCCCGTGGCTCGCTGCCCGAGCGATGGCAAGGTCGGCGGGAGCAATCCCACCAACGAATATATGTTCTTCGGCTCATCTTACGAGGCCAACGCACACGGCACGGCTGCGCTGAACACCCTGACCAGCGGCAACACCGCCTCCATCCGCGGATCACAGGTGCGCAATCCCGCCCGCATGGTTGTCATCTGTGATTCCGGCGCGATGTGGTGCGCGTGGAACAATCAAATCGCCTCGTCTGGCTATCGCCACACGAAGTTTATCCCCGGGTCACAGGTGCAGGACAACCGCTTCAACACGGCCTTCGGTGACGGCCACGCCGCGTTCACGAAATACGAGGTCCAACTTCCGCTGAGCGCCACGCCCACGCCCACCGTCATGTTCACGAACGACTACACCTTCGACTACACTCAATAGTGGCTGCCTCCTCTTCACCGGCTCTCCCCCTCTGCTTCACTTTCCTGACCGCTTCGTTGCTCGCTGCTGCCGAGCCGGAATCCGCGCGACTGCACGCGTGGTATCACGACGCTGGCGTGAAAGCCGACGGAGCCAATGTCACCGCGTGGGAAAACTCCGCCGCCACGAACGCCCCGGCCCGCTCGCTCACACGCGTCGTCGGCCGGCCGCAAGCCGTCCGCGTCAGCACGCCCACGGGCACGCGCACCATCGTGCGGTTCAACGGCTCCGCCGCGCTGTGGCAGGCCGTTAGCTCATGGGGCACGCTCGCGAGCGACCGCACCGTGGTCGCCTTCGCCCGCGTGTCGCCGACGAATCAAGGCGTCTTCTTCGACGGCAGCACGCGCAGCGGCAGCACGCCGGTGAAGTGGAACGGCAAGGCTTGGCAATTCGCAGCACAACCCTCCACGCCCGCGAGCGACGGCGGCTGGCAGGCACACACGTTCGTCTTCGGCACGAATGGCAACCCACTCGGCGGCTTTATTCTCGGCGCGAACGTCGCAACGCAGGACGGCTTGCCCTGCGATGTCGCCGAGGTGCTCGTCTATCCGCGCGCGCTCACCGAAGCGGACTTGAGGACGGCCACCGCCTACCTGTCCGCGAAATGGGGCGCGCCCACCGACCTGCCCGCCGCCCAGCAACCGCAAGCCCCACAGCTCCCGAACGACCCACGCGTCTTCCGCACCACGCTCCGCAAGGCCGGCGACGACGGCGTCCACACCTACCGCATCCCCGGTCTCGCCACCACGCCGAAGGGCACGCTCATCGCGGTCTTCGACCTCCGCCACAAGCACGGCGGCGACCTCCCGGCGGACATTGACGTGGGCGCGATGCGTTCGACCGACGACGGCGCGACGTGGAGTCCCGTGCGCCGTATCCTCGATTACGACGCCACCGTCCCCGGCTCGCAAGGCAACGGCGTGGGCGACCCCGCCATCCTCGTGGACCGCAACGGCACCATCTTCGTCGCCGCGCTGTGGTCCAAAGGCCCGCGCGCGTGGAACGGCTCCGGCCCCGGCCTCACGCCCGACGAGACCGGCCAGTTCGTGCTCACGAAAAGCACCGACGACGGCGTGACGTGGTCGCCGCCCATCAACATCACCGCACAGGTGAAAGACCCCGCGTGGCGGCTCTGCTTCAACGGCCCCGGCAACGGCATCCAGCTCCGCGACGGCACGCTCGTTTTCCCCGCGCAGTTCAAGGGCGCGGACAACGTGCCGCACTCGTGCTTCATCGCCAGCCGCGACGGCGGCGCGACTTGGAAGATTTCCCCCGCCGCCATCCCCGGCACGCCGCCCACGAGCGAAAGCGCCATCGCCGAACTCGCCGACGGCACGCTCCTGCTCACCATGCGCAACGAATCCCGCCCCGGCGTCCGCGCGTGGGCCCGCTGGGATTGGCAAGGCGAGGTGCTGCGAGGCAAGTGGTCCGCCCCGTGGCACACCGTCCCCGACCCCACCTGCATGGCCAGCCTCATTCGCCATCCGCACGGCGAGCTGATTTTCTCCAACCCGAACCACACCTCCCGCCGCGTCGCCCTCACCATCCGCAGCAGCACCGACGCCGGAAAGACCTGGAGCGCTGGCCGCCTGCTCGACCCCGCCGGCGCGATGTATTCCTGCCTCACCGTCTTGCGCGACGGCCGCATCGGCGTGCTCTACGAGAGCGGCACCGAGGCGGGCCTCGTCTTCGCGCGCTTCCCGCTCGATTGGGTGCAGGAAGGCGCGAGCGTGCCCACTGTCCCCGAGGCGCGCACCGAGACGACCGGCAAGTGGGCATGGTGGCCCGCGCGCCACGCCGCGAAAGTCGCCGAGACCAAGGCCGGCACTGGCGAAATCATCTTCCTCGGCGACAGCATCACGCAGGGCTGGGAAACCGCCGGGAAAGCCGCGTGGGAAAAACACTTCGCCCCGCGCAAAGCCGCGAACTACGGCTTCGGTGGCGACTCCACGCAACACGTCCTCTGGCGGGTCAATAACGGCGAGTTCGACGGTGCCTCTCCCAAAGCCATCGTCCTGCTCATTGGCACGAACAACGCGCGCCACGGCGACTTCACCCCTGAGCAAATCGCCGCCGGCATCCGCGCTCTCCTCGACGCACTCGCCGAGAAAACCCCGCGCGCAAAAATCCTTCTCCTCGGCATCCTGCCGCGCGGCCCCGACGCCGCCGACCCGTGGCGGCGCAAGTGCGAAGCCGTGAACGCATTGCTCCCCGCGCTCGTGGATGGCAAGCGCGTTCACCACCTGAATATCAACGCGAAGCTCCTGTCGCCCGACGGCGCGCTCTCCAAAGACCTCGCCCCCGACCTGCTGCACCTCAGCGCGAAAGGCTACTCCCTCCTCGCCGACGCGCTGGAGCCGAAGCTCGCGGAACTGCTCGCCGCCCAATGAACACGAACCTGACGGACGCTAACGCACGCGCCGGTCTCGCCGCATTCTACCGTGACACGTTGTTCAACGACGTGATGCCATTCTGGCTGCGGCACGGACTCGACCGCGAGCACGGCGGCATCCTCACCTGCCTCGACCGCGACGGCAGCATCGTGGACACGGACAAAAGCGTGTGGTTCCAAGGCCGCGCCGCGTGGATGTTCGCAACGCTAGCGAACACCACGGCTTCTTCTCCCTCGCCCCCATCGGGGGAGAGGGCCGGGGTGAGGGGGCAAACGCCACCTTCGCCGCAAACTGCACCCACTTACTCCGCTGCCCCGCCCCCTCACCCTCAATCCCTCTCCCCCGATGTGGGCGAGGGAGGCCCGAGGTGCGCCGACTTCCTCGCCGCCGCGCGCTCGTGCATCGAGTTCCTCCGCGCGCACTGCGCTGCGCCGGACGGCAAGCTCTACTTCACCGTCACGCGCGAAGGCCAGCCGCTGAGGATGCGACGCTACGTTTACAGCGAGTCCTTCGCCGCGATTGGCAACGCCGCTTTCGCCAAGGCCACCGGCGACGCCCGCGCCGCCGAGGACGCACTGAAGCTCTTCGCCACTTACCTGCACCACAGCTTCACCCCCGGCGTGATGCCGCCGAAGTTCGAGGCGACGCGTCCCAGCAAAGGGATCGGCCCCCACATGATTGGCATCGCCACGGCGCAGGAGCTGCGCGCGAACTTGGGCGACGTGACCGTGAGCGGGCGCACTTGCACGGAGTGGATTGACCGGAGCATCGCGGAGATTGAGCGCGACTTCCTCAAGCCCGAGCACCGCGCGCTGCTGGAGTGCGTCGCGCCCGACGGCAGCGTGATTGACCATCACGAAGGTCGCACGCTGAACCCCGGCCACGCGATCGAGTGCGCATGGTTTTTGATGCACGAGGGGGCTTTGCGCGGGGACAAGAAGCTCATCCAGCTTGGCACGACCATCCTCGACTGGATGTGGGCGCGCGGGTGGGACACCGAGCACGGCGGCCTGCTCTACTTCACCGATCTCCTCGGCAAACCGGTGCAGGAATACTGGCACGACATGAAGTTCTGGTGGCCGCACTGCGAGGCCATCATCGCGACACTGCTGGCGTGGCAGCTCACCGGCGAGGCGCGCTTCGCCACGATGCACCAGCAGGTCCACGACTGGAGTTTTAAGCACTTCCCCGACCGCGAGCACGGCGAGTGGTTCGGCTACCTGCATCGCGACGGCCGTGTCTCCTCGCGCGCGAAGGGGACGATTTACAAAGGCCCGTTCCACCTGCCGCGCATGCTCTGGTATTGCTGGCAACGGCTCCAACAGGCTCAATCACCGTGCGCAGAGAGCTGACACACGGATGAAAGCTTTTCCCCTCACCAGCCTTGTCGCTGCCACGCACTTGCCTTTTCACGCGAATGGTTTGTCCAACTTCGCCGTCGTCGCGACCTTGCAACGCGAGCTGAAAGCGCGGACAACCAAGCCGTGAACCCTGCTGCGACTCAGCCTACCAAGACCATACGCCGCCACGGCGTATGGTGGCGCACTGTGCTACATCTCGCCGCCTTGCACCTAGCGGCAACCGTGCTCGCCGAGGACTGGCCCACGTTCATGCACGACCGCGCGCGCAGCGGCGTGTCGGGCGAGACGCTGAACCTCCCGCTGAACGAACTCTGGTCCTACACGCCGCCCGCCGAGCCGACGCGCGCGTGGCCCAGCCCGCAGGCCGGCTACAACGAACTGCCCAAGCTTGCTTTCGATGACGCCACGCACGTCGCGATGGTCGGCGACACGGTGTTCTTCGGCTCGTCGGTGGACAACGGCATCCACGCCGTGGACGCGCGCACGGGGGCGAAGCGCTGGACGTTCTTCACCGAAGGCCCGGTGCGGCTGGCCCCGACGGTGGCAGGAGGACGCGTTTACGCCGGGTCGGATGACGGGTTGGTCTATTGCCTCGATGCCAAGGACGGTCGCCTAGTGTGGAGCGCGCGGCCCGGTGGCGGCGAGACGCGCATCCTCGGCGCAGGACGGCTGAGTTCCCTGTGGCCGGTGCGCACCGGCGTGCTCGTGGATGGCGGCGTGGCTTACTGCGGAGCCGGGATTTTCCCCGCGCGCGAAACGAGCTTGTCGGCGTTCGATGCGGCCACGGGCAAGCCGCTGTGGAAGAACCCCACCGCACCCAAGTCCGGCGAGGCCTACGTCGCGCTCGCGCCGCAGGGCTACCTGCTCGCCAACGCCGACCAGCTCTACGTCCCGTGCGGTCGCACCGCGCCGCTGGCCTTCGCGCGCGCGGACGGCGCGGCGCGCGGCTCGATGGTGAAGACCTATCTCGTCGTGCCGAGCAAGGGCGTCGTCAGCGGCGATTACGGCGTGCTCGTGGACGACCTCTACTTCCTCGGCTCGCAAAACGAGCTGCATAGCTACACGCCCGACGGCAAGCACGTCTCCACCGTGCGCGAGGCGGCGCAAGTCCTCGCGACGAAGTCACACTACTTCAAACTGGCCGGCCCGCCGGTGCCCAAGTATGGCCGCGAGGCTGCGCCCAAGCCGAACGTCCTCACCGCGTTCGACCGCGCTGCCGCCGATGCCGCGCCGAAACGCGCGAGCTTTCCAAAGGAAGCGGTGAAGTGGACTTACGCTGCGCGCGACTTGCAGCTCGTCATCGCGGCGGGCGCGCACGTCATCGCGGGCGGCTCGAACTCGGTCATCGCCGTGGACACCGCGACGGGCAAGCCCGCGTGGACGAACCAGGTGGACGGCGTGGTCAAGGGCCTCGCGGTCGCGAACGGTCGGCTCGTGGTGAGCACGGCGAATGGGCGGCTCCATTGCTTCGGCGTCGGCGCACCGGCACCTGCGCTCGCGGCCAAGCCCGCGCCTGCTAGCGACGCGCGGACTGCGGCGCTAGCGGAGTCCGTGGTGAAGGAGTCGGGCGTGACGCGCGGCTACGCGCTGCTGGTCGGAGGCAGTGCCGTCGCGCTCGCCACGGAGCTTGCGAAGCGCACTGAGCTTCGCATCCACGTCGCCGAGAGCGACGCGGCCCGCGCCGAGACTGCGCGCAACGCACTCTCCGCCGCTGGCCTTTACGGGACGAAGGTGGAAGTGAACGTCCTGCCCGCCGGCCAGACGAGCGCGCTGCCGTTCCCGCCTTACTTCGCCAACCTCGTCGTGGTTGACGCGTCGTCGCTCGGCCAAGGCGCGTTGCCCGCCCGCCCGTTGCTCCGCGTGCTCAAGCCGCACGGCGGCGTGCTGCTCGCCAGCACCAGTTCGCCCGACGCGACTTGGACTGTAGCCGGAGCCGTGAGTTCCGCCCAACTCGGCGGCGGCGCATGGACGAAGCTCGTGCGCGGCGCGTTGCCCGGCGCGCGCGACTGGACGCACCAATACGCCGACGCCGGCAACACCGGCTCCTCCGATGACGAGCGTGTGCGCGGTCGGCCCGAGGTGCTGTGGTATGGCGAGCCGGGCGCGGACAAGATGCACGACCGCCATCGCCGCAGCGAAGCGCCGCTGCAACTCGCGGGCCGGATGTTCGTCGAGGGCACGCGCCAGCTCACGAAGACGCCGTTGCTCCTGAGCTTCGATGCCTACAACGGCCTGCCCTACTGGGAGCGCGAGCTGCCCGGGGCGGAGCGGCTCGACATCACGCAGGACTGCGGGAACCTCGCCGCCTCGCCCCACGGCCTGTTCGTCGCGGCCGACAAGGAGTGCCATCAACTCGACTTGCGCACGGGCGCGACGCGCAAGACGTTTCCCGTGCCGCCCGGCCCCGATGGCAAGTCAGGTCCGTGGGCCTACGTCGCGACGGAGGGCGACCTGCTCATCGGCAGCGCCTCTGCGGGATTTCAGTTCAGTCGGACGCTTTTCGCGTATGACTTGCGGACGGGCACGTTGAAGTGGCGTTACGACAGCGCGGCGATGCGGAACAGCACGTTCGCGGTGTCGGGCGGCAAGGTGTTCCTCGTCGAGCATCGCGGCCAGACCAACGCGCCGAAAGTCCTCACGCTCATGGAGGCGCACAAGGCCATCGGGAAGCCAAAGCCAGCCAAGGCCGACGGCCCGCCGCCGCCCTACATCCGCACCGTCGTCGCGCTCGACCTCGCCACTGGCAAGCCGCTCTGGTCGCGCGACCACGACCTGACCAAGTGTGGCAACTGGACTGGCAGCCTGTGTCTCACCGCGAAGAACGGCGTGGTGCTGCTCGCCGGCGTTTACTCCGCCTACGGCGCGGCGAAAGGCGACGAGGGCGAGCGCCGTGCGCTGGCCTTGTCCGCGTCGGACGGCTCGCCGCTGTGGAACGAAGTCATCGGCAACTACGTGCGCCCGGTGCTCGTGGGTGAGCGCGTCATTGGCCGGCCCAAGGCTTACGACCTCCGCTCGGGTGCCGTCGTGACCAAGCCCGGGCCGAAGGGGATGATTCCGTGGTCCGTCCCGCGCAACGGTGCGTGCGGCCAGATGTCGGCCTCGGCGGGAATGCTCTTCTACCGCGACGGCTACACCGTGATGCGCGATGCAGGCACTGGCGGGACCTTGATGAACTTCACCGGGATGCGCCCCGGCTGCCTCATCAACATCATCCCGGCGGGCGGCATCATCGTGCAGGTTGAGGCCAGCTCTGGCTGCACTTGCTACCACGCGATTCAATCCACGGTGGTCTTCGTGCCGCCGGGTGCGGAGTGAAGCGCCCACGTGCCGGCAACGGGCACTTGTCATCTGCCCCAGAGCGCGACAGGCTGCGGCCATGAACTCCCCATTCCCTACCAGCGCAGCACACGTCCGCACTTCCCGCCGTCGGTTTCTGGCAGCCATTGGTGCCACGGCTGCCGGTGCGGCGTTCCCCGCCCGTGCTGTGTCCCCCGCGCTCACCAGTTTCTTTGTGGTCAGCGATACGCATTTCCTGGCCGACAAGAACCAGCCCGACCAGATCGACGCCAATTCTATCGCCTACAACCGCCGGCTCGTGGACACGCTGAACCGCCTGCCCGGCACAGCGTTTTCCGAGGCCGTCGGCGGCGGCACCGTGCCGGCGCCGATGGGCGTGCTGCACGCGGGCGATGTCATTGACACCGGCGACAAGCAAGGGGCCACGCAGGTCGCGATGCAGCGCACGGAGTGGGCGGCCTTCGCGGCGGAATACGGCCTCACCGGCAGCGAAGGGCGGCTGAAGTTCCCCGTGTTCGAGGTGCCGGGCAATCACGACTCACCGCACGGCACGGGGCACGCCGTCGAGCAGATGATGGCACGGCAGCGGGCGCGGAAGGGCTTGAAGGCCATCAGCAAGAACGGCCTGCACGCGTCGTGGGAATGGGGCGGCGTCCACTTCGCCACGCTCGGCCTCATCGTCGGCACGGACCGGAGCGTGGAGCGCAAGCGGCGTTACGCGGCGAGCGACAGTCTGGCGTTCCTGCTCGAAGACCTGGCCAACACGCCGAAGGACCGGCCGCTCGTGCTCATGCACCACGTGGACATGGCGCGCTACACCGTCGCCAAGCCGGACACGGACTACACGAAGTGGGAATGGGACCCGGCGGATGTGGCGGCGTTTCACGCGGCCATCAAGGGGCGGCGCACGGCGATTTTCTATGGGCACACGCACTTCCGAAACGTGTTCCGTTGGGATGGCGCATCCATCAGGGCGACGGAGGGGGTGGCGGTATTCAACGTGGACAACGCCGCGCACTTCAGCGGCCCGGCCCAGGCGTTCTTCCACGTCGAAGTGCGCGGCGACGGGCTGTCGGTGCGGGAGTTCGCCACGTCGGACGGCTGGCAGACTGGCGCGTGGACGCCGCAGGTTTGGCGGGCGGCGGTGTGACCTGTGCCGGCGGTTTGCAACCGCCGTTGGGTTCGTGGAATCGGCTAGGCGCGATGAACTGCTGTCTCCCATAGACGGCGACTGGAAGTCGCCGGCACAGGCTGTGGCTTACTTCTTCACCCGCGTTTGCTTCACCTCGTAGTTCGTGTTGTTCGCCAGCTCGGCGCTCGGGCAGTCGTTGAACAGCGCGGCGGGCGTCTCGCCGAGGTGCCGGTTGTCCTTCACCGCGACTTTCTCCGACGGCGAGCCTTGCACGCGGATGCCGTGGCCGCGCGTCGTGTTCTTCACGATGGTCACGCGGCGGATGGGGAAATCGCCGGGCTGCTTGTGGCGCGCTGCGGTGACGTAGATGGGCGGGATGTGGCCGCTGGTAATGTAGTTGCCCTCGACGTGCAGGCCGTCAATCACGCCGACGTGGAAGAGCGAGAGGTAGGTGTTGCCGCGATTCCCGACGAGCCGGCTGTCCACGATGGTCGAGTTGCAATGGTCCTCGTGGATCAGCCCCTCGCCGTCGTTGATGCGATACTTGCCGTCGGAGCACACGTTGCTGAAGACCTCGTAGTCGTTGTTCTCCACCACCCAGCACCAGCCGCGCAGTTTCATCCCGCGGTTGTCGTTCGTGGCGCTGCCGTAGCTGGCCTTCGTGCCGCCGGGTGCTGAGTGAGCTGCCGTCTCATACCGATTTCCGAAGTCGCTCGGCGCGCCGCCTGCGCTACGGCGCGCGACAGTTCGATTCCGGAGTTCGGGCTCATAGCGAACCAGTTGGAAAGCCAGGCGGGCCAAGCTACAACCTGCCCGTGCCGATTCTGAAACCGCTCCGCCGCCTCGACCAGTTGCTCTCCTCCTGTGGCTATTGCAGCCGGAGCGAGGCGCGGTTGTGGGTGCGCGGCGGGCGCGTGCTCGTGGGTGGACAGCGTGCGGAGGCGGTGGAGCAGAAGGCGCGGGCGGCGGACGTGGTCGTGGACGGCGAGCCGCTGGATTCGCCGGAGGGAATTCTCGTCCTGCTGCACAAGCCCGCTGGTTACGTCTGCTCGCATGACACGAAGGAGGGGCCGCGCGTTTTCGATCTGCTGCCGCCGCGATGGCTGGAGCGCAACCCGCCCGTCACGACCGTCGGCCGGCTCGACAAGGACGCCACGGGCGCGCTGGTCATCACGGATCGGGGGGACCTGGTGCATCAGTGGACTTCGCCCAAACGGCATGTGACCAAGCTCTATGAAGTCACCGTGGACCGCGACCTCGACGCGTCACTGGTCAAACTTTTCGCCGCCGGGACGTTGGTGTTAGAAGACGAGCACAAGCCATGTCTGCCCGCGAAGCTGGAGATCATCGCAGCGCGCGAGGCGCGACTCGAACTCACCGAGGGCAAGTATCATCAGGTGAAGCGGATGTTCGGCAGCCAAGGCTGGACGGTCACGCGCCTGCACCGGAGCCGTTTTGGGGAGTTCGAGCTGGGCGATTTGCCCGTGGGCCAGTGGCGGCGGATTTTTTAGCCACGGATTGAACACGGAATAAAAACGGATTCGGAATCAAGCCAGTCCGGCGAACTGCGGTGCCTTCATCCGGGTTCAATACGGGCTCAATCCGGGGCTAAGATTTTTCTCGATCTGGGCGCGGAGGCAGGTGGGACAGAGACAATCGGCTGCCGCGTCGGTGGGCATGGGGAGGCGCGGGAGGGCGGCGCACCAGCAGGTGTTCGCGGCGCAGTGCGCGAGGCACTCGAAGGCCGCGTCGCACTCGGGGCAGTTTTTCTTTTCAGCGGGGCGGCTCATGGCACGGGAATGAGGTCTTGATACACGAAGTCGCCTTGCACCGCCACTTCACCGCGTGTGAAGGCGACCGGGCCGCCGGTGAATCCGGGGCCGTCGAACGCGAACGTGTGGAACTCGCCGTTTTCACCGCAGGGGTCAACGCTGGCGGGGAGTTCGCGGAGCAGGGCGGCGTCGAACTCACGCCCAGCGAAACTCGCGTCCAGCCGGCGCGCGTCCAGCCGGCGCGCGTCCAGCCGGCGCGCGTCCAGCCGGCGCGCGTCCACACACACGAGCGCCGCGCGGAAGCGGCGGCGGAGGAATTCGCGTGCGAGCATGGTGGTGTCGCGACCCCAGAGCGGATACCACGCTTCCATGCCGAGCGGACGCATCAACGCGTCGCGCCACGCGCGGATGTCTCCGAGGAACAAATCGCCGAAGACCGCACGGCGCACACCCTGCGGGAGGAACGGGCGCAGGGCGGCACACACGCGGTCTTCGTAAAGCGAGTTGGGCGGGAACGCGGGGAGGCAGATGAACTGGAGTGGCAGGCCCAGCGACGTCGCCTGCCGTTCGAGCAGCTCGCGGCGGACGCGGTGCATGCCGCTGCGCCCGTCTTCTCGTTGAGCGTGGTCAACAGGGCGCGCACGTCGCATTCAGCGCGGACAGCGTCTAGGGCCAGCGCGCTGTCCTTGCCGCCGCTCCAGAAGACCACGACGGGTTCCTGCGCGCTCATTGTTTGGCGGTGAGTTCTGCCTTGCTGAGGTGCCCGTGAGCGAGCTGGTCCGCGTGGCGAGCGGCCCGGCTCAAGGGAGCGCGAGCTGAGGTTCGCGCACGGTGGGGAACTGTCGCTCCGCCAGTGCCAGCCCGCCATAGAGCAGCGCGGCGTAGCCGAGGTTGCCGAGCAGCATGTTTTGCAGGAACGGCACTGCGGCGACATAGCAGGCGGCCAGCCCGTCGAGCGTGAGCGGATAGAGCTTGCCGTGCGACCACACGGCGAAGTTCGTCACGAGGTAGAACAGCAGGGCACCCGCCACCGCTGCCGCTGCCACGGGCAGGGGCCGCCGGTGACAGCGCAGACGGAAGCCGAGGCAGGCCATCAGTGCGAAGCACAGGTAAACGACCGGCATCCCGCGATGCAGGCCGAGCACGAGGTCGCTCATGAACATCGCCGCCAGCGGCACGAGGAACGCGAGCCGCCGGTCTGCGAGGCACGCCCCGCCGAACAACGCCACGGCCCCGATGGGTGTGAAGTTCGGCGGATGCGGCAGCAGGCGCGACGCGGCGGCGGCGAGGATGAGTCCGGCGATGATGGCGAAGCGTGGCGAGTCCATGGCGGTGGCTGGCAAGTGTTAGAAGGTCACTTTCACCCCGCCATAAACGCCGAGGCGCAGGGCGGGAAAATTGCGGAGCGCGTCGTATTTCTGGTCGAGCAGGTTGTCGGCGCGGACCCAGACTTGCGCGTGTTCGTGGACTTGGTAGCTGGCCGCCGCGCGGACGAGCAGGTAGTCACCGATGGGGATGTTGGTCATGGCGAAGGTCGGCGGGGGGAAGAACACGTCCTGCCGTTGCACCACCCAGTTCGCCCCGGCGGAGAGCGTCAGCTTTTCGATGGGACGGCCGACGATGTCCAAGCTGAACTGGTGCCGGGGCCGGCGCACGAGGCGCACGTTGGCGACTTCGTCGTAGGCGGACAGGTAGGTGTAGCTGGCATTCACGGAGAGCTGGTCGCAGGGCTTGAGCTTCAAGCCGAACTCCACGCCCTCGCTGCTCGCGCGGTCGATGTTCTGCGGAGTGAAGGACGCGTCGAGCTGGATGAAGTTGCGATACAGGTGCTGGAACCAGGTCGCGGAGAGCGTGACGCGCTCCTCCCACAAGGGTTGCTCCACGCCAATTTCCCAGCTCAACGCGCGCTCGGGCTGCACGGCCGTGTTGCCGAAGAAGTAGAGGTCCTGCGCCGTGGGCGGGGCGACCGAGCGGGCGACATTGCCGAACAGGAGGGTCTCCGTCTTCGGAACCCGGTAGGACAAGCCGTTGCGCCAGGTGGTGGCGGACTGGTAGTCGGAGTAGGCGTCGAAGCGCAGGGCATTGATGACGGTGAGCCGCTCGACGGGCGACCACTGGCTCTGGGCGTAACCGCCGAGGTCTTGCAAGCGCGCGTTGATGCCGCCGCCGAACCCGCTGGTGGTGGTGCGGGTGACGTTCTGGTCCTGCCACATCACGCCGGCGGTGAGCTTCCACTTTTCGTGGAACTGGAAGTTGTTCTGCCAGTCCACCATGTGCGAGGCGACGTTGAGGCGGTTGGCGCTGCCATTGAACGGGAAGCCGTCCAGCGAGGGTTGGAACTGATTCTCGTAGGTGTAGTAGAGGCGCGTGTCCCACTGGTCCGACATCTTCAGGGTCATGCCGGGCGAGACGTTCACCGTCTCGCGTTTCAAGTGGTCAAGCGCGGACCCGGGCACCGCACCGGGCGATCCACCGTCGGTCTGGCGATACGAAGCCTTCAGGTCGAGGTAGAGCTTGTCGCTGACCTCATAGCCGAAGGAACTACGGACGCTGCTGCTGCGGTAGAGGTTGTTGTCGCGCGGGTAGGCGGCGTTGAACTGCGAGGCGGCCACGGCGTAGTCAAACGCGCCGACTGCGCCGCGCGTGGCCAGCGTCTCGCGGAAGGAGTTGAACGAGCCGCCCTCGAAAGAGGCTTCGTATTCCGGCTGCTTCAAACCGCGACCGGTCCGTGTGATGATGTTCACCACGCCGCCGATGGCGTCGCCGCCGTAGAGCGCGGAACTGGCCGAGCGGACCACCTCGATGCGCTCGACGTTGTCCAAGCCAATGTTGCCCCAGTCATAACCGCCCGCGAGCATGGAAGGCGCGCGGCGGCCATCCACCGTGAGGAGCGTGTGGTTGCTTTCCGTGCCACGGATGAACACGGACGTGGCCTGACCCGGCGTGCCATTGCGGGCGACCACGAGGCCGGGGACGCTGCCCAGCGCCTCGGCGAGGGTGGTAAATTTCTGCTCGTCAATGGCCGCGCGCGTGATGACGGAAACGCTGGCGGCCGTTTTGTCCACCGGCTCCTCCGTGCGCGTGGCGGTGACGACGACCGTGGGCAGCACGGCCGGGGTGTTAGTCCTGCTCTCCTGCGCGGCGGCGGTGGCCGCGAGCAGGGCAAGGAGGGGACTGAGGCTGGCGCGGCGAGCGCGCCGTCCGCTGACTTCTGACTTCTGGCTTCGGTTTTCATTCTGGTCTTTCACTGCAAGCCCCGCGCGGGTTCTTGGGCGCGCGGAGCGGTTGGTGTTGGAGACCAGATGGGAGATGAAAAGCAAAAAGCCTTCACCTCCGCAAATTGGAGAATGAAGGCATCTCAATCCCGCCGAAAGATGGTTCGGCGGCCTGGCCTCATCCTTCTCTTTGTCGGAGAAGTGGGCACGGGTGAGGGTGCCCTGACGAGCGCTGACAAGCCGGTATCCTGACTCCGGGCTTCAAACCTCGCTCCCGCCTTCCCGACCTTCAGTCAGTGGCATTGGGAGTCTGTAGCCCGTCACAGTGGCGCAACCGTCCCCGGTTCTCACGGGGTTCCCTGCACTTGTAAGCGATGATGGCGGAGCAACTCCGCCGTTGTTCAGAGAACCGGGTGCGGTTGTATGGGAACGCTCTGGCGCTGCCAAGGAAAAGGTTTGCGACGCGATTCTGCCTGCGGTTCGGCCGGCCTCATCCTGCTTGGGGTTCGCACCGTGGCGAATTTTAAGGGGACAACTTCCCGTTGTCGCTTGCGCTTCGCCCCGATACGTTGCGCCCATGAAGTGGCTCACGCGGCAGGAGCAGACGGTGCTCTTCACGCTGTTGTTCCTCGTGCTGCTCGGCCTGGCGGTGAAGGCGTATCGAACGTCCACCCACGTCCCGCAGTCCAACCCGCCAGCTGCCGCTCGCTGACATGCAAAAAACCATCGACGTCGAACAAGTCCTCGAAACCATTGTCGCCCGGGACACCCGCTACCCGCGCGAGGCCTACTACTTCGTCCGCGAGGCGCTGGACGTGGCGCAGCGCAAGTTCGCCAAGTCCGGCGGCAAGTCCGCCAAGGACAAGCCCGCGCACGTCAGCGGCCAGCAACTCCTCGAAGGCATCCGCGCGCACGCGCTGGAGCAGTTCGGCCCGCTGACGCTGATGGTGTTGGAGGAATGGGGCATCCGCCGCGGCGAGGACTTCGGCGAAGTCGTCTTCAACATGGTGGAAAGCTCGCTGCTCGGGAAGACGGAGAACGACAGCCGCGACGACTTCAAGGGCGGGTATGATTTCTTCGAGGCGTTTCGCAAGCCATTTTTGCCGAAGGCGAAAGTCGCTGAGCTTAAGCTGAAGTCCGAGCCGGTGAACTGACTTCCGGGACGGCTTTGACGATTTCTCTCCGTTGCAGCGCGCGGTTCGACCCGCTACTTTCCGCGCCCTGATTATGGCTGTTGCCCGCGCATCTCATCGCTCGACGAATTCATCCACTTCCCTGCCCGCCATCCCGCCCGGCACCACCGTCACCACGCTCGACAACGGCCTGACCGTCATCCTGCGTGAGGACCGCTCCGCGCCCGTCGTGTCCGCGCAGGCGTGGGCGCAGACGGGCAGCGTGCATGAGGGCCGCTGGCTCGGCGCGGGCTTGAGCCATGTGCTTGAGCACATGCTCTTCAAGGGCACGGCCACGCGTCCGCCGGGCCAAATTGACCGCGAAGTGCAGGACGTGGGCGGCTACATGAACGCCTACACAAGCTTCGACCGCACCGTGTATCACATTGATGCCCCGAACACCGGCGCGCGCGTCGCCGTGGATGTGTTGTGCGACATCATGCAGCACGCCGCGTTGCCCGACGACGAGCTGAAGAAGGAACTCGACGTCATCCGCCGCGAGATGGACATGGGCCACGACGACCCCGGTCGCCGCGCGGGCCGCCGGCTCTTCGAGACGGCTTACACGCGCAGCCCGTATCGCTTCACGGTCATCGGCTACCGCGACATCTTCGACACGTTGAAGCGCGAGGACATCGTGAGCTACTACCGCGAGCGTTACGCGCCAAACAACGTCTTCTTCCTCGTCGTGGGCGACATCGTGGCCGCCGACGTGCTCGCGCAAATCAAGACGGCCTGGGCCAAGTCCCCGTCGCGTGCGATTCCGCCGATGGTCCTGCCCGACGAACCCACGCAAGCCGCCGCACGCGAAGTCATCGAGGAAGCGCCCATCGAGTTGGGCCACTTCCACTTCTCCTGGCACATCCCTGACCTGCGACACGCGGACATCCCCGCGCTCGACGTGCTCGCCACCCTGCTCGGCAACGGTCGCAGCTCGCGCCTCTTCCAAAACGTCCGCGAGAAAAAGGCCCTCGCTCACTCCGCCGACGCGTGGACTTACAATCCCGGCCTGCCCGGCCTCTTCGGCATGAGCGGCGTGGTGGACGCGGACAAGTTCTCCGCCGCCAGCGCCGCGATGCTCGCCGAGGTCGAACGCATGAAGGCCAAGCCCGTGTCGAAGGCCGAGCTGTCCAAGGCCGTGAAGCAGTTCACCGCCGGCACGCTCGCCACGCGCAAGACGATGGCGGGTCAGGCGGCGGACCTCGGCGGCAACTGGCTCGCCGCGAGCGACCTGAACTTCTCGCAACGCTTCCTCGACGCCGTGCGCCGCCTCAAGCCCGCCGACCTCCAGCGCGTCGCGCGCAAGTATCTCACGCCTGAAAACCGGACGCTTTACGCGCTCTTGCCCGAGGGCACCGCGCCGAAGACGACCACGGGCATCGAGGTCAGCAGCCGCAGCGACATCGCGAAGTTCGAGCTGCCCAGCGGCCTGCGCCTGCTGGTGAAGGAAGACCATCGCCTGCCGTTCGCGTATTTTCGCGCCGGCCTGCGCGGCGGCGTGCTGGCCGAGACGGCGGCGAACTGCGGCGCGAGTTCCATGCTCGCGCGGCTGATGATGAAGGGCACCCAGACCCGCACCGCCGAGCAGCTCGCGACGGAGATCGAGAGCGTCGGTGGCAGCCTCGACACCTACAGCGGCAACAACTCGCTGGGCGTCACCGCTGACCTGCTGCGCGAGGACTTTGCCCTCGGTCTCGAACTCACGGCTGATGTGTTGCTTCACCCGTCCTTCCCGAAAGCCGAGCTGGAGCGCGAGCGCGAGATTCAGCTCGGCAACCTCCGCCACCAGCGCGACGAACTGCTCTCCTGTTGCTTCAAGCTCATGAAGCGCACCCTCTTCGGCGACGCTGGCTACGGCCTCGATCCCCTCGGCACCGAAGCGACGGTGAAGGCGATGCAAGTCCCCGCCCTCGCTGCGTTGCACCAACAGCTCGTCACGCCCGACAACTGCGTTCTTGCCATCTACGGTGCGGTGGAGACGAAGACGGTGGAGGCGGCGGTGAAGAAGGCGTTCGCACGCTGGAAGGCGTCTGGCGCACCGACCGTCAACTCCAAACTCCAAACTCCAAACTCCACACGTGGGGCCCGTCGCGCCAGCGACACGCGCGACAAGAAGCAAGCCGTCCTCGCCATCGGCTTCCCCGGCACAACGATGCACCACGACGACCACTACGCGTTGGACCTCATCCAAGAGGCGTGCAGCGACATGGGATCGCGGCTCTTCACGCGCATCCGCGAGAAGCTCGGCTTGGCCTACTACGTCGGTGCGCAGCACCTCGCCGGCTTGGTGCCTGGCTACTTTGCGTTCTACTGCGGCACCTCACCGGAGAAGGCCGTGCTGGTGGAGAAGGAGCTGTTGGCCGAAGCCGAGTTGCTCCGCACGGACGGCTTGACCGAGGAAGAGCTGAAGCGGGCGAAGGCTAAAATCATCGGCCAGAAGAAAATCTCCCGCCAAGACCTCGGCGGCCAAGCGATGCTCCACGCGCTCGACGAACTCTACGGACTCGGCTACGCGCACCACATTGCAGACGATGCGCATTACGAAGCCGTGACTCTCGCCGAAGTGCGCGCTGTCGCCGCGCGCTATTTCCTCCCCAAAGCCAGCGCCGTCGCCGTCATCAGCGGGCCGTTGGCGTAGTCGCGGGTGTCCTCGCCTCACGTCGAGACGTAGTCGCGAGTGGGATTCTGGGCAGGCCAAATGTGACCGAACTTTTTCCCTCCGGCCGCCGTCCAAGGCCGAAGCAATCCAGCCATGCACACACAGAATTCCCTTTCCCGCCGTCACTTCACCCTCGCCCTCGCCGCCTGTGCCCTCGGTGCCGTCGCCACCAGCGCCGCCGAGAAGAAGGGCTTCACCACCGAGAAATCCGCCGCCGGCATCGTGGTGAAGCACAACGGCCAGCCCTTCACCGAATACGTCACGCTCTCCCAGAACAAGCCCATCCTCTGGCCCATCGTCGGCCCGACCGGCAAGGAGATGACGCGCCGTTACCCGATGGACAAAGTGGAAGGAGAGCAGCACGACCACCCGCACCATCGCTCGTTTTACTTTGGCCATCAGAGCATCAACGGCCTGGAGTTCTGGCACGACCGCTCGTCTTTCGAGGGACCGAAGAGCACCCCGGAATCAATGAAGCCCAAGTTGGAAAAGCTCGGCGTCACCAAGCACCGCGAGTTCAAGGAAGTCTCGGCCGACGCGGACAAGGCCGTGATTGCGATTGCCAACGACTACGTCGCCTTCGAGGGCGGCAGGAAAATCATGGAGGACACGCGTCGCTTCACCTTCCGCGCCGACGCAAACTCACGAACCGTGGACGTGGAGATTGATTTTCACAACAGCACCAAGGAGCCGGTGATCTTCGCCGACATGAAGGACGCCGGGTTCAGCCTGCGCCTGCCGACCTCGATGGCCCTGACCTCCAAGCAGGGCGGAAAAATCATCAACAGCGAAGGCATCACCGATAAGGACACCTGGGCCAAGCGCGCCAAGTGGGTGGATTACCACGGCCCGGTCCAGGGTGAGCATCTGGGCGTGGCCTTCATGGAACACCCGACGAGCTTTCGCCACCCAACGCCCTGGCATGTGCGCGACTACGGCCTGTTCACCGCGAACGCCTTTGGCAGCAAGAGCCTCGACAAAAACCTGCCCGACGCTGCCCACACGCTGAAGCCCGGCGAGAAGTTGAAGCTCCGCTACCGCATCATCTTCCACAAAGGCGACGAGAAGGTCGCCAACATCGCCGCCGCCTACGAGCGATTTGCGAAGGAGAAGTGAGGAGCGCGGACGTTGTCGTCCGCTTCCTGGAAGTCTCCTGCCGAGCCAGCCCTCCGCGATCCAGTCATGCCGTCTCCGGCTCAACTCTCCCTCTGCGAGCCCGCTTCGCGTCGCGAATGGCTGCGCATCGGCGGCTTGGGCTGCATGGGGCTTGCGCTGGGCCAAATACTTGGCCCCGCTGCTCGCGCTGCAAACTTGACCGGCGGCACCTTCGGCAAGGCGAAGCACTGCATCATCCTTTTCCTCGGCGGTGGCCCACCGCAGCACGAGACCTTCGATCCGAAGCCCGACGCACCGCGAGAGATTCGCGGCGAGTTCAAGCCCATTGCCACCAGCGTCCCCGGCATTCACTACTCCGAGTTGCTGCCGCGCACCGCGAAGGCCGCGCACCACCTCGCCGTCGTCCGTTCGATGTTCACCGACGTGAACAGCCACGCGACCAGCGGCTACTGGATGCTCACCGGCTCACGGCACGAGTCGCAGGCCGAGAGCCTGCCGCCGAGCTCCGCCGACTGGCCCAGCCTCGCCGCTGTCATCGGGGCGTTGAAGCCCAGCGGGCGTTCTCCCTTCAACTCGGTGCTGCTGCCGGAAGTCATCCACAACAACCCGAACATCACCTGGCCGGGTCAGGACGGGGGCTTCATGGGACACACTTGGAATCCCTCCGTGTTCAAGTGCGATCCTGCTGCGCCGGGCTTCGAGATTGACGGGCTGAAACTCCCCGTTGGCGTCTCCGCGCTGCGCGTCACCGAGCGCGCCAGCCTGCTCCGTCAGTTCGACGACCACTTCCTCGCCACGGCCCGCAGCGAGTCCATCGCCGCGCTGGACCGTGTGCAGCAGCGCGCCTTCGACGTCGTGCAAAACGCAGCGACCCGCGCGGCCTTCGAGCTGGAGCGTGAGAGCGCCGCCTCTCGCGACCGCTACGGACAGCACAAGTTCGGCCAGAGCTGTCTGCTGGCGCGGAGACTCATCGAGTCCGGCGCGCGGCTCGTGCAGGTGAACTGGCCGCGTGAGCCGCGCGACACCGAGGTCGGCAACCCGCTATGGGACACGCACCAGAAGAACGCCGAGCGCGTCCGCGACGTGCTCTGTCCGCAGCTCGACTCCGCGCTGCCGACATTGCTCGGGGACTTGGCTGAGCGCGGCCTGCTGGCCGAGACGCTCGTGGTGGTGATGGGCGAGTTCGGCCGCACGCCCAAGCACAACGGCAGCGGCGGGCGCGATCACTGGGGGCATTGCTTCTCCGTCGCGCTGGCGGGCGGCGGCGTGCGAGGTGGGCAGGTCATCGGCGCGAGCGACCGCATTGGCGGTTACCCGGCAGATCGTCCGCTGCGCCCGCAGGACTTGGCCGCAACGATTTTCCACCTGCTCGGCATTGACCCGCACGGCTTCTTCGAGGACCGCGGCGGTCGCGCGCGCCCGCTGCAAACCGGCGGCGACGTGATCCGCGAGCTGGCGTGACTCAAAGCGCTACCGCCTCAGATAGTCATTCTGACGGAACCACTCAGCCGCGTCCGCCAGCGCCTGACGCGGCGGAGTCTGCGGCAGGCCGAGTTCGCGGATGGCCTTGGCGGGGTTGAAGAACATTTTGTATTTCGCCATGCGCACGCCGGCGAGCGGGGCTTTGGGCGGCTTGCCGGTGATTTTTGAAATGCCCTCATCCACGTAGGCGGCCAGCAACGGGATGAAGTAGGGCAGCGCAATGCGCGGCGCGGGGACACGGGTGATGTCGTGCAACACGGCGAACGCCTCGCGCATCGTCCAGTTGCCTTCCGCGTTGCCGAGGATGTAGCGCTCGCCGACGCGGCCCTTCTCGGCCGCGAGGATGTGCCCGATCGCCACGTCGCGGACGTGCACCCAGTTCAGCCCGGTGTCGAGGTAGGCGGGCATCGCGCGGTTGAGGAAGTCCACGATGACCTTGCCGGTGGGCGTGGGCTTCACGTCGCGCGGGCCGACGGGGGCGCTGGGATTCACGATGACGATGGGCAACCCCTTCTTCACCAGCTCGCGCGCGACGACTTCCGCGCGCCACTTGGAGAGCTTGTAGTGGTTGCTCATCTGCGCCTCGGAGACCGGCGTGTCCTCGTCGGTCGGAGTGAGCTGGCCGTTCACCTCGCGCGGCAGGCCGATGCATCCGACAGTGCTGGTGTAAACGATGCGCGAGCAGTCGGCGAGGAACGCGGCCTCCAGGACGTTGCGCGTGCCCTCGACGTTCGCGGCATACATCGGCGCGTAGTCCGGCAGCCAGAGGTGGTAGCTGGCCGCGACGTGGAAACACCAGTCGAAGCCCCTCATCCCGGCCTGCATCAGCTTGCGGTCGCTCACGTCGCCTTCGAGAAGCTCGTAATCCGCGCCCTCCAGCCCGCGCACGTCCGCGCCGGGTCGCGCCAGCACGCGGACCGAATGGCCGCGCCGGCCCAGCTCGTGGACAAGGTTCGCCCCGATGAAGCCGGAGCCGCCGGTGACAAAACACTTCATTGCTCGCTCGCGCCGAGACGCAAACGGACCGCAGCTTGGCGGGCCTCGCAAACGCGCACAAGCCAAACGCTAGGCAATCCTTGACGCAGGGCGCGTTCGGACACTGCCCCCGGGCGCTCAGCTTTCAGGCCGCTTCAGCGTTCGCTGGAGCGATGCAGCGAGTGCCCGTCACTCCTTCACCGCCACGACGAATTGGTTCGAGGTCGCCAGGCCCAGCTTGATGCAGAGCGTGTCCAGCACGGTGAAACCGCCGCTGAACGCGATGTTCTTCAGGCTGATGTGCCGCCACGGCCAGCCACCTTCCTCGACGCAATCGAGGCCGAACTTCACGCGCAGGCTGATGATCCAGAAGCCGATGGACGGCAGATAGCCGCGGTCAATGACCTTGAAGCCCGCTTCCTGCACGAGCTTCGTCAGCGACGCCTGGTTGAACAGGTGGAAGTGGCGCGGCGTGTGGAAGCCGGCCCAATAGGAGTTGTGGAACAGGTCGAAGTCGAGGCCGCCGACGTTGGGCGTGTCGATGACGAGGAGCGCGCCGGGCTTCAACTTCGGGCGCAGGTTCAAGAGCGCCTGACGCGGGTCGCGCAAGTGCTCAATGAGCTGGCGCATGAAGGCGAGGTCGTAGCCGTTGTCCGGCAAGCCGGCCACGTCGGCCTCGATGTTGCCCTCGCGGCACTCGACGTTCAGCTCCTTCGCCAAGGCGCGCGCGCGGTCGCTGAAGAGCAGGTCAAAGGCGGTGGCTTGCGCGCCGCAGTCGGCGTAGGCGTCGCGGTAGGCGGCGATTCGCTTCACGTCGCCGCAGCCGATGTCAATGAGGCTGGCGAAGCGCCGCTCGCCCCAGCGCGCGCGGAAGTCGCGGGCGTCCTTGCCCATCTTCCAGCGGATGAGCTTGCTCTCGTGGAAGAGCGGGGAGTTGGGGTTGACGGTGTAGTAGGTCGGCGGGTAGAGCGCGGCGACCTCCTCGGGCGCGGGCAGCGGGTTGAGATAGACGTGGCCGCACTTCCAGCAGCGCACGATGTCAAACTCGCCGGGGCGGGCGTGGTATTCCCGGTCGTCGGTGCGGGAGACGAGCGTCCAGCCGCGTTCGCCGCAGAGGAGACAATGGCCGTCGGTGCCGGTGGTGGAAGGCATGGCGGGGGAAACGTCCAACATTCAACGCTCAACTTTCAACTTCCAAAGCAAGGACGGGAGCCAACCCTGAAACTCCGGTGGACTTGGCTGCGTAGCAGCCCAACAACAGTAGCCGTGGGTGAAGCGAGCCAAGGCGAGCGAAACCCACGGTAGGAGAGCGAAAGGCTAACCACCGCGTAGCGGTGGAACAATTCACCGCTCGTCGTCTGTCCTACCGCTACGCGGTAGCCATCCTTGTTCTCGCGAACCGTGGGTTTCGTTCGCAGGGCGAACTTCACCCACGGCTACTGTTGTTCTGGCCCCGCTGGGGCCAGTGGCGAGGGAGAACGGCTGGAATGTTAGAGGACGCGCCGGAAAATTCCCCGCCACCGCCCGCACGTCCCCGGCACCGCCGGATAATTCCCCGGAACCATCCGCCGATTCCCGACCGCCACCGGAAAAATCCGGGGAACCGTCCGAAGCATCCAAGGATTCGCCGGTCGAATCTCGGGAATCGTCAGGCGGCGGACGGGAACCGATGGAAAATTCCCGCCCTCCGTCCCGCGAATCCCAAGAATCGTCTGACGAATCCCAGGAATTTTCCGGCGAATCCCGGGATTTTCGCGAAATTCCCAGCCCTCCCCAACACCCAACTCCGGCATTTCCTTCTCATTATCAGTCACTTACGCCGAATTTGGCGGTTTTTGCCGGTTTGGGAGTCGCGCAGTGGAAAATAACGCTTGCGGAGGGGGGGGGGGTGACATGGCACAAAGGGCGCAATTCAACCCAAGAGAAATCGGAGAGCACTATGGCCGACTTCATTCCGCCCGCCGATGACGCGAAAATCATCTGGCTCACCAACCTCCGCGACACCATTGACCCCTACTCGGCCACGCTGGGCATCACCGCCGCACGCGTGACGCAAATCAAGGCGTGGTGCAACGACCTCATTGACGAGATCAACGCCACCAACACGGCGAAACAGGCGTGGCTCGCCGCCGCCGCCACCAAGGCCACGCAGGAGACGGCCAGCCTGGGCGGACTGCGCGGCGAGATAAACCAGTGGAAGGCCAACCCCGCCTGCACCGACGCCATTGAGGCCGCGATGAAGATTGTGGGCAGCGGCAGCAGCTTCGACCCCGACACCTACAAGCCCAAGATCAGCGCGCAGGTCGTGGGCGACCATGTCGTGCTCAAGTTCAGCAAAGGCGAGACCGACGGCGTGAACTTCTATTGGCGCAAGAAGGGCGAGACCGTGTGGAAGTTCCTCTCCCGCGACACCAACTCCCCCTACAACGACCATACTCCCTTGACGACTCCCGGCGTGCCCGAGGTGCGCGAGTATCAAGCCTACGGCGTTCTCAACGACGTGCAAATCGGCTTGGCCAGCGACATCGTGAGCGTGACGTTTGGAGGATAGACACTTCAATAAACCCATGTCTGACAAGGCCGAGGAACTGCAATGAAGAAGCCGGCTCTGCTCTCATGCGTCCCCATCTTCTGCGCGCTCCTCGCCGCCGGTTGCGCGACCGGCAACCCGGCGGCGAACGCCTTTGGCAACTGGGTGGGTGCCATGATGGTTGCCGAGGCAGGTAGGCCGCAGGTGACGGTCAATAACGCGGGAAATGGACGGCAAGGGACTCTCGAAGAGCGAGTCCTCCGAGAGGCGAAAGAGCAAGGCGATGCAATAAACGCTGCAAGAGCGCGTGTCCAAGGTCCGCCCGGTGGCAAGCAGGGTTCCGTTACGATCTACTCGAACTTAAACGACAATCGTGCCAGAATTCACGTGGACGGTTTCTACGTGGGCAACGCTCCGACCAGGCTAAAGCTCTCCCAAGGCACACATGTAATCGACGTGAGGCAAGTCGGCTTCAAGCCGTTCCAGAAGGAGATTATAGTTACAGGAGGTTCCGAACTGAACCTGCTGGCTGAGTTGCAAAAGCCGTAGCCTCTCGGTGAACCTCACCCTGCGGCCACGCCGAGGACTGGCAGAAGTCGAAGCTCACCTCGTCCCTCGCTTACTCAAACAGCCCTTGGACCTCCCTCCCACGTCAGGTGGTCCGCAAGGTTAGCCGTTGGCCGGACTGCGATACGGCTCCCACTCCGGTTCATTCGCGAAAATCCAGCGGTAGTAGTCCACGCCTTGCAGCTTCGCGGCGGCGCGCAGGTCGCCGAGCGGAGTAACATCATTGGCGTGGTGTGGCACCATTTCAAAAATGTCTCACGACGCCTTCACCGCCTCATGCGCCACCTTCGGCTCCGCGTTAATCATTTCCCAGAGCACGGCGAGGTAGCTGCGGCGGATGGGTTGGAGGTAGCCGGGTTCGTTCTCCTGCAGAACTCGCGAGAGCTTGCGGAGTTTGTAGAAGGGCACGCCGAATTTTCAGAGCGACCTTCCGTCAGGCCTTCCCGCAGCGTTGACGTTGCCCGTTGCGCCGCCTAGTTTGCCGCCATGCAAGCACTCCAGTTTCAGGTGGAGCAGGACGGGGACTGGTTCGTGGCCACCTGCCACGACCCGGAGATGGCCACGCAGGCCGAGTCGCTCGACGCCCTGCCCGCGATGGTGCGTGACTTGGTGCGCTGCCGCTTCGAGGAGGGCGCACCGCAATTGCGCTGGCCCATCCGGATGCACTTCGCGGAAGACCCTGTGCTGGCTGCGGCATGAAGCTGCCGCGTGACCTCTCCGGCGATGAAGTTTGCCGAGCATTGAAACGGCTCGGCTTTGTGTTTCAGCGGCAGACGGGTTCCCACTGTCACTACGCGAAGGGCGGGCTGCATCCCTGTGTGCCGATGCACCGGGAGATTCGCCCCAAGACGCTGCAGTCCATCCTCAAGCAGGCGGACATCACGTTGGAGGAGCTGTTGGAAAACCTTTGAGCCGCGCGCGGCAGCTTCTCTGCTTGGGTGGTTCTCAGGTCACGCCGCCTTCACCGCCCCATGCGCCACCTTCGGCTCTGCGTTAATCATTTCCCACAGCACGGCGAGGTAGCTGCGGCGGATGGGTTGGAGGTAGCCGGGTTCGTTCTCTTGCAGAACCCGCGAGAGCTTGCGCAGGTTGTAGAAGGGCACGCCGAACTGCGTGTGGTGCGCGAGGTGGGTGTCGAAGCCGAAGGGCGCGATGAGGTAGGCCTCCAGAAAGGTCGCCTCGATGTCCACGGTGGCCTGCTCCAAGTCGTCGAGCGGCGCCGGATCGGTCGTGTGCAGAAACCAGTAGCCGTGCTCGACGAAGATGCGGACCTCGTCGAGGAGTTGCGCGACGAGCACGAGCGGCGCGAGCCAGTGCGTGAAGTAGGCCCACCAAGTGAGTTGCGTGGCGAACAGCGCGAAGAGCGCCGCCTGCCCGACGAGGATGAGCGCGAGCTGCAACCAGTCGCGTTCGGTCTCGATGGTCTTGCTGCCGAACTGCGCGCGGGTGGTGAACTTGCGGACAAGCTTGCGGAAGAGCGAGACGACCACGCCGGTGAGCAGCGCCCACGCCCGCGGCAGGCCGGGTTTCACGCGCAGCGGCGGGCTGTAGAGCGGGGCGTCCACGTCCTCGCCAATCTTCTGCGGCGACTTGTGGTGCTGGAGGTGGGACTTCCGGTAGAGGAGGAAGTTCATGCCCAGCAAGCCGCTGAGGCCCTTGCCCATCGCCTCGTTCAAGGCCACGGGGAAAAAGAGGTTCTTGTGCGTCGCCTCGTGGATGGCCATGACGAGGCGATACTGCATGAAGCCGATGACAACGAAGGCCGCAGTCCACACCGGCCACAGTGGCCAGAGCTTCATCGCCACCAGCGCGAGCGCGAGAATGCCGACGGTGGAGCCGACGTGGAGTGCGACGGGAAGATTGCGCTTGTCCTCGCGCAAGGCCTGAACTTTCTGAAGCGTATCTTTCGTCATGCGAGCATCTGAAGCCGCAGCCGAAACATACGAATCAGCCCCGGGTTGGCGAGGCTTTTGTTGGCGGAGGGGCGGCGCGGATTGGCTCCCGCGCGGGGTCGCACGGGCTGTAGCGGCGGGTCTATGACCGCCGGTTCGGCGCT
>SXGQ01076980.1_pt1 | contig 27460 bp, 28 predicted proteins | sample 3178371 | NCBI WGS metagenome assembly SXGQ01 (sample SAMN11356859, study PRJNA531348) | freshwater metagenome | isolation source: freshwater sample F1-20 | place: China: Fuxian Lake, Yuxi | collected 2017-12-25 | reverse complement strand
GTTGCAGCGCGACTGGCGAATCAGCTTGCCGCGCTTGATTCCGTGGTGGAGCTCTATCGCTCATCTGGCAGGCTCACCGAAGTGAACGGCGTCGGCGCCATTGACGAGGTCCAGGGCCGCCTTGCCCTCGCCGCTGCGGCCGCAGGACTGACGGCCTAGCCATGGGTGCAATCACGCGCAAGAGCCCGAGCGAGATTGCCTCAATGCGCCGCGCGGGCGACATCGTTGCTGAAATTCATGAACTGATTCAGGAGGCGGCGATTCCAGGTGCGAGCACGGCGGAGCTCAATGCGATCGCGGAGCGCTGCATCACACGCCACGGCGCAACTTCAAACTTCAAGGGGTACCACGGCTTCCCCGCCGTTATCTGCATCTCGCTCGATAGCGAGGTCGTCCATGGCATTCCTGGTGACCGCGAGATCAAGGAGGGGATGCTCGTCTCTGTTGACGCGGGGGCCATCTGGGACGGCTGGCATGCCGACGGGGCACGAAGCTTTGTGGTGGGCGAAGGCTCCCCGGAGGCGAAGCGCCTGGTGGCGGTGACTCGTGAGGCGCTGGATGCTGGCATCGCCGCCGCCCGGCCAGGGGCCACCATTGAAGAGATCTCTGGCGCCATTGAGGATGTCGCCCTGCGGGCGGGGTACGGAATTGTCCGTCCCTATGTTGGCCACGGCATCGGCCGTGCCATGCACGAGGCCCCGCAGGTCCCCAACTACCGAACTGGTCGCAGAAGCTTGACCCTGGCTGAGGGGCACTGCCTCGCGATCGAGCCGATGCTCACCCTCGGCTCACCCGAGGTGGGGGTCATGGACGACGAGTGGACAGTTGTAACAATTGATGGGAGCCTCGCGGCCCACTGGGAGGACAGCATCGCCATCGTGGCGGGGGGCTCCACCATCCTCACGAGGGGGTCATGAGCGCCCCCTATGTGCGGGGATCGTGGGGCTCTGCTATTGTCTCCCTTCGCGCGTCTGCGGACTCCGTAGCGCGCCGTCTCGGTCTTCCGAGATCCAGTAACGCGTTCTGATCGGGGGTTTGTTGGCGAAGAAAGATTCGATCGAGGTCGAGGGGACCGTTGTGGAGCCGCTACCGAACACATCGTTCGTAGTTGAGCTTGAAAACGGCCACCGGATCCGCGCCTATATCAGCGGAAAGCTTCGGACGAATTTCATCCGAATCCTTCCAGGTGATCGGGTGAAGGTCGAACTCTCGCCATACGATCTGACCCAGGGTCGGATCACCTACCGGTTGAAGTAGGAGCACGAGCGGTGCGCCGCTCACAGCAGGAGAACGAGTGAAAGTATCTGCGTCGGTCAAGGTTCGTTGTGACAAGTGCCTCGTGATTAAGCGGCACGGACGCGTCATGGTCATTTGCGAAAACCCAAAGCACAAGCAGCGACAGGGTTAACTGATGGCTCGTATTGCAGGCGTTGATATTCCGCGCGAGAAGCGTGTTGAGATCGCCCTTACCTACATCTTCGGCATCGGCCTAACCACCAGCCAGAAGATCTTGGCGCAGACCTCCATCAATCCAGACACGCGCGTGCGCGACCTCACCGAAGACCAGGTCAACCGACTCCGCGAAGTCATCGACAAGGGTCGCAAGGTCGAGGGTGACCTGCGCCGTGAGATCGCCATGAACATCAAGCGTCTCATCGAAGTCGGCACCTATCGTGGCACCCGACATCGCAAGAACCTACCGTCGCGCGGACAGCGCACAAAGACCAACGCACGACAGCGCCGTGGCGCCCGTAAGACCGTCGCCGGCAAGAAGATTGAGAAGAAGTAGGTAGAGAGATGGCTGAAGAGAAGAAGAAGCGCGCACCGAAGGTCCGACGTCGCGAGAAGAAGAACGTGCCTGTAGGCCATGTGCACATTGCTGCGTCGTTCAACAACACGCTCGTCTCCATCACCGACTTGACCGGCGCGGTGCTCTCGTGGGGTTCGGGCGGCGTCGCAGGCTTCAAGGGCTCTCGTAAGAGCACGCCATACGCCGCATCGCTCGGAGCTGAGGCAGCCGCACGCAAGGCCATGGAGCACGGACTTCGCTCCGTTGCCGTCTTCGTAAAGGGACCAGGCGCCGGACGCGAGCAGGCAATCCGCGGCCTTCAGACCGCGGGCCTCGACATCACTGCAATTACCGATGTGACGCCGCTGCCACACAATGGCTGCCGTCCTCCAAAGAAGCGCCGAGTCTAGGGGAGTAGAAGCATGGGTCGAGATACCGGACCAGTCTGCCGCCAGTGCCGTCGAGAGGGCGCGAAGCTCTTCTTGAAGGGGGCGCGCTGCTATACGAAGAAGTGCTCATTTGAGAAGCGCCCGACCCCCCCAGGCATGCACATGATGCGCCGCCGCAAGGTTGGTGACTACGGCCTCCAACTCCGCGAGAAGCAGAAGATGCGCCGCGTCTATCGCATTGGCGAGACCCAGTTCCGCCGCCTCTTTGAGGCTGCTGAGCGCGGCACCGACGTGACCGGTGAGAACCTCCTTCGCCTTCTTGAACTGCGATTCGACAACGTCGTCTACCGCCTCGGACTCGCCACCTCGCGAGACCAGGCTCGCCAGTTGATTACGCACGGACACCTAGCAGTCAACGGGCAGGCGGTCAACATTCCGTCATATTCGTTGAAGCCAGGCGACGTAGTCACGGTTCGCGAAGGTCGAGCCGACATTGGACCATTCAAGGAGGCCGCGGGCAACCTTGCAGGAAATGGCATGCAGGAGTGGCTCCGCGTGGATGCCACCAAGTTGACCGGTACGGTGGTCGCTGCTCCGCGGCGCGATCAGATGCCGGGCGACTTCAATGAACAACTCGTCGTCGAGTTCTACTCGCGGTAAGAGGGAGAGAGAACATGTCCGATGCACTGACCACCAAGATCGCCCCGCTAGAGGAGCTTGGCTCGTACGGCAAGTACGAGGCTGGCCCATTCGCGCCAGGCTACGGCGTCACCCTCGGCAACGCACTACGCCGCGTCCTTCTCGGATCGCTGGAAGGTGCCGCCGTCACCGCTGTGCAGATCGATGGCGTCATGCAGGAGTTCTCCTCACTGCCAGGCGTTCGTGAGGACGTCGTTCAGATCCTCCTCAACGTCAAGAAGATTCGCCTTCGCAGCTTTGCGAAGGAGCGCATCGAGCTCACCCTTTCGAAGAAGGGGGCGGGCCCGGTCACCGCTGGCGACATCAAGCCGAACGGCCAGGTTGAGATCGTCAACCCAGAGCTGGTGCTTGCAACGCTTGACTCCGACAAGGCGGCCATTGAGGCCACCCTCGTTGTTGAGACCGGCGTTGGGTACGTTTCGTCGGACCGCGTTGATGCAGACCCTGAGGGCGAAGTACGACCACGTGGCGTGATGAGCGTTGACGCGATCTTCACCCCAGTTCGCAAGGTCAACTTCACCGTTGAGAACACCCGCGTCGGCCAGGACGTTGACCGCGAGAAGCTCATCCTTGAAATCGAGACCGATGGCACGATTACGCCAGAGGCAGCAGTGCGTAAGGCTGCGGCAATCCTCGTTGGTCAGTTCACGGCCTTCTCCGGTCTCGGCGAGGCCCCAGTGGCTGCGCCAGCGGCAGAGGCCGGCGGCAACCTGCTCGACCTCTCCATTGAAGACCTTGATCTTCCAATGCGTGCCTACAACGCACTGAAGCGCGCGGGCATCCTCAAAGTGCGCCAGCTCCTCACCGCCCTCGATGGCGGCGAAATGGAGCTCCTCAAGTTGCGCAACTTTGGTCAGAAGAGCCTGAACGAGGTTCGCGAGAAACTCGTTGAGCGCGGTTTCGATGTGCCGGCGAGCACCATTCCTGCCGACGCCATCTTCGACGAAGACGAGAGCGACGACGAAGAGGAGAAGGCCTAATGACCTCGCACGCGATTGGCGGACGGAAGCTCTCCCGGAAGCAGGGGCCGCGCCTCGCGCTGTACAAGAACCTGATTGTTTCTGTCTTGCGCTACGAGCGCATCCAGACGACCGAGGCCAAGGCCAAGGAGATTCGTCCGCAGGTTGAGCAGATCATCACGCTCGCCAAGAAGGGTGGCCTTTCGGCCCGCCGCGCTGTGATCGCAGCACTGCCAGAAGAGCCGCTCGTGGTTGAGAAGCTCTTTGATGAGATCGTGCCAAAGTATGCGAACCGCACCTCGGGCTACTGCCGCATCACCAAGATTGGCATTCGCCAGGGTGACTCGGCGCCGCTCGTGCAGCTTGAATTGATCTAGGAGGATCAGATGAACACGAAGACTTGGACACCTCGCGCCGCTGAAATCGAGCGCCGCTGGTTCGTGATCGATGCTGAGGGTCAGACCCTTGGCCGACTCGCGACGAAGGTGGCCTCGACGCTGATGGGGAAGGGGAAGCCAACCTTCGCTGACCACCTCGACTCAGGCGACTTCGTGATCGTGATCAACTCTGCGAAGCTGGTCGTGACCGGTGACCGACTCCTCTCGAAGAAGTACCACTCTCACTCGGGCCAGCCAGGCGGTTACCGCATGGAGGTCCTCGGCGATCTGCTGAAGCGGAAGCCAAACGAGGCGATTCGTCGCGCCGTCAAGGGAATGCTTCCAAAGACGAAGCTTGGCAATGCTCAGATTCGTAAGTTGAAGGTCTATGCCGATGCGGATCATCCGCACGCTCCACAGAAGCCGGAGCCCCTCGCGTGAGCCCGAAGGAGAAGAGCGTGGCCAGTTTGCCGTACTACCAGGGAACCGGTCGCCGCAAGACCTCTATTGCACGAGTACGACTCGTTGCAGGTGAGGGTCAGATCGTGATCAACGGACGCACCTACGAGCAGCACTTCGGTGGCGCGGTTCCACAGTCCGAAGTCTTTGCCCCATACCGTGTCACCGGCACCGAAGGTCGCTTCAATGCGATGGTGAAGGTTGAGGGCGGCGGAATCTCTGGCCAGGCTGGCGCAATCCGCCACGGCATTTCCCGCGCACTCCTCTCCGCTGACCCAGAGGCATATCGACTTCCGCTCCGCCAGGCTGGATTCCTGACGCGCGATCCGCGCGCCAAGGAGCGTAAGAAGTACGGTCTCCGACGCGCACGCAAGGCGAAGCAGTTCACCAAGCGCTGATCTAGCGCAAGGAACACCGTGACCACGGTTCGCTTCGGCACCGATGGGATCCGCGGGATCGCTGGCGAGACACTTACCGTTGAACTAGCTGCCGCGCTTGGCGTTGCCCTGATGCAGCAGCACCCAGCAGGGCTCGTGCTTATTGGCCGAGACACTCGACCGAGCGGTCCCGCGTTGGCCAGCGCGCTTGCCGGCGCCATTGAGGCACACGGCGGCACGGTCATTGATATTGGCGTTATTCCAACGCCAGGGCTCGCCTCAATCGTTGCTGGAGAACCGCGTGCCGCCTGCGGCGTGGTCGTCACCGCCTCGCACAATCCAGTCGAGTACAACGGCTTGAAGGTGCTCGCGCGTGATGGGCGCAAGATTCCAGATGCTGAGGAGCGTGCACTTGAGGCGGCGATGGAGATCGCCCTCACCCAACCGATGCGCGTGGCCGCCCCATCGGTTGCACACGAAGCTGAGGCCCAGGAGTATCGGCGGCGTTACGAGCGGATCCTGGGTGCACTCGCGCAAACGGTTGATGCTGCAGGACTGCGCGTGGTGGTGGATGCAGCGCATGGCGCGGCCACGCCATTCGCCGTTGCAGCGCTCGCCGCCACTGGCGCCACAGTCCTACCGTTTGCGATGGGGGGCGGCGTTATCAATGATGGCGTTGGCGCAACCGACCCCGCCGCGCTCGGCGAACAGGTGCGTGCGCACGGTGCCGATCTCGGGATTGCACTCGATGGCGACGCAGATCGCTGTGTCGTAGTTGATGCGACTGGGCGAGCGGTTGATGGTGACGTTTTGATCGCCCTCATCGCCCTCGACCGGAAGCGGCGGGGAGTGGCTGGGTCTGAACGCGCCGTTGCCACGGTATTGACGAATAGTGGCGTGGAGCGCCATCTTGCCGCCCATGGGATCACCCTAGAGCGCACCCCCGTTGGCGATCGACACATTGCCGAGCGACTCGCCGCTGGTACGGGTGGCTTCGGTGGCGAGAAGAGTGGCCACCTCCTCTTCACAGAGCTTTCGCCGACTGGTGATGGGCTCCTCAGTGCGATCACCGTGCTCGGACTTGTGGCCCGCGCGGGGGCGCCCGTTGGGGCGATAGCTGATGCCGTCCCCCTGGATCCACAGATCCAGCGCACGGTGCCGGTGCCTCCAGGTGAGGGGGAGCAACTCCTTATGAAGCCTGAACTCCAGAGTGCCATTCGCCAGGCCGAGGAGACACTCGCACAGACAGGTGGACGCGTCCTTGTGCGCCCCTCTGGGACGGAGCCCGTACTTCGGGTGATGGGCGAGGGCCCAGATCACGCTGCCGTCAGCGCCGCCGTTGAGCGCTTGATTGAGGTTGCCGCGAGCCTTGTACGCGGGCGGTAGACTACCGCTATGTGCGGGATCGTCGGCTATATCGGCTCACGCGACGTCTCAACGACGTTGATTGAGGGGCTGCGCCTTCTTGAGTACCGTGGGTACGACTCCGCGGGAATCGCCGTTGCGGCAACTGGGGGCGAGATCTCCATGCGCAAGCGTGCGGGCCGCCTCGCTAATCTTGAAGGTGTCCTTGATGAGCTGCCAACCGGTTCAGTGGCTGGCATCGCCCACACGCGTTGGGCCACCCATGGTGCGCCAACCGACCTGAACGCCCACCCCCACATGGATGAGCACGGTGAGATCGCCATCATCCACAACGGGATTATTGAGAACTACGCTGAACTGCAGCGGGAGCTAATGGGGAAGGGACACACCCTTTCCAGCGACGTTGACACCGAGGTAATCGCCCATCTGATCGAAGACGCCTACCAGGGTGACATTCGCCTAGCGGTGGCGGCTGTTCTACCTCGGCTACATGGGCAGTGGGCACTCGTCGTCATGCACCGCGGCGAGCCTGGCCGGATCATCGCTGCGCGACGCGAGGCGCCACTTGCCGTCGGGCTCGGTGAAGGCGAGCAGTTCCTTGCCTCTGATCCTGTCGCCATGCTCGAGCACACCAACAAGATCATCTTTTTGCGAGACGGCGACCTTGCAGATCTTCAGCGCGGCGGAGTCACCCTGTACGACTCCACTGGCGCAACGTTCGTCCCCAAAGTTGAAACGATCACCTGGGATGGTGCTGCGGCACGTAAAGAGGGGTACGCCCACTTCATGCGCAAGGAGATGGATGAGCAGCCACGGGCACTCTCTGCGGCCATGCTGGGACGAGTTTCTCTTGATGGGGTGGCAATCAGCGAGCTTGACGCGATCGCCCCCGCTCTCGCCGCAGCGCGATCTATTGAGTTCGTTGCCTGTGGCTCGGCATACTATGCGTCACTCACGGCGGCCACACTTGCAGAGCGTCTCTTGCGCGTACCAGTGCGTGTGACGGTTGCCAGCGAATTCCGCTACGATCCACCCGCTCTCAGTCCGGCGAACTTGGTCATTGCGGTCTCGCAGTCCGGTGAAACAGCCGACACGCTGGGTGCAGTGCGAGTGGCGAAGGCTGCTGGCGCCACCGTTCTCGCCATCGTAAACGCCGCAGGCTCCTCGTTGACGCGTGAGGCAGATGCAGTGGTCCTTCTCCAAGCCGGCACAGAGATCTCCGTTGCAGCAACGAAAAGCTACACTTCGCAGGCGCTCGTCACCCTTCTCGTGACGCTTGATCTGGCCCGCCGTGCAGGCGTTCTTACCGCAGAGGATCTGCGCTCCTGGTCGACCGAACTGCTGACGATCCCTGCCATGGCTTCGGCTGCACTCGACGCGTCAGACGCACTTCCAGCAATTGCAAAGAAGTATTTCGGCGCAAGTGGGTTTATGTTTGTGAGCCGTGGCGCAGGGGTTGCCACCGCCTTTGAGGGAGCGCTAAAGCTGAAGGAGCTCGCGTACATCCACGCCGAGGGGATCGCCGCTGGAGAGATGAAGCATGGTCCGATTAGTCTCCTTGGTGCTGATCATCCGGTTGTGGCGGTGGTGTTGAACTCTCCTGTGCTGCCAAAGCTTGTCAGCAACCTGATGGAGTCGCAGGCCCGCTCAGCTCCGGTAATCGCTGTAGTTTCGGGTGTGGACGATTGGAAGAGCTTTGCCACGGAGGCCGTGGTGATCCCCGCCGCCCGCCCAGAGATTGCTGCGTTGATTGCAACCATCCCGTTGCAGCGCTTCTCGTATGAGATGGCACTCCTCGCGGGTGCTGACATTGATCAGCCAAAGAATCTCGCGAAGTCCGTCACCGTCGAGTGATGGACGGGGGAGAGCACGCCGCGAGCACGCCAGAGATCGGCATTGACATCATTCGCGTGGACCGGATTGCAAACGTCTTACGGCGCCATCCAGAGCGGTTCGAGCTGCGGGTACTGACCGCCGCAGAGCGCTCGTATGTTCGCGGCCGGCCCGAGACGATGGCTGGACGTTGGGCTGCAAAGGAGGCTGTCTCCAAGGTGCTCGGCCTTGGCGTGCGTGGTATCGGCTGGCAGGAGATTGAAGTAGAGCGCCTTCCCACTGGGCAACCTTCCGTGCGCCTCCACGATCGCGCCGCTGCGCGTGCATCGCAGCTCGGCATCCAGCACGTCGCCCTCTCGATTAGCCACGAACGCGAATATGCGATTGCGATCGCGTATGCCGTACGCACCGCTGGTGGCCGTTACCTCTTTCCGCCGCAAATCGGTGAAGACCTCGATGCCGCCGAGACGGCGCTCCTCGCACGGATCGAGCGCATTAAAGCGCTTCGGCGCGAGGAGCTGGCCCTCCTTGCGGAGCCGGTAGGGAAACCGCAGGCATGAGCGGGCTCCCTGAACGAATTCAAGAGGCTGGCCTTCCAGCGCTTGGGCGTGATGCCTGGGTAGAGGTTCGACTCGATGCCATTACAACGAACGTCCGCGCCCTCAAAGGGAAGCTCCCGGCTGGAGGTCATCTTGACGTGGTGCTCAAGGCAGATGCCTACGGCCTTGGTGCCGTGCCTGTCGCGCGCGCTGCCCTCGACGCGGGCGCGCGCGCCGTACTTGTTGCCACGTTTGATGAGGCGCAAGAACTCCGTGACGCTGGCATTACTGGGCCGGTACGAGCCCTCTGGCGCGTTGCTCCCGCCCACCTGCGCGACGCTGCCGTAGCAGGCATTGGGGTCACAGCCTCATCACCCGCCGTGGTGCGTGAGATCATGCGTGCCGATCTCTCTGGACTCGCTCCGCTAAGCGTTGACATTGAGGTGGACACTGGGCTCGGTCGCGACGGAATCTTGCCAAACGATCTCGCAGCCCAGATCGCTGTGCTCCGCAGTAATCCAAACGTTCTCTTGCGGAGCATCTGGAGCCATCTCACTGCCGCCGAGAACGTGGAACGATCGCGCCTACAAGAGGAGATCCTTGAGCAGGCGGCAGCCCAAGCGCCCGATCTTGAGGCGCACCTTGTGGGATCGGGAGGGCTGCTCACAATCGGTGATACTCAGCAGGTTGCGCGGGTTGGCATCGCGCTATTCGGCGTTGTGCCGAACGCGCTACGGCCAACGATGACCGCTGCAGCCATCGGCATTGAGCGTGTCTACGGACTAGCCGCTCGTCCGGTGCGCATTGCAACCCTCCCCGTCGGTCATGGTGTCGGGTACGGTCCAGCATTCACCGCAGAGCGCGAATCCAGAATCATCACCTTGCCAATCGGGTACGCCGACGGTATCTCGTATCACGAGCGGGGCGTGGCCGAGGTGCTGGTGCGCGGCGTGCGTCTCCCCGTAGTTGGCACGATTGCCATGGACTCCATCACGATTGATGCCACAGATCATCCAGCTTCCGATCTGGCCGAAAGCGACGAGGTCGTCTTCATTGGCGTCTCGGGAGGCGAGCTGATTGAGCCAGTCGATGTGGCGAAACGGCGAAAAACGATCACCAATGAGGTGTCAACTAGCTTCACCAGTCGGCTCGCTCGAGTGTATACGGTGAACGGCAAACCGATAGCGCTGCGGGATCTGCGTGGATACCATTACGTGAACCAGAGATGAAACGATCATCGTACCTCTTGATCCGAGAGGATCTAGATCGCACGTTCTATGCGCTCATGTCTGACGCTGAACCAACACGGCTGCTCAGCAGCATCACGCTGCCAGCAGGGGCTGGCAGCAATGCCGTTGAGAAGGTGCTGCAGAGTGCTGCGGGTGCCGATCAGAGCGGGTCAATCTCCACGTCGCTGCGCGGAGATCCGAGCTCGCTCAGTCGTGCGGCGGGTCGCTGCGCAGAGGCGCTGGGCGTTCCTGTGAGAGTCCTGGACGTTGCCCATGACGCGGGGAGGCTCGCTTGGTCACTCCCAGGCGGCGCTGGTGAGATGACCTCTATCGCCGAAGGTGCACTTATCCCTGCTGATGCAGTGGAGCGCCGTCGCCGATGTGATGCAGTCTTGCAGTTGATCGGGGATCGCGATCGCGCCACAGTCGCTGACCGGCTCGGCGACATCGCCGATCGACCGATGTCGGGCCGAGACGGTGCTGGCGACCAGATTCGTGCCGCTGCATGCATTGATGCCATTCAGTCGATCGCGGAGCGCGTGGATAAGCAAGGTGCATCCGTGAGCGCTGAGGTGCTGATTGTGACAGGTCAGCTTGCGGCGAATCTCTCTTCGGGTGCCGTACCACTGGCGGCGCTATCGCCACTCGTCGCCCTTGGTCGCACAACCGTTCTTCTTGATCGCGCTGGGGTACTAGCAGCGCTCGGCACCGATCAGCTCAACGAAGCCACCGGAGCAGACCTGGCCCGCGCGACCGCGGAGCAGCTCCTCGCCCCCGCTGGCGATCTGCTGGTCGTCGCCGATCACCCTGGTGCCGAGGTGCTTGTTCAATCGGGTGCGGAGGCGCATGCCTTGCATTCTGACGAAGTGCTGGAGTTTGACGTCAAGGCGGGGGAGACTGCCGACATCGAAGTTGAAACTGAGGGGCATCGTGTGCGCGCAACGCTGCTCGGGGGGTCCGCTGGGATCGTTGTCGTTCGTGGAGTGCCACCTGTAGAAGTGATGCCTGCGGCGATGCAGGCGCCAGTGGCATCAGCGCGGCCGCGAGTGCTCCCCATTGATGCGCCCCTAGCCCTTCTGCCGCGCTCGGCGAGCGCCACGGGCGGCCTTGGTGGGCGCCTTCTGCTTGGCGACGAGGTGCAGGGGCGCCTGCACTTCTCGGCATCAGAGCCCGATAGTCGCGGGTGGGCGGCGGCACTCGACGCGGGAATTCTGGCGGTGGTCTCGGTATCCCCTGAAACCGTGCTGCGGGCCCGTGCTGTAGGCATTCGTGGGGTTGTGGTCGGAAGCCTCAGTGATGGCGAACGCGAAGCACTCAGCGCCTCAATTGATCGACGCGTCGCCAGGGGTGTTACGCCAGCCCCGTTCGGCCTCCTGATCCTGGGTGGGCGTCAGGAGAGTGACGAGTGGGCCGCCGAGCTTGGGACGGCACTCTCCGCGTTGCATGAGAGTGATGTTCGCCTTGAGCGACACCCTGCCGGCCTCACTACCGCTGCGACACAGCCCGGAGGGGAGCGTCTAACTGTGGACACCGTTGTCATCGGCGGTCCGCTGGCGGGCTCCTACGGCACGTGGCGTGGCCTCGCGGACCTTGAGCCATCCGATCCACAAGGTGCTGTCGAGATCAACGGCGATCTTGTCGCGCTCCCCCTTGGTGATCTGCAGCGCCTTACCGCGTGAGCGTCGTTACAATTTCGCTCCTTGGCCTTGGTGCAACGACGGCGCTCGGCGCAGCGATCGGCGGAACTCTCCGTCCAGGTGATCGAGTCCTACTCTCTGGTGACCTCGGGAGTGGCAAGACAACGCTCGCCCGGGCCATTGGAGCCGCGCTGCATGCTGAACCAGAGTTGACCTCACCCACGTTCATTCTGATCTCTGAGCACCGTGGTGATCTACCGATCTGGCATGTCGATGCCTATCGACTCCCGCCCGGGAGTGATGCCTTGCGCGCTGGACTCATCGATGAGCGACAACAGCACGGGGTGACCCTAATCGAGTGGCCCGAGCACCTTGCGGGGCTTGGAGCCGTGGGCGCCGACGTGCTGAACGTTCATCTCACGGCGGTCGCCGATGAGGGCAGACGCTCCGTTGAAATCCGCGGCGCACGGCCAGAGCTTCGCGCAGTACTTGATGAAGTGTTCAGCATAAGCGGTGGCGATCGTGGGTAGTCGGCGATCTCTCGTCCTCGACGGGTCTCTCGGCTATTGCATCGCAGCAATCGTCGAGGAGCATGAAGGGGTACTCGTGTGCGTAGCTGAGGACTATCTCTATGATCAGCCGCTACTGCAGCGCATCAGCCACCTCGCCCCCGATCAGGACGGACGCGCTGCACTCACGGATGTTGTCGTAGGGAGCGGCCCTGGAAGTTACAGCGGCACTCGCGTTGCAGCCTCAGCCGCAGTTGGCATTGCCGCGGCTCTGGCGATCCCGCTGCGCGAAGGTTCGTCGGATCGCGCCATCTGGCAGGCGGCGAAGCGATCGTTCTCAGTTGCGCTTGGAACTCGTGAATCTCTCGAAGTCTCGGGAGGTGGCGCACTCGTTGTTCCTCGAGACACCGCCTCGTCGCCGCTTCTGCCGGAGGAGATCCGAGGAGTTGCCGCATGCGCGCTCGTTCGCGAAGCTGGTGACGCCGTTGCGCACGTCACCCTGCGATATCCAGCACCGGCTCGCGGCAGCGAGGGGGCATGATGCGCGCGCCAGTCCTTGCACCACTCACCGTTGCTGACCTTGACGAGGTCGCGGTGATTGAGAAGATCTCATTCACAGCGCCGTGGCCGACCAGCGCGTACACCACCGAGCTGACCACCAATCGCTTGGCGCGCTATGTCGGTGCCCGAATTGACGGTGTGCTCGTTGGCTTCGGTGGAATCTGGTTGATGGTAGACGAGGCACATATCACGACGATGGCCGTGCTCCCTGCCAATCGCCGGTCTGGGGTCGCGACGATCCTACTCCTTGAGCTACTCCAGGAAGCTCGGCGGGGTGGTGCGCGCGTCGCAACGCTGGACGTCCGTGTGTCAAATGTTGACGCGCAAAGCCTCTATCGGGCGTTCGGTTTCGTTGAGGTTGGTAGACGGATTCGGTATTACGACGACAACGACGAAGATGCGCTGGTGATGACCACCTCGGAGCTTGAAAGCCCAACGCAGCTGGCGATTGAGGCTGCACTCCGTACCCGCGCTACGGAGCGTTTTGCCCATGCGTGAGCGGCTGCTCCTGTCGATTGAATCGAGCTGCGATGAGAGTGCGGTCGCCCTCGTGCGCGGCGGTCGTGAGGTGCTTGCAGAACGTGTGGCGAGCCAAACGGCGATCCACGCACCGTTCGGCGGCGTGATCCCAGAGGTGGCGGCGCGCGCTCACCATGAGTGGTTGCCACGACTTCTGGGCGAGGTGCTGCAGGAGGCCGAGGGGCTCGGAGTGGCTAGAGAGATCGAGGGGGTGGCACTGACGACCGGACCCGGCCTCGTCGGATCTCTCCTCGTTGGCGCCGGGATCGGTAGCGCTTGGGCGTGGGCGCGCGGCCTCCCTGTGCTTAACGTGAATCATCTTGAGGGTCACCTCCGCGCCGCCTGGCTCCGCGATGCGGCAGAGGTTGAGGCACCAACGCTCCCTGCGATTGGTCTTGTTGTCTCTGGTGGGCACACGTTGCTCGTGCGGATCGAGCGTGATGGGGCCGTGCAGCGCCTCGGCGGTACGATTGACGACGCAGCGGGTGAGGCCTTTGACAAGATTGCCCGTCTCCTTGGCGCCCCATACCCTGGCGGCGCAGCGCTCTCTGCCCTGGCTGCAAAGGCGCCGCGGGGCGCTCAGGTCACACCGCTGCCGATTGCGAAGACCGAGGGTCTGTACGACTTCTCGTTTAGTGGAGTGAAGACGGCGGCAATTCGCCAGGCGCTCGTCGCGAGTGGGCTTACCGATCAGAGTCCAGGACGAGCCACCACACTCACACGGCAGTTCACAGAGCACCCACTCCCCGAAGCGGCTGCAATCACGATCGCCGCCGCAACGGAGCAGGCCATCGTCGGCGCGCTGCGTGCAGGTGTACAGCGTGCCCTGCGTGCCAATCCAGACTGCTCACTCATTGTTGGCGGGGGAGTGGCGGCCAATGGCCCGCTCCGTGACGCACTCGCCATGGTTGCGAGTGACGAGCGCCGCACCCTTGTCGTACCGCCGCTGAAGTGGTGCACCGACAATGCCGCAATGATCGGTGCTGCCGGTGAGGCGCTCCTACGCGACCAACGAGGTGCGTATCAGGATCCAAGTACGGGCGTCGAGGTTCATGCTCAGTGGCGCATAGGAACGGCGGTGCCTGCATGAGCCCGAAGTATCGCCAGGCACCGAGCCGTGGCCGCGTCGACGGCCATTCGGCCAAGAAGCGCCTTAGCCAGAACTTCTTGCACGATCTCAATGTTCGGGATCGCATCGTGCAGGCTGGTGCGCCAGCCACAGGGGAGCTCGTCCTTGAAATCGGGCCAGGGCTCGGATTCCTGACCGAGGCACTCCTGGCTAGCGGCGCCAACGTCGTTGCCGTAGAGCTCGATAACGATTTGATCCCTCGCCTGCAGCATAAGTTTGCCGCGCAGATCGGTGCAGGGCAGTTAACCCTTGTTCACGGCGACGCGCTGACAGTTGACCTTGAATCGCTTATGCCAACACGTGGAAGTTGGCGGGTGATCGCAAACATTCCGTATCACGTGACGAGCCCACTCCTTCACCGCCTGCTACTGCTCGCGGTGCCGCCAGCACGTATTGTGTTGCTCGTGCAGCTGGAGGTGGCGGAGCGCGTTGCGGCCGAACCAGGTGACTGGTCGTATCTCACCGCTTTTGTTCAGGCGAGAACGGCAGCCTCCATCGTTGCACGGGTCCCGCGCGAGGCATTTGATCCAGTCCCTGGCGTTGACTCCGCGATCTTGTTGCTCGAGCATCGAACTGGCGATGACGCGTTTAGGCTGAGCCCACACGACGAAGAGCGACTCTGGCGGCTGGTGCAGGCGGGATTCCGCGAGCGGCGGAAGAAGTTGCGCAACGCGCTCCCGCGGGCGCTCCCAATTCTTGAGAGCGATATCCTTGCGGCACTCGTGCGCGCCAACTTGAGCCCAGACCAGCGAGCACAGACGCTCTCGGTGCAGGATTGGACCGCCCTCCTGGCTGAGCTTCCAGAACTTGATGCAGGGGTACCGACGAATGCGGCTCGCGCGGCAGTGGCCCGACGAAGCACGAACGGCGGAGCAGAGGGGGGCGAACGCCGCGCGACGCATCCAGCGTCATCTGTAGTTCAAACGGTTGAAATTGTTGCCCACGGCAAAATCAACCTCACCCTCGCCGTCGTAGGGAAGCGACCAGATGGATATCACGAGCTCCACTCCGTGGTGGCGCAGTTTGAAGCGGGCGACCGTCTCTATCTGTGTCGGTCAAAGGACGGAGTCGATTCGATTCGGCTCGCTGGTGTGCCACTACAACTTGAGGGGGAGAATCTCTGCGCCGTCGCGCTCACGGCGCTGCGTCGCGTTTGCGCGGTGCCACCGGTGGAGATCGTGCTTGAGAAGCGCCTCCCCGTTGCCGCTGGGTTGGGCGGCGGCTCGAGTGATGCCGCTGCAACGCTCCGCGGCGTCGCTGAGCTCTTCGACCTAGATATTGATCAGGAGACCCTGATCGCCGTTGCGGCCGAGGTTGGCTCAGACGTTCCGCTCTTCCTCGTTGGCTCACCGGCGCTTATGGAGGGTCGCGGGGAGTTGGTAACCCCGCTGGCCCCCTGGAGCGGTGAGCCCCTTGGACTCCTGCTGATCACCGCGGGTCTGCCGCTGCGCACCCCAGAGGTGTTCGCCGCCTTCGCCGCCGGGCTCCGAGCCTCGGCGCAGGGGGCGGCCCTGGTCAGCTCGCAGCACCTTGCCGCCGAACTTACGGTCGGGATGAGCGGGGAGGGGCTCCTGCAGCGGGCCGCGGCCCTGGCATCGGCGAATGACCTTCTGGCCCCCGCCCGGGCGGTTGCGCCGTGGCTCCGCCCCTTTGATCACGCCCTTCGTCGCCTCCTTGGGCGCCCCCTCTCTCTCTCAGGTTCGGGGCCAACCCTCTTCCTCCTCTATCCTTCACACCGAGATGCTGAGGAGGGGGCTACCCTGATCGCCAGCGCTCTCGCGAGCGGGGAGCTTGTGGCGCCCGAAGGCGTCGCCCCCTCCGTAATCGCAACGAGACTGATCGGGCCAGAGAGTGGCGAAAGGGGAACAAGGTGAAGCGTTCGGTTACTGGGGCGGGGATTCCTGCCGCCATCGGACCATATAGCCCGGCGATCGCCGTGGGCGACGAGCTCTACTGCTCCGGACAGCTCGGACTTCATCCTGAGACCGGTGCCCTCGCTGACGGCGTTGCCGCGCAGGCGGAGCAGGCCGTGATCAACCTTGGCGCTCTGCTTGCCGCTGCAGGCTATGGCTACAACGACATCGTCAAGACGACCATCTTCCTTGTTGACCTCGCTGATTTCGCCATCGTCAACGAGATCTACGGTCGGGCCTTCACCCAGCCGTACCCAGCACGTTCGACGATTCAGGTTGCAGCGCTGCCGAAGGGTGGCTTAGTGGAGATTGAAGCGATCGCGAAGCGAGGCGGCGCTACAGGATGAACCCCTCAAGTCGTGGGCCGGAGCGCCTTGAGGGCGTGACGGCCATCATCCTTGCCGCCGGAGTGGGATCGCGCATGCAGTCCCAGGTTCCTAAGGTGTTGCACCAACTTCTCGGCCGACCAATGGCGGGCTGGGTTGTGGCAGCTGCCTCGGAAGCGTTCGCCGCAACGTCCGTCGTTGTTCTCTCGCCTGCTACGGCGGGTCTCGCTGAACTGCTGGGGGGAGGTGCATCGATTGCCGAGCAGCCAAAGCCGCTCGGTACCGCCGATGCTGTTCGCTGCGCTCTTGCAGCGCTGCCAGCCTCCGCAAAGGAGCTCCTCATCGCCTGCGGGGATACCCCGCTCATCACCGCCGCGCTAATGCGCGAGGTGGTTGCAGCTCGTCGCGAAACAAACGCCCCCATTGCGCTCGCGGCGTTTGATGCCGACGACCCAACCGGCTACGGTCGGGTGATCGAGTCAAGCGACGGACCAGCGGAGCGCGTGGTCGAGGAGCGTGATGCCAGCGAAGAGCAGCGCGCCGTCGGCACCGTGAACGCTGGCCTCTACGCGGTTGATCGAGCCTGGCTCGCAGAAGCACTCGGCGCCATCACACCGTCAAAGGCAAGCGGCGAGCTGTATCTGACCGACTTGATCGCTGCGGCCCACGCCGCAGGCACTCCTGCACCCATCGTCTATGGCCCAGAGATTGAGCTCGAAGGGGTAAACGACCGACACCAATTTGCCAATGTCGCAGCCGCCCTCCGCGAACGGATCAACGAGGGGCATCTTGACCGTGGCGTAGCGCTGATTGATCCGACGACCGCATGGATTGACGTGCAGGTCGAAATCGCAGCCGATGCAGTGATTGAGCCAGGTGTGACGCTCCTTGGGGCAACGAGCATTGGGGCGCGCACTCGGGTCGGGAGCGGCTCGCGGATTGAGGCGACCACTATTGGTGACGATTGCATCATTCGATCCTCAGCGATCGAGGGTTCCAGCATTGCGTCGCACGTTGATGTTGGGCCTTTTGCGCATATTCGACCGGGGTGCACCATTGCGTCGCACTGCCATGTTGGCAACTTTGCCGAGCTAAAGGCGACCAGCCTCGCGGCTGGTGCGAAGGTTGGTCACCATTCGTATCTTGGCGATACCGAAGTGGGGGAGCGTGCGAATATCGGCGCGGGGACCATCACGGCCAACTATGACGGGGTACAGAAGCGCAAGACGATCATTGGCGCTGATGCCTTTACTGGCGTCGGCACCCTGATTGTGGCTCCTGCGGGGATCGGTATTGGAGCGAAGACAGGGGCCGGCACAGTAGTGCTTGCGGATATCCCTGATGGTTGCACTGCGGTCGGCGTTCCGGCCCGCATCATTAGGGAGGCGTAACGGTGCTTGGTACCGATATTCTAATCATCCTTGTGCTGATCCTGATCAACGGATTCTTCGTTGCGGCAGAGATCGCCTTTGTCTCTGTGCGCCGCACACGGCTTGATGAGCTCGCTGAAGCCGGTGACCGCGGCGCTAAACGAGCCCAGGTGCTCATGCGCGATCCAGGTCGCTTCCTCGCGGTCATCCATGTAGCGATAACCTTCCTCGGAGCGCTGGCATCCGCCGTCGCCGCAGTCAGCATCGTTACCGTTGTCTCAGAGCCACTACGTCAGATCACGTTCCTTGCCGACTATGCCGACACGATTGCGCTGCTCTTCGTGACCTCGATCGTCGCGATCGTCTCCATCGTTCTCGGCGAACTGATCCCAAAGGGCCTTGCCCTCGGCAATCCCGATCGCATCGCACGCACCGTTTCCGGGCCGATCACGATCTTCGCCAAGTTGGTCAGTCCGCTTGTGGCGGTGCTCGTTGCGCTCACCAAGTTGATCTCAAAGCCATTCGGTATTGACCCAACCCGTACCCCGGAGCTCTCTGCCGCCGAGATCCGTCTGATCGTTGAGCAGGGGAGCCAGCAGGGGGTGCTTGAGGCGGAAGAGGAGCAGATGATCAGCGCCGTGATGTCGCTGAGCGACTCCAAGTTGCATGAGGTCATGGTGCCGCGCATCGACATCGCCGCAATCGACCAGGAAGCGAGTTTTGATGACGCAGTCACCCTCGTCCTCACCGAGGGCCATAGCCGCACGCCGCTCTATAAAGAATCTATCGACCACATCGTTGGCATCCTCTACGCCAAAGACCTGCTGCGCATCATTGCCGCGGGTGGGCCCCGCCCTCGTTTGCGCGACATCATGCGCCCGGCGCTATTCGTTCCGGAGTCACAGGCCGTCGACGATTTGCTCAACGAACTCCAGCGTCGCCGCGTCCACATGGCGATCGTGCTTGACGAATATGGTGGCACCGCGGGCCTCGTAACGATTGAGGATCTACTGGAAGAGATCGTCGGTGAGATTCAGGACGAGTTCGACGAGGAGGAGCCGATGAAGGTAATCCTCCGCGATGGTGAGGCCATCCTTGATGGGCGAGCTGATATTGATGAAATGGGCGAGCTTGTTGATCCGCCGCTAGAGCTCGAGGACGATGAGGAGTACGACACGGTGGGCGGATTCGTCTATCACCGCATCGGTCGCGTCCCCGTTGTGGGCGACTCGGTTGCGGTGGATCCATTCACGATTACGGTGATCAAGGTGACGGGGCGTCGCGTCGGTAAGGTGCGTGTGACCTGGGATGCTGGGGCGGCGAAGCCCGTCGCCGATTAGGCGGAGATCACTCGGTCAATTATCTCTTCTAGTTTCGCGACGGCGCGCGGGTTCAGCTGCGGCAGAGCGCGAATTTCACTAATCGCCTTTGCGCGCCACTCCTGTGCTTGAAGGCGGGTGTACTCGCGCGATCCGGTCCGCTCAAGTACCTGCAAGCCTGCGGTAACTGACTCGGCGCCTGGGTTCGCCTCTGCGTAGAGGCTAGTCAGCACAGCGCGGTCGGCGGGGCTGGCCTGCTCCATGGCGTGAAGGACCGGGAGCGTCTTCTTATGGCGGGCGAGATCGGAGGCCTCTTTCCCGGTGCTCGCCTCATCGCCCCAGATGCCGAGGAGGTCATCGTTGATTTGGAAGGCGAGTCCAAGCGCCCAACCAAAGTTGCGGAAGCGGCGAATGACCTCCTCATCGTCGCTGGCAAGAATGGCGCCAGATTCAACGGATCCGGAGATGAGAGCGGCGGTCTTGCGACCGATCATCTCAAAGTAGTGCTCGACGCTCTGCATCTCCGTGCGTGCGCTTGCTGCAATATCAATGAATTGCCCTTCGCAGAGCCGTAGACAGGTCTCGTCGTACAGCTTCATCAGGCGGATCACTTTGCTGTCGGAGAAGCCAAGCTTGGTGAGGTGGTGCAGCGCAACACGGCTGATCGTAAAGAGTGCATCACCCGTGTTGATTGCCTGTGGCACGCCATCGCGAACCCACAGCGTTGGCCGGCCGCGGCGCTCCGCGTCACCATCTTCAATGTCGTCATGCACAAGGGAGAAGTTGTGTCCCAGTTCCACGGCGGCAGCACCGGGGAGTGCGCGATCCCAGTCTGACGAGATAGAGGCATAGGCGAGCAGGCCGAGGAGGGGGCGCATCCGCTTGCCGGGTCGGGCCGCTGGATCGGAGTAGCCCAGGTGGTAACGAATCTGTTCGTACATGTGGGCCGTAATCGGCTCCTCCCATTCGGCAAGCAACTCAAGAATGGTGCGATCCGTTGCTGAGGCGAGTTCGTCAAGGTTCAGGCTCAGCAGATCTTCCGCCGCCCCTTGCTGCTGCTGGCTCACGGACCCCCCTTATCTCTCACCCGGACCTCTTGCCCGGCGCGTAAAAACGCGGCGCGGCTGTAGGGCAATGCTACCCTGCGCATCATGCCTGCACGTCAAAGCACTACGTCGCTGGCCGTTGTCACCTCCCGCTTCCGCCTCGGAGAGGCCGATCGCGTGCTCACCCTCCTCTCCGCAACGCGCGGCAAGTTCAAGGCGATCGCCAAGGGGGTCCGCAAACCAACAAGCCGCCTCGGTGGGGGGGTTGAGCCCTTCGCCGAGCTTGACCTTGCCCTGATAACGGGGAGAACCTTCGATACGGTTACGCAGGTTCGCAGTGTTCGGGTTTGGTTGGGGCTCCGAAGTAGGCTCGGCAGTGCAGCGGTTGCTTGGTACGTCGCAGAGCTGGTCGAACGCGCAACGAGTGACGAGCAACCTGAACCCGAGCTTTATGCGTTGCTACTGCGTGCCTGGGATCTGCTTGAGTCTGGGGCGCCGGATGCACTCGTTGCGCGCTGGGCCGAACTCGCGCTTCTTGACGTGGCTGGGCAAGGTCCAGAGCTTGACGTTTGCCTGGAGTGCGGGAGGGCGCCCGTCGCGGGCGAGGCGCTCCGCTGGGATGACGAGGGCGCCGGCATCCGCTGTCTGTCGCACGCAATTGGTGGCGCGTTCTCCAGTGATGCACTGCGACTGATGCGCGCCTTACGACGGTTTGCACCTGAGGAGCTTGTTGCGCTCAATCTGCCACCTGCCCCGCAGCGAGAGGTGAGTTGGGCACTACGCGGAGCTGTGCATCTCCTCTTTGGCGCAGAGCCAAAGAGCCGCAGCTTTATGGATGAGGTCCTGGCGCCATAAACGGCGGCGCGATTCGGGTGCGGTGTTAAGCGGCGATGAAGCCCGTCGAGGTCGCGATAAACCAGATTGCGGCGAGGAGTGCCAGCATCGCTCCGTAGGTCAGCAGAATGCGACGAAGGTCACGGCGTACGATCGGCAGCTCCGCGGCAATTTCGGCGGTGAGCCGCTGTGTTGATGCGGCTCGGCTCCCAATTGGCGCTGAGGTACCTGCAATGACGGTGGGCCTTGGGGCAACAAGCGACGCCTCATAGGCGGCGGCAGCAGCCTCTTCGGCGGGGGTTAGCCCACGCTTCGGCGCATCGGCGTGTGACTTCAGCTTCGGGCGCTGGTCGGGGCGGAAGCGCTTCTCTCGTTTTGCCATGACTCCTCCTTGCTGGATCGTTCGCAGAGGATACCCGACCCAGCTTGAGGGGGCGGCGAGGACTGATAGGATGCAGCCGTGGATAGCCAAACTCTCCTTGCAATCGGCGTCGCGGGGGTGATCCTTGCCTTGCTGGCGCTCCTCGTCGCCGTTATCGCAATCCGCAACCTTCGCCGCCTCCGTGCGGACTACGCGGCGCTCGTCTCAGGGAGTGACGTGTTGAGCGCAGAACAGCGATTCGCCCAGGTGCTCGAGCGCGTTGCCGAGCAGGGCGCCTCCTCCCAGGTGACGGGGACGCGCCTCTCAGCCCTTGAGGCGGCCGCCCCGGGGGCACTGAGCCGTATGGGCTTGATCCAATTCCAGGCGTTTGAGGATGTTGGCGGTGGCCAAAGCTCCGCCCTCGCGCTGCTTGATGCCATGGGAAGCGGCGTCGTCATCACCGCGCTGCATGCACGAGTCGGCACACGTATCTACGTGAAGCGCGTCATTGAGGGTCGGGGCGAGGGGACCCTGGGCGCTGAGGAGTCGGCGGCAATCGCTGCCGCCCTGGCACAGCCTGCCTACAGCGCTCCTCAGCGGTGACGTCGCGCGCCTCGGGTGCGGGCGAGCGTGAAGGGGGATCGCAACTCCCAGTCTGGTCAGGGATAACACCAAAGCGCCCCACGGCACCAACCCCGACGATCGCACACCTTGTCGATGACCTCAACGACGAGCAGTACGCCGCCGTCACACACGGTGAGGGGCCCCTCCTCGTCGTCGCGGGCGCCGGCACGGGAAAAACCCAAGTCATCACGCGACGCGTCGCTTGGCTCATCGCTGAAAAGCGTGCTGAGCCTGAAGAGATCCTGGCGCTGACCTTTACGGAGCGCGCGGCAGAGGAGATGCAAGGGCGCGTCGATCGTTTGGTCCCGTACGGCTATGCCACAACACCAATTAAAACCTTCCATGCATGGGGTGATGAACTACTCCGCGCCAATGCGCATCGGCTCGGCCTCTCCGGCGATTTGCGCGTGCTGGGACGCGCCGAGGTGGTTCTCTTGCTCCGCGAACATCTCTTTGAGCTCGGCCTCAAGCGATTCTTGCCGCTTGGGGATCCAACGAGATTCCTCGGCGACATCGCCGGCTACTTCTCGCGCGCGAAAGACGAAGCGCTCGGCCCTGATCAGATTCAAGCGTTCGCGGCAGAACTTCAGGCACGCGCGACCGAGGCACGCAGTGCCGCATCGTCCACTGCCGATCTTGAGCTGCAGCGGAACCTTGCCTCGTATGCCGATGCGGTTGACCTCCTGGCGATTGAACATGGAGAGCTCAGCACCGCACTACGCACGTATCGCACGATCCTGAATGAGCGTGGCCTGCTTGATTTTGGCGATCAGGTGCTGCGTGCCTATGAGCTCCTGCGCGATGACCCCCTTGTTGCTGCACGTGCGCGGGAGCAGCACCAGTGGATCCTGGTAGACGAGTATCAAGATACGAATCGGCTTCAGGGGGCGCTGGTGGATCTCCTCTCGGATGGACGGCGCAATCTCACCGTCGTCGGCGATGACGATCAATCGATCTATCGCTTCCGTGGGGCGGCGATCAGCAACATCCTGAACTTCACGGAGCGCTACCCCGATGCGAGCAAGGTGGTCTTGACGAAGAACTATCGCAGCACGGGCGCTGTCCTCACCGCTGCGCGACGCCTGATTCGCTTCAACGATCCAGAACGGCTTGAGGTTCGCCTCGGCATCTCGAAGGAGCTCACCCCAGAGGGGATGCCTGGCGACGCGCTCCCGGTGACCTTCCGTCGCTTCCGAACCACGGCAAATGAGGCCGACTGGATCGCCGCTGAGATCCGCGACTCCATCGCAAGCGGGCGACGGGCTCGTGATCACGCGGTACTCGTGCGCGCGAACGTTGACAGTGTGGAGGTTGGGCGCAGCCTCAACATGCTCGGGATCCCCTGGCGCTCGAGCGGTGCTGCCGGCCTCTACGATCGCCCCGAAGTGCGCCTTCTCTTGGCGGGTCTGCGCCATGCGGCCGACCCAGATGCAGCGGCACCACTCTTCCTGATCGCCGCAGAGTCGCGCTTCAAGGTGCCGCCCACAATTCTCGCCGCCGCCGTGGGGAAGTCGCGTCGCGACCATGCCTCGCTGCGCGAGAGCCTCGCAACGGTCGGAGCGGGGCATGAGGCCACCGAGCGTCTCCTCGAACGACTTGCTGGGGTTGTGCAAGAGAGCGTTGAACGGACAAGTGGTGAGGTGCTCTACCGCTGGCTACGTGAGTCTGGCCTGCTCGCCGAGCTCACTCGCGAAGCGACACCTGAGTCCGATGAACGGATTCGCAACATTGGCCGCCTCTTCGATGTGGTGCGCTCCCGCAGCCGCCTCCTCGAACTTGATCGCGCTCCATTCCTGGTCCGCTACCTCGAGGAGCTCGGTGAAGCGGGGGATGACCCGTCGGCCGCCGACGTTGATCCCGATCTTGATGCCGTTGCACTCCTCACCATTCACCAGGCGAAGGGCCTTGAGTTCCCCATCGTCTTTGCTGCAAACCTCGTTGAAGGGCGCTTCCCAGCCAAAGGTCGACCGCCGCGCCTTGCGCTCGCTGCAGCGCTTGGTGGCTCTGATGATGTGGTGCCACGCGACCCCCGTGCCCCAAAGGGGCCAACAGAGGCAGACGAAGAGGCGCTGCGTGAGGAGCGACGCCTTGCGTACGTGGCACTGACGAGAGCATGCGAGCGCTTGGCCCTGACCGCCGCAGAACGAAGCAGCAGCGGTGTGCGACCTCGTAAGGTCAGTCGATTCGTCGCCGAGGCACTCGACCTCAGTCGCGAGCAGCTCGAAGAGTTCCCACTTACTGGTGAACCAACCTCAAAAATCGACGGTCTCGCGATTGTCGCCCCACCACTTCCAGTTCTCCCGGTGCGTGAACCTGGAGCAGGGGAGAGTGCGCCACTCACGCTGAGCTTTACGGCCATTGAGGCGTTCATTGCCTGCCCACTGCGGTATCACTATCAGCAACGTCTCCGCATTCCGCTACCACCGCATCACTCTGCGACGTACGGCGCCGCCATGCACGCCGCTGTCGCCGAATTCCATCGCGGACAGATAGCGGGCACACCGCCGGAACTCGGTGAGCTATACGCCGCCCTAGAGCGCAGTTGGCAGAGTGCAGGGTTCCTCTCGCGCAGCCATGAAGAGGCACGCCATACCGCGGCACAAGAGGCGATTGCGCGATTCCGCAGTGAAGAGATGGCAACGGGCCGCGCGCCCGCCTACGTAGAGAAGGACTTCTCGTTTGAGCTTGGCGGGCATAAGATTCGTGGCCGTTGGGATCGCATTGATGTGCAGGCGCTCCCGCCCGAGGGTCGTAGTGTGCCAATTCCAACGATTGATGTTCCTGGTGACGTCGTGCGCCCAACTCTGCCGCTCGGTGACGATGAGTGGGTGGTGGTCAGCGATTACAAGACGGGCGGGCGCGATGATGACGATGCGAGCAGGAAGCGCGCGAAAGAGTCACTGCAACTCCAGCTGTACGCGCTGGCATGGCGCGCTGCAACGGGACGCCTCCCCGACGAGGTGAGTCTGCGCTTCCTCGATACCGGGCGTGTGGCCACGGTGCCCGTGGAGCCGAAGCGCATCGTGAAGGCGCGCGAACAAATCGTGGTGGCAGCAGAGGGGATCCTGGCTGGCGTGATGGATCCAAAGCCAGAGCTGATGACGTGCACCTACTGTTCGTACCGTGAGCTGTGTCCAGCGTCAAAGGCTCCGGCGGGGCGTCCCGCATGACCTTGCGTGATGGAGATCGACGTAGCGCCGCAGAGCAGCTTGAGTTGCCGATGGGCGAACAGTCCGCCGCTCCAGTTACTGGAAAGGTGTTACGCACTGCAGCAACGCCACCCACACCACCGCGTATTCCCACCGGAGATCAGCGCCTCATTCGCCTCCTCGCTATCGGCGCACTGGTTGCGGGGCTCCTCACCGCTGCTGGGGCGCTGACGATTGATCCCATTGATGAGCAGACACGTGCTCTCGCGGTTGCGGGCACCCTCGGGCTCACCGTGGCACTGGGGCTCACGTCGCTCCTGCTGCTGCACTCGTACCGGGAGCATCCGGGCGTGTGGCGCGTACGCCGTCGCCGGAGCCTTCGACGTGGGCTGTTCGCAGGAGCCTTGATCGGTGGCTACCTCGCCCTGCGCATCATTGGTCTCGGGGGGCCAACAGGCCTGCTGATCGCCGCCCTGCTCGTGGTGGTAGCCGAGGCGGCGATCTCACGAAGCGAGATCGATTCGGTTTAGGACTCGAACTGCCCCTCAGAGGGGTGTAGGATTGTTGAGCGCCCTGCTGGACGTCGGCTCGCACCGGCGGCGCTTCTGAGTGAAATGGTGATCCATATGAGCCCGAACACCCCACCCTTCGCCGACTCCCTTGCCGCGCTCGGTTGGAACGGCACCCCAGAGCAGCGCGACCCACTCGATCGCCCGTCGTATGTTGGGCCGGTCAGTTTCTCGCAGCTTCCGTGGATTGAAGATGTAGCCGAGATCCGTCGTCGCAAGGCGGACATCGCGATCATCGGCGCACCATTTGATGATGCCGTCACCCATCGCCCTGGCACGCGGTTTGGCCCTCGTGCCATTCGTGAGGCGCAGTACCAGACGGGCACCCTCCACTCGCTTCAGGTGGGCGTGGAGCCATTCACCGCTCTTACCGCCGTTGATGCTGGTGACGCCCAGGTCTACCCTGGGCGACTTGAGCATGGCCACGGCGCCATCTATCGCAAGGTTCGCGAAGTTGCGGAAACGGGTGCCATTCCGATCGTGCTCGGCGGCGACCACTCAATCACCTGGCCGAATGCAACAGCGATTGCTGAACTCCGTTGGCCGCAGCGCATAGGCATCGTCCACTTTGATGCACACGCCGACGCCTCGATTGACGGCTACGGGTCGCTGAACAGCCATGGATCACCAATGCGCCGGCTGATTGAATCTGGCGCGGTGCTTGGCAAGAACTTCGTGCAGGTCGGCCTGCGCGGCTACTTCCCAGATACCGAGACGCTCGGCTGGATGCGAGAACACGGCATGCGCAGTCACTTCATGACCGAGATTGAAGAGCGCGGCTCAGAGGCGGTCATCGCAACCGCCATCGCCGAGGCGCTCGACGGCCCAGACGCCATATGGATCAGTCTCGACATTGATGTGGTCGATCCAGGCCTTGCGCCAGGAACGGGCACACCAGAGCCCGGGGGAATGCTCTCGCGCGAGCTGCTCCGTGGACTCCGGCAGATTGCGGCGCAAGTCCCGATCGCCGGAATGGACATCGTCGAAGTCTCACCACCGTATGACTGGGCTGAGTCGACAGCGATGATCGCTAACCGCGCCGCCCTTGAAGTCATTAGCGCGCTGGCAAAGCGCAAGGAGTCCGGCGAGACAATTCGTTGGGAGCACTCCCGCTGAGAGAAACTGCATCCGAGGTACGAAGCCGCCTCCTTGCTGACGAACGAGATCTAACCGCAGGCGCTGATGACGACCTAGCGTATTGGCAGAAGGTAGCGGGGGCCACTGCTGGCCCGATCTTGGAGATTGGCTGTGGGGCAGGCCGCATCTTGACGGCACTGAGCGCCAATGAACGGCAGCTGATCGGCCTGGATCTTGATGTGGCGGCTCTCTCTTTGGCCGCGGAGCGCGCGCCTGCCGCCGAATGGATCTGCGCCGATGGGCGAACGTGGCGTCGCGAAGCAACGGTGGCGAGTCTCGTGATTATCGGCGGTGATCTGCTCTCGCTTATTACCGTGCCCGACGACCTAGAGGCATTGTTGCTCACCGCAGCGCTGCACTGCCGGCCCGGTGGGCTGGTGGGGATTGACGCCACACTGATGGATCCGCAGCTGTTCACGGATGAGGTTGAGGGGGAGTGGAG
>SXGQ01045332.1_pt1 | contig 27461 bp, 22 predicted proteins | sample 3178371 | NCBI WGS metagenome assembly SXGQ01 (sample SAMN11356859, study PRJNA531348) | freshwater metagenome | isolation source: freshwater sample F1-20 | place: China: Fuxian Lake, Yuxi | collected 2017-12-25 | reverse complement strand
ATGCCGACCTGGCCGCTTACGACCCGCGTTTTGCACCCGATCTGCCTGTGGAGTTCATTGACACTGCAGGCTGCGGCTTTTTGGAGCTCGCCATTCCTGAAAGCCGTTCAACGGCCAACCCCGAAGAGGCCCACTTGCTGCTGGAGCGACTGGAGCAGCTGCTTGCGCCCTGCGCCCCCCCCGAACAAGATCAGCGCCCGCTCAGCATCGGCGTGATTGCACCGTATCGTGCCCAAATCAATTATTTGAAAGACGTCATCGAAGACAGCGCTGTGCTGCATGATTTGCTGCTGCAACGCAGGCTCAGCGTGGGTACGGTCGATTCGTTTCAGGGCCAAGAGCGCGACATCATCGCCATCACATTGACACGCAGTAACCCCCAAGGCGAGATCGGCTTTTTGTCCGATATCCGCCGCATGAACGTGGGTATGACCCGTGCACGGCGCAAGTTGTTGCTGGTCGGCGATTCGTCCACACTTTGTAGCCACCCGTTTTTTGTGGAATTGCTGGCCTATGTCAAGCGCATAGGAGGCTGTTTTAAGATTGCTAAAAGTTGAACTACGAAAATTTGTTTGAAGACGTGTCCGATTTGTTCGAAGAGGCCAGTGAGGATTGATGAAATTGATCATCAATAAGGTTAAGGCATGAAAACCAAGAATTCAGCAGTCATCGAGCTACGAGATTTGCAATTGAAAACAGATATCGGAACCTTTGGCCCCGAGGATATTCGACCCGATGTCCATGTATTGGATTTAACACTTGGAATTTCGCTCGACCAAGTTCTTATTTCGCAGGACGGCATGGCGCGTGTTTTTGACTATGACCCATTGATCTTAGAGATTGACCGTCTCGCAGCGGATGGCCACTATGAAACGCAAGAACGACTCATCACTCGCATTGCCGCTGCGTGTGCAGAGCACTCCGCCGTCCAGCACATGGAGATCAGCCTCAAAAAATCACCTGTGCGATCTGGGAACGGCTCGCTGGGCGTTCGCCTCACGCTCGATGAAATTGCAACCAATGGGCTCCGGTCCGACCAAAATCAGACTAATAAAAAGGTACGGGATTTTTAAATGTTAGATGTTTACTTGAAAACAGCGAGTCTTTTGGTGGTGGCATTATTGTTTGGCGGTATGGTCCTGTTTTCGGGAGGCTTCGCTGCTTTCCTGTTTCGGAACTTGCCACCGGAGGGCGCACGTATGCTGATTCGAAAAGCATTTCCGCCTTTTTACATTTTTGTTATTGTCTCGTCGGGTTTTGCCATGGCGCTGTCTTGGAGATCAAATTCGTTCAGTGCTGCGTGGATGGCTACCGTGATGCTGACAGCGGTTGCCGCTCGACAAATATTGATGCCTGCTATCAACCGTGCCACCGATTTGGGAAACAGAAAACGATTTCTTTGGTTGCACGGCTTTTCTGTCGTTGTGACACTTGGACATATTATTCTGGCAGCAGTGGTGTTGGTTCAAACACTTCATTAAAATCTCATAGGTATCGAATCAAAGGCAATGGCTCAAGGGCGTATCAAACGGCTGCAGTCTGTAGCGCGCTCTCAGCAATTTAAAGTCGTAGAGACGGCGGTCTGCGAACTCTGTGATCGACCCATCCCGCCAGCTCTGCGAGACGCCCACCATCTGGTCCCTAAATCACGGGGCGGGGTGAGCACTGTTTTCTTGCACCGAGCGTGCCACAAGCAAGTTCATGCTTTGTTCACAGAAACCGAGTTGGCACGGCATTACCCGACGCCACAGGCGCTACGTGCGCACCCTGAGATGGCAAAATTCATCCAATGGGTTCGAGATAAACCAAGCGACCTTAATCCCCCGACAAGGCGCAGCCGGAGCAAAGGACAGTTTTAATTTTTAAAGCTCTCTCCTTTGCCTCAGCGCCTCGAAAGTCAGCCTATATTTTTATGCCGCAAGTTAATTCAGAACTACTTCCCGGCCAGTTGGTTACTCGTTTGTGGCAGGAGCTGACGCGTGCACCGCATGATCGGTATCATGAGTGGCGCACACCCGTTTTGGCGACACAGGGTCGTGACCAAACTGGGCCTCAGGCCCGGACAGTGGTGTTAAGGCATGCCGATGCGTCATGTTGGGCATTGCGCGTCTATACCGATGCACGTTCACCCAAATGTTTAGAGCTTATGGCGCAGCCGTTGGCCCAATTGATCTTTTGGAGCAAGCGCCTGAATTGGCAACTGCGTGTGTCTGCGCTGGCCACGGTTGAGGTTGAAGGTGAGCAAGTTGATGCTGCCTGGGAGCGCATTAGGCAATCACACGCCTCGGCCGACTATCTGAGTGCATTACCACCCGGATATGTCCGATCGTCCGTTGAAGCCTCAGCGGAAAATACCGCTGATTCTCTGCAGGGCCACCATCTGGCGATTTTGAACTTCAAAGTTTCCTCAATGGACTGGTTAGTCTTGAGCAAAGACGGGCATCGCCGGGCTAGGCTCACGCCTGCCGGCATATTTGAATGGTTGGTGCCATGAGTAAGAGTTGTGTCGACATGGCCGGCAACTCCATCTGGGGCTTATGTGAAATCCACCACGCTTGGGGCGGTGGTACGGGCCCTGTTGCTGCTACGCGTTGAAAATCGACCTGGGTGGACATGCTGGGGAAGATGCGGCGCTGTAGGGTTCGCGACGGGTTATCGATCAGCGCGATCGTTCGGCGTGCTGGTTTATCGAGGAACACGGTCAAGCGTTGGCTGAAAGCGGGGGAAGGGACCTCGCGCGATATCACCGAGACCGTCATTCGACCTTGATGCCGGCATCCTTGATGACCTTGCTGTACTTCGCAATTTGGCCACTGATAAACGCTTGAAAATCCCCCAGGCCCATGCCGGACGCCTCCGAACCGAGCCTGGTCAGCGTTTCCTTCACCTCGGGCCGTGCCAGCGCTTTTTGCACTTCACCGTGAAGGGCGGTGGTGACCTCCAGCGGGGTTTTCGCGGGGGCCAGCAGGCCAAACCATGCGAGCGTCTCGTAGCCGGTCACACCGGACTCCGCCAGCGTTGGCACCTCGGGCAGGCTGGTCGGCCGCCTGGCGCTGGTGGCAGCCAGAGCTTTGAGCTTGCCTGACTTGACCAAGGGCATGACCGATGGAATGTTGATGATCATCGCCTGCACCTGTCCGCCGGCCACATCGGTGATACCGGGGGCCGCCCCTTTGTAGGGCACGTGGAGCAGGTTGAGTCCAGTCATGGAGCGCAGCAGTTCCACCGACAGGTGAGAGAGGCTGCCATTGCCAGCGGAAGCGATGGTCACGTGGCCGGGTTGGTCGCGCGCGAGCCGGGCAAAGTCGGCATAACTTGCCACCGGCACATCACTGCCGACCACCAATAGGTTGGCGGCTGTAGCAATGAGCGCGATGGGGGCGAAGTCGCTTATGGAGTCGTAGGGCAAGCGTGGGTACAGGCTGGGCGTTACGCCATGCGAACTGCCGTTACCCAGAAACAAGGTGTAGCCGTCGGATGCGGACTTGGCTACCACGGCGGCGCCGATGCTGCCCCCTGCCCCAGGCCGGTTTTCAATGACAAACGGCTGGCCCATCGACTCGCCCATGGCCTTGGCCAGCGTGCGCGCCAAGACATCGGATCCGTCACCGGCCGTTGAAGGCACTACGATCTTGACCGGCCGTGTCGGATACTGTGCATGGACCAGCCCGCCAAACAACAACGCAAAGGCTGGGAGGAGAACCTTGAGTACGGAGCGCATGGCGTTGCCCTGAAACGAGTTGATGGAAGAAACTGAGGCCCTCAATACATCACAACCGTGCTGTAGTCACCCCGCTGCGCCAGCCCCCACCCCGCGCCTCCCCAAGTAAGCCTCCACGACCTCGGGCTGACTCAGCACCTGGTCGGGCGCACCTTCGGCGAGCGGCCGGCCGTGCGCAAGCACCACCAGCCGATCAGCCAGATCGCTCACCATCTGCATATCGTGCTCAACCCAGATCATGGGCACACCCAACTCGACACGTACCCTGAGAATGAAGCGAGCGAGATTCTCGCGCTCGTCCCGATTGAGCCCTGATGACGGTTCGTCGAGCAGCAAGAGTGCGGGCTCCATTGCCAGTGCCCGCGCAAAACCCACCACCTTCTGAAGACCGAAGGGCAGGCCCGCCACGTCTGCGTGTCGCCAGCGCTCGAGCTCGACAAACTCGATCACCTGTTCCACCGTACGCCGGTGTGCGCGCTCCTCGTCGCGCACGCGGCGTGAGAACAACCCCTGGGCAATCAGGCCCGCGCGCATCCGGGCGTGTCGGGCGACCAGCAGGTTATCGACCACACTCATGTGTGGCACCAACTCGCCGTGCTGAAACGTGCGGGCGATACCCAGTTGCGCGATGCGATGCGGACGCAGACCCGCAAGCGCCTGGCCTTTGAAGCGGATGCTGCCGCGTGTGGGCGTGTAAATGCCGCAGATACAGTTGAGCACTGAGGTCTTTCCCGCGCCGTTCGGACCAATCAGTGCCACGAGTTCGGGGCCATCGACCGCAAACGAGATGCCTGACAGCACCTCGAGCCCGCCGAAAGAAAGCGACAAATCCTCAACCTGAAGCACCGGCGCTTGAGTCATCCGAACCACCTTCGGCTACGCCGATATTGCTTCACCTCGCGATAGCTGCGCCGTTCGCCTGTGCCGCCCAGGTAGAACTCCTGAACATCGGCATGCTCTCGCAGGCGTGCGGGTGTGCCATCAAGCACAATCCGGCCGTTTTCCATGATGTAGCCATGATCGGCCATTGAAAGCGCGAGCTCGGCGTGCTGCTCCACCAGCAGCACCGATACGCCCATCCGATCTCGCACCTGTCGCAGTCGCTCGGCGATGTCATCAACGATACGCGGCGCAAGGCCCTGCGACAGCTCATCCACCATAAGCAGCCGTGGCCCGCATACAAGGGCCGCACCGATGGCGAGCATTTGCCGTTCGCCACCCGACAGGAGCCCGGCGGTTCGCCGCTTCAGTCGCGTGAGTGCGGGGAACAGCTCCCACACTGCCTCAATCAGCGCCCGCCGGTCACTTCCCGATCGCGTGACCGTTGCCTCAAGGTTCTCAGACACGCTGAGGTTGGGAAAGACCTTGTCGCGCTCGGGCACCAGCACGATGCCCCGCGCGGTGATGCGATGCGGGGGCTGATTTTCGATGGCCTCGCCATCAAACACGATACGCCCGGCTGTGACGCGCGCATCATCGAGCCCAATGAAGCCCGACACCGCACGCAGCGTCGTGGTTTTGCCCGCACCGTTGGTGCCAAGAATAGCCACGATACTGCCCGCGCTCACGTCAACGCTCACGCCCTGTAGCGCGGTGATCACGCGGTGATAGGCCACCTCGATCTGATCGATCTGCAGGAGGAGCGGCTTTACGGTCAAGGCAGCGCCCTCACTTGAGCGGCCGCTGCCGGAATGGCCAGAGCAGAAACCAGTTCCGTATCCGCTGCCAGATGCCGACCAGCCCCTGCGGCTCAAACAGCAAAAACAGGATCATGACCAATCCGAAGGCCGCGTAGTTGACCGCGAACACCAGGCTGGACATGGATTCGCCACCTGGCAGTTGCGCCATTGCCGTCTCGATCAGATACGGGAACAGCGTCACGAAGGTCGCCCCCAGCACCGCACCCAGAATTGAACCCATGCCACCGATGATGATCATCGCCACATACTGGATGGTGAGAAAGAGCGAAAACGCTTCGCTCGATACAAATCCGCGGTAATAGGCAAACAGGCTTCCCGACATGGCGGTGAGGGTGGACGCGATGACGAATGCGCTCACCTTGGCACGCGCCACCGGGATGCCGAGCGCCTCGGCGACCGGTTCGCGCCCGTGTAGTGCGCGCCAGGCCCGACCCGTACGGGACCGAAGCAGATTGAGCGCGAACAACACGGTGGCGCCCGCGCACACAAAGAGCGCGGCATACCAGAGCCGAGGGTCAATCAGCTCGGCGCCGAAGAGCGAAGGGGGGTCGATGACAACCCCCGACGAGAGCCCGCGCCGGGTCTCGTATTCCTGGCCCGCATGGATCACGATGAAATGAAGTGCGAGTGTTGATACCGCCAGATAGAGCCCCCGCAGCCGCAGGCTGGGGAGGCCGAATACAAAACCAATCAGCGCGCCCGCCACGCCTGAGGCGGGCAGCGCAATCCAGAAGGGCGCACCGGTCTCGCGGGCGAGGATTCCGGTGGTGAAGGCACCCGCTGCCATCAACCCCGCGTGTCCGAGCGAGACCTGTCCGGCATAACCGGTGAGCAGCATGAGCGCCACTGCACCCACCACTGCAATCAGCACCTGGTTGGCGAGATCCAGCTGAAAGGGCGATGCCAGAAACGGAAACAGACACGCGAGGATCACGCCAGCCAATGCTGATGCGCGCTGGCCACGGGTTTGCAACAGTTGCCAGTCGTTGGCGTAGTCGGTGCGGAAGTGTCCGCTTGCGTGAGGTTGAGGCATGCGGGGCTTACACGCGGTCGAGCTCTTCGCGCGTGCCGAAAAGACCCCAGGGGCGAATGATCAGCATGGCGAGCAGCACGATGAATGGCACCACGTCGGCGAGTAGCGGGCTGACAAACTGAATGACCATCACCTCGGCTGTGGCGATGATGAGCGCGCCGAGGATCGCGCCGGCGAGGCTATCCAGCCCACCGACAAGCGCAGCCGGAAACGCCTTCAACCCGATCACCACCATCGTCTGGTCGAGCGCAGTATTGAGCGCGAGCAGCATGCCGGCGGTGCCTCCGGTGAGGGTGGCCAGACTCCAGGCAAGCGCATAGATCACATGAAGCGAGATGCCACGCTGTGCGGCAAGGAGCGGGCTTTGCCCGGCCGCGCGCATCCGAATGCCCCAGGGTGAGAACCGCAGAAAGACAAATAGCCCGGCATAACAGAGAACCGCCGCGCCGACCAGCGATGCATCAATGGCTGAAATACGGGCGCCCGCCGGCAACTCGAAAACCGGGTTATCCCAGCCCAGCGCCGCAAGCGGGTGCCGCTCGCTCGGGCCCCAGATGAGCACCGCGAGGCCTCGCAGCAAGATACCGAGGGCAATGGTGGCGAGCACGGCCGCGAGCACCGCCTCGCCCGTCATGCGCCGCATGAGCGCCGCATACACCACCACGCCCACGACCGCCGCGATCAGCAAGGCAGCGAGCACCGCGACCAGCGGCACTCCATCAAACATCGCGATCGTGACCCACAGGCCGAACGCGCCCAGCATCATCAACTCACCATGCGCGAGCGACAGCGCCCGGCTCGTCCGGTAGACGACCACGTATCCGCAGGCGATCAGCGCATAGATCGATGCGAGGACCGCGATGTTGACGAGCGTCTGCATCCGGTGCGCGCCGCTTACTGCTTGACGTCCACCGCCACCCAGTCCTGCACCCGGCGCACTGCGCCGGCGGAGGTATCCCACCGCCATACGCGGTAGTACTGACGGGTACGGAAGTGGTTGTCCTTGGTCCATTCAAGCGGACCACCGCGCAGACCCTTGAGGTCGACCTTGAGGTTGTTCATCGAGGCGGTGACCGCCTGCGCGGTGGGCTGCGCTGCCCCCTTCATGGCGGTTTCGATGACCAGCCCCGCGACGAAGCCCTCGGCGAGAAAGCTCACCGGGTGTTTGAGGTTCGCGCGGTGCGTGACCGCACGGATCTCGGCGTGAATGGGCAGATCGTCGCTAAAGAACGCGTTGCTGCCGATCACGAACAGGCCGGGATCCTTGATTCGCGCCAGATCCTCCTCCGCATTCAGATGCGCCCAGGCCACGTACTGGCCGTTCCAGCCCAGGCGACGCATTGCCTCAAACGTGCGAACCTGGGAAATCCAGGGTGACCAGGCCCAGACCCAGTTGGGATTGGCGTCCTTCAGCTTGGTGGCGAAGGGCGTGTAGTCGGGCGTGGGGGGAGGGGTGATTTGCTTGTCGACCGGCGTCATGCCTACTTGTCTAGACAGGCCTTCTGCGAAATCAATCTCGCCGCGCGAAAGGGGAATCGCCATCGCGGCCAGCCCCAGGCGCACTGGCTCTTTGGCCTGACCCTTGATGAAGTCGAGCGCGGCGCGCGAATCGAAGGTGGCCCCGAAAGCGGTGGAGCAGAACTGAAGCGGGTCTGCCGGCGGATAGGTTTCCTTGGGACAGGCTGATCCGGCGAACAGCAGTGGCACACCCGCGCGCTTGCTGTCGGCCACCACCGGCGCATAAGTGGAAGACAAACTGCTGTTGATCAGCAGCACAACGCGATCCTGATTCAGCAGTTTTTTCGCGTTGGCGGCTGCGCGCGAGGGCTCGCCCTGATCATCGGCGATGATGAGCTGAATCGGTCGCCCATTGACCCCGCCCTTGCCGTTCACATGATCGATGTAGGCCCTGAGCGCATCCATGACCGGTGCGTAGGTGCCTGCAGCCGGCCCGGTCATGGCGGCGGTGACGCCCACCACATAGGCATTTTGGGCCTGCGCACTGGCCGCGGCTGCCGCGATTGCCGCCGCCGATAAAAGCGTGAGTGTCTGACGCTTCATGGAATGAGTCTCCCTTGTGGTTTGATGAATTCGAACGAAGTTATTTCAGCATACCGGCAGCGGCCTCGGCGAGCAGACGCGCTTCGCCGTCACCGTACATTGATTCAATCAGATCGTGAAACCTGGCCTCCATCTGTTTGCGCTTGACCTTGCGTGTGGGGGTGACCGGCTCACCCTCGGTTTCAGGGTCGAGCATCTTGGGAAGGATACGAAAGGCCTTGATAGTTTCAACGCGCGCGAGCTGGCTGTTGGCCTGACCGATTTCGCGCTCGATCAGGGCCCCCACCTGGGGATGGTCGACCAGGCTTGCAAAGCCGGTATAGGCGATATTTTGCGCGCGAGCCCAATCCGATACAGTGTCGTAATCAATCTCGATCAGTGCGGTGAGATATTTGCGCGCATGTCCGATCACGATGGCTTCGGCGACATAGGGGCTCGCGCGAAGCAGGTTTTCAATCGTTGAGGGCGAGAGCGTCTTGCCGCCGGCGGTTACGATGAAATCGCGCGCACGGTCCACGAGCTTCAGTCGCCCGTTGCTGAGTTCGCCCACGTCGCCAGTGCGTAGCCAGCCATCGGCTTGCAGCACCTCTGCACTCGCCTCGGGCTGACCCCAGTAGCCCTCGAAGCGATAATCGCCTCGAAGCCAGATTTCGCCGCGCTCAACCGATCCGGGGAGCGGTTCGCTGGGGGCGCCTTCATCGACCGGTACGAGTTTCATCTCCCAGCCCGCAGCGAGTTCACCCACGTCGCCGGGGCGCGGAAACGGACCGCGCTGGCCGGTGATGATGGCCCCCGCCTCTTCAGTCTGGCCGTAGATTTCCCGCACGTCCACGCCCCAGATCTGCCATAGCGCGGCGGTGTCAGCTGGAAGTGGTGCGCCCCCGCACAACACGAGGTTGAGCTTGTCCAGACCGAGCTTGTTGAGCACCCGTCGCAGCACCAGCGCGCGCGCGGCGGCCGCGCCCGCAGACACCAGCAGGCCTGGCTCGCCCTGCCAGCGCGCTCGCGCATGAACGCGTGCCGCGCTCATCGCGAGCTCATAGGCCCAGGCCTTGATACCGCGCGTATTCCGGATGCCCACCAGAACGCCCGCTGCAAATTTCTGGAGATAACGCGGCACGGTGATGAGTACCGTGGGGGCGACCTCGAAGAACGTGGTCGCCAGGTCTTCCGGGTCTTCGCCGAAGTGCGGCACCACGCCACCCAGAAGCGGCAGTGTCCAGGCCACATCTCGCCCGAGCACGTGGCAGAGCGGCAGGTAGATGACGGTACGCTGCGGCCTGCCTAGCTCGGGATAATGCAGAATCAGATTCGCCGCTCCCGCCAGATGCCGTCCGTGCGTGACCAGGGCCCCTTTGGGGTGACCCGTTGTGCCGGAGGTGTAGACGATGAAGGCCGGGTCATCGGGCTGGATCTGCCGTACGCAGTCGGCGAGCCAGCCCAGTGCATCCACCGGCGCATTCTGGGACAAATCCTTCCAGCGATTGAGTTTTGGATGGTCAAAGCCCAGCAAGGCGCTGTCATCGATGATCACGATGTGGCGCAGCGCAGGCAGTCGGTCGAGAAGCGGTAGGACCTTGTCGAGATATTCCTGGTCCTCAGCCACAAAGATCGCGGCGCCGCCGTCCCGCAGCTGGTACTCGAGTTCCTGCATCGAAGCAGTGGGGTAGATGCCATAGACGACTGCGCCGAGCGCCTGGGCGGCCTGATCGGCGATCACCCATTCCTCGCAGACATCCCCCATGATGGCGAGCCGCTCGCCTCGTGCAAGGCCTAGCCGATCGAGGCCTGCCGCGACCTGTGCGATCCGTTCGGCCGCTTCGCGCCAGCTGCGTTCACGATAAAGCCCCTGGTGCTTGGATCGCCAGGCGATGGTCGAGCCGTCGCTCCGGGCGCGTTCAAGCAAAAGTCCCGGCGCGGTGTGCTGTCTGAGGCTCTCGGGGGAGGGCGGTGTCTTCATGGAAGGCAGCAGTCTACCGATTGTCCCTCTGGAATTCGGCGATCAGTTGCAGCAGTGCCTCGCCATAGGTTTCCAGCCGGCGCTCCCCAATGCCATGGACCTGAGCGAGTGCGGCAAGCGACTTCGGTTGTTCAATCGCAAGCGCCTGCAGCGTGGCGTCATTCAGCACAATGTAGGGCGGTACGCGCTGGGTGCGTGACTGCTCGAGGCGCCAGGCCTTGAGCAGGTTGAGGAGCCGAGCGTCTGGGGTGCCGGAGGCGGCGGGTGCGCGCCCGACCGGCTCGCCGCCCTTGCTGCCCGGCTTCGCACCGCGCGCAGCCTTCCGGCGAGAGGTGGTGCGCACCGTCACGCGGGGCCGCCTGAGTAAAAGGGTTTGCTCACCTCGGAGCACCGGCCGCGCCATCTCGGTGAGTTTCAGCGCACCGTGGGCCTCGTGATCGACCTCCACCAGACCGAGCGCGACCAGTTGACGGAATACCGCCCGCCAGGTGGCTTCGTCGTGAAGCGCGCCAATCCCGAATACGGAAAGCTGATCGTGGCGCCAGCGACTCATCCGCTCACCGGTTCGGCCACGCAGCACCTCGATGAGGTGTACGACGCCGAATCGTTGTCCGGTCCGATAGACGGCCGACAAGGCCATTCTTGCCGCCTCGGTGGCGTCCCAGGTCTGGGGTGGGGTCAGGCAGTTATCGCAGTGCCCGCAGGGTGCGGAGGGTTCGCCGAAATAGGCAAGCAGGGGCACACGGCGGCAACCTGCGGTTTCGGCGATGCCGAGCAGCGCATTGAGCTTGGCTGCAGCGATGCGCTTCCAGGCCTCGTCGGCTTCGGACTCGTCGATCAGCCGGCGTTGCTGCACCACATCGGCCATGCCGTACACCATCCAGGCATCGGCGGGGCCGCCATCACGGCCAGCACGCCCGGTTTCCTGGTAATAGCCTTCCACGCTCTTGGGCAGGTCAAGGTGCGCCACAAACCGGACATCGGGCTTGTCGATCACCATGCCGAAGGCAATCGTTGCCACGATGATGACCCCGTCCTCCTCCTGAAACCGTTGCTGGTGGCGCGCGCGAGTGGAGGCGTCAAGCCCCGCGTGGTAGGGGAGTGCGAGCAATCCGCGTTCGGCCAGCCATTCGGCGGTTTCCTCGACCTTTCGCCGTGACAGGCAGTACACGATGCCGCTCTCGCCCTCGTGAGAGCCACGAATGAAGTCAAGCAACTGCGCGCGGCCGTCGTCCCGATCCTCGATCATGGAGCGGATGTTGGGGCGATCGAAGCTCGATACGAACACTCGCGCCCGGTCAAGGCCCAGTCGCTCGATGATCTCGGCCCGCGTCTGCGGGTCGGCGGTGGCGGTGAGCGCGATCCGGGGTACCTCGGGGAAACGCTCGGCAAGCACCGAGAGTTGTAGATACTCCGGCCGGAAATCGTGCCCCCACTGGGCTACGCAATGCGCTTCGTCAATCGCGAATAACGCGATACGCGCCCCGGCCATCATGTCGAGAAACCCGTCTGACAGCAGCCGCTCGGGCGCCACGTAAAGGAGATCCAGCGCGCCGCCCAGGGCTGCGCGGCGGGTCTGCGAAGCCTCGCGTCCGCCCAGGCCGGAATGGAGCGCCCCGGCTCGCACGCCGATTTGCAGAAGGGCGGCGACCTGATCCTGCATTAGCGCGATCAGGGGCGAGACCACGATGGTGAGCCCGTCGCGCAGGAGCGCCGGCAGCTGATAGCAAAGCGACTTGCCACCCCCGGTGGGCATCAGCACCAGGGCATCGCCGCCCTCGGCCACATGCCGTACGATCTCGGCCTGACTGCCGCGAAACGCAGGGTGGCCGAAGGTCTGGCGAAGCCGCTCGAGAGCCCGGACGTCAATGTTGAGAGGAGGAGCAGACACGGCGCGAAAGATAGCGATAAACCAGTCGATTGTCGCTGCGCCCGGTTCCGAAAGGATTAGTCAGAAATCCGGGGAGCCCGATTCCGTGCGAAGATTTTGGGAGGTTCGAGACTTGATTTCGATCCCGAATCCGACTGACTCGAGCGGCCGGACCGGCCTCCAGACGCTTGGTTACCCCCTATGAACGCACGCATCGCGATCGTTCTCCCATACAGACTCAGTGCACGCCGGGTTTCGGTGTGCAGCAGGGTATTCGTAGCCGGACTCGCCTTTGCCGTCCTGGGCGTGTTGTCGCTTGCCTCGCCTCGTGCGGAGACTCGCGCTCCGCCGCTCGCGCTGAATGTGGCGCTTTCAAGAGTGGCGCAGGTTCATCCTCAGATGCAGCGCGCCCGTGCCGAGGCTGAAGTGTCGCGTCAGCAGCTGGAGACCGCCCGCTGGGGACGGTTCCCCTCGGTGAGCGTCGGTGCATCCGCGGGCGAGGGTGTGAGCGCGGCAGGTAGTCTTCGGATCCAGCAGCCGGTTTACACCTTTGGCCGCACCGAATTTGCAATTGATGCGGCGCGGGCCTCGCTCGAGGCCACGACATCCGGCATTGACGCTACGCGACGCGCGTTGCTCGAGCGCGCGGCCATTGCGCATGCCCGCTGGCTCTCCGGGATCCAGCAGGTGGAACTCGCCGGGCGGCATGTGGCCCGCCAGCAGGAACTCCTCGAATTCATTGCTCGCCGAGCCGATGGAGGGGTGGCTGCGCGAGGTGATACCCGTCTGGCGCAGGGGCGCCTGGAGCAGGCCCGCGCTCGGGCTGCGGCGTTGCAGGCCAATGTCAATCAGGCGCGGGCCGAGCTCGAGTCGCTCATGATGCAAAGGGTCGATGCCCAGCCGGTCGCCGCGGCGCTATCTCCGATGACATTCGCCAATGCGGAAGCGCTCGCCCATGCGTTTGTCGAGGCCTCACCCGTGCTGGAGCGCCTCACCGGCCAGCAACGGGCAGCCAGCGCGGAAGCGTCGCTGAAAGGGGCGGATCGCCTGCCTATGCTGGTGGCGCGTTTCGAACGTGCGCCAAGCCTCCTCACCAACCACTACGACACCCGCACGCTCCTCGCGGTGGACTATCAATCTGGCGGGGGACTCTCGGCGCAATCGGAGTATCTGGCGCGGTTGGGGCGAGTCGATGCGCTGCGGGCAGAAATCGATGCGCAACGCCGGGAGCTCGAGCTTGTCGCGTCATCGCTGTGGGTCCAACGTACGACGCTGATCGAGCAGCAGACTGCGATCGACGCGCTGGTGGCGTCATCGGCTGATACCGTGGAGTCGTTTCTTCGCCAGTTCGATGCGGGTCGTCGTAGCTGGCTCGACGTGCTGAACGCCGAGCGCGAACTGTTTGACGCAAGGCTTGCCAGGGCCCAGATCGATGCCGGGCTGCTTGAAGTCGCCCTTCGCATTCAAGGCGGCACGGGTGCCCTTGAGCGACTGTCTGCGGGGCAGCCATGACCACAGGCCCTGACCACGTCTGGGAGGCGCCCTCTGCGGCGCTGCTTCGCCGACTGCTCGCGGTGCAAGGCATGTCCCTTTCGCGGGGGGCGGCTGAGCAGGCCTGGGCGGAAGCCTTTCGCAGGCGGCCTGTAGAGACCGACCCGGCCTCGCAAATGCGATCGCTCGGCGAAGCCCTCCGTCGCTGGATGGGGCCGTTCGATGCGACCGCAGAGGTTGCCGTCGTGCCGGCTCAGACTTTGCTCGCGCAACATTTTCCAGCGCTCGTTCTCTGCGAAGGGCGTTGGCGGGTTGCGCGCTGGCTCCGTGGCGAGCGGCTTGGGCTCGAAGCTAACGACGGCGGGGTGGAAGAAGTCGAGCGCGCGCGCTGCAGCGCCGCGCCAGCATGCTGGGTCGCGCTCTCCGGGGCCGGTGAGTCAGATGTCCGGGCAGGCCCGCTTCGGCTGGTGGTTCGCGCGCTCGCGCAGCGCAAGCGCGTGCTGTTTGAGGTGGGCCTTGCCTCCGTGCTGGTGAACGCATTCGCGGTGATCACCTCGCTTTTTGCGATGCAGGTCTACGACCGGGTGGTGCCCACCTTCGCGTGGTCCACGCTATGGGCGCTCACCGTGGGCGTCCTGGTTGTCCTTACTTTCGATGCCGTGCTGAGGCTTGCGCGCGCCCAGGCCCTGGATCGCGTAGCCCGCGACGTGGACGAAGACCTCACGCAGTTACTGTATGACCACCTGCTTGCCATGCGGATGGACAGCCGACCGCGCAGCCTGGGCACGCTGGCAGCGCGCCTGACCGGTTTTGAGGCGGTACGTTCGTTCTTTACCGCATCCATTCTCTTCGTGTTCGTCGATTTGCCCTTCGTCCTCGCCTTCATTGCGGTCATTGCCCTGGTGGGCGGAGCCGTGGGCTGGGTGTACGCGCTGCTCTTTCCGCTGGCGCTCGTTGCGGGGTGGGCAGGGCAACGGAAGATGCGCCGCCTGGTTCAACGACAGGTGGTGGGGCTCCAGCAGAAAAATGGTTTGCTGATTGAGACCATCCACGGCGCCGAGTCGATCAAGGCAGCGGGGGCGGAATGGCGGTTTTCTGCCCGCTGGGCCGACCTGGGTGATGAACTATCGGCCGATCAGCTTGCCGTTCGTGCAACCGTCAATCGGGTGACAACGCTGATGCACTGGCTGTCGTCAATCGCTTTTGTTGGCGTGATCGTCGTGGGGGTTCATCAGATCGAGCTTGGTTTGCTTTCAGTGGGTGGGCTCATTGCATGCTCGATCCTCGGAGGGCGCGTCATTCAGCCCATCTCCCAAGTCGTGATGCTTGCCACCCAGTGGCATGGCGCGCGTGAGGCGATCCGCAATCTCGAGTCAGTCATGCGATTGCCCGTGGAGCGCGAACCTGATGTGTCGCAACTCGCCCCCGACTCGCTCGCGGTGTCCATCGCAGCAAAGGACTTGCGGTTTGCCTATGGACGTTCGCCTGCCGCGCATATCGATATCAACGCGCTAGCGTTTAACGCCGGCGAGCGGGTAGCGCTCGTGGGCTCCAACGGTTCTGGCAAGACCACGCTGCTCCGGATACTGTCGGGGCACTATCGTCCCGCAGCTGGGCAGGTACGGATAGGGGGGATCGACGCGGCTCAGCTCTCGCCTGCCTGCCTCGGCGCGCATGTGGGTTACATGCCGCAGGACATCCGGCTGTTCCGCGGCTCTCTGCGCGACAATGTCGAACTCGGGGGCGTGCGGCTTGATGATTCGCGGCTCCTCGAGGTGATCCGGGCGAGCGGTCTGGAGACCCTGGTGTCTGAGCATCCGCAGGGTCTTGACCTGCCCATTGCCGAGGACGGTAGTGGGCTCTCGGTTGGGCAGCGGCAGCAGGTGGGGCTCGCGCGCCTGCTGGCACAGCCGCCGCGGATCTGGCTGTTGGACGAACCGAGTGCATCGCTCGATGGCAGCGCGGAGGCTGTGCTGGTCAAAACCTTATCAACCATCATCCGTCCCGGCGACCTGGTGATCTACGCGACCCACAAGACCGCTTTGCTGGCGATGGCAACGCGGGTTCTGGTGATGCGGGGAGGGCGGGTGGTTCACGATGGTGACCGCGATAGCATCGGCCGCGCCATGCAGTCTCCGTCGCCGATCTCGGCCTCGTCCGCGCTCAATCGGGTGGCCTGATGAGTCGACCCCTCCGCGACCGGCCAGCGGGGTTCGATGCCCCGCTGCTGCGGCCCGAGCGCGCCGGAGCTGCGCGCTGGATGAGCACCTTTGCGGTGGTTGCGGTCGCCCTCATGTGTGTCACCGCAGTGGCCTGGTCTTCCCTGGTCGAAATCGATCAGGTCACCCGGGCATCCGGGCAGTTGATTGCCAGTTCGCGGGTACAGATTGTTCAGTCGGTAGACGGGGGCGTGATCGAGCGATTGCATGTTCGCGAGGGCGACACGGTCGAGGCCGGGCAAACGCTGGCCACGCTTGATTCGGGACGCACGCAGGCCGCGCTTCGTGAATCCGAGGCCAGGTCTGCTGCCCTGCGCGCGGCGCTGGCCAGGCTGGCCGTTGAGGCTCAAATGGGTGAGCGTCTGGCGTTCCCTGCTGCGCTCGGCACATTTCCGTCGGTGCAGCGCGCGCAGCAGGCCTTGTTCGAGCAACGTCGTCGATCGCTGTCGGTCGAACTTGATGCGCTCGAATCATCGGCATCAATCGCCCGTCAGGAACTCGCCCTGGTTCAGAATCTGCACCGTGCGGGCGACGTCAGTCAGGCCGAACTCCTGCGCGTGAGCCGCCTGGCAAGCGAGGCCGAAGCGCAGCTCGTGATTCGAAAAAATCGATGGCTTCAGGATGTCCGCGCTGAGCAGGCGCGCGCCGAGGACGAACTCGTTCAGCTTGAGCAGGTGCAGGCACAGCGCCGCGAAGTGCTCGACAGTCTGGTGATTCGAGCGCCGGTTCGCGGCATCGTCAAGAACGTCCGCGTGACGACCCGCGGTGGTGTGCTGCGCCCGGGCGAGGAGCTCCTGCAGATCGTACCGGCCGATGACCGGCTGATCGTTGAGGCGCGCGTCAGACCGTCCGATATCGCCTTGCTGAGGCCTGGTCTGCCGGTGTCTATCAAGTTTGATGCCTACGACTACACAGTCTATGGCGCGGTGGCTGGAAAGCTCAGCTACATCAGTGCGGATACGATTCGTGACGATTCGCGTGCGGGCGAGCAGCTGTACTACCGGGTGCATGTCGAGACCGACATCCCGCCTGGCGCGCCTGCGGAAACGGGGTTGCGCAAGCGCCTCGACGTGATGCCGGGGATGACCGTTACGGTCGATATCCGGACTGGACGACGTTCCGCGCTGTCCTACATGCTGAAGCCGATTCGCCGGACGCTGGACGAGGCGTTTTCCGAACCCTGAACTTTTGATCAAACCAAACATCCCATCACAGGTCCCGAGCTATGACCACCGCATCTGCCCCAACTGCTGCTGCCCTGCACCACCCGCGCGCCGCATCCGGTGTCGAACCCACCAGTCAGTCCCCGGAGCGGTCGGTTACGGGGCCCGGCCGTGCGACCGACTCGTCGTCTGAGCGCAAGGCAATTGCGGGGGGTGGCCGGACAGAGCGCGCTGCCCAAAGTGGTGATGTGCTTGCGCCTGCCTGGGCGAGCGGTGCGCAGCTGATCGACACCTCGTTTGATTCATCCGGTGTCGTGGTCTCATCGCGGGCCGAGTCTGCCGATCCAGAACTAACGCATGCGGCCTTCGACGAATCGGGAATATCCGATCAGCCAGCCATCATCGAGCAGGCGCTCGATGCCGATCATGTGCTCGGTGATGCATCCGATGTGATCGAGTTCAACGCCGGACATGGCGTGCTTGATCCGGCGCTTCAGCGGTCACTGCGAGTCGAATTCGCCCAGGCGCCCGCGACGACGGCGACCGACGCCACGGCCTCGGGCGGTATTCTCAGCATTCCACCCTATCAGCTCGCAGTCGGTGGCCTTGCGCTCGGTCTTGCGGTGGGCGGCGGGGCCGGTGGCGGCGGGGGCTCCGGCAGCTCTGAGTTTTTTGCATGGGGCGCTGGGAGTTTGAATATCACCACCCCTGGCGGTACGGTCGTCACGGTCGATGCCTCGGGTGGGGCAAGCGGTCGAAGCCTCCTCCTCAACGGTGGGAGCGCGGTCAACGTCAACGGTTTCAGCGGCTCGAACCTGATCAACGCATCGAACCTCAGCGGCAACCTCTCGGTCAACATCGTTGATGACGGTAACCCCGGGCGCTTGGTGCTCACGACCGGAAGTGGCGCCACAACCGTCACCAGCTATGACTCGCGCGACGAACTCGTGATCGATGCCGCCTTGCTCGCGAGCAGCAGCGTTCTTACGCTGAGCGGGCAGGCAGGCGAGGCCAAGATCAGCGGACTCGCCGGCGGTCTCAATGCCTCGGCACTCAGCGCCGGATCGCTTTCGGTATCAACCGCAGCGCTTGCCGCTGGGCAGCAGCGCTCGATTGCGCTGTCCACTGGCGCCGGGGCCACAAGTGTCAGCGGCGTTCAAGGCGACACCATCATTATCGATGCGGAGGCATTGCCTGATGAGGTGACCCTGAAAACCAGCGGCGGGGCCAATTTCCAGATCAGCAATCTGATGGGCAATCTGGACAACACGGCGACCGGGAGCGTCACCGCCACACTCGACCACGATCCCAATCCAGGTGTTGAGCTGCGCACCACTGTAAAAAGCACAACCGCGGTCACAGTAAACAACGGCGCCCTGGACCTCAACGACACCATCATTCTCGAAGGGGCAGGGGCGTTTACCGTGAAGGGGTTGGTGGCCACGCTCGATGCAAGCCGGGTCACGGGGAGCACCAATGTCACGGCAGCGGTTGTGTCGGCTTCGAATGAGATCAGGGTCATTCCAGGCGCGACGGGTGCTTCGGTGGCGGGGTCGGCAGCGGGCAGCAGGATGGCGATTGATGCTTCAAACATTCCCGACAACACGGTTCTGCAGGTCAGCGGACCGGGCAGTTTCATTGTGACCGGGCTGAAGGGCGATGTCGTGGCTGATCAGGCTCAGGGCAATGTTTCAGTCTCGACTGCGGATGCTGGAGAGCAGTCTGTAAGCGTGAAGCTCGGCGCGGCTGGCGGCCAGGTCAGGGCATTCAGCACGACCGACTCGATTAATGTCGATGCGCTGGCGATGAAGGGCACCTCAACGCTAGGCATTGGTGGCGCGAGCTTTGCCGGCAATTCGATCGGGACGGTCACGGTGACGGGCCTGCGAGGCACGCTCGAAAACCGAGGCACGGGCAAGACCGAGGTCACGCTTACTGCTGCGGCGGATGCATCGCCCACCACTGCCTCGATCGTGAGCGACAACATCATTGTCGTGAACAACGGTAACTTTGCCGCGACCGACACCATCAAATTGACTGGGTCGGGCGAGTTCGGTTTAAAGGGCGTTGCCGCGAATGTCGATGGCGCGGGGGTGAGTGGCGTTCTGAGCAAGATTAGTGCAACGCTGAACACGAATAGCGCCGTCACGATCAAACTGTCGCCCTCGGGTTCCGACACGTTGGTGCTGAATGGTCGCGACTCGTCTGCCACGCTGCTGAACGTCGAGACCATCGATGTCAGCATCGGCGGCGATATTTCCAAAGCTGCAATTAGCTCGGGTGCGGGTCCCGCCACGCTGGGACGCATCTCCGGGGCCCAACTTGATTTTGCAGATCAGACCGCGAAGCTCGTTGTCAGTCAGGCGCAGCACGCAGATATTCAGCAGGGCGGGCTGCTCAAAACCTTACAGGCCGACTCCGGTACGCAGACCCTGTCGCTGAGCAGCGGCGGAACCATCGCTCAGACGATCCCTCATATCGATGTGTACGAGCTATCGAGCGCGGGTGGACCGCTACAGGTCACGATCAAGTCGCAGACTCTGTCGGTGAGCAACGATATTCAGCAGCAACTGGCCCTCGCGCCTAACCAGACCTCACCCGCTTTAACAATCAAGGGCTCGCCGGGTGCAGATGTCATACGAACCGCGGCGGTGGATGTGGTGCGCGGCGGGTTGGTGGTGGACCTGGCGGGGGATACGGCGGGGGATTATGTTTTTGTCAAAAACATTGAAATAGGTAACTCCTCCAGCATCGGAAACGCAGTGAACGGCTTTGGAGGAGGGTTGGTCGCGTCGACCGGAGGCGAGTTTGCGAACTACCCGACGCTCGCCCAGACGGTGACGAACCATTGGTCGAATTTGAAGTTGCAGGCGGATGCCAGCGAGATTGCCGTTTCGGGTGGAGTACGAGCTACTACGGTTTTTGGCTTCGCCACCGATGGGTCTTCGAGCGACAAAGTCGTTTACCTGAAAAACGATAGTAGCGTTGCGAAAGCAGAGTACTTCACAGTTTCGCAAGCAAACCCAGTTGGGTTTGCTCCAACTGACAATTCAATAATCGAGATCCAGTCAGGCTACATAAACGCATTGTCTTTAACCAACGCAGTAGCTGCGAACGTTGGCAAAGACCCGCGTGCCTTGGACAAAATCGCGGCGCTTCTCGCCACGTTGCCGCCATTTACAGACGTTGCTGGCGATCAGCTTTATGTTGTTCTGTACGACTACTCGATTTTGGCTCCTGGCCAAAAAGCAGATGCGTGGTTATACGCAGCCGTTGCAACGCAAGATGACGGTTTGGACTTCGCTGAAAATGCCGCGGCGATTGAACGAGACACCGACACCCTCGAACTCATCGCCATCTTCAAAGGCGTCGGAGTAAACGCCTTTACCACTGACAACTTCCTGTGATGTTCTCCGTGATGCGCGGGCGTCGAGCCCGCGGCGCGGTCAGTTGATCCTGCGGGCGGAGATGATGAAAGGTGGCGCGTTGACGGGCGCGCTGTTGTCGCCGCCAGGCACGACTGTCCCGGCTCCGCTGAGGGATCCCGACACAGGGGTCGCGCTTAGCGAGATGACGGCTGGGGGAAGGTCGTTGAGGAGTCCCCCCGTGGGAGGAATCACCCGTCCGAAGACGGCATAGCCGGGCCTCACCGGATCCGAGGTTTCGTTAGTGTCGAGCGACGCGGAATTGTCGACCATATTGATGAAAAACTGGCTGGTAGCCGAGTCCGGCTGGTCTGTGCGGGCCATTGCGATCGTGCCCTTGGTGTTCGATAGCCCCGAAGACTTGGGCTTTTCGAGCACGATTGGCGCACGCTGACCAGCCTGTGCGGAATACTGCGGTGTATTCGCTGCGTTGTAGGTGAAACCACCACCCTGTACAACAAACGTTGAAACGATGCGGTGAAATACCGTGTTGTTGAAGAAGCCGGCGTTCACGTATTCGAGAAAATTTTCGGTGGTGATCTTCGTTTTCTCAGGCTCGAGTTCGACAACGAACGAGCCTACGCTGGTCTCGATCAGTACCAGCGGCTTGAGCCCGGCACTCGGGACTGCAGACGACAAAACATTACCGTTGGCGTCCTTCGTGAACAGGTAGTAAGGCACGACCTTCTCGCCGTCGCGAATTGTGACCTTCGCGGTTCGGCCGCCCGCCGCATCGGTCTTGAAGCACGGGTCGTCAGACTTGGGTGTTTCGGTGCTGGTCTGAATGCAATAGGCCACGGTTCCGCCTCTTGCGGTGTCGCCAGCGGTGATCCGCAGGATCCGGTTGGTGACGCCTGCCTCCTGCACCGCTTCAAACGAAAGGCTGAGCGACTCGCCCAGGACCTCGATATTGAACGTCTTGGTGTCGCTTGCGCCGTCGCTGTCGGTGACCGAGATGGTGATCTGGTGCTTGCCCGGCGCTTTGGGTGTGCCGGAAATGACACCTGTGACGGGTCCGACCGACAAGCCGACGAATTCCAGAAGCGACCGCGCCGGGATGTTGAGCTGGGCGAGTCCCTTCTGTGTATCCAGGGGAAATTCTGGCGTCGCGAATTTAAGCAGCGTGCTGTCGATATCGACAGCGCGAAGTTTGAGCGCAGGGATGGCCCGCCCGGCCACGACGGTGAGATCCGGGATCGTTGAAAGCTGCGGCTGTTGGTTGCCTGAGCCGCCACAGGCTGAGATCCCGATCAATGATGCAAGAGAAACTGCCAGGAGCGTTGGGCGAAGAAGGCGCATCGAATACGTCCATCCAGTTAGCAGAAGTTGGGCAAGAAACTGATTAGCAGGTCAGCGAGTCTGGGTCATTGACTGAATTGTGCCGGCGGCCAGATCGTTTGGGGCATTGGGGAGCCAGGCTTCCTGGGGGTTGGTCTGAATCCGTCGAGTGAGCTTAGATAGATCGATCAACGATTGGCGCGTCGCAGCATCTGCACCATTGAAACTACCAATTGCGACGAATTTCTGCGCGTCGCGGTCGGTCAGTTTGCCTGCGCTGTTGTCGAGCAGGTTCAAAGAAAAGCTGCTCAACTGGGCTCCTGTGCAGGGCGTCTGGCTGATGGCAACCGTGTACTGCAGGTTGCGCATACCCCCTTCAATCGTCAATGGGGCAAGAGGCGCAGGTGCGAACACCGTGGTGCCTTTTTTGTCGAGGGAGGGGGTGGCATTGGGGTATCGCGTGTAGCAGCCGCCATCCATAACCGTATTCTCGAAAAGACCGTGAAAAAATGTGCCGTTATAAAAACCGCTATTCACGTAATACAGAAAATTGTTTGCCCAGCCGCGCTGGACCCCTCCCCGGGGCCCTGGCTCAATTGTGAGTTCGATCTGCCGGGCGGTGGTTCCGCTCCCAATAACCATCTGCACGCTTGGCTTGACCACCTCGTCTGTGTACGTCTTCAGGGTTACGCCCTGGCGTACCAGCGAGACCTGAAGCGGCCCAACGTCATCCGGCGTGCACACGACCCGCACCTCGGTCGAACTGATTCGGGTGACCTGCGGGCCTGTGCAGGCTACGCCGCCCGTTTGCAAGGTGACGGACTCGTCGAGGTTGGACCCGCTCGCAACGAAGGTGGAGGGGAGCCCGAATTTCAATGATTCGGTTCGGATTGCGGCAATGAGGGGCTCTGCATTGCCGCTGCCTGTACCCGAAGACGCCGAGCCACCGCCCCCGCCGCACCCGATCAGTGCGCCTGCAAGCAAAGCGGCGCCCGTCGCGGTAACGGTTTGACGCGAGGGCGTACGAAATGGTTTGGGCGGGTTGGAAAACACCCCCGCATTCTAGGCGAACCTGTCAAGGTTTCGCTCGGCCGATTGGCCGAGACGGAAACGCAGTCTAAGCCCTTGCCGCCACGATAAATAGACCGACCATGCAGCCGAGCGCGGCGATCCAGACCAGGCTTCTGATGGTGGGGCGATCGGTGATGTAGGCCCAGCCATAAGTGATCCGGAGCAGCACAAACGCCACCGCAAGCACGTTGACCGCTGCCTGCGAGCCCTGAGCCAGATGGGCGATGATCACCGCCGCCGCGAAGGCTGGGAAGGCCTCAAAACTGTTCTGCTGGGCCCAGTCGGCGCGCTTTTGGCGGCCATCGACGCTGGCGAGGAACTCTCGCGGTGCCCGGTTGTCGTAGCGCCGATCGCCAAACTTCGCGATACCCGCGAATGCGTAGGGCATGAGTGCTGCTGCCAGCACGCACCAATAGGCGGTTGTCATGGCCGAACCTCGTTCGATGGGGGGCCGGGAGCCTGTTCACGCTCACAGGCGAGTCGTTTTGCTTTTTCCTGCTTCAGATCGTAGAACTGCCATGCGGCAAATACGAACACCAGCAGAAACACGCCAAGTTCGATCCAGATACCCATGCTGTGACTCCGATTTCGCAGAGAGATGTGCGCTTAACCATCAAATGGTAGAGGAACCGCCCGCCCCGACGTTAAGATTCCCTTTGACTCACCCCCCCTCTACCTCATGGCTGACTCCGATCTTCTCACCAGTCTGACCGACGATCTACCCGATGCGCGCTACTGGCACCGTCTGGACGACGGTCGGATCCAGTGTGACCTATGCCCAAGGGAATGCCGGTTAAATGACGGCCAGCGCGGACTGTGCTTTGTCCGCGCACGAAGTGGTGACCGGATGGTTCTTACCACGTGGGGGCGCTCGTCGGGGTTCTGTGTCGATCCGGTTGAGAAGAAACCGCTGAACCATTTTTTGCCGGGCACGCCCATCCTGTCGTTCGGCACAGCCGGCTGCAACCTCAGTTGCCGCTTCTGCCAGAACTGGGATATTTCAAAGAGCCGGGAGTTTGACCGGCTCGCCGACCAGGCTTCCCCCGAGGCGATCGCGCAGGCCGCCAAACGGAGCGGCTGCCGCTCGGTGGCCTACACCTATAACGATCCCGTCATTTTTCTCGAATACGCGCTGGCTGTGGCGGAGGCTTGTCGAGCCGAGGGCATCCGCTCGGTGGCGGTGACAGCGGGCTATGTCTCGCCCCCCGCAGCTCGGGAGTTTTTCAGCGGGATGGACGCGGCCAATGTTGATCTCAAGGCCTTTACTGAGACCTTTTATCAGCGCCACTGCGCGGGGAAACTTGCGCCAGTGCTCGATACGCTCGCTTACCTGGTGCATGAGACGTCGTGCTGGGTCGAGATCACCACGCTCCTTATTCCCGGCGAAAACGATGGCGACGACGAGTTGCGCAACCTCTCCCGCTGGGTGATGCGGGAACTGGGGCCCAATGTACCGCTTCATTTCACGGCATTTCATCCCGACTGGAAGATGACCGACAAGCCGCGCACGCCTCATACGACGCTGATCCGGGCGCGGCGGATCGCGATAGACGAAGGCCTCCATCATGTTTATGTCGGTAACGTGCAGGACAAGGCGAGACAATCCACTTATTGCCATCGTTGCGGCGAGCGCGTGATCGGGCGGGACTCCTATGTGTTGTCCGAATGGCGTCTTGATGACGGAGGGCGCTGCTTGCGTTGCGGCACTGCATGTCCGGGGGTGTTCGATGGTCCGCGCGGTAACTGGGGGGCGCGCCGCCAGCCCGTCAGGATCGGAGTGCGGACCGTGTAGGCGGGGGGCCGGCGGGAGCTCCCGCGCGCGGGCCGCCTGCTGCCTGCCTGTACCCGAGCCATGCGGAGCGACCGCCCGGTCAGGCGCCCGCTCGCGTCCCTCAGTGAAACGTTTCCGTGCGATAACGCCAGAGCCGCACGCCCTGGGGCCAACCATCGGAAGACAGGCCGGCCTTCGCCTTCAGGTGCCTCATGAACTGACGGGGATCGGGTAATTCATGCCACACGTGGGGCAGGAACAGCCCGCGACGCGTCTGGCCCTGCGGGTCGCGAGCCTCCAGGATGACGCCGTCTACCTCGGGATTGAGCGCATCGATTGCCTGCGCCTCCGACCCTGAATCCATGGGACGCGGATGCGACAGGATCGAAACCGACACGTCGAGACGCGACACCTCGTCCTGGGTGAGCTTGGGAAAGCGCGGATCCTGAAACGCCGCCTTGAAGGCGTTGGTGGCCACGTCCGTGACCAGCGGTTCATGCGGCACCACCGATCCGATGCAGCCGCGAAGCCGTCCGTCGAGGGTGAGCGTCACGAAGGTGGCGCGCATGGCCTGCAGGGTGCGGCTGAATGTGTGCGCACCGACCTTGGCCGCGCGCCCGTGCTTGAGCCCCAGGGATATCGCCTGCCGGGCAACGTTGGCGAGTTGCTGCCGCTCGCGGTCCGAGAGCCTTGCCTGAGCCGCGTATTCGAAACTCCAGCCGCCGTAGCCCACGACCCGATCGCGGTTTGCGTGCCCTGCGGTGTCGCCGGAATTGCGCAGGTCAAGGGTGGTTGCGCGCAGATCGAGTTCAGCCGCCCGCGCGAGTAACCCGCGAAGCCCGTGTCGGCCGCACGCCTGCTCTTCGCCCAGTTGGTCGGGGCGAAGGGTTTCGATGGCACGCCTAGCCGCCTCGTCCAGCGTCTGGGTGCGGGAGTAGTCGTGGTAGTGAGATAGGTCGGAGCTGATCAGAACCAGCGTCTCGTCACCGCCCCAGAGGCGCGACAGAAGCGCTGCCACCTCGTCTGCCGAGGCGCCGCCCACCAGGATGGGGACGATGGTGAACGCTCCCAATACCTGCTGCAGGAAGGGGAGCTGGGTCTCCAGGCAATGCTCCTGTGCGTGAGGCGCATCGTCAACGATCACGCCTGGGTGCTCGCGCACGATCGCCATGAATTCCGGATCGAGAAGCACCTCGCCCAGCGGCGTGGCAAACGCCCGCACCGACGGCACACAGAATCGGCGCACCGGCATCCTGTGAGGGGGGCCAAGCATGACCACGCGCCGGATCTGTCCCGCCTGAGCGAGCAGAGGCTTGAGCGTGGTGGCGGCGATCGGGCCCGAATAGATGTAGCCCGCATGGGGCGATACAAGGGCCTTGGGCGCAACCTGATGGAGCGGCGCCCGCTCGATGAAGTCGCCGATCATCGCGCGAAGCGCCGACGGCTCGGCCGGATAGAAGGCGCCCGCCAGCGCCGCCGGGCGAACGGTGGATGCAGCGAGGCTCATGCGTCGATTCCCGCGCGTTTGACGAGTTCGGCGTCGCGAATCGAGAGGTCCTGGCCGTTGAGGTCTATGGGGCGCTGGTTGGCAAGCCAGGCAATCAGACGGGCTGCGCGCTCAGGTTTCCCGAGCTGCTCGCGGGGCACGCGGCTCACCTCGTTGACCTGAGCTGCCCGGATCGCGCTTTGCATGTCGGTATCGACCATGCCTGGCTGCAGCCCGAAGGCCGCCACGCCTTCGGGGCCCCACTCGAGCGCGAGGCACCGGGTGAGCATGACCAGACCTGCTTTGCTCGAGCAGTAAGCCGACCAGCCGGTGCGCGGGGCATGGGCTGCGCCGGTTGAGACGTTGATCACTGTGCCTGCCGGGCTTGCGCGGAGTGCGGACAGTGCTGCGTCGACCATGAGGTACGGGCCGGTGAGGTTGATACGAATGGCGCGGTCCCACTCGCTCACGTCCACGGCCCCGACGGGGCCCATGGGGTCGACCACGCCTGCATTGTTGATCAGGATGTCGAGTCGTCCGTAGCGATTGAGCGTGGCGGCCACTGCGGCGCGCGCCTCGTCGGCGTTTTCCACATGACAGGCGACCACGAGCGGGTCGATGCCGTGGGCCTGTACGGCCAGGGCGGTGGCGCGGGCGCTGTCTGGGCGCCGCACGGCCAGCACGGGGACGATTCCCTGGCGGGCGAGTTCAACGGTGACAGCAGCGCCGATGCCGCGCGAGGCACCGGTGACAAGCGCGACGCGCGCGGTGGATGGCGTTGAGGACATGAAAGGCAATCTCCGGAAAGCAGGCGGGGCCGGGCAACATTGCAAGCTTAGTCGAAGCCCGCGAAAGCGGCATCTGTGCCGGCGCGGGAAACGTTTCATGAGGCAATATCCGCAACGCGGATCGCTGTAGCATCCGGCCTCTACCGGCGTGTCCGGTAGCGTTTAGTCGCTTTTTCTTCGGAGTCCACCCCATGAGCATTTCCGAATCCGCCCGGCAGGCGCTCTCCGCAGTTACCACCGCCACCCTCACGACTGTGCTGCTCAAGAAGGGCTTGCGCAATGTCTGGATGCGTGGCGCGCGGCCGCTCAAGCCCGGTCAGCCCAAGCTGGTGGGGCGGGCCTTTACGCTGCGGTTCGTGCCGGCCCGCGAAGACCTTGCCACGCCCGAATCCTGGGGTGCGCCCATCTCGACCCGGGCTGCGAT
>SXGQ01042332.1_pt1 | contig 27480 bp, 19 predicted proteins | sample 3178371 | NCBI WGS metagenome assembly SXGQ01 (sample SAMN11356859, study PRJNA531348) | freshwater metagenome | isolation source: freshwater sample F1-20 | place: China: Fuxian Lake, Yuxi | collected 2017-12-25 | reverse complement strand
GTACGCCAACAACGAGACGGGCGTCATCTTCCCCATCGAGGAGGTCGCTGCGATCTGCCGGAGCCGCGGGGTGCTCTGCCACACCGACGCCGTCCAGGTCCCCGGCAAGCTCCCGATCGACGTCAAGCAGCTCGGGGTCGACTTCCTTTCGCTCAGCGCCCACAAGCTCCATGCGCCGAAAGGCATCGGGATGCTCTACGTGAAGCGTCGGACCCGCTATCAGCCCTACGTGATTGGCGGACACCAGGAGCGGGGCCGTCGCGGCGGCACCGAGGGCGTGCCCAACATCATCGCCTTCGGCCGGGCGGCGGAGCTGGCGATGTCGACCCTCGAGGATGAGAACACGCGGGTCCGCGGACTCCGCGACCGGCTCGAGAACCACATCCTGCGTCAGATCCCGAACACCATCCGCAACGGCGCCAAGGAACCTCGGCTCCCCAACACCACGAACATCGCGTTCGACTTCGTGGAGGCCGAGGCGGTCCTGTTGCTGCTCGACCAGATTGGCATCTGCGCCAGCTCGGGATCGGCCTGCACCACGGGTTCTCTCGACCCGTCCCATGTGCTCTCGGCGATGGGCATCTCCCCGATGCGCGCCCGGGGCTCGATCCGCTTCAGCCTCGGCATCTACAACACGCAGGAGGAGGTCGACTACCTGATCCACCACCTGCCGCCGATCATCCAGAAGCTCCGCGACATCTCCCCGTTGAACCCGGATCACCCGGACAACGACCAGTACGACATCGCCGGAGCCAGGGCGAAGCACGAGCAGGAGATGGCGCTCGGCCAGGACCAGCACTGACGCGGGTCGGCGGAAAGCGGCCCGGGCCGGGCCGGATCTTCAAGGCGCCTGCGTCCGCAGGTCGCGGAACATCTGGGCGTCGTCCTTCGGGATCCCGAGGCGATGCCGACGGACCAGTTGGATCGCATTCCGGGACCGATCGGACGCCGTTTCGAGCCGCTTCATCAGCTGGCCCTTGTCCCGCTCGAGGTCCTGCACCCGTTCCTGGAGGGAGCGGACGGTCCGCTCGGCCTTGGCGAGCTTACGCTCGGCGGGTTTCGATTTGAGTCCGTCGAGCGTCTTGAGCATCGACCGCTTCTCGGCCTCGAGTTTGCCGACCGCCGCCTTGGCATCGGAGACCAGCGAGGCGAGTTCCACCTGTCGGGCCCGGGATTCCTTGAGGGCGTCACGGAGCCGGGAGGTCTCGACGGAGAGTTCCTGGATCTGGGCCATCAGGGCTGGATCGGGGACGGCCGGCGCGGCCACGACCGGGACCGCAGCGTCGGCCTTGGGGGAGGCTGGGGGCGGCGGGGTGGCGGCGGACTGTGCCGCGGCGAGCTTGACCTCGGCCGCCTTCAGTTGCCGCTCCAGTTCGCTGCGTTCCTCCCGCTCGGCCTCCAATTGGGTCTGAAGCCGCTGGATCCCCGAGACCTGCTCGGTCAGGGCCGCGACGCGACGCGTCAGCTCCTGGTTCTCCCCCTCGGTCTGGGTCCGCTTCACCACCTCGGCCGAGAGCTGGGACTCCAGCTTCGCCGCCGCGGTCGAATGCCGCTCCGCCTCGGCCTTGGCCAGGACGAGGGCCGTCTCGAGCTCCTTCACCTTGAGGATGCCCTCCTCGGATTGCCGGGCCTTGAGATCCTGCAGCTGGCGCTCGAGCCGATCGTGATCCACCTGCAGGGTCTGGTTGGCCTTCGAGGCCTCGTCGTACTTCGCCTGGAGCACCTCGAGTCGCTTGGCGAGGGCGGCGATCTGCTGGCCGCGTTCGGTGTCCGACTTCAGGGCATCGACCTGTCCCTTGAGCGCGGTGTTCTCGGTCTTGAGGGCCTTGACCTCTCCCTCCCGGAGCCGCTTGAGCTCGGCATCGGCCTGGTTGCGCAGCCGTTCCAGGTCCGCCGTCTTGTCCCGCTGCGCGGCCGACTCCTTCTTCGCAGCAGCGAGCGCCTGCTGGGCTTCGACGAGCAGGACCTTGTCGACCAGGCCACTACGCTCCCGTTCCTGGGTCTCCAGTCGGGTGATGAGGGCCTGGTTGGTGGACTGGAGCTGGGTGATCCGCTCGACCGCCCGCTTGAGCTCCTGGGGATCGACCGGTGCGGGCTGGGCGGTGAGGGCTTCGCGAAGGCGGGCCTCCAGGCGTTGTTTTTCGCCGCGGAGGGTCCCGATCTCCTCGTTCAGGGCGTTGAACTGGGCGATGACCTCGTTGGCTGGGGCTGCGGGCGTGGCGGGCGATCCGGTGGACGCCGGTGCGGTCCCGCCCGGGGTCGCGGCGGCATCGGCGGCCGGCAACGCCTCGAGTTTCTCCGCCACGTAGCGGAGACGGTAGGCCACCACCCGGTCGTTCCATTGGGGATAGGACCGCTTGAGAGCCCGGAGCATCTCCTGCGCCTTCAGATAGCCGTCCCGAGCCCGGCTCGGCTCTCCCCGCTCGCGCTCGGCATCGGTCTGCTGGATCAACTGGTAGGCGGCGACGAAGTCGTCATCCGGCCCGGCAACCAGCGGTGACGCCAGGGTCACGACGGCCACCACGACACCCAGGGATCGGCGGGACGGGAACATGGGTTCAGGATGGGCTGGGACAGCCGGGAACGCCAGACCCTGGTACCAAGGGATGTTTGCCCAACCCAGCCCCAGGAGTGCCGCTTTCCCGAGCCTACAGAGGAGTCCCCTACCCCTTCGGCAGCCGGAACCGCGTGTCCTGCGCCGCCACGGTCGGGTCGGCCCCACAGGCGGCCGGGTGGTGGGGATCCTCCAGAAGATGTCCCTGCATGGGGAAACGCCGCACCAAGGCCTGCAGGGCCTCCATGTCGGAAGACCAGGTCCAGCCCGTGGAGTATTCCATCGGCTCGAACTGGACCTTGTAGAGCGCCCGTTCGTCGTAACAGGTCCCCAGATGCAGGTGTCCAAACCCCGCCTGAGAGAAGTGCGCCACCGCCCGGGTCATCATCTGCATCCCTGAGATTCCGTATCCCGCATCCAAGGTGTGGAACGCAAAGTAGTAGTAGGCCAGCCGCGGGGGCTCGACATGCATCAACACCGTGCCGACTTCCTGCCCCGACTCCGGGTCCAGGAACTCCAGGAGATGGGTCACCACCGGGGCTGCCATCAGACGATCCAGTCGCTCCCCGGGCATGACCCCCTCCCCGAACCGCACCCGGGCAAACTCGAGCCACTGCGACCGCAGCTCCGGCCGGTAGTCGTAGTCCGACCGCGGCACCAGCCGACAGATCCAGCGATCCGCCTTGCGCAGAATCCGTCGGTTCTCGGTGGTCGGGGTCCAGCCCCGCAGCGGGACGCGAACTTGCCGACACAGATAGAATCGGTCGAGCGCCACGGACGATGGCAGGAACCCCGCCTCGAAGAAATCTGCCGGCGTCTCCCCTGTTTCCGGGAATCCCCAAACAGCATAGGGGAACGTGTAGCGTCCGTAGTCCGGCGCCGCCTCGGAGAAGACCAGCCTCACGTCATGCCCCCCCGATACACCCGCGGCAGACGGCTCCGCCATCCGGTGAGGATGTCATAGCTGACGCTCCGCTTCAGCGCGGCCACGTCGTGGGCCGTGATCTCCTCGCCGCCCTGTCGACCCATGAGAACCGCCTCGTCCCCAAGACTCGCTTCCGGAATGTCGGTGACATCTACCGTCACCGCATCCATCGAGACCCCACCCACCAGGGGCGCACGCCGGCCGTGGATCAGCGCACAGCCCTCGTTGCGCACCCTCGGGAACCCGTCGCCATAGCCCAACGGCAACACCGCGATCCGACGGGGAAACTCCGCCCGATACCGCATCCCATACCCGACCGTGTCCCCGGGCTCCAGCCACTGGAGACCCGTGATCCTGGCCTTGACCGACATGACCGGCACGAGTCCGTCGAGTCGACGGCAGACCGACGAGGGATAGACACCCAGGGGCAGGATGCCGATCCGGACCATGTCGTGATGGGCCTCGGGAAGATCCAGATAGCCGCCGCTGTTGCAGGTGTGGAGACACGAAGGATTCACCCCAAGTTTCCGGAGCACGGCGACCGTTTCCTGGAACCGGGCCAACTGCAGTCGGGCGAAGGTCTTGTCGAGCTCGTCGCTCTGGGCGAAGTGGGTCAGCGCCCCAGCGACATCCAGGTGGCGCAGGCCGCCGAGAACCGGAGCCCATTCCGACACCGTCCTCCAGGGGAACCCGAACCGGTTCATGCCGGAGTTCAACTTCAGGTGGATCTCAATCCGGGCCCCCGCTCGAGCCGCAAATGCCTCCAGCGCCTGGACGGTGTCCAACGACCCGACACACGTCGCGAGCCGATGCCGCACCAGCCACTCGAACTCATCCGCCGTGCGCTCACCGAGCAACAGGATCGGCGCGGTGATGCCTGCGTCCCGCAGGCGGGCCGCCTCGCCCACCGTGAAGGTCGTGAACGCGTCAACCCCATTGGCCATGGCCAACCGCGCCACCGTGACCGAACCCGTCCCGTAGGCTTCATCCTTCACCACCTGCATCAACCGCACCCGGGCCGGAAGGTCGGCACGGATCCGGCGCAGGTTGGACGCCAAGGCATCGAGATCGACCTCAACCCACGCGGGTCGGGAGCGGGTGGGACACAGGGATGTTGACGTCGCCATCATGGTTCTCCCGGGGGCCAAAGCGAACGACCGACGTCGGTGCGATAGTACGAGCCCAGCGAGCGGAGACGTCGGATGTTCTCGTAGGCAAGGCCGATTGCTCCCTGGAGGGTTGCTGACAGCGCCGACACATCGCAGAGGCGATGGCCAGTCGTCTCGATGCCCCCCTCATGGGACGCCGCAACCTCGTTCCACCAGAGATCACAAGTGGGGGCACCCTCGACCGTCACCGGGACACGGGGACCGACCAATTGGGTGAACGGATAGCCGTAGCCGGCGAGGGTCAGGCAGCATCCGAACCGAAGGGACTCCCGCCACCTCAACCGCAGGGGCTCATTCCGGGCACAGGCACGGAGGACTTCGGCGGGGTTTTCCAGGAGCCGGAGGATCATGGGTCCGCTCGTCACCCCCAGGCGCACATTGTATTCGAGCACCTGCCAGCGGTCCTCATGTCTCATGGCGGTCACCTGGACCGGTCCGTGGAAACCCACCTCCCGGAACCACGGGCGCAGCGGCTCGAGGAGTTCACGGACGAGACCGTACCGGTCGTCTGGATCCCGCTCGACCAATCCACCGAGGGGTGCACCCGCCACGATACCCAGATTGCCGTCGAAGGCCCGCTTGTACTCCTGGTTGGTGACCAGCGGATGGATTTCACCTGCACTGACCAATGCGATGTGACCCGCCTCACGGCGACCGAGGTATTCCTGCAGGAAGATGCCCTCGGAATCGTCGAGACGCGGGATCCACGACAGCGTGTCCTCGGGGGTCTCACAGACGATGGTGTGGATGGGACTGGTCGGGGAACAGAGCGGGTTCTTGATGACAAACGGGCGGTTGGTGGACCGCACCCACTGGGCCGCCTCCTCGCGCGTCCGAAGAAATCGGGATCCCGGGAACGGGATGCCGAAGCGACCGCATAATTCCCGGGTGAAATCCCGTTCCCGCTCGAGTCGCAGGCCTTCACCCGTCGGACACAGCAGCGGCAGACCCGACGCCAGGAACGCGTTCGTCCACGGTCGCAGGGCCCACTCGATCGACATGGGCACGATGACATCGGGCCGTTGCTCCCTCATCCAATCCAACGGATCGGGGAGTTCCTCGGCCGACCGGCAGTTCGCTTCCCGTGCGGGGCCGTAGTGTCCGTAGTCCCGGGTCAGATACCCAAGCACCTCGGCCCCGTCCTCCCGGAGGATCCTGAGGCACCCCTGGGTGAAGGCGCCGATCCCAAGGACCATGGCTCGGGTGGATTTGGTGGCGGGCATCGATCTCCTGTGGCCGCGGAGACTAGAAAGCATCCGTCACGGGTAAAGCAGTTTGGTAGACATCGAAGACCGCGAAGCGATGGGGAACCCTGCCGGGTCTTCTCGGGCACCCGAGCGAGAACGTCGTCGCGCCCTCACCGTTGCGAGATACCCCGACTGGGCTTCGTGTTGCTGGCCTCCCCGCCTTCACCCAGAACGCCCCCGGTTGCGTTCCGCCGCCGCACCGCGTCGCGCAGGATCCACTCCACCTGGCCGTTGACGCTGCGCAGCTCGTCGGCCGCCCAGCGCTCCAGCTCACGCCAGAGCTTCGGGTCGACCCGGAGCAGGAAGGACTTCCTGGATTCCATGCCCCGGTACGTTCAGTGGTGGAGCGTGCCGGTGTTCACGACCGGCTGGACCTCCGTCTCGCCACAGAGGACAACCAGGAGGTTGCTCACCATCGCCGCCCGGCGCTCGGGGTCGAGGTCCACCAGGTTCTTCTGGTCGAGCTCCCTCAACGCCATCTCCACCATCGACACCGCACCCTGCACGATCTTCTGTCGGGCCGCGATGACGGCCTCGGCTTGTTGACGTCGCAGCATGGCGCTGGCGATCTCAGGGGCGTAGGCCAGGTGCGAGATCCGGGCCTCCTCCACCACCACGCCGGCCCGGCTGAGCCGATCCGAGAGCTCCTGCAACAGGGCGGCCGACACCTCGTCGCCCCCGCCGCGCAGGGTCACCTCGTGCTCCTCACCATGGTCATAGGCGTAGGACGACGCCAGGTGCCGGACGGCGGACTCACTCTGGATTGCCACGTAGCTCTCGACGTTCTGGACGTCGAACGCCGCCTGGGCGGTCTCCTCGATGTGCCAGACCACGACCGCGGCGATCTCGATCGGATTGCCGCGCTTGTCGTTCACCTTGAGGCGCTCGCCATTGAGGTTCCGGGACCGCAACGACACCGGGATCTTGCTGGTGAAGGGATTTGCCCAGTGGAACCCCGAATTCCGGACCGTGCCCTTGTAGGATCCGAACAGCACCAATACCCGGGCCTCGTTGGGCTGCAGGGTGAAGAAGCCGGAGGACGCGAGGATCAGGACCGCCACCTCACCGACCATCAACGCCACGTTCATCCCCCCACCCCACTCGCCCCCGAAGCGGGCAACCTGGACCACCTGGAACACGAGCCAGGAGGCCAGCAACAAAACCCCCATCAGCATGGGAGCTCCAGGAATGACGGTGACGACCTGTTCACGACTCGGGATGGGACGGGAGGGAGTGTTCATGGTGGAAGGATCTGTGCCGGGCACCAACGCAGCGCTGCTTGTGATGTCTTGGTGATATCATCAAAATATCTCACGTCAAATCCAGTTCCTGGCACCGATTCACCGGCTGACGTCAGCGTCATCTCCAAAACCCTTGTGGTGGCCGTTCCAGAACCACAAGTTCACCCGGCCATGGGGTCCGACACCCTCATCATCATTCCGACGTACAACGAGCGGGAGAACCTGCCCGAGCTGTCCCGTCGTGTCCTGGAGCAGCCGGGTGGGGCGGAGATCCTGGTGGTGGACGACAATTCCCCGGACGGCACGGGAGCGGTTGCGGACGAACTGGCGCGGGCGAATCCCCGGCTGCACGTGCTGCATCGGACGTCCAAGGATGGCCTTGGACGGGCCTATCTCGCGGGGTTCGCCTGGGGACTGGAGCGCGGCTACGAGTATCTGCTCGAGATGGACGCGGACTTCTCTCACAACCCGGTGGATGTACCGCGCCTGGTCGAGACGGCCCGGTCGACGGGGGCCGACCTGGTCCTGGGATCGCGCTACAAGGATGGGATCCGGGTGATCAACTGGCCGCTCGACCGTCTCCTGTTGAGCCTCTTCGCAGCCCGGTACGTGCAGGCGATCACGGGAATGCCGATCAGCGACCCGACCGGTGGGTTCAAGTGCTTCCGTCGACGGGCCCTGACCTCGATCGGCCTCGAAACCGTGCGTTCCAACGGCTACAGCTTCCAGATCGAGCTGACCCATCGGATCTGGCGCCGCGGGATGCGGATCGAGGAGGTGCCGATCATCTTCACCGACCGGTTCCAGGGGACCTCGAAGATGTCGGGCGACATCGTGAAGGAGGCGTGCTGGATGGTCTGGAAGCTCTGGCTGGAGCACGGCCTGCGCCGCCATCCCCTGCCCGGTCCCACGAGGGTCTGAATCGGGTATCCGGTCCAGGTCCAGGTCCGCGTCAGTTCGACGCCCCGGCCCCTGTGCCCGCCCCGTCCACCGCCACGACAGTGATGCCTCGGGAGCGCACGAGCTCCTCCATGTCGGGCTGGTCGAGCAGGAGCGTCCGATCGGCCTCCACCGCGAGGATCCGGATCCCGTTGGACGCGCAGACTTCGATGGTCCGTGGCCCCACGCAGGGGATGTCGAACCGGAGGTCATGCCCCAGCTTGGCCACCTTCACCGCAACGGCACCGCCGTTCTTGCCCGCAAGGCGTCCGCCACGCTCCAGGCACGGGTCAGTCCCTTCGAATCCCTCAACCGAGAGCGTCGTGCCCTCCTTCACCACCACGCTCTGGCCGATCTCAAGTCGGGAGATCTCCTTGGCGATGCGCCAGCCGAAAGCGACGTCCTCCCATTGGGCAGGATTGGGCTGGGGCCCGACGGTGTAGCCGCGACTCGGCATCCAGGGTCGGAGCCAGCGGAGCGGTTCGATGAGGGTGACACCGTCCTTGGCCAGCTCATCGGCGATGGCACCGAAGATCGTGTGGGCGTTGCGTTCCTTGAGACGGAACAGGACCCCCATACCGCGGAAGTCGGGCCGGACGTCGAACAGGTTCTTAGGGGCGACCTGGCCGAGCATGACGCATTCCTTCACCCCACGGTCGGTGAAGGCCGAGATCATCTTCCCGAGCTGGCCCACACGGAGCCACACGATCTCGTCGACGAGCCCCGCCAGCTCGGGGCTGGTCTCTCCCTCGACGGCAGTGGCCACGATGCGGCGTCCGTCCTTGCGCGCCTCCCGGGCGAACAGGAGGGGCAAGGACTTGGATCCGGCGATCAATCCCAAGGGTGGCTGGCTCACGCGCCAATCGTGGGAACCGGGCTCCGGTGAGCCAACCTGAATCTTGGGAAGGATTCCGGCCCGGGGCGCAGCCGCACCTCCACACTCGATCCCGGAGGGATCATGGCCGGCCTTGGCTGGCATCCCTCCGGGATGCTGGATCCTATTGAATCTGTGACCGGTGGTGTCGCTCCGCTCAACCACCGGCTCCATGCTGGGATGCCTCCGGCATCCATAGGGGGGCGCCTCTCCACATCCCGATGGGATGCCAGCCTGGAGCGGGCGGATCCCGCCGCGGATCCCGCCGCGCCTTGAACCGCACGGAGATCTCCGTACGGTCTCGACATGGTCCGGTCGCGATTCCTGGCGGTCCTGCTGCTCCTGTTCGGCCTGCTGCCGCTTCAGCGGGCCGGTGCCGTGATCGTCAGGACCGGCGAGGCGCCGTCGACGCCACCGACCGGACGTCTTGCCGACAGTGGATGGCAGTGGCAGATCGGTCCGAAGTCCGGCGGAACGCTCATCGGCCCAAGCCACATCCTCTCCGCTGCGCACCTCGGCCTGTGGAATGGCAGCCGCATCCAGTGGAACGGCATGGACTACGTGGTGATCGAAGCCATGGACCATCCTGACTCCGACCTGCGGCTCCTCAGGGTGGCGGGTCGGTTTCCGACCTGGGCCCCGATGAACCGGACCTCGACGGAGATCCGCAAGGAGGTGGTGGTCTTCGGCCGCGGCGGACCACCGGGCACCCCAGTCATCGCCAACAACAAGGTCTGCGGCTGGAACTGGACTCCCCCCGACGGCCAACTGCGCTGGGGCACCAACCAGATCGACTCGGTCGATACCGGCACCGAATCCCTGCCCGGGGAATACCTCATCGGCATGTTCGACGAGAAGGGCGGCAACCTGGAGGCCACCTTCAGTGTCGGGGATTCCGGGGGCGGGGTGTTCCTCCAGACACCGACGGGCTGGTCCCTCGCCGGGATTGTCAGCGCCGTGCAGGGCACCTTTCGAGCCAGTGTGGATGGACCCGTGATCCATGCCGCCCTGTTCGACCGACGCCCGTTTCTGGAGGAGGTCGCCCCAGGGGTCTGGGACTACGATCCCACCCGCTATCGGCGGCCAGGGACCTTCTGGATGGCCTCGAGAATTTCGAAGTACGCCTTCTGGATCGATATCCGGATGTCTGAGCCGCCTCCATCCCCCTCCCCTCGGCTGCTGGAGGCCGCCTCCATGGAGAGCCCATTCCAGGAGGTCGCGGCGTACGCCGTGGATCCAGGCAATCGAAGGATCCAGGTGCCCCACCCGGGCAAGACCTCCCAGTTCTACCGGATCGAGGGCGAGGAACGGCTTCGCCTGGAGTCGATCGACCCCGGGTTCCTGTTCCTCCGCTACTGACCCACGGCCGGCCGCGGAAGGTCGTCGATGAGGGTCCGGATCAACCCGATACCGGTCTCCAGTTCGACGCGGCCTCCATCACGGTTCAACCGGCAGAATCCCCTCCCCCAGGCCGGACCATTCACGACACAGGCATCGGTCCGCGCGGAACGGATCTGCTCCCAACCCCGTTGGACCGCCGTGTCCGGGTTCCCGTCGACCTCATATTTCCAGCCCACCAGATGGGCCCGCGGGAACCAGTCGCGAAGCCGGGGCAGGATCTTCGGCGTGGGCACCAGCTCGAGCCAGAGGGATCCTCCGGCGGTGGACGGCTTGCCAGAGATCTCGGGAACCCAGACGTCATGCCCGACCCGACGCGCCCGGGTGCCGACCGAGAAATCACTCACCGCGGCGACCTGGAACACCGCCAACGGGGCTTCCGAGGCCTCGCCCTCGAGCGCCTTTGAAAGGCTGTCCGTCGTGGAGAAGGGTCGGACCGCCACCGCCGCCAAGGGAAGACGCCACGTGGCGGTCTCCGACAGGAACAGCAGGACGTCATGCCCCGCCGCGGCGAGTGCATTGGCCAACTCCCCCCCAAGACGCCCGGTGGAAAAGTTCGTCAGCCGCCTGGCTTCATCCACGGGCTCCCAGGTCGGCCCAGCCGTCACAAGACAACGCATGATCCGGTTTTCGTAGTCCCATTCTGTCAGCCACCCGGAACACGGGCAACGCGGGAACCGGACATCCCACGGCCAAGCTCCTCCAGCCACGCGTAGGCCACCGGGGTCACCACCAGCGTCAACAGCAGCGCCAGGGACTGTCCGCCGATCACGACGATCGCGATCGACCGCCGCTCGTCCGCCCCAGGACCGAACCCGAACGCCATCGGCACCATGCCCGCCACGAGCGCGAGAGTGGTCATCAGGATGGGACGCAACCGATCCCGGTTGGCCTCGAGGATCGCTGTGGTGAGATCCCGACCCGCCGAACGCAGCTGGTTGGTATGGTCGATCTGAAGGATGGCGTTCTTCTTCACGATGCCGAACAAGACCAGGAGACCCAGTGCCGAGAAGAGGTTGAGCGTGTTTCCCGTCACCCAGAGGGAGAAGAGCGCAAACGGCACCGAGAGCGGCAGCGACAGGAGTATGGTGACCGGATGGATCAGGCTCTCGTACTGGGCCGCGAGGATCATGTACATGAACACCACCGAGAGGGCGAAGGCCCACAGGAACTCCCGGAACGTCCGGTCCAGCTCCCTGCCCCGACCCGAGATCCGAGTGGAATACCCCGGCGGGAGGTTCATGCGCCGCGACGCCTCCTGGAGCACCTCCAGTCGGTCCGCCAAGGCGTATCCCGGCGCGATCCCGGACCGAAGACCCACCTGACGCTGGCGGTCCAGCCGGTCGATCCGCGACGCGGTGGCTGCCGGACTGAATCGGACCACGTTGTCGAGCCGTACCAGCCGCCCCGTCCGATCCGGCACGAACAGCCTCGAAATCGTGTCGACATCCTGCCGATCCGCCGTGGCCAGCCGTAGCGTGACATCATAGTCCTCGTTCATCCGGAGGTCGCGAAACCGCGACAGGCGCTCATCCCCACCCACCATGAGCCGCAGGGCATCGGCGATGTCCGCCGTGGAAACATCCAGGGCTGCCGCCCGATCGCGGTCGATCTCCACCTGCAGCTCCGGCTTGTCGAGCCGGAGCGTCGTGTCGGCATCGAGGAGCCCCATCTCCGGGGCGCGTTCCCGGAGTTCATTGGCGTAGGCAGCAAGACGGTCGAGCTCGGGTCCCAGGATCGAGAATTCCACCTCCCATCGGGAGCCCCCGAAGTTGAATGCGGCGATGTTGCTGACGCTGGAGCGCAGGCCGTAGCGACGGAGACGCTGCCGGATCTCCTGCATGACCTCGCGTTGGGATCGGTTGCCCTCGAACGCCTTCCAGGGCCGGAGGAACAGCGTCTCCCGGAAGAGTCGTCCGAACGAGAACCGCCGCTGGTCGAACGGCGTGAGCTGCACATAGGCCCGGCCCGTGTTGACGTTCCCCATGAAGCCACCCCCGGTGGTCGCGAGGACCAGTCCGACACCCGGCGTCCGGAGGAGATCCGCCTCGATCTGGCGCATCGCCGCATCCATCGACCCGAGACTGGTCCCCTCGGGTGCAGTGACCGTCACCTCGAACTCCCCCTCGTCGACATCCGTCGGGATGTACTCCTGCCGCACCAACCCGTAGAGCGGCACCGAGGTGGCCACCACCCCGATGGCCAACAGCGCCACCCAGCCCCGGAGGCGCAGGCACGTCGTCAAAAGCCCGACGTAGCGATCCTGGATCCAGACAAAAAAACCAGGTGCACGGCCCGAATGGGATGGTTCCTCTGCCGACCGACGCAGCAGACGCGCACTCATCATCGGGGTCAGGGTGAACGACACCAGGAGGCTGATCAGAACCGCCACCGCAGCCGTCATGCCGAACTGGTAGAGGAAGCGTCCCGACACGCTCGACATGAAGGACACCGGCACAAAGATCACGACGAGACTGAAGGTCGTGGCCATGACGGCGAGGGCGATCTCGCCAGTGGCCGCCCGGGCCGCCTCCCACGGGGAGCAGCCCTTCTTCTCGATGAACCGGCAGATGTTCTCGAGGACCACGATCGCGTCGTCGATCACGATCCCGACCATCAGCACCAGCGCCAGCATCGTGACGCTGTTCAGCGTGAAGTGGAGCGCCCACATCATGCCGAAGGTGGAGATCACCGAGGCGGGGATCGCCACGGCGGCGATCCAGGTCGACCGCCAGTCCCGGAGGAAGAGCCAGACCATCAGACAGGCCAGCAGGCTGCCCAGGACCAGGTGGACATGGATCTCATGGAGGGCCTCATGGATGTACCGCGACTGGTCGCGCACCACCTGGAGGCGGACATCACCGGGCAGCTGGTCGACCAGCGCAGGCAGACGTGCCTTGACCGCCTCGATGACAGCGACGGTGTTCGCCCCGGACTGGCGTCGGACCTCGAGGACGACGGTCGGCTCGGTGTTGAGCCGCGTGATGGAACGCTGTTCCTTGGCACCGTCCTCGGCGCGCCCGAGATCCCGCAGCCGGATCGGGCGGCCGTCCCGGGTCGCCACCACCAGATCCTCGAACTGCCCCGGCTCCGTGAACCGTCCCAGGGTTCGGAGCGAGGTCTCGCGCAGGGTGGCCGTCACGTTGCCCCCTGGGATGTCCACGTTCTGCAGCGCCAGGGCATCCCGGACCGCCGTCACCGGGACCCCATAGGCCGCCAGTCGGTCCGCATCGATCCAGAGGTTGATCGCCCGCTCGGATCCCCCCTCGATCTGCACCCCGCCCACACCCGGGGCGCGTTCCACCTGCACCTTCACCATCTTGTCGGCCAGCTCCGTCAGATCGCGGAGGGATCGGGCCCCGGACAGGGTCATCGACAGGATCGGGGCCTGGTCATTGTCGAACTTCGACACCACCGGAGGCAGCGCCTCGCGCGGCAGTCGGCGCCCCAGGGTCGCCACGCGGTCCCGGACATCCTGGGCCGCCGAGTCGATGTCGCGGTCCAGCTCGAAGGTGACGAGCACCATCGAGTTGCCTGGACCGGAGATCGACCGCAGCTCGCTGATGCCGTTGACGGTGTTGACCACCTCCTCGATGGGCCGCGAGACCTGCGATTCGACCTCCGCGGGTGAGGCACCGGGGAGGACGGTGTTGATGCGGACGGTCGGCAGGTCGACCGACGGCAGCCGGTCCACGCCGAGCCGCAGGTAGCTGGCGATCCCGGTGACCACCAGGGCTAGGATCAGCATCGAGGCGAACACCGGCCGACGGATGCTGGTTTCAGCCAGGGTGCGCATGGGGGTTCAGGCAGCGGATGGAGACTTCGACGTCGACTCGGGAGTCACCCGATCAGGAACCGCTTCCTGTGGAGGGGGCGGCCACGGGGGTGACCGGGGAACCGGTGGCGATCCCGCCGGGATTGCGGATCACGCGGTCCCCTTCCTGGAGTCCGCCCAGAATCTCCACCCAGCCATCCCGACGCCTTCCGGTGGTCACTCGACGTTCCACGGCCTGGTTGGTCTGGACGAGGAAGGCCTTCTCGGTGCCGGCAAAGGCCACCAGTGCGTCCACCGGCACCGCGAGTCCTCGGACACCGGTCGCCAGCACGATCTCGGCGCGCACGAAGGATCCAGGGCGGAGATCGCCCGGATTCGCAAGCTGCCCCTCGACCCGGAGGAGGCGGGTCCTGGAATCGAGGGCCGGGCTCACCCGCGCCACCTGCGCCGGATGGGTCAGGGGGCGTCCCTCGACCGCCACCCGGATTGGCTGTCCCACCGCAACCTCGGACGAGGCGCGTTCCGGGACATCGAGCAGAAGACGGAGTGGATCCATCCGGACCACCGTGAGCACCGGGCTCCCGGCGGGAAGGAATTCACCCACGTTGGCGATGCGCGACTGGACGACTCCGTTGAACGGCGCCCGGACAGCGGTGTCGGTCAGCTGTTGCTGGGCGATGTCGAGCTCGGTCCGGCGCTGCGCAAGGAGGGCCTTCCGCTCGCGGGCTTCCTGGAGGCTGTCGCCATGGCGATTGAGCATGACCTGGTGCTGCGCCTCGGCCCGCTCGAGTTCCGCCTGGGAGCTGATCTTCTGCTCCCGCAGGGACCGGACCCGTTCCAGTTCCGCCTTGGATTCTTCCAGGCGGGCCTGGGCCTCCTTCACGAGCGGCACCGCTGCCTCGTCCACCACGTCGTTGGTGCCCTCGACGGACAATCCCACCCGGGCCCGCGCCTGGGCCAGCTGCGCCCGCGCCTGCTGCAGCCGCAGTTCGAAGTCCCGGGGCTCGATCTGGGACAGCGTCTGTCCGGCGACCACCCGGTCGCCCACCTCGACCTGCAGGTTCCGTAGACGCCCCGCGTTCTTGGTGCTGAGCGTCGACCGGTCGATCGCCTCGAGGGACCCCAGCACGGTCAGGGTCTTCTCCCAGGACCGCGCTTCAACAGGGCTCACCTTGACCTTGAATGGCTCGAGCCCCGCCTTGGCACGTGTGGCGTCGGGACGACATCCCATTCCCACGACCAGCGCGGAGACGGCGAGCAGCAATGACAGCAGGGGCTGGGTTCGGAGGGAACTCACGGGCGCGGATCGGACGATGCCAGCGGTCAGGGATTCACGGGAGATTCCAGGGATCACTCGGTGGTGCATTCCTGGAGACGCTGGCGATAGACCTTCCGGGCGTGGTCGTATGCGGCCACCGCCTGGGCGTGCTCCTCGCCCTTCATGAACCGCTCCTTCTGGGACCAGCAACGGTCGACGCCATCGAGACACCACTGGAGGCTCCGGCGGGAGGAACGAATCGGATGGCCGTCGACCACCACAAAGATTGGATTGGTGTGGGCGCTGGGCAGGATCCGGATGGCGTACCAGCCGGATTGCTTCACCGGGACGGTGAAGCGGAGCCCCTGCGATCGGCCGTCCGCGACGACCTCCTGCCGGGCCACGGGGAATCCATTGGCGATCAGCTCCACCGGGACGGTCCGGGTACCCGGGATACGGGCGCGCTCCAGATGCCAGTAGGGGTGTTCGGTGAAACTCCGCTTCTGGATGTCGCCCTGCGGCTGTTCGTCGAGCCGGGCGGCGACCTGGACCTCGAATGTCACCTCGCCGCCCTTGCTAAGACGGAGTTCGCTGCCGTCCTCGCCCATGCGGACCGTCGTCCCACCGGACCTCGCAGCGAACCCAGGGAGATGTCCCAGGCCGTCACTGACATAGTTCCGGCCCACGCGGATTCCCTCGCACCAGTCCTCGTAGGTCCATTTCTCCGGCAGCTTCACATAGCTGCGTCCGAGGCCGACCCGTTCGCTGTAGATGCATGGAAAATCGGTCTCACCGCTGATCCGGGTCCGGAACCCGGCATTCAGCGTATGGTACCAGATGTTGAGTTCCCACGGGTATGGGGTGTCCACCGTCGACAGGAAATCGACCGCCGGCACCGGCTTCCCGTCCGGACCCGGCACCTCGTGGGTGACGTCCACGATGTATTCGTTGGCCCCGATCCCGGAGAATGGCGGGACCGTGAAGTTCGGGAGCTCCGTCGAACTCATGTCGAGCCCCCAGCCGCTGTGGGCCGGACCGACCAGAGCGCCCTGTCGCTTCGCCCACTTCAGGGTGTTCAGCCCCAGCTTCGGCCAGTGGTTCTTGGAATTGCCCCCCGGATACATCTGTTCCTTCAGACGGAGCAGGCAGAGATGGCCGGATTCATGGGATCCGAACCCACTGACCTCGACGTCGTACCGGAGGATCCAGGGCCAGCGGGACACCGGATCGTCCGTCCCGCGGAAGAACTGCTTCTGGTAGTCGAAGCACGGGCCCCAGGTGAGGTTGGCGCCAACCTTGAGATCCTCGCCCAGAACGTGACGCATCATGTCGGGCGCATGCACGCCCTCGGTGGGCTTGGTGTAGTGGGCGCAGCCGGCGGCGTGGATGTGGTGGTCGCCGGAGATCCAGCCCTGCTTCGCCGGATCGATCCACCGCTTCACCTGAAATCGCCATGTCGTCGGACCATCCCCGACCGTCTCGACACGGGTCTCGGTCACGGACTCGGGGCCGCGGGCGAACTGCACCTGGTAGCGTCCGGCCGGGAGCCGGAGTTTTTCGCCATCCGCCCGATAGATCTGGGGGTGGAAGAAGAAGTCCGGCGCCAGTCGCTTGGACTGCGCCGGAAAGACGTGACCGCGTTCGTCCGTCACCAAGAGGCTTCCCGTCGTCGGCGTGCCGTGCTCGTCGAGAATCCGCAGCGCGATCTCCTGCGCGGGCACCGCCATGAAGAGCACATCCGCCTCGCTGCGGAACCCGAGGTCCTGGGTCCCCTGCCCCACGTCGAACGTCAGCTTTGCCTCCCGCTGTCCGGAGTCCCGCGAGTACAGCTGGACCAGGCGGTATTCGAGCGACAGTCCGCTGAGCTCCTTGCGGAGCGGCGGGGCGTCGAGCATGCCGACATCCAGCCAGAGGTCGCGCTCTGCGGCGGCCGGGCTGTTGGCCATCTGACGGGCCTGCGGACTCGCGACACGGAGGGGAGACGTCGTCCCGGCCTCGTTCGCCACGCGCACGAGGAAGACGGTCCAGCCTCCCTCGACAAGCCGGGCTTGTGCCTCGCCCACCGCCACCTTCACCCGCATCTCGGGATTCACGGAGACACGGAACAACGTCCGGGGCGCCAGAATGGCGTCGAGCTTGGCGACAGCGAGCGCTGGGACGGTCTCGGCCAGGGCGGATTCGACCCCGGACCTCTGGTCGGCCGTCAGGGGCGACCCGGCTGCCTGGAGGGCCTCCATCACGCGTCGGACCTGGGCCGCGAGCGGCTGGACGTCCGGCAACGGAGCCTCCGCCCCCAGCGGTGAAGCCCCCATCAGGAACAGGATCACGGCGGTCGGGAACCTCAGGTGTTTCATGGCGATGCCACGAGGGTGATCACCGGAGCGCACGATGACCAGTCCTTTGGCCGACCCACCGATCCAGGACAGCACCGACACCCTCCAGAGCCACAGGCCCACCTGGGCTGTTGGATCCTGGTTCTCCGCAGTCCCGCAATTGCGGGACTGCACCGGTGGGTTTTGCAGTGCTCTGCAAAACCTGGCCGCACCGTGCGGCCAGCCCCCCGGGCGTCACCCGTCCCGGGCCTTCAGAACCCACCACCACCACACCTGTCACGCCCGCCGGCTTTCCCCCAAATTGGATCCCACACCTCGCAGTGTGGGCGCTCCCGTGCCCAGTGATGCAGGGCACTGCATCACCCACCCATCCAGCACCGCATCAGCCACCCGTCCGGCGGGGGGCCAGTGCTCTGGGCCACTGGGTGCAGGCCATGCACCCACACTCCCCGGGTGTCACCACTCCGGACTCAGCGGGTCTCCCCGATTGCGTCCTGCCCACGCTCCCGCGGCAGCCACAGGGCGAGGAGGGCCGCCGGGAAGAACAGGAACGAGGAGTAGAAGAGGTTCAAACGGGTGTTGCCGACGGTCGTGGCATACCCGAACGCCACGACGCCGATGGCCGAGATGATGCGGCCGAAGTTGTAGCAGAACCCGGCGCCGGTGGTGCGGAGCAGCACAGGGAAGAGCGGCGGCAGGCACATCGTGAACAGCGCGAAAACCCCCTGCCAGATGCCGATGAGGAAGATCGCCCAGCGGAGGGTCGACCAGCCCACGGGTTCCCAGTAGGTCCAGAGCATGGTGACCCCGTAGGCCAGCAGGAGTCCGGTGATGGTCCGGGAATAGCCCCAGATCGACGCCAGCCAACCGGCCAGAAAGTTCCCGATGATCGAGCCGATCATGACCAGAAACAGCGCGGTGGTGGTGTAGTGGTTGCGCTCGACAGGGGTGAGCGCGGCGACCTCGGGCAGTTGGCGGACGTTGCCCTGCTGCCAGAACATGAAGGTCCAGTGCGCCGTCAATGCCAGAGCGCAGAGCGCCAGCACGGGCCAGGTCACACGGGCAACCTCGCCCCGGAAGAGATCGCGGATACCCGGCACCGGCGCGGTCCGCTCCGCCTGGGCCGCATGCCATTCCGGCGGTTCCGGAACGGCCTTCCGGATCCAGAGCACCAGCAGCGCGGGCAGCACCCCCACGAGAAAAATCCAACGGGGAGCGGCGTTGGCGAAGAGCAGTCCAGCCAGGCAGGCGACCAGGACGCCGCAGTTGACCCCCGACTGCAGAATGGCCGCCAGCCAAGGGCGCCAACGCCGGGGCCACGTCTCGGACAGCAGCGAGGCCCCGACCGCCCATTCGCCGCCAATCCCCAGCGCCGCCAGGAACCGGAAGATCATCAGATGCCACCACTCGAAGGCCACCGCCGACAGCCCGGTGAACGCCGCGTAGGTCAGCACGGTCAGGCACAGGGCTCGACTCCGCCCCATCAGGTCGCCCAGCCGGCCGAAGAACGCGCCCCCCAGCGCCCAGCCGACCAGGAAGGCCGCCATGATCAGCGCTGCGTGACGTCCCACCTCCGGATCCGACGGCGTGCGGTGGATCAGCTCGGCCACGAACGGGGTCGCAACGAGGGTGTACAGGTGCATGTCGAGCCCGTCGAACATCCACCCCAACCACGCAGCCCAGCCTGATTTCCACTGGTCCCCGGTGATTTCACGAAGGCGCGGTTCGGGCTGGGCATTCGGGCTCATGCGGGATGAGGGGAGTAAACCAGAGGCTCCGGGCCCGCTCCAGCGTGGAGTCGGCGGATGAAGAGGGCAGGCGGATTCAGGGACCGGATCCAACGACCATGCGCTCCGAAAGACCGGGCAACTCCCCGGGTGTGCAGGGTGTGGCGGATCGAGATGGAGACATTGGCAACGGTTGCCATCGGGAGTCGGGCCAGGTCGTGCCCAGTGCTGCCAATCAGCGAATCCAGTCCGGCTCCCGTTCTTGCCTGGCGGATTCATGAACGGCAGGGTGCGCTAATGCTGGGAAACATGGAGATGGCTGGCCGTTGGACCCGATGGGCTGCCCATGGAATGGCGTTGCTCTTCGGTGAGCTCTCCTTGGAGGCACAGGTCGTTGCAGGTCCGTTCGTCAGCCCGGTGAACTCCCATGTCTATTTTCTCCTGGCCGAAAGTTCGTGGCAGGACGCCGAGTCCTTGGCTGTTAGCCTTGGCGGACATCTTGCCACGGTGCGCACGGCCGAGGAACAGGCCTGGGTATTCGACCAGTTCGGGAGCTGGGGTGGTCCATACCGGAGCCTTTGGATAGGCCTCCGCCGTGTCTCACCCGACGGGAATTGGGGGTGGGTCAGCGGAGAGCCGATCACCTATACGCACTGGCTTCCGGGTCAGCCCGACAACTCGCCGGTGACACAGGGCGAAGACTATGTCCACATGCTCAATACAGCCAATTCCTTCGGCCATCCCGGCGGATACTGGAACGATCTGGCGAGCCCCAACCTGGCGTTCGGGACATTCAACCCCCTTTGCGGTGTCGTGGAAGTCGTCCCGCCCAAAGAAAACGATGTTCGCCTGAAACTGGTGTCCGACCTGGAGGGGTGGCGCTTCGAGGCATCCGTTCCGGCGACGACCGTTCGCGTGGTTTGGGAGGTTTCCACCAATGTCATGCCGTCCTGGTGGTCGGTGGTGGATGTTCAATCCGCCCCCTCTGGGCAGGCCTCATGGAGACGGCCAACCCACCTCAGCGGGAACGCGACATTTCATCGGGTGCGGGTCTACGACACCCCGGGTTTCAATGCGCGACTCGATCAGGTGGTTCGAAGCGTGCGGAAATCCCATCCAGAGGCGGCGCTGCTGGAATCCTATCCCGTGTTGTCCATCACGGGAATCGCAATGCCGGATTCAGCGGTGCTGCGTTCGGTGTTCCGGGTCTCCGGAGGCACGGTGATGGCCGAGCAAGCGAACCCGTCGAGCGATCCCTCGATCGATTTCAATCCGACGCCCTGGATGGGCGACATGGATCTGCCGTGGCCTGTCGCCATGAATCTGGAGGAGGCTGAATCGGCGATGCGGAATGAGGGGTTCGGGGCCGAGTACAGGACGGTTGCGTTGCGACAACCGCTAAAACCTGGGATGGATGAACCCTACTTCATTTTCGGCACGCCATCCTTCGGGTTCGTCTTTGTGGGAACGATAACCCGTAAGGTTTTTGTTGGGAAATAAGCAGGGGGCATGAACGACTCTCGCAGCGTTCCACCGCCCTGAAAGCCGATCGGTAGAACTCGAGGTGCGAGGAGCATCGGGTGGTTTGACGGAGCACGATGCGGATCACCCAGACGCCCATACCCTCATGGACCCGAAGAGTCTTCGGACAGCCCCGTGGGAGGAGACGACCGCTCATCTCTTAGCTTCTTCAGCCCTTCCGCTTCCGCCCTGCCCTGCCCGACGCTAGGGTTCCCGGCGCGTGAGGCCCATCCTCCTACAACTCGGCGACCTGCGGATCCACTCCTTCGGCGTCCTCGTCGCGCTCGGATTCCTGCTCGGACTCCGCGCGGCCGCGTCCAACGCCCGCCGAGTCGGACTCAACGGCGACGTCATCTACGACCTCGCCCCCTGGCTCATCGCCAGCGGCCTGATCGGCGCCCGACTGATGTACGTCGTGAGCTACTGGAACGAGTCCTTCGCCGGGCAACCCTGGCGGGAGGTCTTTGCGGTCTGGAAGGGCGGACTCGTCTTCTATGGCGGTCTCATCCTTGCCATCCTCGTCGGCCTGTGGCGGATCCGATCCCTCGGCCTGCCCCTTTGGACCACGGCCGACTGCCTCGCTCCCGGCATCGCGCTCGGGCACGTCTTCGGCCGTCTCGGCTGCCTCATGAACGGCTGCTGCTACGGACGCCCCACCCAGCTCCCTTGGGCGATCCACTTTCCGACGGGTCACTCCTCGGGCGGTCTGGGGGTCCATCCCTCCCAGGTCTACGAATCCCTCCTCAACCTCGCCTTCTTCATCGCCTTGATGTGGGGCTTCCGACGTCGCCGCTTCTCGGGACAGATCTTCGCCATGTACCTGATCGGCTACGCCCTGCTCCGGGCCGTCACCGAATGGTTCCGTGGGGACTATGCCCGGCTCTCCCAGCCGCTTTCAGGATCCTTCACCCCGGGACAATCCACCGGGCTGATCCTCCTCGTCGCCGGCGGCGCCCTGTACCTCACCCTCAAACCGAAGACGGCGGGCGCGGCACCCGACGCCGGGAACCCCAGCTGATTCATGGGACGAAACGAATCGTTCACGGTGGAGATTCCGATGCCGGGACGGCGTCTCGACCAGTTCCTGCACGAACGCTTCCCGGAGACCTCCCGCGGCGAGATTCAACGCCTGATCACCGAGGGTTGCGTCCAGGTCAATGGCGTGGCCCCCAAGGCCTCCCAGAAACCGAAGTCGGGGGATGTGATCGCTGTCGAGTGGCCCGACCCGGTCGCCGCCGACGTCGTCGCCCAGGACATACCGATCGATCTCCTCTTCGAGGACGACGATCTCCTCGTTCTCAACAAGCCGCCGGGCCTGGTGGTCCATCCGGCGGCGGGCCATGCCGACGGCACCCTGGTCAACGCCCTCCTCCACCACTGTGCCGGCAACCTCAGTGGGATCGGCGGCGTCGCCCGGCCCGGCATCGTGCACCGGATCGACCGCGACACATCGGGATGCCTCGTGGTGGCGAAGAACGACACGTCACACCGCGGGCTCCAGGCGGCGTTCGCCGAACGACAGGTCGACAAGCGCTACCACTGCCTGCTCTGCGGGGACATCCAACCCCCCGAGGGGGAACTCCGGGGGCGCATCGCACGCCATCCGGTCCAGCGCAAGCGGATGACCGTCACCGAGGGCCCTGGACGCGAGGCGCTGACCACCTTCCGTCGGATTGCACGACTCCGCGGCGCCTCCTGGGTCGAGGCGCGGATCCACACCGGCCGCACCCATCAGGTGCGGGTCCACTTCCAGGACCTCGGGTTCCCGCTCGTGGGCGACCTGGTCTACGGCGAGCGGGCCAACCGTCGCCTGGCGACCGAGACGGGTTGGAAGGCCCCCCGCCAGATGCTCCACGCCCGGACGCTGGCCTTCACCCACCCGCGATCGGGTCAACCGATGTCCTTCGAGGCACCCCTGCCCGCGGACTTCCAGGACGTCCTGAAGAAGCTGGGTGGCAACCTGGTGATGGCGGTACCAAACCCCTGACCGATCCCCTTCCAGGCCGACGCCCAACCTCCCATCCTCGAACCGGAACCCGTCATGTCCTCCCTCGAATCCCTCGCTCCGCGCGTCACCCGCATCGTGGAGTCCACGCCGGTCCAAGACATCCACACGCACCTGTACGATCCCGGCTTCGGCTCTCTGCTCCTCTGGGGCATCGACGACCAGCTGGTCTACCACTACCTCGTGAGCGAGGCGTTCCGGCAGATGGATCTGCCGTTCGACCGCTTCTGGTCCGCCTCGAAGACGGAACAGGCCGAGTGGGTCTGGAATGCGCTCTTCGTTGAACACTCACCCGTTTCCGAGGCGTGTCGGGGGGTTCTGACGACACTGCGCGCGCTCGGGTTGGATCCGCGTCGACAGGACCTCGCCGCGATCCGGCGATGGTACGCCGGGCAGCGTCCGGAGGCGTTCATCGACCAGGTGTTGCAGGTCGCGAACGTGGAGCGGGTGTTCATGACGAATTCCCCGTTCGACGACGAGGAGCGCATGTTCTGGGAGGCCAGGCCGTCCCGGGATCCCCGCTTCGAGGCCGCGCTCCGGATCGATCCGCTGCTGCTCTCCTGGCCGGAGTCCGCCGAGCGCCTGCGACGCTGGGGCTATGCGGTCGGGGCCGAGCCCAGCGAGGGCACGGTCTCGGAAATCCGGCGTTTCCTCGCCGACTGGACGCGTCGGATCGGATCCCGGTACTGCATGGTCTCCCTGCCCCCGACGTTCCGGTATCCGGCGGACACCGACACGACCTGGCTGCTGGAGCGTGCGGTCCTCCCTCACTGTCGGGAGTTCGGACAGCCCTTCGCGATGATGATGGGCGTCGTGCGTGCCGTGAACCCGCTGTTGCGCATGGCGGGCGACGGGGTCGGGCGCAGCGACCTGGGGGCCCTGCAGTCGCTCTGCGCGGCGCATCCGGAGAACCGGTTCCTTGTCACCTGTCTTGCCCGGGAGAACCAGCACGAGCTGGTCGTCATGGCCCGGAAGTTCAGGAATCTGCATCCATTCGGCTGCTGGTGGTTCACCAACACGCCACAGCTGATCGAGGAGATCACGACCCTGCGTCTGGAGCTGCTGGGGACGAGCTTCACCCCGCAGCACAGCGATGCCCGGGTCCTGGACCAGCTGATCTACAAGTGGCACCACTCGCGCGAGATCCTCGCGGATTGCCTGACACGGAACTACGCGCGACTGGCGGGATCGGGCTGGGAGGTGTCGGACGACGAGATCCGCCGGGATGTCCGGGAACTCCTCGGTGGCGGGTTCCGGCGGTTCTGCGGGGCGTGAAATCACGGCGGTTCTGAATTTCCCGATTGCCGGTCCCGCCGGGGATTCCCGATGCTTGGCACATGTCCAGCCGTCGCCAGTTCCTCCAGACCTCCGCCCTCGGTGTCGCCTCTTGGATGACCGTGGGTCAGGCCGCCGCCTCCACCCGCCGTCGCATCTCCCCCAACGAACGCCTCAACATCGGTGTCGTCGGCGTGGCCGGACGCGGCGCCGAGAACATCGAGGGGATCAAGGACCAGAACATCGTCGCGCTGTGCGACTGCGACAGCCGCAACCTCGCCGGTGCCGCGAAGCGGTTCCCATCGGCCCACACCTACGTCGACTGGCGTCGGATGCTCGACCAGAAGGATCTCGACGCCGTCCTGGTGGCCACGCCTGACCACACGCACGCGGTGATCGCCACGAACGTCCTGAAGAGCGGACGTCCCCTCTACCTCGAGAAGCCGGTGACCCACACCATCCAGGAGGCCCGGATCCTGTCGGATCTCGCTCGCTCCACCGGCCTGCCGACCCAGACCGGCAACCAGATCCACTCCTCCTCCAACTACCGCCGCGTCGTGGAGCTCATCCGCAGCGGGGCGATTGGGACAGTCAGCGAGGTGCATCACTGGACGGGGTCGCCCTGGGACACGCGACCGCTGCCGGCGCCCCAGCCGATCCCGGCTGGGCTCGACTACGACCAGTGGGTGGGGCCGGCGCACTATCGTCCCTTCAGCTCCGAGTGGGTGCCGTTCAACTGGCGCCGCTGGTGGCACTGGGGCGGTGGCACGCTGATGGACTTCTGCTGCCATCACATCGACCTCGGTGTCTGGGCCCTCGATCTCACCCTGCCGACGTCGATCGAGGCGGAGGGTCCGAAGCCCGACGAGTTCTGTGCGCCGCCGTGGCTGAAGGTGCGCTATCAGTTCCCTGCCTACGGCAAGCGTGGACCGGTTACCCTGCACTGGTACAGCGGCGCCCCGCGCCCGCAGGTTCCCGGCACGCCCGACCTCACCCAGTGGGGCGGTGGTTCCCTGTTTGTCGGCAGCAAGGGGATGCTCCTGGCGGACTACGGCCGCCGGATCCTGCTTCCCGAGAAGCAGTTCGAGGGCTTCCAGGCGCCATTGCCCAGCATCCCGGACTCGATCGGCCACCATGCCGAGTGGATCGAGGCCTGCAAGGGACGCGGCAGGACGAACTCACCGCTCACCTACGGTGCGCAGCTCACGGAGATCGGCGCCCTCGGCAATGTGGCCTTCCGTACCGGCCAGCGGATTGAATGGGATGCCCGCGGGATGCGGGCCAAGGGTCTGCCCGAGGCGGATCGCTACATCCTCTCGCACTACCGGCCGGGCTGGAAGCTCGGTTGATCCGGTCGACTGCGATCCCGCGGGGCCTGAAGGTTCACTGAGCATGGCCCGGTCCTGACCGGGGACCCCCGCCTCGTTGGCGGAGGCGCTCTTGTGGCCCCGAGGCCTTCAGGCCTTGGGGTTGGCGAACTCCAGCAGGGCGGCCCCGAAGGTGAATCCGCCGCCGAAGGCACAGAGGCCTGCGCGCCCTTGGGGCGTGGGATTGCCGGCGAGGAGCTCGGCAAGGACGAGCGGGATCGTGCTGCTGCTCGTGTTGCCGCTGTGACGGACCCGGTTCACCAACCGCCCCGCCGGCAGCTTCAGCCGCTGATCCACGGCATCGAGGATCCGACCGTTGGCCTGGTGCGGGATGATGTAGTCGAGCTCCTCCACCGCCTGCTGCCCCTTCTCACAGGCCTGACGCAGCAGAGCGATGAGCTGCCGCACCGCCATCGGGAAGACCTTGAGTCCATCCATGTTGACGTTGGGATCCCCGGGACGGCCGTGATGGAGGATCGTGCCGTCCTCCCCCCGGGCGCTCAGGACCGGTCGATACAGCCACGCGCGGGCCTTCTGGAAAGCGGGGGATTCCGGTCCATGCACCAGAGTCGCCGTAGCGGCGTCGGCAAAGACGATCGCGGTGTCGAAGTCCTCCGGGTTGGTGTACTGGCTCATTGCCTCGGCCGTGACCACCAGCACGTTGGCACGGGGTTCGGACCGACAGAAATCGAACGCCGACTGCAGCGCGTACAGATACCCGGAGCAGGCGGCCAGGATGTCGCTCGACGGGATGTCACGGGCGGAACCATCACGACTCAGCTCATGGTGGAGCAGGCATGCCATGCTGGGGCTGATCGACAGCGGGGAGCTTGTGCTGACGAAGATGGCATCCACGTCGGCGAGGGTCAGCCCGCTGGATCGCAGGGCGGACCGGGCCGCCTTCGCAGCCAGGGTAAGCGCAGACTCGCCCGGGGCGAGGAGCCGTCGGGATTCGATGCCCGTACGCTGGATGATGTCCTGCGCTGAACGACCAGGGAAACGTCGGACCAGTTCCTCGTTCGTGACCACGCGCCCAGCAGGCGCCGCCGCGATGGAGGAGATGGCGACGACGTCCCGGAACGGTTGACCCGATTCCGCGAGGGTCGACACCCCCGGCGCAGACGTGGCCTTGTATTCGATGGAGGCCTTCCTCCCGAGGATTGGACGGGGTTCGACCGGCACCCGCTTGGGCAGGACCGCCGCCGTGGCGCTGGTCGCGATGATCGCCAGCTGGGTGCCTACCGAAACCTTCTCGCCCTCGGCGATGCGATTCCGGATCACCCCACCCACCGGGGCCCGCAGCTCGAAGGTCGCCTTGTCGGCCTCGCAGTCGGCAATGAGATCGCCTGCCGCTATCGTGCTCCCCTCGGCAACCTTCCACTCGATCACCGACACCGACTGGTCGGCCGGGCTCGACCCGACCGCTTCGAGCACATAGCGCTCCGCGTCGGCGGCTACTTCCTGGGCCCATTGGACGGTCACGCCACAGAGTTGGCCCGCCTCATCGAGGATCCGCTGGAAGCTGGGCAGGACGTCGAGCTGGTTGACGTAGTTGCAGGGAACGTAGGTGTCGGGACGCGTCACCCGTCGTGCCCGAATGGGGCGGTTCACCCGCTCGGTGACCGTGGCAAGGATCTCGGCCCCAAAACCACAGGTGAGATTGTCCTCGTGGACGACCATGAGCCGGCCGGTCCGCTCCACGCTGGCGCAGACCGCATCGGCATCCCACGGGCTGAGCGAACGGAGATCGAGGAAATCGACCCCGAGGCCAACCCCCTGCAATGCGGTGACCACCCGCTGGCAGAGCGGCACGGTGCCACCCCAGGTCACCAGGGTCAGATCCCCACCCCGGGCCACCCAACGTCCAGTTCC
>SXGQ01524528.1_pt1 | contig 27481 bp, 18 predicted proteins | sample 3178371 | NCBI WGS metagenome assembly SXGQ01 (sample SAMN11356859, study PRJNA531348) | freshwater metagenome | isolation source: freshwater sample F1-20 | place: China: Fuxian Lake, Yuxi | collected 2017-12-25 | reverse complement strand
GACGTCGGGCTGCCCGCGCACTCGGGAAGACGGGAAAGGCGTGCAATCCGCCGCGACGCCCGCTAGGACGCTCGGGCCCCCACGCCTCCGCGAGGACGCACGATGACCGAGCCGACACCAGAACACGCGACCCCCACGGCCGTCCGCCCGTCCGACCGCCGCATGCGCCCGGTGCTGCTCGACCTGTGGTCCGAGATCCGGGCCGACTGGGGCTTCGTCAGCGAGCGCCTCGCCGACCGCTTCCGCGAGGCCCGCCAGCTGCACTCGGCCGAGCGCCGCGCCGTCGCCGAGACCCTCTACGGCATGGTGCGCAGATTTCGCACCCTTGAGGCGGTCCTCGTGGAGGCCGACTGCCCCGTGCCGCCACCCGAGCCCGGCCGCGAGCCGACCCCCGAGCGCGCGATGGTCGAGCTCCTCGCCTACCGCCTGCTCTTCGAGGGGGCCTCGCGCGATGACGCCGCTGGCGCCGCCCCGAACGTCGACTGGCGCCGCGTCCTCGCCGCACGCGCCGCCCAGCTCGCCGACCCCGACCCGGTCCGCCGCCTGGCACTCGGGTCGTCGCTGCCCGACTGGCTCGCGGAGCGCTTCATCGCCGACTACGGGCCCGATCGCGCCGCGGTCGTCGCCGAACACCTCAACGGCCGCGCCCCGCTGACGCTGCGCGCCAACCGCCTGAAGGGCGATCGCGGGACCCTCGCCGCCGCCCTGCTCACCGAGGGGATCGCGACAGCCCCAACCGCCTTCGCGCCCGACGGGCTCCACGCCCGGACACGCACCAACGTCTTTGGTCTCAAAGCCTTCCGCGATGGCCTGCTCGAGGTTCAGGACGAGGCCTCCCAGCTCGTCGCCGAGCTCGTCGCCCCGTCGCCAGGCGCCCTCGTCATCGACGCCTGCGCGGGTGCGGGCGGCAAGACCCTCGCCCTCGCGTCGATGATGAAGAACCGCGGGCGCCTCGTGGCCCTCGACATCCACGCCCACAAGCTCGCCGAGCTGACCCGCCGCGCCCGCCGCGCCGGGCTGTCGAACCACCGCGTCGTCCCGGTCCCGGCCGACGGCCCCTACCCGCCCGAGGTCGCCGCGCTGCTGGGTCGGGCCGACCGCGTCCTCGTCGACGCGCCCTGCGATGGCGTCGGCTCGATGCGGCGTCACCCCGAGGTCCGCTGGCGCATGGGTCGCGACTTCGTCGAGGCCCTCCCGGACGTGCAGCTCGGCATCGCCCTCCGCGCGGCCGACCTCGTGCGCCCGGGCGGCCGCCTCGTCTACGCAACCTGCACCATCTTCGAGGCCGAGAACGAGGGCGTCGTCCGTCGCTTCCTCGCGGCCCGGCCCGACTTCGAGCGCGTCTCGGCCCGCGAGCTGCTCGGTCGCGCGCGCGCCGACCGCGTCGCGACGCCCGACGGGATGGCGCTCGCCACCCTGCCTGACGGGTCCGAGGACGGCATGGATGGCTTCTTCGCCGCGGCGCTGCGGCGGCGATCGTGACCCGGCCGCTCGCTGGAAGTCCGCGTCAGATCTGACGCTTCCGCGTCGCGGCGCGTTATTCCTTTTCAAACGGCTCGTAGAATTGCTAACGTGTCGCGTCCCCGGAGGTCACTTCGCCTCTGGTGCGCCGCTCGCATCGCTCCTCACCGCGAGCCCCCCGATCCCTCGCCGCCGTCACAGCGGCCGTTACCGGAGAAGCAGAGGTCATCGATGAAGAAACTGAATCCACGATGGAAGACGGCGCTGGGGGCCGCATGGCTGACCCTCGCAGCGGGCGGCCTGGCCGCTGGCTGCGGCGCGCGCATCACGGCCGACGGCGTCGGCGAGTGCCCCAATGACCCGACGGCCTGCCCGTCGGTCACCAACATCCTCCCCGAGCCGGCTGGCGAGAACTGCCCGACGGGTGGTGTTGCGGTCCGCAACGGCTTCGACGCCGACAAGAACGGCGTCATCTCCGACGGCGAGCTGACCTCGATCGCGTATGTCTGCAACGGCGCGACGGGCGAGACCGGCGAAGAAGGCCGCACCCCCGAGGTCGCGTCGACCGAGGCGACCGAGGCGCAGTGCCCGAACGGCGGCTTCGTCGTGACGGTCGACGGCGCCGAGACCGTCCTCTGCAATGGCACGGACGGCACGAACGGCACCGACGGCGTCGACGGCGAAGACGGCGTGACGCCGACCATCACGGTCGACCCCGCGACCGACGCGCAGTGCCCGAACGGTGGCACGGTCGTGACGATCAACGACATCGAGAGCCTGATCTGCCAGGGCGTCGACGGCGTCGACGGCGAGGACGGCCACACCCCCGAGGTCTCGGTCGCTCCCGCGAGCCTCAACGAGTGCAAGAACGGCGGCATCATCCTGACCGTCGACGGCGCTGGCACCTACATCTGCAACGGCGAGAACGGCGCGAACGGCGCCGATGGCCGCACCCCGGTCATCAAGGTCGCCCCGGCCGACGACAACCAGTGCCCGAACGGCGGCGCGGTCATCACCGTCGACGACAGCGGCACGATCGTGTGCAACGGCGCGCCTGGCGAGACTGGCGCGACCGGCCGCACCCCCGTCATCACGGTGACGCCCGCGACCGCTGGCCAGTGCGCCTACGGTGGCGCCGTCATCGCGATCGACGGCATCGGCTCGGCCATCTGCAACGGTGCCCCCGGCCGCGACGGCCGCACCCCGGTCGTGTCCGTCACCCCGGCTGGCGTCAACCAGTGCCCCTACGGCGGCGCGCTCCTCACGGTCGACGGCAGCGGGACGGCCATCTGCACCGGCACCCCCGGCCACACCCCGGTCATCGCGGTCAACCCGGCGACTGAGGGCCAGTGCAAGGGTGGCGGTTCGGTCATCACCGTGGACGGCGTCAACACCGTCCTCTGCAACGGCATCACGCCGCGCGTCACGACCACCTCTGCGACGGCCGAGCAGTGCGCGGCCGGCGGCGTCGTCATCGCGATCGACAGCGTCCAGAACAGCTCGACAGTCGTCTGCAACGGCGAGCAGGGCGTCGACGGGCAGGACGGGCAGGACGGCACGAACGGCACCAACGGTCTGAATGGCCCGTCGGCCCTCGTGACCGAGACCACCAGCGTCGTCGCGACCGACGACTGCCCGGGCGGCACGCGCACGATTCGCATCGGCGTCGATGATGGCGCCGGTGGCGGCATCGCGCGCAACAGCGTCCTCGAGGCGGGTGAAGTCCGCTCCACGTCCGTGTCGTGCCTGCCAGCCCCCGTCATCGGCGGCTCGGGCACGGGCCCGAACGCGGGCGAGGTGTTCTCGATGGGCAACATCAAGGACCTCGAGACGCTCTCGGACGGCTCGCTCTCCCCGACGGGCAACATCTCGGTCATCGAGAACGACTACCTGTGGGTGGTGAACACGGCCGACTCGTCCGTCTCGAAGTGGGACGCGCAGGCGAAGGCCGAGATCGCGCGCTACAAGGTCGGACTCAAGGCGAATGAGTGCGTCGGGCAGTGCTGCCACGTCGGCGGCTGCAACATGCCGTCGCGCGTCGTGATGGACAGCAACGGCGACGCCTACGTCGCGAACCGCGGCTTCGGCATCCAGGGGACGGTCGCCAAGATCGCGGCCGATGTGTCGGAGTGCGTGGACCGCAACGGCAACGGCCAGATCGACACGTCGAGCTCGGCGACGCCGCTCGGCTGGAACGACGCCGGTGAGCACCTCGACGAGTGCATTCTCTGGAACAAGCCGGTCGGCCCGGTCGACACGCTGCTGCGGGCGATCGCCATCGACCGCGGCGACGCGACGACGCCGAACGGCTACGTCTGGGTGGGCTCGTACAACCTCGGGAAGGTCTGGCGCCTCGACCCCCGCACGGGCGACTACACCGCGACCCCGGGTGAGGAGGGTCTCCAGCTCTCGGCCGGCTTCGGCGGCACCTACGGCGCGGTCGTCACGTCGAACAACACGATCTACTGGACGTCGCTGAATGCGTCCTACCTCTCGCCCCTGAACGCGACGACGCTCGAGGTCGGCCCGCTCGTCTCGCAGATGGACGGCAGCATCTACGGCGCGACGGGTGACTCGTTCGGGCGCATCTGGGGCAGCTACGGCAACCGCATCGTCGGCTACGACCCCGCGACCAACGCGCGTACCTACCTGGACGTGCCGTCGACCGTCTCGTCGGGCATTACGTCGGACGCGCAGGGCAACCTCTGGTTTGGCCATCAGATCGGCAACGGCAACGTTGGCCTTGGCCGCTTCCCGGCCACCGCCTTCGTGGCCAACGGCCAGATCGCGAGCGACGCCGCGACCTTCTTCGACACGGGGGTTGCGCGTTCGGGCAGCCAGAGCGCGGTCGGTGTCGACCGTGGCGGCGCGGTTTGGCAGGCCCACAACGGTGGTGACAGCCGCCTCGTGCGCTACGACGTCACCGCTGGCACGGCGCAGCATTACCTCGGGCCGAACATGACGTACTCGTACTCGGACTTCACGGGCTCGGTGCGCCGCGCCGCGACGAAGCAGGGCAGCTGGGAGGGCATCTACCAGATCCCGTGCGCCAACGCGGTGTTTAACCAGTTCAACCTGTACGGCGAGTACCCGACGGGCTCGACGACGACGGTCAGCGTCCGTCGCGCTTCGACCGAGGCGGCGCTCGCGACGACGGCGGCCATCCCGCTCGCGACGGTGCCGGCGAACGCGTCGCCCTACGCGCTCGGCACCGTGCTGACGGGCGCGGGTGCCACCAGCGGCGCCTGGATGAAGGTGACCATCGTCCTGAAGCAGGGTGCGAACGGCGCGACGCCGATCGCCTCGGGCTTCCGCTTCAACTGGACCTGCCCGGCTCCGTGATGAAGCCGCGCCGCGAGCCTCGCGGCGACGTGTGACAGCGAGAGGCCGCTCCTTCGGGGGCGGCCTCTTGGCATTTCAGGCCACCGCGTCACGAGCGCCCACAGGGCCACGCCCGTCGTCCTCAAGCCAGATCGACCCGCCCTCCAGCGCCACCCCCGCTGCAGCCCCTTCGCGACCGCGGCCGCAGGGCCCTCCTCGAGGCTGCCGAAGCCCTCGCAGGCCCAGCGCGCCCGCGACTCGCGCGCCCCCACGCCCTCGGCCGCGTGCCCGAGGGACGTGGCGTCAGCACCGAGGCAGCCCCCCGGAACGGGACCTGCGCGCGCCCCGGGGCCACCCGGTCGGGGCCCGACGCGCCCTCCGCCCATGGCGAAACGGCCTCGAAGCGCGCCACTGTGAACACCACGCCACCCGTGTTCCACACGGTTCCGTGGCTCGCGCCGCCTCGCCCACGCGCCCTACGGCCGAGCCTGTCCGAAGCGCTCGCGGCATGGCCCCGGCTCGCGGTCCGCACGGCCCGGCGACGCGTCCGCTCGCCCCAACCCTCAAAGGGGGTCGACGGGGCCCCCGCACCGACCTCTGCTGCCCACGTGGCGCCCGCACGCGCAACGGCCCCAAAAGGAAAAGCCCCGACGCTTCGCAACGTCGGGGCTCCCTGCGTCATCGAGCCAGGCCAAGCCTGACTCCACGCGGTCAACTCACTCGTTGACGTTCTTCACCCGGTCACCGGCCTCCGCCTTGTCGATCTTGAAGTGCACGCGGCGGTTCTGGGCATGCTCCGCCTCGGTCTTCGCGTTCGGGACGCGGGGCTGATCCGGGCCGTAGCCGATCGGCACGAGGCGGGCGCCATCGACCTTGCCCTTCTCGACGAGGTACTTCACGACCGACTCGGCCCGGCGCTGGCTGAGGCGCTTGTTGTAGGCCGCGTCGCCGCGGCTGTCGGTGTGACCCTCGACGTGGATGGTCTTCAGCTCGGGGTGGGCGTTCAGGATGGCCGACACGTTGTCGAGCAGCTCGAAGCTCTTCTCGAGGATCTCCGAACCGTTGAAGCGGAAGAAGACCTCCTCGAGGATCTCGATGCCCGTCTCCGTCACCACCGCCTTCTGCGCCTCCTTGCACCCGTTGAACTCGGCCGAGCCGGCCACGTCGGGGCAGTTGTCGCTCGCGTCGAAGACGCCGTCGCCGTCGCGATCGGGGACTGGGCAGCCCGCGTCGGGCCCCGCAACGTCGGGGCACTTGTCCTCGAGGTCGAGGACGCCGTCGCCGTCGTTGTCCGCCTCGGGGCAGCCGTCCTCGTCCTTGAAGCCGTCCTTGTCCTCGGGCTCCGTCGGGCAGGCGTCGACTGCGTCGAAGATGCCGTCGCCGTCGGTGTCGACGGTCGCGTCCGGGCAGCCGTCGGCGTCCTGGAACTTGTTGAAATCTTCGGCCTTGTCCGGGCACGAGTCGGCCGCGTCGAGGATCCCGTCCTTGTCCAGGTCGGGCGGCGGGGGCGCCGCCTTCTCGAACAGCTTGAGCGACCCGGAGAAGCCGATCGCCATGAAGTCGCCGTCCGCCCAGCCTGGATCGTCCCGGTTCGTCTCGAAGGCGTAGTGGAAGCGCGCGAACGGGCCGCCGCGGATGACGTCCGCGATGTCGAACTCGTAGCCCACCCCGAACTCGGCGCCCGGACGGACGACCTCGCCCGTCGAAACCAGCGCGAGCGCGGCACCGACCCAGAGGTCACCCGGGACATGGCCGACCGCCGGGTACACACGGACGCCGCCCGCGGGGGCGAGGTAGGTCCCGAATCCCGACTCGGTGGGGAAGGCCTCGGAGGACGGGAAGAAGAAGCCCGAGAAGCGACCTTCGAAGCCGAGCCACGACTTCCAGCGGTACTCGTAACCAAGGCTGAGGCCGCCGCCGAGCTCGAACTCGCTCGCCATCGGCTCGGTCACGAGCCAGCCGAAGCCGGCCTCGACGCGGGCCTTGTGGCTCGGCGTGTAGCCGTCATCGGCGCGGGCCGCTGGGGTCGCGAGACCAAGAGCGGCACAGCTGGCCGCGATCCGGAGGGCGGCGCCGCGGCGCCCCGAGAAAGATGCATGCGTCATGATCGATATTCCTTCCATGGAAGCCCTAGCGACGCTATCCTCTCACGGTTTCGTGACACCTGTACAGGACTTTGCGTCACGTCAGGCTCCCACGGCGACTCCCCATCGCAACATCTTGAGGTTTCAGCATGAAGAACTGGATGAACACTGCGCGAACGACGCTCGGGTCCGTGTGGACGACCCTGGCGGCTGGCGCGATGATCACGGGCTGTGGCGCCCGGATCACGGCTGATGGCGTGGGCGAGTGCCCGAGTGATCCGACCATGTGCGCGTCCGCTTCGGCGGTCGAGGCCGAGCCTGCTGGCGAGAACTGCCCGGGTGGCGGCCTCGCCATCCGCTCGGGGCGCGACCTCGACCAGAACGGCGTCCTGACGGCTGAGGAGACCCTCCAGACGGCCTACGTCTGCAACGGCGCGGCTGGCGCCGATGGGGCCAACGGGGCTGACGGGGCCGACGGCGCCAAGCCCGAGGTCAGCGTCACCGACGCGACGACCGAGGCCTGCCCGAACGGTGGCGTCGTGGTCAACGTCGACGGTGACCTGACGACGGTCTGCAACGGCACCGACGGCCTCGATGGCGAGGACGGCGAGACCCCTGAGCTCAAGATCGCGACAGCCCCCGAGAATCTCTGCCCCCACGGCGGCACGATCTTCTCGGTCAACGACGTCGACACGGTCGTCTGCAACGGCGCGCCTGGCGAGACCGGCCCCGACGGTCGCACGCCGGTCGTGACGGTCGCCCCGGCCGACGAAGAGCAGTGCCCCTACGGTGGCGCGGTCGTCACGGTCGACGGCAGCGGCACGAACGTCTGCAACGGCGCCCCGGGCGAGCGTGGCGACGACGGGCGCACCCCGGTCGTCACGGTGTCCCCGGCCGGCCCGGTGCAGTGCACCTTCGGCGGCGCGGTCATCACGGTCGACGGCAGCGGCACGACGGTCTGCAACGGCGCCCCCGGCCGCACCCCGTCGGTCAGCCTGACGGTGGCCACGCAGGCGCAGTGCGCCGAGGGTGGCGCGATCCTGACGGTCGACGGCGTCAGCACGCTGCTCTGCAACGGCCTAACGCCGCGCGTCACGACGTCGCCCGCGACCGAGGCGCAGTGCCCGGCTGGCGGCGTCGTCCTGACGGTCGACAGCATCCAGGACAGCACCACGGTCATCTGCAACGGTGAGCAGGGCGTCGATGGCGCTCCCGGCCAAGACGGCGCCAACGGCGCCAACGGCCACTCGGCGATCGTGACCGAGGTCGTCGACAACACCGCGACGAGCGCCTGCGAGGGCGGCACCCGCACCGTGAAGATCGGCATCGACAGCGGCGCTGGCGGCGGCACGGCTGACAACAACGTCCTCGAGGCGGGTGAGGTCCTGTCGTCGTTCGTGATCTGCCTGCCCGTCATCCCGACGAGCGTCGGCGGCTCGGGCACGGGCCCGAACGCGGGCGAGGTCTTCTCGATGGGCAACATCAAGGACCTCGAGACGCTCTCGGACGGCTCGCTGTCGCCGACGGGCAACATCTCGGTGATCGAGAACGACTACCTGTGGGTGGTCAACACGGCCGACTCATCCGTCTCGAAGTGGGACGCGCAGGCGAAGACCGAGATCGCGCGCTACAAGGTCGGACTCAAGGCCCACGAGTGCCTCGGCTCCTGCTGCTGGGCGGGCGGCTGCAACATGCCGTCCCGCGTCGTGATGGACAGCAACGGCGACGCCTACGTCGCGAACCGCGGCTTCGAAATCCAGGGCACCGTGACCAAGATCGCGGCCGATGTGTCGGAGTGCGTGGACCGCAACGGCAATGGCCAGGTCGACACGTCGAGCTCGGCGACGCCGCTCGGCTGGAACGACGCCGGCGAGCACCTCGACGAGTGCATCCTGTGGAACAAGCCGGTTGGCCCGCCGGGCGCGTTGCTGCGCGCGATCGCCATCGATCGCGGCGACGCGACGACCCCGAACGGCTACGTCTGGGTGGGCTCGTACATCCTCGCGAAGGTGTGGCGCCTCGACCCCCGCACCGGCGACTACACGGCGACGCCTGGTCAGGCCGGCATCCAGCTGTCCGAGGGCTTCGAGGGTACCTACGGCGGGGTCGTGACCTCGGCCAACGTGATCTACTGGACCTCGCTCAGCGGGGCCTACCTCGCGCCGCTCAACGCGACGACCCTCGACGTCGGGGCGCGCATCGACCTTCCGGTCCGGATCTACGGTGCGACCGGTGACGCTCAGGGCCGCATCTGGGGTGCTTACCTGGGTCCGTTCGCGGCCTATGACCCCGCGACGGGGGAGACGACGACCGGCTCGGTGCAGGGTGCGGTCTCCTCTGGCATCACGTCGGACGCGAACGGAAACCTCGTGCAGTCGACCGTCCGCGAGGGAACCATCCAGGTCGCGCGCTGGCCCGCGTCCGCCTTCACGGCGGGCGGCACGGTCCCGGCCGATCAGATCAGCTACTTCGACACCGGCATCCCGTCCGACGGCAACCAGTCGGCGGTCGGTATCGACCGCGGCGGCGCGGTGTGGATGGCGAGCTACGGGGGCAACAGCCAGCTGGTTCGTTACGACCACGCGACCGAGAGCGGCACGCAGTACCTCGGGCCGAACCAGACCTACTCGTATTCGGACTTCACGGGCTCGGTGCGCCGCGCCGCGACGAAGCAGGGCAGCTGGGAGGGCATCTACCAGATCCCGTGCGCCAACGCGGCGTTCCAGAACTTCAGCCTCTACGGCGAGTACCCCACCGGCTCGACGACGACGGTCAGCTTCCGTCGCGCCGCGTCCGAGGCGGGGCTGGTGGCTGCCGCCGCGATCCCGCTTGCGACGGTGCCGACGAACGCGTCGCCGTACGCGCTCGGGACGGCGCTGACGACCGCGGGTGCCACGAGCGGCGCCTGGATCAAGGTGACCGTCGTCCTCAAGCAGGGCGCCAACGGGGCGACGCCGATCGCCTCGGGCTTCCGCTTCAACTGGACCTGCCCGGCTCCGTGAGGGTGAACATGAACGGATTCGGATCTCTCCGCGTCCGTTCGTGCAGCCTGCCAGTCCTTGGGGCGTTGCTCGCGGTTGTCGCGGGCAGCGCCTCAGGCGTTTCAGCGGCTGACACGGACGGGACCTCAACGACGTGGCGGTGGCGCCTCCCGCAACCGACAGGGGTGACCCTGCGTGCGGCCTGCGTCGACGCGTCGAAGGTCCTCTGGGTAGCGGGCGACGCGGGGCTCCTCGGACGCTTCGTGCCCGATGGCAGCCTTGAGCGCCTGCCGCTCGCGACCGAGGGGACGCTTCGTGCCATCGCCTGCTGTAACGACGGCGTGGCCGCGGTCACAGACGCGGGCGTCGTGGTCTGGCGAGGCCGCGACGGCGAGCTGCGCGAGACGCGCCTCGGGACCGCCGACGCGCCGCCGAGCCCGACCGCGGTCGTTTGTGGGTCAGGCGGCGGGCTCGTCGTCGCCGACACCGCTGGCGGGATCTGGCGGGCTGGGGCCGACCTCGCGTTCACGCGCGGGGCCGCCCCGCACCCGGTCTTCGGCCTCCACGTCGCGGGTGACGCGCTGCTCGCCGCGGGTCCGCGGGGCGCGATCGCGCGCACCTCGTACGGCGGGCGCAGCTGGCTTGCGGTCGGGTTGCCGCCAGGGTCGGACGAGGCGCCGACAGGCCATGTGCTCGCCCTGGCGGGCGACGGGCGCCACGTGGTGGCCGTCGGGCGCGGGGGGCTGCACGCCCGCAGCACGGACCACGGGAAGACCTTCACCCTGGCGCGGTCCGGGACGACGCTCGACCTGACGGCCGTCGTCTGGGGTGGCTCGCGAGAGGTGCACGCGCTCGCGGGCGGGACGCGGGTCCAGTGGCTCTCGGCGCCTCAGCGCGAGCCCGCCGTCCTTGATGCCCAGTACCATGGCCTCGTCTGGCACGCGGGCACCGTCCGTGCGGTCGGCACCCACGGCCGGGTTGCGCTGCGCGAGGCGGGGGGGACGACCTGGCAGGTGTCACGACGTCCGGATTGGCGTCTCTTCGGGGCCTGGACCGACGGGCGGGTGGAGATCCTCGTTGGTGAGCGCGGGCTCATCCAGCGTCGCGAGGGTGGCGGCCCCCTGCGCCCGGTCCCCTCCCCTGTCAAGGGCGCGATCCACGACGTGAAGGGCAACGGCACCGGGCTCATTCTGGCGGTCGGCGAGCTCGGCGGTGTCGCCCGCTCGAGTGACGCTGGCCGGACGTGGCAATGGGTCGAGCTCGACGCCAAGTATGGCCTCGTCAGCGTCTGGCTTGACAGACTCGGGCACGCGGTGGCCGTTGGGCAGGGAGGGCTGCGCTTCGTCTCGCGCGACGGCGGCCTCAGCTGGAAGGCTGTCCAGCCCCTGGGCAAGGATCAGGAGCTCACGGGCGTCGTGGCGGACGGACGTCGGCTCTGGGTGACCGGCGCGAACGGCTTCCTCGAGCGTTCGGACGACTACGGCAAGAGCTGGTACAGCGCCGCGGCCCCCACTGCTGGAACGGACCTGCGCACGCCGTGCGTCTCCGAACGCGGGACGCTGCTCGCCACGAGCTTCAACGGGGCGATCCATCGTCGCAGTCGTGACGGGCGCTGGACGAGCGCGACGTTGTCGCCCGGGAGCCGCCCGAGCGCCCTCGTCGAGACGCGGGGCGAGCTCATCGCGGTGACGACCGACGGCAAGGTCTTCGTCTCGCGCGACGACGGGGTCAACTTCTCGCCTGAGCGAGGCCCGGGGCGCGTGCTCTTCAACAGCCTCACGGTCGCACCCGATGGGCGCGTCTGGGCGACGGGGCTCGAGGGCATGTGGCTCGTCCGCGACGCCCCCGTCGCGCCGCCGTCCCGACGTCCTGCGCGAGCACACCCGTAACGAGGCGGTCGTGGTCCGTGCGCATCGCTCACCTCATCGCCTCGGCCGATCCCGGCTGGGGAGGCCCCTCGGGGGTCCTGCGCGGGTTGACGGCGGCGCTCGTCGCGCGCGGGCATGAGGTCGCGGTCTTCACGACGGACGCGGCCCCGGGTGGGCGTCGGGCGACCGAGCCACCCGGGGCTGGCTTCGACCCGCGCGTCGCGGTGTGGCAGGCGCGGGTCGACGTCTCGCGCCCACCGTACCCTTCGATAGGTTATATGGCACTCCTTGCGCGGCGCCTGCGAGGCTTTGACGTGGCGCACATCCACGGCCTCTTCTCGGCTCCGATCACGACCGCGCTGCTCGCCGCTCGCCTCGCGGGTGTGCCCGTCATCCTGCGCCCCTGCGGCATGCTCGATCCGTGGTCCCTGTCGCGTGGCGGGGCGCTCAAGGCGGCCTGGTGGCGGCGTCTCGACGGTCCGCTCGTCGCCTCCGCCGCGGCCATGCACGTCTCGACCCCGCACGAGGCGGAGAGCGTCGCGCAAGCCCTCGCCGCCCTCGCGCGGCCGGGACGGCCCCTGCCGCCGATCCGCGTCGCTCCACAGGGGGTACCGCCAGGTCTGGCACCTGCCTCGCCCGACTCGCCGCACCCGCGTCCCTACGTGCTCTTTCTCGGGCGGGTCGCCGAGAAGAAGGGGCTGCCGTTGCTCGTCGCGGCCTTCGCCCGCCTCATCGCGGACCGCCCCGACCTCGACCTGTTGATCGTCGGGCCCGACGAGCACGGCCATGCGGCGGAGGTTCGGTCCGCGGTCGCGCGCCACGGGCTCGAGGACCGCGTGAGGCTCACCGGGCCTGTGTTTGGCGCGGCGGAGAAGTCCCGCCTCTTCGCGCACGCCGAGGCCTTCTGCCTGCCGTCCGCGGACGAAAATTTCGGGGTGTCCCTCGTCGAGGCGGCCAGCTTCGGCGTGCCCTTGGTGGTGACGCCGAGCGTCGGGCTCGCACCTGCGGTGCTCCACCACGGCGCGGGCCTCGTGGCGCCCCCCGAGCCGGACGCGCTCAGCCTGGCGCTCGCGGGGGTGCTCGCCGACCGGGCGCGGCATGCGGCCGGGGCCATCGCCTTCGCGGCTGACTTCACGTGGGAGCGCCGGGTCGCGGACGTCGAAGCGCTCTACGTCGCGGCCGCCCGCGCGGCATCGTGAAAGTGGGTCGTGATCGGTGTTTACCACCACGTGCGATGGCAAGCACGAATCTTCAGGCCTTCATCTCAAACTTTTCAAGTCGGTAGCGCAGCGCATAGCGCGTGATGCCGAGCAGCTTCGCGGCGGCGGTCTGGTTGCCGTGGGTGCGCTCGAGCGCCTGCGTGATGAGGCTGCGCTCGACCTCCTCGAGGTTGACGCCAGTCGCGGGCAGGACATAGCCCCCGTGAAGGAGCGCTGGCCCCGAGGCCGACGCAGCCGTAGCCCCGCCGGGACCGGAGACTGACAGGGGCTTCACGGATTCGGCCGAGCGTCCCGCCTCGGGGCCGCCACGCGCGAGGCGGATCTCGTTCGGCAGATGGTCGAAGCGAACCTGCGCCTCGCCGCGGTGCAGCGTCACGAGGCGCTCGACGACATTGCGCAGCTCGCGCACGTAGCCCGGCCACGGGTAACGCCCGAGGGCCTCGAGGGCCAACGCCTCGAAGCTCTCGACGCGGCCGCCGACCCGCTTTCGGAAGTGCTCGAAGAAGTGCGCCGCGAGCAGCCCGACATCCCCTGTCCGCTCGCGCAGCGGGGGCAAGGCGATGGGGATGATGGCGAGGCGGTAGAAGAGGTCCTGCCGGAAGCGCCCCTGCTCGACCTCGACGGCCAGATCCCGGTTCGTGGCAGCCACGATGCCCGCCTCGAGCGGCAGATCCGCGACGCCGCCGACGCGCTTGAAGCGGCGGCTCTCGAGGGCCCGCAAGAGCTTCGCCTGCGTCGCGGGCGACATCTCGCCAATCTCATCGAGGAAGATGGTCCCGCCGCGCGCGACCTCGAAGAGCCCGCGCTTCATCTGCCGCGCGTCCGTGAAGCTGCCGCGCTCGTGCCCGAAGAGCTCGGACTCGATGAGGGTCTCGGGGAGCGACGCGCAGTCGATCTCGACGAAGGGCGCGTCCTTTCGCGGGCCGAGCTGGTGAATCGCCTGAGCGATCAACTCCTTGCCAGTCCCCGACTCGCCCGTCACGAGGACGGTCGGCACGTCGAGCCCCTCGAGGCGGCGCAGCGTGTCGAAGACCCGCTGCATCGCGGGCGAGTCGCCGAGGATCGCCCCATAATGGGCCTGCCGCTTGCCGCGGAGATAGCGCACCTCCTCGGCGAGCTGGTCGGACGCGATGGCGCCCTTCAGCTTGAGGCTGACCTCGCGCAGGTCGAAGGGCTTGCTGAGGTAGGCGGTCGCGCCGAGCTGCGTCGCCTCGATGGCCGTGTCGACGGCGCCATGGGCCGTCAGTACGACAACGGGTACGGACAAGCCGGCCTCTCGCATGCGACGCAGGCACGTCATCCCGTCCATGACCGGCATCCGCAGGTCGAGCAGCACCACGTCTGGCGCGCTGCGCGTGACCTCCTCGAGGCACTCGAGGCCGTTCTTCACAACCGTGACCGCATAGCCCTCGGCCCGCAGGTGCTCGCTCACCGACCAGCGGATGAGCTCCTCGTCGTCACACACCAGCACGCGCCGCGCGCCTCCCCGGGTCTCTCTCTCGCGCGTCGTGCGTGCCAGCTCGTCGGTCTCAGCTCGCTCGGCCGACGGCATCCCCCCTCCGAGGTCATCAGGCCCGAGGGCCTCGCTCTGCGCGTTCGTGGCGGTCGTCATCGCGTCTCCAGAAGGGCGGCCGTTCGGCCAGGGAAGCTCATCGGGGTCGTCAGGCCTGCGTCGGCGAGGTGGCCCGGGCGTCACCCTTGACGACCAGGACGGTGCGGTCGGCGAGGCGGGTCACCCGCTCGGCGACCGACCCGAGGAAGAAGCGCTCGAGGCCCTTGCGGCCGTGGCTGCCGATCACGATCTGACTCGCGTTCGCCTCTGCGGCGATCGCGACGAGCCTGTCAGGCGGGTAGCCCGGCTCGACGCGGCTGTCGAAGGTGACGCGCGGAAACGCATCCTTCAGGGGTGCGAGCACCTCGGCCATCCGGTTGACAGCACTCTCCTGAATCACCCGATCGACGTCGCGGAAGGCCGGGCTCACCGCGGCGAACTCGGCGCCGAAGCCTGTCGACATCGGGCGGTGGACATGCACCACGAGCAGCTGCCCCCCGCCGAGGCCCGACAGCAACTCGGCCGCGCGCCGCAGCGCGAACATCGCCTGTTCGGAGAAGTCGAAGGCCACCATCCAGGTCTCACGCGTCTCGCTCATGTCGAACCTCCTCGCGGGAATGCGACCGCGTCCATGGTCGCGGGCTTCAGAGACCTAGCACCGACCGTGCCAAGTCCGGATGTGGGCAGACAGCTGGGCGGAGCGCGGCGCGATGTCGTCGCGAGCGGGCGTTTTCACACACCGCGTGTGATTTTGCACACACCGGCCGCGCCTTCAAGAAACGGCCGCTCACACGCCATCGGCGACGCGATTCTCGGGCAGGGAGACGACGAACCGGGCCCCGCCGCTGTCTCCGCGGCTCGCTGTGACGCTGCCGCCGTGGCTGTCGACGGCCTGCTTGACGACCGCGAGGCCGAGCCCTGTGCCCTTGATGCGCGTCGTGAAGAATGGACGGAAGAGGTTGGCCGCGATCTCTTCCGGGATGCCGCGGCCATTGTCCGACACCACGATGTCGAGCCCGTGCGGGTTTGGCTCGAGGCTGATGACGACGCGCCCGCCGCGACCCTCTGGGAAGGCCTCGGCGCAGGCCTGGGCGGCGTTGATGACGAGGTTCAGCAGCGCGCGCCCGAGGATGTCGGCGTCTGCGACGATGCGGGCGTCGGGGCCGACGATCGAGAGCTCGACGTGCTGGTGGTCGGGGTTGTCCGCGAGGAACATGGCCGCCTTCTCGACGAGCTCGCGCGCGCGGCAGACGCGCATCCGCGGCTCGCAGGGGCGCGCGAAGTCGAGGAGTCCGGTCAGGACCTCGTTCAGCGACCCGACGCGGGCGATGACCTCGCGCAGCACGCGGGCCTCCGAGCTGTCGGCGCTGAGTCGCTGCGCGATCACCTGGATGGCCCCCGAGATGCCTGCGAGGGGGTTTCTTACCTCGTGCGCGATGACGGCCGCCATCTGTCCGAGCTGCGCCATCGTCTCCTGCGACCGCAGCCGCGTCTCGACGTTCTTGCGCTCGGTGATGTCGTTGCGGATCGCGATGTACTTCTCGGGCTTGCCTGCGGCGTTCAGGTGCGGGACGATCGTCGTGTCCACCCAGTAATGGCTGCCGTCCTTGCGTCGGTTCCGCAGCTCGCCGCGCCAGATGCCGCCCTGCCCGATCGTGCGCCACAGGTCGCGGAAGCAGGCCTTCGGGTGAAGGCCCGAGTTCAGCAGGCGGTGGTCCTGCCCGACCAGCTCGTCGCGGCCGTAGCCCGAGATCTCGCAGAAGCGGTCGTTGACGTGGAGGATCACGCCGCGCACGTCCGTGACCGCCACGATGGCGCTCTGGTCGAGCGCGTGCCGATACCAGGCCAGCTCCTCGCTCGCGGTCTCACCGCCGAGTCGTGCGACCTCCGCGCGTGTCCCCTCATTCATCGTCGCCTCAGCGACCGCTCCGCCATCCTGTGCCATCTGCTGACCTCCGTCGTGGGGGGGCCTGTCGCCCCGCCAGACCTCGCGCCGACCCTGACACAGGGCGTGGAGACGTGTCGATCCGGGGTGGTAAACGTTTCGTCACGAAGCCGACGCGCGCGCCACGGTCGCGTCACGACGCCGCACGTCGGCCTTTCCCTGCCCTTCGCTTTCGGTTATGCCCTGCCCCGCAATGACCGCCCTCACCGTCATCCGCCGCGGGCACGTCCTGACCCCCCCGTGCGCTGCCCCCGTGGCTGCGGATCTCCTCGTCGGAGGCGGTCGCGTGCTCGCGCTCACGTCGCCTGGCGAGCTCGACGCGTTCATCGGGGCCCCGCAGGTCGAGGACGTCGACGCGGCCGGTCTGACCGTGCTTCCAGGCCTCGTCGATGCCCACGTCCACCTCTCGGGCGGGGGTGGCGAGGCTGGCTTCCGCACGCGGGTCCCACGGCGGATGCTGACCGACCTCGTCACGGCTGGCGTCACGACGGCGATCGGCGTGCTCGGGACCGACGGGGTGACCCGGACGATGCGCGACCTCGTCGCGACGACCCTCGGCCTCCGCGAGGAGGGCCTGTCTGCCTGGTGTTTCACGGGAAACTATGCCGTCCCGGTCGTGACACTCACGGGGGCGGTCCGCGACGACATCGTCTTCTGCGACGCCATCCTCGGCGTCGGTGAGCTCGCCGTGTCGGACCATCGGTCGTCACAGCCGACGCTCGACGAGCTGCTGCGGGTCGCCTCGGACGCCTACGTCGCAGGGCTGACAGCAGGCAAGGCCGGGCTGCTGCACCTTCACCTCGGAGACGGCGCGCGCGGCCTCGACCTCGTGCGGCGGGCGCTCGCGGAGTCCGAGCTGCCAGCGCGCGTCTTCCAGCCGACCCACCTGAACCGGAACGGGCGCCTCTTCGCCGAGGCGAAGACCCTCTGCGCCGAGCGCGAGGCCGCCGGACAGCCTCAACCCTGGTATGATTTCACGGCCTTTCCGGCCGAGGACTGTGACGGCGACACGCGCTCGGCGGCTGACGCGGTGCTGGACTGGTGGCGCAGCGGGTTGCCGCTCGGCTGTGTCACCGTCAGCTCGGATGGTGGCGGCTGCCTGCCCGTCTTCGACGCTCACGGCTGCATGACGCGCATGGGGGTCGGTCGCTCGACGACCCTGCTCGAGACCCTGCGGGCCCTTGTCGCGGGCGGGATGCCGCTCGCCGAGGCGACCGCGCTGATGACAGCGGGTCCAGCGAAGGCCCTGATGCTGCATGACAAGGGGCGGATCGCGGCCGACGCCGACGCCGACCTCATCATGCTCGACCCTGAACTCCGCCTCCGCGCCGTGATGGCGCGCGGGCGATTCCTGATGCGCGACGGTGCGTTGCTCCCAGCGGGACGCGGCGTGTTCGAGAGCGCGTACGAGAAGGAGTGACCATGAGCCCAGCGAGAGTGTTTCCCGGTGAAGAGCGCGGCTGGATCGTCCCGGTCGGAGGCGCCGAGGAGAAGATCCAGGATCCGCGCATCCTCGCGCGTTTCGTCGAGCTGGCGGCCGAGGGTCAGGGCGAGGCCGGTGCCCGCATCGCCATCATCCCGACCGCGTCCGAGCTGTCCGACACCGGTCCGCGCTACGAGTCCATTTTCCGGGATCTCGGCGCCAAGTCGGCGATCGCGCTGCCTTATTTCGACCGCGCCGACACCGAGCGCGTCGATCTCCTCGAGAAGCTCGAGGACGCGAGCGGCGTCTTCTTCACGGGTGGAAACCAGCTGCGCATCGCGACGACGCTCGGCGGGACCCCGGTCGCGAAGACCGTCCGCCGCCTGAACGCGGCGGGCGCCATCGTCGGCGGGACGTCGGCTGGGGCTGCCATCCTGCCCGAGCACATGATCGCGCACGGGCAGGTCGGAGCGACCCCGATCGCGGGCATGGTCCAGCTGTCGCCTGGCCTCGGGATGACGAACCGCGTCGTGGTCGACCAGCACTTCCGCCAGCGTGACCGCCTCGGGCGCCTGCTCGCGGCACTCGCCTACAACCCGTTCGCGGTGGGGCTCGGACTTGACGAGGACACGGGGGCCTTCATCGCGCCCGACAACATCATCCACGTCATCGGGAGCGGTGCGGTCACGGTCGTCGACGTCGCGAAGCTCGAGCATTCGTCGATCGCCGACGCCGACGAGGGCACGCCGCTCTGCATGACCGGCATCAAGCTCCACATCCTGCCGAACGGGGCGAGCTTCGACCTGCATCTACGGACAGCGCACCCGCCGAAGCCCTGAGGTCAAGGGCTCGCGAGGCTGGCGGAGGCTTGCGTGCAGGCGTCCTCTCAGGGCCGCTGACGCAGCTCGCTGGGCGGGCTGTCAGCGCTCGAGCTTCTTCTGCTGCTCGGGGGGTGTCTGAACGAGCGGCTTGTCGGGCTGGCGCTGCGCGAGCAGGGCCGCTTGCTCGTCCTCCTCCTTCTTCTTCTTGTCGTCCTTGTCGTCCGGCTTCAGTTGCGCAATGGCGCCTGGCCCAGCGAGCCAGAGGATCGCCGCGACCTGACCGCGGCGGGCGTCGCGCATGCGTCCAAGGCGCCGCGCGAGCTGCTCGAGCGCGTCGAGGAGCATGCGGATGACGTGCAGGACGGGGGCGAGGACGCCGCTGTCCCGGTCCTCGCGCTCGACGCGCGCCTCGAGGGCCCGCAGGCGGTCGCGATCGCGCGCGAGCTCCCGGACACCGTGCTCGAGCAGCTCGAGGTCCCCTGACGCCTCCGCCTGCCGCTCGACGAGCTGCCAGTAGGCGAGCAGCGCCTCATGACCGTCGAGGGCCACGCGGCTCGCGTGCAGCTGATCGAGGAAGCGCTCGCGGAGGACCTCGAGGTCCTGCATCCCGTTCGACATGCCCCTGCCCTCCCTCAGCTCGCCAGGTTACCAGACGTCCTCGCGCCTTGCGACGCGGAACAGCTTGCCTGCCGCCTGACACTCGCGCCGCGCCGCCTCCTCGAAGAGCGGCATCGACAGCTGCGAGCCGAGGGCGGCCGCGCGGTAGGCGGCCCGCAGCACGGCGTTCTTGATGGAACCACCCGACAGCTCGAAGCAGGCCCCGAGCAGATCGACGTCAAGGTCTGGCGCAACAGGTGCCGTGTCTGGCAGCAGCTGGCGCCAGATGGTCGCCCGGGTCGCGGCCTCGGGGAACGGGAAGTTGAGCTTGAACGACAGTCGGCGCTCGAAGGCGGGGTCGATGGCGGTCTTCAGGTTCGTCGTCAGGATGACGAGCCCGTCGTAGCGCTCGATCAGCTGCAGCAGCGTGTTGATCTCCATGTTCGCGAAGCGGTCGTTGGCGTCCTTGACCTCGACGCGCTTGGCGAACAGCGAATCGGCCTCGTCAAAGAGCAGGACGCTCTGGGTGCCACGCGCCTCGGTGAAGACGCGCGTCAGGTTCTTCTCTGTCTCCCCGACATATTTCGAGACGATGTTGGCGACGTTGACGCGCAGCAGCGCGAGCCCGAGCTCGGCCGCGATGACCTCGGCCGAGAGCGTCTTCCCCGTCCCTGGCTCGCCATCGAACAGCGCGGAAAGACCGCGCCCCTTGTTGAATTTCTTGGCAAATCCCCACTCTCGGAAGACCACCGATTGGGCTGACACAGCGTCAATGATCTCGATGACCTGCCTCTTCACGTCGGGCGGCAGGACGAGGTCGTCGAGCCGCAGGTCCGCCGCGTCGCGGTCCGCGAGGTCGCCGAGGCGGTGGCGCAGCTGGGCATGGGAGGCCGCGACAAGGTCGGCCTGCCGCACCTCGGCCGCCTCCGCCCCTGTCGCCGCACGGTCGGCCGCGGCGCTCGCCGCGAGGAGGGCTGCGTTCTTGATGAAGCCGCCCGCGAACTCGAAGCGGCGCGCGAGATAGCCCACGTCGACATCGGTCGCCCTCGGGAGCGCGGGGGGCAAGTGCAGGTCCCAGATCGCCTCGCGCATCCGCACCGTCGGCTGCTCGAAGTTGACCCGGTAGAGTACGCGCCGATCGAGGGCCGGATCGAGCACCTCGGGCAGGTTCGTCGCGAGGACGCACAGACCGTCGAAGCCCTCGAGGGCGGTCAGCAGCACGGGCAGCCGCCCCCCGAGCCGGTTGTGTTGCCCGAAGAGCGCCTCGCACTCGTCGAAGAAGAGGAGGGCCCGCATCAGGCGGGCTTCGCGCAGCAGGTTGTCGACGACCTCACTGAAGTCGCGGGTCGCAGCCGCGAGGCGGGCCACGTCGACCCGCAGGAGGCGAAGCCCGAGGTGGCGCGCGAGGGCCCGGGCGGTCAGCGTCTTGCCCGTGCCTGGCGGCCCCGCGAAGAGCAGCGTCACGCCGCGGCCGTAGCGCACGACCTCCGTGAGCCCCCAGTCGGCGAGCGTGCGCGTGAAGGCCTCATGGCGCGAGAGGAGGGCGAGGAGGCGCGTGCGGTCAGGGGTCGGCAGGACGACGCGGTCGAGGTCCTCTGTCGGCTCGAGGAGCGACGCGAGCCCCTCGAGCGTCGGGTCCGGGGTCGTCTCACCGAGGATGTGGCTCGCGACCCGCGGCGGCAGGCGCAGCGCCATCGCGAGGAAGGGGTCGGTGCCGTCGGTCGGGCTGCTGCGCGACACCGTGAGCAGGCCGTGGCGCAGCAGCGGGCCCTGCGGTGTGAAGCGGGCGCGGGCGGCGACGCGGGCGCCGAGATCGTCGCATAGCAGCGTCAGCGCGACATCGACGTCGAGCGGCGCCCGGTAGGCGGAGCCACGGGCCCGCCCGAAGAGCCCGAGGAAGGCCCCGTCGAGGCTCGGCGCGAGGGCGAGCAGCAGGATGTCCGTGTCGAGCCGATCGAGCGCGAATTCGGCCGCGAGTCGCGCGAGCGCGGGCGCGAAGGGGCCCGAGGCCGCGAGGCGACCCGCATGGGATGCACGCGCCGCGGTCAGCGCCGCGGTGAGGGCGTCCGGGTCCGCGGGCGGCTCCGCGAGCGCGAGGACGGGGTCGCGGCGAAGCAGACCGAGGCGCTCCCGTTCGGCGAGCCGCAGACGGACCGCGAGCGCGAGCAGGGCGAGCTCGCCCGTGAGCCAGTCGACGTCGTCTCGGTAGGGCGCCGCGGGTTCGGAGGGCGCGAGCAGGTCGGACATGGAGCCTCGGGGTTGACGCGACGCACCCATCGCTACACCACGGGCTCGCCCGTGTCACGCCCACCCCGGGGGTTCGTGGCGGGGTCTGTGGCGCGCCCGGATTGGTCTGATGAAACGTCAGGTTATACGGCCAACCGCGGCCCAGGCGGGGACTCCGAGATCCGAACTGATCTGACAGTCCGTCAGGTTTTACGTGAACTGCGAAAGGCCCGCCTCCCGGGATGGGGAGACGGGCCTTGGGCCGCGGTGGTGCTGCGGTCAGTTCGCGAGGGTCGCGAGGCTGCTGAGGACCTCGCTCGAGAGCTCGACCTCGAGCTGCACGGAATCGCCCTTCGCGGAGAGCTCGAAGACCGCCGGCAGATCGGGCACCTTCAGGAAGGCGTCCTTCTTCTCGGCCAGCTCCGGGAGGGTCGCGACGGCCCGCAACAGGCTCGCGGGACGCAGGCTCAGGACGAAGAAGGCCCGGCTCGCGGCGCGCGCGAGCCACGGGTCCTTGCCCGTCGCCGCACCCGACGCCAGCTCGGCCACGCGCTTGAGCGCCGCTGGCCCGAGACCGAGGGCCGCCCGGTCTCCCTTGGCCGCCACGCCGAGCTCCATGTGCGAGCCGATGAACTTCCGCGCGGCCGCGTTGTCGGAGCCCGACTCGGGTAGCCGCGTCCAGTCGATGTCAAGCGCGAGACCGAGCGCCTCACCCTCCGAGACGGTCTTGATCCCGATGCCCTGCGTGCCAGCGAGGCCGGTCAGCATCGCCCAGGCCTCTGCAAACTTCTCGGGCGGCTTCGGGCCGGTCGTCCCCGCCTCCTCGAGCATGCGTGGGCGGGCTGCCGCCCAGATGCGCGAGGTCGCGACGTCGACGAGCGACAGCAGCGCCGCGCGCCATCCCTCGGCCTCGGTCACGGCGTTGACCCCCTCGAGGATGAAGGGCTGCTCACCCTCGGCCCTCAGCCAGAAGGCCTGCTGCGAGCCCGTCAGCTCGCTGAGCTTCAGGAGGGCCTCGGCGACGGCCTTGATGTCGGCCTCGGCGATCTTGACCGCGAAGTCCTGTGCCTTGAGCAGCTCGACCATCTCGTCGGCCGTCGGCTGCTCGGTCCTGTCCCAGCCGCCCGCGAATGCGAGCCACGCCCCATCTGGCACCGCGCTCGCGAGGTTTGCGCGCCGCTCCGCGTGCGACTTCGCGAAGGTCTCGCCAGCCGAGCCCGCCAGGAAGGAGACGCTAGCCGCGAAGCGCGGCATCGGGGCGCTCAGGTCGACGGCGAGGCGGATGCGGTCGGCCCCCTCGGCGAACGTGAAGACGTCCTGCGCCAGCTCGGCGAGGAGCTTGGACTGCGGCGACGGCTCGGCGGCAACACCGACGGCCTCACCGTCGGCCTCCGCCGTATTGTTGCCGAGGTTGTCGAGGCTCTTCAGGAGCTCGGGCAGCTGGGCCCGCATGCCCTCAAACTCGTCCTTGTAGACGGACTTCAGGTTGCCCACGGCCGCATCGAGGTGGAGCATCTGGCTCGGCGTCCAGGCGCCGAGGGTGTCCTTCAGGAAGGCGCCATGGTCCTTCAGGACGGCCGCGTGGCTTGCGAGCTGGAGCTGCGAACCGTCGACGCGGGCGAAGATGGTCTTGCCCTCGAAGGTGAACTGGCTGAGGCCGTCGGCCTCGATCCCGCCAGGCAGGAGCATCTTGACGTCGAACCCGTCGAGGACGGTGGCGACGGCAAAGAAGCCCTCGGGGAAGGTCTTCGGGTTGAGCGCGCCGAGGCAGACCGGCTTGTCGAAGGCGATGCGGTCGGCCTGCGCGACGCCTGCGCCACGGAGCCCCTGCAGCGCCATGTCGAACCCGAAGGGGGCCCCGGGCTGGAACTTCAGGACGGACTCCACGAGTCCCTTGACCGACGGCGTCGCCACAAGCCCGACGATGTCGGCGGGCAGCGTCGCGACGGTCGACGTGTCGATGGCGGCGCGCTCGATGAACCCGCCAGGCGCGGGTGCGGGCGGAGCCTCGGCGGGCTTCTCGGCGGGCTTCTCGGCGGGCTTCTCGGCGGGCTTTTCAGCCACGACGGGGGGAGGGACGGGCGGCTCTTCCTTTTTGCAGGCTGAGCCCGTGGTCACGAGCGCAGCTGCGACTCCGACGCAGGCGAGGCGGGACAGACGCATGATGTTCCTTTGGTTTGGCCAGAGGCTCCTGGCAGGTACGGGGGCGGTGGCATAACACAACCCGCGACGATGGGAAGCACGCGCGGGCCGGTCTTCCATCGTGGCGACGCTGGTGGTGGCAACGTGCGACGCCCAAGCTACAACGAAGCGCCAAAGCCGAGGGCGAAGGCGAGCGGGTAATTGAGCTCGCGCACGGCCTCAGCAGCGCCGAGGAAGGCGTCGATCGTGACGAGTGCCGACAGATGCCAGCCCGGCTCCGGGTTCCAGCGAAGGCCGAGGCCTGTCTCGAGGCCGATCCATCCAAGCGGCGCCTTTGCGAGGAAGATCGCTCCGCAGCGCGGATCTTCGGGGCCGAAGAACTTGCAGTCGATGTCCTGCGTCGCCTCGAAGTCGTTCAGCGTCAGCGCGGCCGCCACCCCGAGCCGCAGCGACACCGACAGGCCCTCTCCGCCAAGCCGGAGCCCCGCCCCGGCGGCGAGATGGGTGGCGCCGAACTGGGCGAGCAGATCGCCCCGCGTGTCGACGAGCGTCGTGACCTGCGCGAAGCGCCCCCAGAGCTGCAGGCGCGGCTGCGGCTCCCAGATGGCCGACAGGGCGACCCCCGGTCCGTGGAGGGGGAGGCGCGTCTGTCCGTGGTGAAGCCAGACATCGTGCCGATAGGCGAGGTCGAGGTGCCACGCCCGCCGCACCTCGCGCTGCTGCCAGCCGAGCGGGTGGGCGGTCTCGCGCTCGAGCGCACAGGCATGCCAGGCCGAAAGCCACCGCGAGATGACGTCACGCGCTGGCGCCGCGAGGGCCTCGGCCTCATGTGAAACGTTCACCGCGACGGCCGAGGCGGCCGCTTCCAGGTTCGTCCCGCGTCCGCGCAGCGTCCGCAGCTGCAGCTGGAGCGGCACCTGTGCCCGGTCCCGACCGTCTGCGTCGGCCTGCGGTCTCAACGCGCCAGTCAGCCAGTGGGTGGCACCGACCACCGCGCCGAGCTCGGCAAGACGGGCCGAGGCAAAGCGCAGGTCTTCGGCCTCGGGCATCGCCCGAGCCTCGTCGGCCGCGGTCTGCAGCAGCCGCTCGATCCGCGTCCCGTACCAGCCCGGGGCGAAGCGGCGCGCCGGGTCGTGGAGAAACATCGTCCGGAAGGCGGCCGTCGCGTCACGTTCGCGATCGAACTCGACGAGCGCGAGCCCGCGCCAGAGCGCCAACTCTGCGTAGCGGGTCGGTGCCAGCAGGTCGACGAAGGCGCCAAGCATCAGGCGCTCCGCGACCTCGAACTGGGCGAGCGCCTCTGCGGGTTCAAGTCCGAGCCAGCGCTCCCGGCCAAGTGCCAGGCGTTCGTCTGCGACGAGCCCTTGGCCCGCGAGCGAGGTCACACGGGCGACCGCCGCGCGCAGCGCCTCCTCGCCCTGCAGGTCGACGAGATCGAGCGTGGCGGCGAGCCTGTGAAGGGCGCGCTCGACCTCACCGCGACGGCGCGCGAGCTGGCGCAGGGGGCCCACGCCGTCCGCGCCGCCCCCAGCCTGTTCGAACGGAGCGCCCTCGAGCAGCGCGAGGTCGAGCAGCGGGAGGAGACCGAGCTGCACGGGACGCCAGCGCTCGGGTGTCCCGGACGCGCCGACGTCCCCCTCCGAGGCCGTGGCCCCGGAGGGGCTGACGAGAGCCGCGAGGCCCTCCAGCAGGAGTGCCGCCAGTCGCGGGCGCCGGTTGCTCAGGGACACGCCTTGAACCCCGGATCCACGAAGCTGTCGATCTCCTCGAAGACCACTTCGAGTGGCCCGCCGTCTGCGCGGGTGATGGTCCCCGACAGGACACGCGGCTCGGCGTTGGCGTCAAGGGTCAGGTCGAAGGCCCAGCGCCCGCTGTCGCCGTCGCCCCCGCCGCACGGATCATCGGCGAAGGCGGTGAAGGCGTCGGCGTCGGGGCGCACGAGACCGCCCTCGACCACCGCGCAGGTACAACCCGCGAGCGGTGAACCGAAGGCGTCCTCGACGCGGAGGACCCCCACGAGCTCGGGCCCGTAGTGGCCGACGCCGAGCTCAAGGCGGGCGTCGGTGGTCGCGTTGAGCCGCACGGCCTGCGCCATCACCCACTGTCCCGAGAACCGCTCGCTCGCGTTCGTGCAGCCCTCGAGAGACGCGACGAGCCCGAGACCGAACGCGAGGGCACGCGTGGCCGTGACGACCTTGCCGAGGCTCGGGTTGGCGACCTGCGGATTCATGGGCAGGAGGGTACCGGATGGGCGCGGCTGACGCCACGGAAAGGCGGACCGGAGGGGCGCGAGGGCCTCGGCAGAATAAACTGCCGAAATGTCAGTTCTGAGGATTCCGGCCTCGCGGATGGACCTCTTTGCACCCTCGCACCCGGTGAAGTTTCGCTGACAAGACGTCATTGCTGGTGGAGGGGGGTGGAGGGGGCGTGCTGGGCCGGCATGCGACCACCGAGGGCTTGGACCGCGACAGCGCGTCCGCCGAGGCCGCGACGGGCTCTGTCACCGGCGTCTCGGGCAGCCTCGGGGCCGCTCGCCACACGCGACGCAGGAGCCTCTTGACATCCCCGCCCCAGCGGTCACAGTCAGGGAGCCTGCGCGCACCGCGTCTGGATGCGAGGGCGCGGCGGAGTCCTGTGTATCGACAGCGAGCGGTGATCGGTGTCCTCGGGCCAGCGCGTGTCGGCGAGTCCCGCGCGGAGCGTGTCGAACGGCAGGCCACGGCTCTCGGAGCTGGCCTGGCGCTCGCGGGCTATGGTGCGGTCGTGCTCGACGGGGGCTTCACGTCCGCCGCCTGCGCGCGTGGCGTGCGGCAACACGATGGCGTGGTCGTCGATGTGGCGACGGCCGACGGTGATGACGGCGGTCCGCAGGGGGCGCTGCTTGGCGCGATGCGACGCCTGCTCGAGGTGTCCGACGCCGTCATGGTCCTGCCCGGAGACGTGCGCAGCCTCGCACTGCTGCTGCTGGTGTGGTCATGGGGCGCCGAGCCGACCGCGCCTTACCGACAGGTGATCCTCGTCGGTGACGGCTGGCCTGAGACGGTGCGTCACCTCGCTGACGCGGCTGGCCTCGACGCCCGCACACGCGCGATGGTGACGTTCGCACCCGAGGCCGCGGAGGCGGTCGAGGCGCTGCGCTACTACGTCGCGCCCACCGTGGTGTGATCTCGCGAGCGTCTGCGTCTGGCCTCAGTGTCGGGCCTGGACCTCGCGGAGGTGCAGCGGCGCTGGCGTCCCGGCCCGAAGGTGGCCGATCGCGAGCACGCCCGCCTCGAATCCGGCGATCGTGGTGTAGCACGGGATGCGGCACTTGACCGCTGCGTGCCGGAAGGCGGCCGCGCCTCGGCCAGACGCAAGCACCATCGCGGTGCCGTCGAGGCGGTGGTCCGGGTCGACGCGCTCGAGGTGCAGGCCGCGCGCGGCCATCGCGTCGGCGGTGATGTCACCTGCCGCGACGGTGAAGCCGAGGACCTTGAGATCGTGGACGATCGGGCCGACGAGGTCCGCGTCGTCGGGGTCGACGCGGACGACCACGCGCCCCGACATCGGCAGTCGGACACCCGCGCCAAGCAGCGCCTTGGCGTAGGCCTCGGCGAAGGTCGCGCCGCTGCCCATCGTCTCGCCCGTCGACTTCATCTCGGGCCCGAGCATGATGTCGACGCCCGGGAACTTGCGGAACGGAAGTACGGCTTCCTTGACGCTCATCATTGACGGCAGTGGGGCTTCGGAGATCCCGAGGTCGGCGAGCGTCTCGCCCGCCATGAGCCGGGCCGCGACGCGCGCGAGGGGGAAGCCGGTCGCCTTCGCGACGAAGGGCACCGTGCGCGACGCCCGCGGGTT
>SXGQ01041429.1_pt1 | contig 27533 bp, 36 predicted proteins | sample 3178371 | NCBI WGS metagenome assembly SXGQ01 (sample SAMN11356859, study PRJNA531348) | freshwater metagenome | isolation source: freshwater sample F1-20 | place: China: Fuxian Lake, Yuxi | collected 2017-12-25 | reverse complement strand
TCTATAAATAATCCATTTCCTTTTGATCTTACAAATAAGAGATGGCTTTTGGACGGGGATTCTGTAGGTAGAAAGAAATCCATGGAATTTTTAGAGAAAGGTGAGGAGGTTTTCCTATGGGGAAGATTCCTAAAAGAATGTGAACTACCAGAGAGAGACAAATGGGATTTAAACGATGTTGTTAATTATGTTAGATCCACTGGGAAAAAAATAAAAAGACTTGATAATTTCTTTTCTTCCGACAAATGGGATATTATAGATATATGAAGCATAAGAAAAATAACGATAAGTTTAAATTTCCTGTTGATATAAAAGGAGATTTAGAATTACCTGATATGGATCTTTCTTCCAATTTTACATCCCCGGAATTGAAGGGAAAGATTAATTCTGAGGTTAAAGAATTATCAACTGGAAAAAATAAGAAGAAAAAATGTCAGAGCAACAAGCTAATGTAGAAAGAAAAGACTTTGCTAAGGATTTTCAATTAGAAAGGGAGGAATGGACTGAAAAAATACGTGTACTTTCTATAAGGATGAAAAACATAAAGGAGCTTGCGGAAGTTCAAGTTGAGCTTTATTCAGGAAGACAGATGCTTCTTGAACTATCTTCTAAGCTAGGGCAGGTTATGGTTAAACTCAATTCCAAGTATAGAAAAGATAAAGCAGATAGATTAAAATATTACTCCGAATCTGTACAGATTAAATACGGAGCTAATGAAAAGACACCACTAATAGAAGGTGATCTTTCAGAGTTAAAAGAAAGAATGGACATGGTTGATGGACAAATATCTTTTTTTAACGAGACAATGAAAACCGTGGATCACATGTTATACGGTATACGTCACAGAATAATGCTCGAGGACTATTTAAGAAGTGGTGCAGTAAGAAGAGATTAATTTATGTTTTATATATATAAGATTACTAATACAATAAATAATAAGATATACATAGGGCAATCTAAATACAATGATCCTAAATATCTAGGAAGTGGAAATTATATACGGAAGGCAGTAAAAAAATATGGGGTATCTAACTTTAAAAAGGAAATTATCGAGAAATGTGTAGATTTAAAGCATTCTAATGAGAGGGAAAGATATTGGATAAGTATATTGAATTCTAAGAATCCTGAGGTGGGATATAACATAGCAGACGGAGGGTCTTCTTTTATAATGAATGATGATATAAAGGATAAAATTAAAAAAACATTAACAGGTAAATATGTTGGTGATAATTCATTCAGAAAAGGAATATCACATGACGAAGAAACAAAACAAAAAATATCTGGATCTAGTAAGGGAAGATCTAAGAGTAAAGATACCCGTAAAAAAATGTCAATATCCGCTAAAGGAAGAAGACTTAGTGATTCAACAAGAGAGAAATTATCTAATTCTCATAAAGGAAAAGTACTATCCAGCATACATAAAGAAAAAATATCGGATGGATTAAAAGGTAGGATCCTATCCGAATCAAGCAAAGAAAAAATAAAGGAATCTAATATCAGAAAAATCCAAAAAGGATCGTTATTTTTTATTGCAGAAAATACAACAACAAAAGAAATACTTTATTTTAATAGCTGTTCATCTGCTGCTAGAAGTTTTTGCACATATAGACAAAAAATTAAGGATAATTTAATTGAAGGATGGAATTTTGTTTTTGTAGACATAAATAAATAGAAGAATGTTAAAATTTATAGTAAGTGAAGATAATAATTGGTTAAGCTTGGTAGATTATACGGAAGAGATCGAAAGAAAACAGATCGATATATCATTAACTAAAAAAATACATAATCACTACTTCCATCCATTAGTTAAGAAAAAACATTGGACGGGGGATATATGTTTTGTTGATAAAAAATTACCAGTATGGAGAATACCTTCTGGTTTATGGTCTGAAATCTATCAGATATGTGAAAAATACAAGATAGAGGTAAAAATAGAAGGACTTGAAAAAATAATAGATTCTGATTTTACGTTAGAGGAATATACAGAATGGGTTAATAAATTCTTCGAGGACGGTGTAGGAGGTGATCCTAACAAAATGCCTAGAGATTATCAGATAGAGACAGCATGGAAAATTATAAAATTTAAACTTTCTGTATCTGAGGTTGCTACTAGTTCTGGTAAAACACTAATTGCTTTTATGGTTATGTCATATCTAAAAGAAGTAATGAAGGTTAAGAAATTCCTTATGATAGTTCCTAATACTAACTTAGTAATACAAGGAGCTGAAGATTTTGAAGAATATGGACTTGAAAAATTAGAAGATTGTGAAATACAACAAATTCATGGAGCTAACAAGAAAAAAATATCAGGAGGTTTAATGATTGGTACTTACCAATCACTAGTTAAAATGCCACCTGAATTTTTTGATGATGTTGAAGCGGTTTTTGTGGATGAGTGTCATGGTACATCTAGTGCTTCAATTAAAAAAGTTGTTTCTTTGTGCAGGCATTCTAAATGGAGATTTGGATTATCCGGTACATTAACAAATAAAAATAGTGCTGAATATTTAACTATCCAGCAATTTCTTGGACCTCTCATAATGGAGATATCGCCTAAATTCCTATTTGATAACAGGTATGCTACTCCTGTATCTATTAAGATAGTAAAAATGGATTGGATGGATCCTGAAGTTAAAGAAAAACTTTCCAATCTTAAAGAGAACAAAACAGAGATGGAAGGAAATGAACTTTTTAATCTTGAGAGAAAACTGGTAGTTTCTTCCGATAAGAGACTTAATTATATTATAGATTTCGTTCTTAGAACCTCTAAGAATTCATTGATCCTTTTTCAATCTGTTGGTGAGGGATACGGAAAGAAAATTTATGACGGGATAAGAGAAAGATCTAATGATAGGGAGGTTTATTATATTGATGGTGATACTGATCCTGATAAAAGGGATCTTTTTACTAAGAGGATGGAGGAAGGTGTAAACAAGATAATGGTTGCTTCCTTTGGTACAATGTCAACAGGAATATCTGTTAAGAATATCCATAATATATTTTTAACAGAATCATACAAGTCGGAGGTTCTAATAAAACAGAGTCTTGGAAGGGGAATGAGATTATTTGAGGGTAAGGAGAAGGTGAATATTATAGATTTTGTTGATGATTTTTCTTGGAATGGAAAAATAAACTATTTAATGAAACATTCAAAGGAGAGAATAGAGATCTATAAAAGAGAGCATTTCGATTATAAGATATACGATGTCAAAATTTAATAATTTGGATATATATAATAACTAATGTGATTGTATGTCAAAAATTAAAAATTTTAAAGAATTCTGTTTAAACGAGAATGAATCAGATGATATATTCTTTAGAAGACATTTAGGAAACAACTCTTCCAGCTATGAAGATAGGGCTAAAAACCATTATGGCCTTGGAAATGATGCAACAGCTCTACAGAAAACTGAATCTTTTTTCCAAAGAATGGAAGACAGATTTAACAGAGCTTCTTCAAGTATGCAAGGTAGAGTACAACAAAATAGAGCTGCTAGACAGTACGGAGGACCGGACACTGGGGTAGAACTACTTTTTGGTGCTGCATCTGTCGTTCCTAGTGTTTTAAAGAGAGTTTTTGGGTCTACTGATTATAATTTCAAAAAAAATAAAGAGGAAGAGGTTCCTATAGATCTTATAAGACACACCAATGAGGATTTTATAAAAAACGAGTTACCTTCCCTACATTCAGAGGAAGATCTTGCTAAACATATAGAGGGATTATACTCATCTGGACAGGTTAAAGTTGGACAGGAACCTTTATTGGATGATGCTATTAAGAATAGAGTAAATCTATTCTATCAGAAACAATCAAATCCTAATAGTTCTGCTTTAAAGATTAATCCTAGTAACACTCCTTTTAATCAGGCAGCTGGTAACAGACCGCAACAAGTATTGCAAACAAATAATTAATAAAAATGAAAAAATTCTCTTCAATAGTAGAAAAAAAGAAACAAGAATTGGAAGAATCAAAGATTATCAATGAAAGAAATCTTTATTTAGACTTTGCTAAAAAATACCACAAAGAACATGGTGTTTCTGGACCTTTTGATAAAAAATTCAAGGGAGACAAGAAGGAGCAAGAAAAATACATGGAGGAGCTTTCTAAAGCATGGGAAGATCATAAAAAGAAAAAGGGTATCAAAAACAAATCAACCAAGGACAAATTTGCTTTTGCTAAGAAAAAACTTAATGAGTCTAAAGCTTTAGATATGGCTAGATCTATGGTAGGTGACGGTGGAGATCCTAACTATCATTTTGTTACTATGTGTGATGATTACTATTTTGAAAAGGATGGTGAGATGGTAAAATATAGTAAGGACATGGGATCTGCTCCTCTAAAGATTAAAACTACACCTGATCTAGGTACTTATACATTCGGTCCATTCCAAAATTTAGAAGAATCTAAGATGTTTGCTTCTAGTATAGAATTAGACGAGATCAACGGACCAAGAATGGTAATGGTCGAAGATAGAAAAAGCGGTGAAGTATATTCTAAATATTTAACATGTAAACTTCAGCCAGTTTGGAATGAACTTGAGGAAGAGCCCGAGGAGGAAGAGGATGAATATGAGGATCCTAATTCTGAGTATACTTATGGGGAGGAAACCGAGGATGAGGAGAATGATTTTGAAGATGGTGATGAAGATGAAGATGAAGATGAGCTAGATATGGAGATAAAATCTATAACTACAAAAGACGGAGAAAATTTTGCTAATTTTGGTCCATCAGATTCTTCTGATGATGAGGAATAATAAAAAAATAAAATATGCTAACCCCCTCACAAAGTCAGGCATTATATCCGGTATTGCAACATTATACAGGATCAAAGATAACTTCTATATCGGAAGACGGGGATGATCTTGTCTTCCGTACTTTTTTAGGAGAGAAGGGGTTTTTAAGTGAAAATATATCTGGCGATTGGACTATAAGAATAGGAGGGGAGGTAGTCTATAATATTGAGAGAGAAGTTTTTGATGCTTTGGTTAATCCTAATGAGAAAAGATCTCTGGAGGATTATATTGATATCTTAGATGATCTTTATAATAGCCCAGATGTTAGCTACAGGTCTAGAGTATTGGTAGTTAATATACTTAAATTTTTAGAGGAATATATATTAAGCTCGGATTTTTTACCTAAAAGAATTCTAAGAGTTGGCATATTCGAGATTTCGAATTGCGGAGGTAAAAAATTTATTAATTGTTTAAACTAATGTCAGGAATAAAATATTTATTAGATATCTACGAAAAGAAAGGTAAGAGTTTTATCGAGAAGCTTTTCAATAAGAATTTAACTGTAACAGAGAATTTGGATGGTCCATCTTTTTCTTTTGAAAAGGATTTTACTGGAGATAACATATCATTCTATAAAAAAGATCAGGATAATCCTATAACTAAGGTTGATAGGGTATTAATGAGATATTATGAAAAACCTATTCTATATATAGATTCTTTATCATATGAAGTTAAATCAAAAATACCTAAAGGGTGGAGATTTGGGATGTGTTACTTTCCTAATAAAAAACCAGTAAGAATAGAATATGATAGAATACCTAAGAATAATTTAATTCTAACCCATATAACTATCCGTGATGAATTTGGAGATGTACTAAGAACTGTACAAGATAAGGAAGAATTAGACTTATGGGCAGAAAATTTGGGTGTTGAGGGTGCACCAATAATATTTCAAGGAAAACTTTCTAGGGATCAGAAAATATCTATGATGGAATTCCTTTCCACACCTCTCCTTGATTTAAAAAATAAATTTAAAACCCAAAGTTTTACTAAGTATCTAATTTCTATATTAAATCCTGATTTAGATAAAACTTTCCTTGGAAATGATCTTAAGGGTGAAATTGATTCTGTAGTTTTTAGATTCGATGACGAAGAGGGAGAGGAATTAGTATTGGCTAAGATGGTCGATCCAATATTCTATGAAATCAATAGGGAAAGAAAAGCTAAAAAAACTTCATACTTTCCTAGCGACATATACTCATTATGTTTAATAGACGTTATGAATTTTATTCTAGAGACTGGGGTAGAAGGTTTTTATGCAGAGGGTAATGATCCAGAGACTAGATATTTATCCTTTGTCTTTGATGTATTTAAGAGATTTTGCGAGCAGGAGGGAGACAGATACATTGGTGCTGATTTTGAAAAACCAGAATATTTAAAATCTGAGGGATTTGAGATTAATACTGGTATGATAGAAGACCAGATGGTTCTTGATTTGCTGGAAGAGGATGATGTATATTCTGATATATTGCAGATGATATTAAATTCTTTTAGAAAACTGAAAAGAAAACCTCACGGATTCTTTACTGAGGGTCTCATTCATCAGTTTAATATGCTGGTTGAAGAAATTGCTTCATATATAAATGCTAAAAGAAAGGAAGTTATTGAAGAATCTTTGGGAATTCCTACGTTTGTTAGATTTAAAAAAATAGGATCTAAATTTAAACCTGTAATTAACGAAGAAGAAATTCCAGATAATGACGAGGACGAGGAGGAGTATTATGATTACTATGATAACATATTATTCGAATCGAAGGAAGGTGACGAAAATGATAAGATGAAAAAAGTGGAGGATACATCAGAATTCTTTGCTTTTAAAGATTTTAAAAAAGTAGTATCTACCAATAAAGAAAAAAAGAAAATAAAGATACTCAGAGAGAATAATGAAAAGGTTAATCTTGTAATAGGTAAATTCCAGCCCTTTAATAATGGACATCTTAAGATGTGTTCAAGATTAAAGAAAGAAAATAATCTACCGGTTTTCCTTTGCGTTGTCCATCCCGGAGGGGAATCCAATAAAAAATATCCATTTTCAGACGATCTAGTAAAAAAATCAATAGGATCACTAACTAGCGAAAATCCGGACTTGTTCGCTGGATATGAGGTGGTATCTTCCGATTTATTGGAAGATGCACTAAATGTTGTAGTTAATAAAGCAAATCCAGTATCTGTTTGTATAGGTGAGAAAGATTTCGAAAATATGGTACTACAAAGAAATTGGATAAGAAATAGATATGATCTAGAGGGTGGAGATATAGAGATATTTAAAACACCACAATGGTCAAATAATAATGACGTAAGATCGTATGTTAAGAATGGAGATTTCCAATCTTTTAAAAATCGTGTACCAAAATCTATTGCAGTTTTATTTAATGAATTTACAAAACAACTAAAAGGATCGGGCGAGGATATATAATTATATAATTAATATATGAAACACATTAAATTATTCGGGAATTTTCTTAATGAGGATGACGGATACGGAAGGGACTTCTTTATTAAGAAGAAGGAAGGAAAAACATATAAATATTTTTTCAAAATAGAATCTGACGAAGAATCACTAGGGTTTGTTGTTACAATTGGAAAATTATCAAGAAATACATCTATAGACGATCCTGAGACTAGATATGGTGTAATATCTGTAGAGCCGATAAAGGAATCTACAATGGATGATTATTTAGTTAAGGATAGTGATTATAAATCTAGAGAGGATGATGAATTTGAGCTTCGTAAGGGCGAATTTAATAGGTTCTATAAAATAATTGGTGAATGTATTAAAGATTATTTGCAGAGCAATCCTAAGGTTAGTACCCTTTATGATGAGATACCTTTAAATGTTCAGATAGATCTAAGAGATTATATGGATACTGCTAGAATATTAATGGATGATTGGAGTTACGGAAAATGGGGTTCACAGGAAGGGTCTTCAGACAGAGCTATAGTTTATACTAGAAGAAACCATGAATAATAATCTGATATTATCATTTGAAGATTTCGTAAATGAATCCAGAATCCCAATAGCTTGGGCTAAACCTTCTGAGATGACCGCTAAAGTTTTATCCTTTATATCAGAGAAGGAAAAGGTAACTAAAAGAGATCTTATTGAATTTTTGGATAGCATTCCTGAGGACGAATCAGGAAAAAAACCTAGCATGAGATGGGTTAGAAATCAGAAGAAATATATAAAATATAAGATACAGGAAGAGGACGCAAATTACTTTGAATTGACCCCGTTAGGTAAGAGAGTTCTGAAATCTTTTAAAATAAACGAGAATAAATAAGGATTATCCAAAAGATAATCCTTATTTTTTATATAAAAATGAAACATTTTATATAAATTTGTGTAAAATAATTAAAATAAATAACTATGGAAAATTACGAAAAAATTAAGGAATTAGTTGAGAGCATGTCTAAGGATATTGAAGCTTTCTATGTTAAAGGTAACAAAACTGCAGGAACGAGAGTTAGATCTGCATGTCAAGATCTTAAAAAATTATCTCAAGATTTAAGAGTAAACGTACAAGATGCTAAAAACACTGTTAAAGCTTAATTTATATGTCATACTACATTTGTAAAGTTAGCTTTTTTAGTGGAGAGGTTTCTAAAAGTACAGGCAAAGCCAAAGCTTCTAAATCCGAAATTCTTGTTGAAGCAGAAAGCGTTACCGACGCAGAAGCAACTCTTCACAAGCATTTAGCTGGTGATAATTCTACTGCTCATTTGGACTTCGAAGTTACTGCGGTAGCTCAATCTAAGATTGAATCTGTTGTACAGATAAGAGGTTAAGAAAATCCTTTTAATTTATCCCGATAGAATATATAATATACTATCGGGATTTTTTTTGTCCCTTTAATTAAAAGAGAAGATGAAAAAAGAAAGAAAAAAATCTGCTGAAACTAGTTCATACGAACCCCCGGTTTCTCCTGTTAAAATTCCCGACGGAGACACTGGATTTAATATAGTTAAGAATAATTATCGTAGATTTATTTGGACTTGGAACGAATATATAGACAAGAAACCAAAATTCCAAAAGACTTAAATTATGCCAGCACTCTCTAGAACACAACAAAGATTAATGGGACAGGCTTACGGAGTTCGTAAATTCATTGACACTAAGGGCAAGGAGGGAATAGATCCAGATACAATAGATCCAAAATATAGAGAAACTATTGTTGATCTAGCAGATAATATGAAAAAGAAAGCATTGAAAGATTATGCTAGTACCAAACATAAAAAATTGCCAGAGGAAGTAGAGGAAGGAAAGATACCCACAATATTCTCTAAATTAAATCCAGAATCTAATAATCCAGTTAGCAAAGAGAAAAGAGTAATGCAAAATCTTTCTGATTATAGGGATTTTATCAAAAAATATAAAAAATAATGAGCGGTACTTTAGATAGATTAAAACAAAGTTTAGGATTCGGTAGTGAGATTAGTAGACTTATATCGAATACTGATCCTGGAATAGATTCTATAGCGGAGGTTTATCAGGCTCTTTACGCTTTACATCAGGAGAATTTAGAGGCTCTAGTTGAATTGGAAAATACATTGAATTCTCTTAGCTCATCATCAGGAACTAGTGGAACATCTGGTATTAGCGGAACTAGTGGATCTTCTGGAACATCTGGAGATAATGGAACTAGTGGATCTTCTGGAACCTCCGGAGATAGTGGAACTAGTGGATCTTCTGGAACCTCCGGAGATAGTGGAACTAGTGGATCTTCGGGAATATCAGGAGCTAATGGAACTAGTGGATCCTCTGGAACCTCCGGAGCTAATGGAACTAGTGGATCTTCGGGAATATCAGGAGCTAATGGAACTAGTGGAACATCAGGTACATCAGGTACCAGTGCAGCTGCACCTTCACAATCATTTTCGCCTATGAATGTTTCTGATTGCGATCTAGCTCCTACTGCTGCTACCACACAGTATTATTATTTAACCGTAGCAGATGCTACAATGACAGTATCTAAAGCAAAGCTTTGGGGGTATAGTGGTAGTGATACTGTTTTGTTTGGACTGTATAGAGGAACACTATCTTCTTGTACATTAATAGGAACAGGAAGTGCAGTTTGTGGAATAGGACCTAATGTGATAAATATAAGTCCAGTAGCTGGACAAAATTTAAATGTACAGGCGGGTGAAAACTTGGTAGTTGGATATTATGCTAACGGAATTAGTTGGAGAACTGTGTATAATGCTGGTATAAGTGATATAATTTTTGGTATATCAAATACGTCGGATATATCTTCGATGCCTAACAGTCCTACAGGAACAGGTACAGTTATAAGATTTGCATTAACTCTTTATTAATCAATAAAATAAAAAATAAAAATGGAGAATATAAACGAAAAAGAAGATTGCGGATGTGGATCAACCACGAATAATATTAGAGATTATGAAGGGTCCCGTTCAAGAACTTACGACTCTGATCCTTTGGTAGGTAAAAGAGTTTCTTTGATAGATGGAAGGTCAGGAAGAGTTGACGATTCTATAAGAAATAGTGTTGGCGAAGTGATCGGATATGTTATCGAAGGTGATAGAGGAGTGTACAGGGTATTTAAGGATAAAATAATAAATCCAATAGACGAGAGCGGACCTATGGCTACTTTAGCATCTACACCAGGAATGGGAGATATAGTTCCTCCTACTCCAAATAAAGATGGATCTGGAGACCAATTCCCTTCTATTAACGTAGGAACACCTGCAGCTAAGAAAAAAAACAAGAAGAATAAGGCAACTCCTAATCCAATAGATACGTCTTTGATGGATTTTAAATCATTTATTAGTAACTCTAAGGGTAGTCAAGGATAAGACATTTTGACACTCTGAGATTTTAAAAAATAGATTTTTCTAGACAAAATGTCATGGATTATCTATTTTTTTTGTTTGGTATTGTATTTGTAATAATATAGATAAAAAAATAAATAAATTTATGTTTATGACACCAACACAATTTGAATTTCCTTCTTTTTTTAGAAAGATGAAAGATTTATCCACTGGATACACTTACAAAAATGGATTACTTGTTATAGAATCCCCAGGATTTGGAAAGGAAGACATTAATGTAGAGATGGAGGAGAATGTTCTTCATATTTATGGAAAAAAAGAATTATTTGGAGAAGAGTATTCTATTGATAGGAAGTTTACCATGCCTCATCACTATCTTAATTCTGATCCTATCAAAGTTAAAGTTGAGAATGGAATTATATCTATACGATTAAATAGAAAAGAAAAAGAAAAATCACCTAAGATTATAATTTCATAATTCCTACATTAGCTATGTGGAAAGAATTAAAATTATACAGCAAGACTATGCTGGAGATCCCTGGAAGGTTTTAATATGCTGTATATTATTAAACCAAACAAGTAACAAGCAGGTAAGACCTCTTATAGATAATTTTTTTAAAAAATGGCCAACTCCCGAATCCATTGTATTGGAGGAAGAGATGGCCATTTCTAGTTTTATAAGAACTACAGGATTTCATAATATAAAAGCTTCAAGAATAAAAAAATTATCATCATCGTGGAATTCCGGTGTAAGAGATCCATTTAAATTACCTGGTATTGGAGATTATGCTAGGGAAGCGTGGAGAATATTTGTTGATAAGGATGTTAATTTTAATCCTAGTGATAAGAAGCTTAAAATGTATATAGATTCTTTATAGAATATATACCTTATGAGGAATATACTTAGGTTCAAAGAATTGTTTGAAAAATTAGAAATGGTTACGACCAATTGGTCCATAGTTAGTAACGAGGGATCATTTGAAAAAAAAGAGGATAACGGTTATTTAGTATTTAATAAGGATGGGATATTCTCCATTATTTATAATAAAAAAGGAGAGGAATCTAGGATAGAGTTTTATACAAACAAGGATAAATCCTCCGATAAGAAATCTGTATGTGAGTGTAAAATAACGACATCAGCAGGATCAGATAGATCCAAGAAGGGATTTGATGATGTTAATATGAATAACATAGGTGATATAATAGTAACATTCTTTGATTATTGTGATCTAGAAAAATCAGAAAAAAATACAATAGATAAATTTCTTATGGGATTTACTAAATCTGTAAAGGACGTTTTAAAATCTGATGATAAAGATCAGCTACCTCCCTCATTTAATATGTTTGTTAAATATCTTAATGATATATCAAAAAATAGTAATTCGTTAAAATTAGATCCAGATAATTATGATTTTTCTAATATAGTGAATAAGTTCATAAATTATCTCAAATCTACTAAATAGTATATTCTTTATCCAGTTTATTAAGATAATCCTCCCATACCAATCTTCCTTCGTTTATTGATTTGTTATTTGATTTATGAAGATCCGCTCTTTTAGATATAATATAAGCAGCTGTTCTTGCGTCCTTATGGTTTATCTCATTCCTTTTTAACATCTCTTCTATTATCTCAACTGACCTGATGGACTCATCCCTGCTAGAGAATGATAGAGCTTTAGAATATTTTTTTTCTTGGAGGATATTTTTTTTATCTTCCAGATAAATCTTCTCAAATAATTTAAAAGTTAGAATTTTTTTCACCTATTATATATTCTTATCTGAAACCTCTTCCTATTATTAATATAAAATGAGTATGATTATAAACATTGAAAATATCGGAGGTGGTTTTAATATATCCCATTATACTGAAGAAGGTGATGTGAATTTTTTGAAAATACAAGTTCCTAAATCCTTACAGTTTGTCTGGGAAAAAACTTCACCAAACGATAAGAGAAAAGAAAATGAATGGGAATCTTGGGATGGATTTCCTATAAGGAAGGTTCAATCAAATAAGTTCGATAAGTATCGTACAGTAGAAATCTTAGGAGCTATAGATCCTGAAATTACTAAGCCACTCTGGGAATATCAAGTACCTAAAAAATACTTCGTGGATATCGAGGTAGAGATAACGGATAACCGTGCGGATGCTCTGGACACAGAGAATGCTAAGAATAAAGTTCTTTCTATAGGTATGGCTTCATCACAGGGAAAAATATTAGTTATCGGACTTGATGATTTATCAAGTGAAAGAATATTAAAGATAGAGAAAAGACTCAAAGATCATTTTAAGGATCTACCCGGAGAATGGACATTCAACTACAGAAAGTTTGATAGTGAATTTGACATGCTATATACTTTCTTATCCAAGTTAGTCCCTAAGATGCCTTTAATTACTGGGTGGAACTGGTTCGGATATGACTGGCCTTATTTGATCAATAGAGCTAAGAGACTCGGTATAGATCCAAAGATATCTTCACCTAGCGGGGTTCTTCTAGGAAAGAATCAAACACCTATGCACGTACTGATGGTCGATTACCTGGAGATATATAAAAAATGGGACAGAGTAATTAAGATTAGGGAATCTAATTCGTTAGACTATGTCGCATCTCAAGCAGTAGGGCTAAAAAAGATTGCTTATAACGGGACATTAAAAGATCTTTATGACTCGGATTTTGAAACCTTTATCTTCTATAACGCAGTCGATTGTGCTCTAGTACACTATATAGATAAAAGATTGGATACTATTTCTACATTCTTTAAAATTGCTGAAGTTAGTGGAGTGGAAATAGATCGTGCTCTTTCACCTGTTTGGACAACGGAGGTTCTTATGATTAAAAAGTTCATTGATAGGAAGAAGGTTATAATCAACGAAAGAAAGGAAGTAGACCATAAAAAATTCGAAGGTGCTTACGTTAAAAAACCTGAGAAGGGATTATATGAATGGATCGCATGTTTTGACTTTGCTTCACTGTATCCTAACACGATGATGCAATGGGGAATATCACCGGAGGTTTATATTGGTAAGAACCTAAAGGAAATTCCTGAGGGTGCTATCAAAACTTCCTCGGGAGCAGTTTTTCATCCTAAGAATGGAGAGGAACCTATATTAAGAGAAATTCTAAAAGATCTTTACTCTCAAAGAAAAGCTACTAAGAAGAAGTATTTTGAATGTGAGAAAGAGATAGAAAAAATTAAAAAAGCAATAAAAGAAAAATCATAAAATATGGCAAATACAGATAACAAATGTGCAGATCTTCCGGTGGAAGATTTCTACACAGGTGCGGAAGACACCTTAGGTTTGATTTATAACAAACAAAAAGAACTTCAAGAAAGATATGGATTTGATTTCAAAGACTGGTCAATTAAACAAATTGCAGATTTCTGGATGGTTAACAAACATGCTCTTGGTGATGAATTGAATGAAATGTTCGATGCATTAGGAGGTGTTAATGATGGTATTGGATCTGCAGCTTGGAAATACTGGAAGGGAGATAACAAGAAAACTTCCGACATGAGGATAACAGATCTTACTGAATCTGACAAATTAGAACTATTCTACGAATGGATAGACGGATTACATTTTTATATGAACTTCGCTATTTCTATCGGTATGACAAGTAAGGATATTGTTAATCTTTATATGTCAAAACAGAAAGAAAATCATAGAAGACAGGACTCAGGGTATTAAAACCCTGATTCTCGTATTTCTTGGATATATAAAAAATGAAAGCTTTTGTATATCTTTGGACTAATAGTAAAAATCTTATGAAATATATTGGATCCCACATAGGAGATATTGATGATGGATACATAGGATCTGGTAAATATTTTATCAACGCATATAATAAAAATCCTGAATTTTTTTCTAGAGAGATATTAGAGGTTATAGAAGGGGAAGACGTAAAGGAAAGAATAAAGGTTAGGGAGGAATATTATTTAGATCTTTATTCTGCTTCAAAAGATCCTCTATATTATAACATAACTAATAAGTATTTTGGGGGTGATGTTTATTCTGGATTGAGTGAAGAGGATAAAAAAAATATGATTAAGAAATCGGTCGAAAAAACTAAGGAAGATAGAATTAATAATCCAGAAAAATGGAGAATGATATACAATAAGATGTCCAAATCAAAAAGAGATAGATCCTTACCTGTCAATCAATTTGATATTGATGGAATATTAATTAATTCTTATTCCTGTATAGAAGAAGCACATGAAATGACTGGGATATCTAAAGGAAATATTCATTCTTCTATAACGGGTAAGAGAAATAATGCAGGTGGATTTAGATGGTCGTTTACAAAAGAACCGAATAACATTGTTAGTAAAAAATGTGGAAGACCTAAGGGAATTAGAAATAGTAATAAGATTGAAAGATCACATACTAACGTAAGAAAAATGCAGATAATTCAATATGATTTACTGGGTAATTTAATTAATGTTTGGGGGTCAGCATCTGAAGCATCTAAAGAATTGGGTCTAAGCTCCGGATGTATAACACATTTTGTTAATGGAAGAAAACCAAAGTCCGGAAACTATGGGGGGTTTATATGGGAAAAAGGAAATTATATCACGTATACTATATACAAGTAATAGAATAATATTAATATATAAAATAAAAATAAAATGGAAAAATTACTAACACCGAATCCTAAGAGATTTTCGTTATTCCCAGTTAAGCACCACGACATGTGGAACATGTATAAAACTGCGGAGGCTTCATTCTGGACTGCTGAAGAAATTGACTTAGCTCCGGATATTAATCATTGGAGAGAAAAATTAAATGACAACGAGAGATATTTTATCAAGCACGTTATTGCTTTTTTTAATAACTCTGACGGTATTGTTAATGAAAATTTAGCTGCAAACTTCTTTAATCAAGTACAATATCCTGAAGCAAGATGTTTCTACGGATTTCAGTTAGCTATCGAGAATATACACGGGGAGACTTATTCATTATTGATTGATAGCTATATCAATGATGAGGAGGAGAAAGAACACCTTTTCAATGCTATAGAAACGGTTCCTTCAGTTAGTAAAAAAGCTGATTGGGCTATGAAATGGATAGAGAAAGGATCTTTTGTTGAAACATTAATTGCCTTTGCAGCAGTCGAGGGAATTTTCTTTTCTGGATCTTTTTGTTCTATATTCTGGTTAAAGAAGAGAGGTTTAATGCCAGGACTTTGTTTTGCTAACGAATTAATCTCCAGAGATGAAGGACTACATTGCGATTTTGCTTGTTTACTTTACAATAGCCACATCGAAAATAAACTTCCAGAAGAAACAGTAAAGGAGATAATTACTGAAGCTGTAGAGATAGAAAAAGAGTTTGTTACCTCTTCTCTACCTGTTAGACTTATTGGTATGAATTCTGATTTAATGTGTGAGTATATCGAGTTTGTTGCTGATAGACTTTTAGTTTCTTTAGGATGTTCTAAAATCTATAATACAAGATGCCCTTTTGACTTTATGGTTAATATAGCATTAGAAAATAAAGGAAATTTCTTTGAGGGAAGAGTTGGATCATACCAAAAATCGGGTGTTATGGATAGCACTAAAGATTCTAAGGATACTGGTAAAGCATTTACGATAGATGCTGATTTTTAGTGTTGATATATTAAATTTTGATATTTTTTGAAATACAGAGTAAATACAATACTATTAAATAAAAAAAGTAAATAATATTAAATAATGGAAGTAGTTAAAAGAGACGGTTCTAGGGAGAGAGTTAAGCTAGATAAGATATTAAGCCGTGTAAAGAAACAATGTTACGGTTTAAATATGGATTATATAGAACCAATGGAGATAGCTAAGAAAGTTATCCACGGTCTTTATGATGGAATTACATCTGTTGAATTAGATATTCTTGCTGCAGAAACATCCGCAGCTCTTACACCTACACATCCTGATTATTCTATTTTAGCTTCTCGTATTTGTGTTACATCTCTACATAAAAGAACTCCTAAGAGTTTTACCCAAGTGATAGAGCAGCTATACAACTACGTTGACCCAAAAACTGGAATGAATGCCCCTATGATTGCTGATGATGTATATCAGATAATAATGGATAATTCGAAGGATATTGATTCACAGATAATTACTGATAGAGATTTAGATTATGATTATTTTGGTTTTAAAACTTTAGAAAAATCATATCTTTTAAAAATCGACGGATTACCAGCAGAAAGACCTCAACAAATGTTAATGAGAGTTGCTATAGGTATTCATAAAAATGATTTAAATTCTGCTTATAGAACCTACGATCTTATGAGTCAGGGTTATTTCACTCATGCAACTCCAACATTATTTAATTCAGGAACTAGAAGACCACAATTATCTTCTTGCTTCCTTGTTTCTATGCACGACGATTCAATTCAGGGTATCTATAAGACACTTTCGGACGTTGCACAAATATCTAAGAATGCTGGAGGAATTGGACTTCATATACACAATATTAGAGGTACCGGTGCTTACATTAAAGGTACCAATGGAACTTCAAATGGAATTATTCCGATGCTTAAAGTATTTAACGAAACTGCTAGATATGTTGATCAATGTTTTACAGGGGATACACTAATTAATACGAAGGATGGTTATGTAAAAATTGAGGATATAAAGATAGGTGATATGGTTCTTTCATCAGATGGAGAATATCATAGCGTAATAGAAAAATTAGTTACATCTTCTGAAAATAAAAAGTTAATCGATATAGAGACAGAAAATGGGAAAAATACTGTTACAGAGGATCATTTATTTCTTGTTATAAAGGACGGATCTTTAATAGATGATATAGAATATAAATTTAAGAATGGTACGTTGATCCCTGAATGGATAGAGGCAAAAAATATTACTGGCAATGATATTTTATTAAATATTTAATATAATTCAGTAAAACTTCCACCCTGATCCGATATATAAGATAAAAAATATATGCATGGAGATAAATCAGGAAAATTAAGAAAATATTCATATATGTCATCTCATTATCCGGAAAAAACTTTAAATATATTGGAATGGTCCAAGAGAATGGGATTTTATGGATTGCCATACGATGAAATTTCTTATCTTTACGAGAACGAATTAAATGAAGTTCCTAGTGATCAGTATGGATTTAAAAAATTTAGAGGATCAAATAAAAAATATAACTCCAGAGGACAATATGAGAAATTGAGTGATAAATTTATCATAAATAGTTTAAATGATTTCAAAAAATCCCTAACGAAGGATGATCTAGAAAAACAGAAAAAATGTGGATCCATAACACAGATGTTGATGGAGAATTATATTTTAATGGATGAATTATCTATTAAATATGATAATATCAGTAACAAAAGAATAATGGTGCATATGTTTCTGAATAATATTGATAACTTTCCTAAATGTGAAGTTTGTGGATCCACATCTAAAGAAAGGTTAACTAATTCTGGTTTCCGAAAAACGTGTTCCGAATTATGTAGGAGAAAAAAAGAACAATCATATAAATCCTATACTATAATACATAATGGAGAATCTATAAGAGTACAAGGATATGAAAGATTTGTAATACCTGGGTTTCTAAAAAAATACAAAAGAGATGATTTAAAAATAGGTTTTGAGGAAAATTCACCTATAGAATACTACTTTAATGGATCTAATAGGTATTATTATCCAGATCTCTATATAAAATCTGAGAATAGAATAATTGAGGTTAAATCTGATTATAGTTTAGATATAGATTATGATAAAAATATGGCAAAGAAAAATGCTTGTGTCTCTAAAGGATTCATATTTGAATTTCATATATGGGACGAAAAAACTGGAGAAACAAAAATAATATAATAAGGATAAAATGATGAATATATTTTTACATCACCCGGAATCAGATGGGGAGATAAGAGAAGAATCTATTAAATTGTCAACTGAATGTTTAAAATTTAATAGGGTTAAAAACATTAAGTATTCTGATAGGTCAGATGAGAATGTATATGATCTTAGGATATTGGATGTTCCTAATTATTCTACTGACATATCAATAGTTCACAATGGGGGTGGTAGAAGAAAAGGATCTTTTGCTATCTATTTAGAGCCATGGCATTGTGACGTTGAGGATTTCTTAAACCTTAGAAAGAATCACGGTAAGGAAGAAGCAAGAGCTAGAGATCTTTTCTTGGCTCTATGGACTCCTGATCTTTTCATGGAAAGAGTAAAAGAAGATGGAGATTGGACTTTATTTTCTCCTGATGAAGCTCCTGGTCTAGATGATGTTTACGGTGAAGATTTCAGATCACTTTACACTAAATATGAAAGTGAAGGTAGAGGAAGAAAAACTATAAAAGCACAGGCTCTTTGGTATAAAATTATAGAGGCTCAGATTGAGACAGGAACTCCTTACATGCTATACAAGGATGCTGCTAACACTAAATCTAATCAGAAGAATTTAGGTACCATTAAATCTTCTAACTTGTGTACGGAGATTATGGAATATTCTGATGATAAAGAAACAGCAGTGTGTAATCTTGCTTCTATAGCACTTCCTAAGTTTATTATACCTGGAAAGAAACCTAAGTATGATTTCAATGCACTAAAAGATATAGCTTATACAGCTACTTTTAACTTGAATAGAGTAATAGACGTAAACTACTATCCGACGGAAGAAACTAGAAACTCTAACATTAGACACAGACCTATCGGTATTGGTGTTCAAGGATTGGCTGATACCTTTGCGATTCTTAAAATAGCTTTCGAATCTGAGGAAGCTAAACAACTAGATATGGATATTTTTGAAACTATCTATTATGGAGCTATGTGTGCTTCTGTAGATTTGGCAGAGAAAGAAGGTGCATATGAAACTTTTAAAGGATCACCACTTTCTGAAGGTAAATTCCAATTCGATTTATGGAATGAAACCCCAAGTTCTAGATGGGATTGGGATTCATTAAGAGAAAGAGTAATTAAACATGGAGCTAGAAACTCTTTATTACTTGCTCCTATGCCTACTGCTTCTACTAGTCAAATCCTAGGAAACAACGAATGTTTCGAACCATTCACATCTAATATCTATATTAGAAAGACACTTTCTGGAGAATTCCCTGTAGTAAACAAGCATCTAGTAAAAGACTTAGTTAAATTGGGACTATGGAACGAATCTCTTAGAGATAAGATCATTATTAATAATGGATCTATTCAAGGAATAAATGAAATACCAGAGGATCTTAAATCCATATATAAGACCGCTTGGGAGATGAGTCAAAAAATTATTATAGATCACGCAGCTGCAAGATCTCCTTTTATATGTCAGAGTCAAAGTATGAATTTATTTGTACAAGATGCTAATTTCGCTAAACTTTCTTCTGCACATTTTTATGGATGGGATAAAGGATTAAAAACCGGAAGTTATTATATTAGGACTAAAGCAGCTACTACAGCTATTAAAGGACTAGGAATAGACTTAAATAAAGAGGAGCCTTTAAAATCTGAGAATGAAAACTACAGTGATTTAGTTTGTAGTATAGATAATCCTGAGGATTGCGAAGCTTGCGGAAGTTAATTATGAAAAAGAATAATCCAAAGAGAATAAAAGATTATAAAGAGTTTGATGAGATATATGGTAAATTGTCGGATATCTCCGAGAATTTAAAAGACATCCCATGTATAATTATAACAGGACCTCCTGGATGTGGAAAGGGAACTCAATCTAAGATAATTGCTAAAACTATGAGGTGGAAGCATATATCAACCGGAGATATACTTAGACAATCTAAAAATCCTGATATAAAAAAATTAATGAAAAGCGGGGAGCTTCTTCCTGACGAAATAGCAGGGAAGGAACTTATATCATATCTTAAAGATTATTGTAAGAATCAGGAACCGGAGGGACTTATATTTGATGGATACCCTAGAAATTTGGATCAAAAAACTATATTCGATGAAATTTGTAGAGTAAATAAACTTAAACTTGGGTATGTTTTCTTTTTAAATGCTCCTGCTGATGTTTTAAAAAGGAGAATAAAAGAGAGAGGAAAATCATCAAATAGATCCGACGATAAGAGCGATAAGGCTTTTTCTGTAAGGATGGAGGAGTATAATGATAAGACCTTGCCTATGATAGAGTCTATGAGAAATGGATCTAATTTTTTAGAAATATCAGCAACACAAAAATTAGATGATATTTCCGAGATCATATTAAAGAAAATTAATGAAATTTAATTTTAATTTTTTGTATAATTTATAAATTTATAAAAATGAGTAAAACTAAGGATGAATTATTAAATAATGATTCTAAAAGAATCCAACCTACAATCTGTCTTACTATGATAGTTAAGAACGAAAGTGAGGTTATTAGAAGATGTATAGATTCGGTTAGAAATTATATTAATTACTGGGTTATTGTAGATACTGGATCTACTGACGGAACACAGGAGTTGATAAAAGAGATAATGAACGAGTATGATATTCCTGGTGAATTGCACGAGAGACCATGGGTAGATTTTGGACATAATCGCACAGAAAGTTTACAGTATGCTAAAGATAAATGTGATTATAGATTAATTATAGATGCTGATGATTTTTTAGTTGTTGAGGATCCTGATAATAATCCTTTTTTAAATATTGATAAGGATTTTTATAAGATAAAACTAAGATTAGGTTCTTTAGCTTATTACAGATCCCAATTAATTAAAGGAGATCAGGATTGGAAATATGTTGGGGTATTACATGAATATCTTTCAGGACCTGAAAACCTAGAATTGGAGGAGGATTTTTTAGAAGGAGTGGAAATGCATGCTTCAGTTTCTGGACACAATAGAGAGATAAAAGGAAAGGATAAGTATTATAATGATGCATTAATATTCGAAAAAGCTATAATTACAACGCCTAAGGAGGATCTTCCTATTGATTTGGAAAGAAGATATGTTTTCTATATGGCTCAAAGCTATAGAGATGCTGGAATGCCTGAGAGATCTATCGAGGCATATCAAAGAAGAATTGATCTTGGTGGATGGGCAGAAGAGGTTTATATTTCAAAATATTGGATAGCTAGACAAAAACAATCCCTAGAAAGACCAGAAGGAGAGATCATAGATTCTTATTTAAAAGCTTGGGAATACAGACCGAATAGATTAGAGGCTCTTTATCATCTAATTAAATATCTAGGAGGGAAGAAAAGATATGCACTTGCTTTTGCTCTTTCTTCGATCGGAATGAAAACTGGTTCTTGCTCAGACATTCTTTTCGTAGAGGATGAGATCTGGAAATGGAGAATGCCTGATGAGTATTCAGTTCTTGCTTATTATAACGGAAACGCTGAGGAAGCATTTAGAACAACAACAATTATTATGAACTCACCTGTTTTTGAATCTATTCCTGAAGTTGATAGAGAGAGAATTAAGAAAAATATAGATTTTTATAAAAAATCCTTAAATATCGAGGAGGAAAAGGAGACTGAAAAAGAACTTCAAGAATCTTAAGATATATAAGATAAAAAATAAAATGGATATATTAAGATTTCAAGAATTTCTAAACGAATCAGTTTATTCTGTAGGAGTTCCTGTATATAGAGGAAATAGTTTAGACCCGGAGGTAACCATAAAAAGAAATAGAGTAGTATCAGAGATACAGACTTATCTTTCTCAAGTTGCTAGTGGTAATCTATCGGAGGTAACTGTTGTTGCTGATATTCCACTTCACGGAAGAAACATGCCTTCTTATCTTAAGGATGTATATGCTGAGGTTGGATACGATCCTTCTAAAGATAAAGGAATTGGTGATGAGCCTTCTAAAAATGTATTCGTAGATTCAGAATTTTTAGTTAAGGACGTAGACGAGGCTAAGGGTGTTATTATAGCAACACCATATTCTATGAGAAGAAAACAAATAATGATAGAGATAACTCCTGAGATCATTGAGGAGATATTCATTAAATAAATTTTAAATATAGTATGGATTTTGGAAATTTTCATATTGCAAAAATAGGAAACCATACTTTTATTTTAGAAGAATGCAAAGATTTTCAGAAAGGACTTTCTGAAAGAGAGCATCTCCTCGAAAACGAGGGGATGCTTTTTAATTTTAATGACAATTCTAGGAAATCATTCCATATGAAAGGATGTCTAATACCTTTAGATATAATATTTATCAAGAACGGAAGGGTAGACAAAATACACCATAATTGCAATCCTTGCGAATTAGATGAATGCGAGAAATACGAACATGATTCAGCAGATATTGTGGTTGAAGTTATGGGAGGTACCTGCGAGAATAATAATATCACGGAAGGACTTATATACAGATTAATGTAAGAAACTTTTTCAGGATTTTCCGTTAAATCAATATGATTACTAAAATTAAAGTTAGATTTCCTAATTCTGATTATTGGGAGGATCTAAATATTGATATCTCTAAATTTAATCCGGTGAATGAATTTTCAGATCAGATTTTCGGATGGTATGAAGGGATTTATATTTCTATTTTAAAAACAACAATTAGTAGCGATGTCATCGAACAAGGAGATAAAGGTTCTATCTGAGAGAGAACACATTTTATTAAGGCCAACAGTTTATGTTGGTAGTGTTAAACCTACTGACGAGAAGGTTCCAGTAATAAAAGATAACAAGGTTTTTATTGAATCTAAGAAGATTTCTGTCGGAATGTATAAATTGTTCGACGAAGTTTTTTCTAATGCGTTAGACGAAGCTAAACGCATGAATGGAAAGATGAAAAATATTATCATAGAGATAGATTCTAAATCTAACGTTGTTTCTGTAACTGATACCGGTAATGGATTCTATAAGGGAACTAAAATAAACAAGGTCAGTGGTAAAACTAATATTGAAACTGCAGTTTCTCAATTAAGAGCAGGATCTAACTTTGAGAATGATGATGTGAAGGAATCATTGGTAGGAACAAACGGTATGGGGGTTTCATTGGTTAACGTTCTTTCTAAGTATTTCTCGATTGAAACTGTTAATGATGAATATTATTATTTTCAGGAATGGAAAAATTATGAAGGTGTAGATCCCAAAATAGAAAAAAATACTAAAGGTCTTTCTAAGGGTACAAAGGTTACATTTAAACCGCTTTCCGATGTATTTGGATATGATAAATGGGACAAGGATGTATTAGCTTCTACACTAATATTAAAATATGATTTAATTAAGAGAGATAATATACTTTCCAATCTAGAAATAGATCTTATATGGGATGGAGAGAAATTAGATCTTAATGTAGAATTCTTGCCTAAGGAATCTTTCAAAATAAATACTGATATAGGTCAGATAACATTATGGGAAAAGTATGAAGGATCAGGATCTATTAGTTTTGTTAATTCAGCAATGTGTACAGGTATACATCAGAAAATAGTTAACGATTTTGTTAATACTAAATTGGACGACACACTAGGTCATCACTTCTACGATTCACTTATTGTTCTAAATTTGCCTCCAAAATATGTAAAATTTGGAGATCAGAACAAAACTAGATTTGTTACAACAAGGGAGGAAATAGAAAATTTATTAATTAATAAATTTGGTTCCAAGCTCCAAGGTTTTTTTAAGACTGAAATTTTCGAGAGAATATTAAAGAGAGTTGACGATAGGAAGAATGATGGGTATGTTAAAAAACTTAGATCTGAAAAGAAAAAAGTTAATCTTAAAAATTCGCATAAATATTTTCCTGCACAAAAATCTTTAGCAGAGAATCTTTTTATAGTAGAGGGATTATCTGCGATGGGATCTATATTACAAAAAAGAGATCCTAAGAATGATGGAGTTTATGCTCTAAAAGGAAAAATAAAAAATTGTAAAAATATTGGGGATCTATCAGATAACAAAGAAATATTAGAACTCATGCAGATTCTTGGTTTAGATCCATCGTCAAGAAATGTAGAAACTATCGGATATAAAAAGATAGTTATAGCTACTGATCCAGACCCAGACGGATCTCACATTACATCACTATTAATAAACCTTTTCTATAAATGGTTTCCTATGGTTGTTCGAACTAAGAGACTAAGCTTTCTTAAGATTCCTTTAGTTTCTGTTGGAGATCTTAAGAAAAGAAAGTATTATTGGGATCTGGAGGATTTTAAAAAAGCAAAACCTACTGGTAATATAAGATACCTTAAGGGATTAGGATCATTATCATTGGAAGACTGGGAATGGGTTATGACTAATAAGGAACTTATATTTATAGAAGAGACATTAGATAGCCAACAAAAATTAGAGATGGCATTTGGAGATTCTTCAGAGTTAAGGAAAAAATGGTTATCTAACGTTAAATAGATATATACTCAGATGATTTTAAAGTTAAGAGATTTTGTTTTCGAGAAAGATTCGGTGATTGATAATAATACCGATGCTTCTCCCTCACCGGTTAAAAAAAATTTAACAATTAACTGGATTAAACCCGATTTGTCTGAGGAAATTTCTCATTATGACGACAGTGCCAAATTGGAGTTTTACCAACATAATATCACCATAGGTAATAAGGATATAGGTAAAACTACTCCAAGGGCAACAAAATTTTATAAATATATTATAGAACCATTTAGAAGAGGAGAATTTCGAGATATACCTATCACTTCGGAGGATAGTTTTGATGTTAATGGGATTCAGAACTTTATGGCTTATGAATATGATAATATAGTCAACGGAGCTTACGGAAGATCTTACGGTGATGTTCTGGTAAAAACTTCAGAAGAACTAAAGAAAAAAGGATCTATAACTTTACCATCACCTATAGTAATAAGATTCATTAATTTTGGAGAAACAAGAACATCCGAAGAATCTAGTTATTATTTATTTTCTGGAAATAGAATAGCAAACCTAGCACTGCAATATAATATACCAATAAAAGCGTGGGTAGTAGATTTGATACCATCTAGAAGAGATGTTAGACAATTTGCCGAACAATCTGGGGCGGCTTCAGATCCTCTAAAATTCAAAAAACTTCTTAGAAGAGAAACTGGTAAGGAGTCAATAGATGAATTAACTGCTAGAGAAAGATTCAAAATCATCCAATCACTTAAAAGTTTTTAACCTATATTTAATCCATGATAGGTTATAATAATAGGATAGGATATTGTTGTCTTTGTCTTTCATTAGAGAAGGATAAAGTTACAACAAATAGAGGAATGGTAAAAAGAACATTCTTAGAAAAAGGATTAACTTATGTTTCTGAATTAGCAGTAAAAAACACTGATGATCTAATCAAGATAATAAGATTCAACGGGGAAAAAAATATACGTATGTATAGAATGAGTTCCGATATGTTTCCTTGGATGTCTGAGTATGAAATATCGGATCTACCCGATTTCGAACAAATAAAATCAAATTTAAAGCAAGCTGGTGATCTTTCTAAAGAATTAGACCAAAGATTAAGTTTTCATCCATCACCATATTGTGTGATTGCTTCATTAAATCCTGATGTAATTACAAAATCTATAAAAGAATTAAGACAACATGGTGAGATAATGGATCTTATGGGATTAGAAAGATCACACAAATATCCTATAAATATACATATCAATACAACAAAACCATCTAAGGAAGAATCATCAAGAAGATTTCTGGAGACATTCTCAATACTTCCAGAATCTGTCAAAAGTCGATTGGTTGTAGAAAATGATGATAAGAAAAGTCAATTTACACCAACAGACTTAATCAACATGATACACAAAGAATCAGGGATACCTATAACTTATGATTTTTTACATCATAAGTGTAATCCTGACGATTTATCTGAGGCTGAAGCTTTAGATCTTTGTATATCTACCTGGCCAGAAGGAATTACTGCACTTACACATTTTTCTGATTCTAGAAAAATTTTCGAAGATTCTACTGCTAAGGAAGTAGCACACTCTGATTGGATCTGGAGCAAAATAGAAACTTATGACAAAATTTTTGATATCGAGTTAGAGGTAAAAATGAAGGATTTAGCATTAATTAAATACATAGAAGATTTTTGTTAGTTGTATAGCTTAAATCTAAGTATAATTTTCTATAATATTGGGAAATTTTTAATTATATCTGACTATAAGATATTATAAATATCGAATTATGTCAGAAGAATTAGACTTAACAAATTCCAAATGGGTTCCTGAGAATGAGATTTATTTAATATCTATAATCGAGGGAATTAAGGAAATGTATCCAGATATAGATTTAGAATCTGAAATGAAAGAGTCTGGAATATCTTATGAAGATATTCTGAGGAATTCAGAATCTGTTGTGGAGCTTTTAAAAAAACTTGAACATAAATATCCCGGATAAACCCTATAATTTATGGAGAATTACTACGAAATATTGGGGGTTCAGGATAATTCTGATCAGGAAACAATAAAGAGAGCTTATAGGACGATGGCTAAAAAATACCATCCCGATAGAAATAAAGAAAAAGGAGCCGAAGAAAAATTTAAGAAGATATCTGAGGCATATGACCATATCGGAGATCCTGAAAAAAGAAAACAATATGATAAGAAGAGGAATTTAAAGGATTCATTTTTCGGAGGGGAATTTAACGGATTTGGATCCGGATTTAATGATCCTTTTGCTAATCATTACAACGCTTATCAACAATCACAACCTGCTAGAGATCCTAAAGGATCAGATCTGAATATAACTCTTAGAATAACTTTGAATGATGTTCTTAACGGAGTTACCAAAAAGATCAAATTGAAGAGGGATAGAAAATGCTCTCCTTGTAGCGGAACAGGAGCTCTTGACGGTAAATCCCTACAGACATGTGGAACGTGTAACGGATCTGGGCAACTTTTAGCAACACAAATGAGGGGTTTTGTACACGTAAATACAATAAAGCCTTGTCATGTTTGCGGGGGAAGTGGTAAAACTATATTGGAATATTGTTTTACTTGTATTGGTAAGGGGGTCAGGAGTGAAGATGATATAATAGACATTAATATACCAGCAGGTTCTTCTGACGGAATGCAATTTGTTGTACAGGGCCGAGGAAATGAGG
>SXGQ01053902.1_pt1 | contig 27549 bp, 19 predicted proteins | sample 3178371 | NCBI WGS metagenome assembly SXGQ01 (sample SAMN11356859, study PRJNA531348) | freshwater metagenome | isolation source: freshwater sample F1-20 | place: China: Fuxian Lake, Yuxi | collected 2017-12-25 | reverse complement strand
AATCTCATGGGTTTACGCTGATTGAGCTTCTGGTGGTGATTGCGATCATTGCAATTCTCATTGGATTATTGTTACCAGCAGTTCAGAAGGTGAGGGAAGCCGCGGCACGGGCGACTTGCAGCAATAACATCAAGCAGTGGTCGCTAGCGATCCATAATTACCATTCGACTTATGGCAGTTTTATGCCAGCGAGTTATGCGAATCCCAATCGAATTTCATGGCCAGTTTATCTTTGGCCTTATGTTGAGATGGAAAACGCCGCCAAGAAATATGATTTTAATGTGGGTTTCTGGCAGCCCAATAACACCATTGTCAACACCCATAACGGGGTGTGTTCCACTTCAACCAAGGTTTATTATTGCGGGTCGAATCGTCAGGATGCCAAATGGCAGGGTGACCAATACTGGCGCGCCAGGGGAAGTTATGTTCTGAACTGGGGCCCTGTACGAATGCCTGCCCAAGGTGCTCTTCCACAGGGTAACTCACCTTGGGGTTTTACCGATGGGGTAAGCAGGAACCTGCCCCGGATTTCAAAGCTTGATGGATTCACTGACGGCACATCGAACACCCTGGCATTTTCCGAAGTGCTTATGCATGATAATGATGCTGCAGCTGATTTTCGTGGCGACATGATTAACGATGATAACCAATGCGGCAGGTTCATGACAATCGACACACCCAACAGCGGTATAGATGAAATGACCGGGTGGTGCGTTAATGATCCAGTAAATAAGCTTCCCTGCATTAACAGTGGAAATGGAAAAATTGCGGCCCGGAGCAAGCATACTGGTGGGGTGAATGTAGGTTTTTGTGATGGTTCCATCCGTTTTGTATCCAATTCGATCCCTTTGGTTACCTGGCAGGCTCTCAGCACCATGAATGGTTCTGAGGTATTTGATCCAAATTATTAACATTGATTTCATCATGAATAAAATCTTGTTTTCATTTCTGTTTATTTCGTTCCTGACTTGTGCCTGTAATAGCGGACCTGTTAACTATCCTGTTGCGGGAACGGTGCTGCTTGATGGCAAGCCAGTCGGGGCCAAGGATGATGCCGTTATCCGTTTTGAAACCACTGACAACAAGGGAAATACCTCTGAAAGCTTTATAGTCGAGGGTAATTATCTGGTGAAGTTAACCGAGGGTAATTATAAGGTATCGCTGACTTGGAGTAAGAAGACCGGGAAAATCCTGAAGAGTAAAATTGCAGGACCCGGGCAGGAAACAGAAGAAGTATTGCAGATGATCCCCGCCAAGTATGGTCCCCAAAGTGAATTGAAAGTCGACATATCAGCCAAGAACCTGCGTCATGATTTCGATCTGAAAAGCAAATGATGAATTTGGAAAAAGAGGTTTTTAAAACCCTCGCTGATGAGGTTGTGGAACAATCCGCAGAGGTGATAAATTCCTTTGGTTCCCGCCCTCCCGCGAGCATTGGTGAGAAGAATTCAATGATTCATATCGCGGAGGGCTTGAAACCCTTTGCCGATGAACCAGTGAAGCTAGAGGAATTTGAAGTAGCCCCGCAGGCTTTTTTTCGCATGCAGATGGTCAGCGGGGTGTTGGGATTGCTGGCTGTGGTTGGTTATTGGCTGGGTCCCATATTGGCATTGTTGTTCTCGCTCTCCGCAATCGTGGTGCAATATTTCCAACTTTTGCGTTACAGGCTTTTTCTTGATCCCTTTTTTTCCAAGTCAAAAAGCCTGAACCTGACCGCAACGCTCAAGCCTGTTGGCGCGATCAAAAGAAGGGTTATTCTGAACGCGCATCCCGATGCGGCTTATGAATGGCGTTATAATTACCTTTTTAATCGGGGATTTTCAATTCTTGTTGGATTCATGCTTGTTGGGATGTTTGTCGCACCATTGATTTCCGGATTGGGCTGCTGGTTTCAATATAAGGGGGAAGTTCAATTTCAGCGGTATTGCGGCTATTGCTTGCTTCTATTGTTTCCCGGATCCCTGATGGCGATTTTTTTCAACAACATGAAAGTTGTCGCACCTGGGGCCAATGATAATCTTTCAGGTATCTTCATTCATGCCGCGATCTTCAGGTTGCTTGCGCGTGAAAGAAAACTCGAACAAACAGAGGTTATGCTGGTTTTTACAGGTTGCGAGGAAGCGGGGCTTCGGGGAGCGAAGGCTTGGGCGGGACTGCATGGAGCCAAGTTCAATGGCCCTGAAACAATGGTGCTTACCTTGGATACCATTCGCGACCTTGATCATTTGAAAGTTTACGCATGGGATATGAATGGCACGGTCGCCCATGATGCCGAAACCTGCAGTTTGGTACAGAAAGTCGCAAGAAATACAGGACTTGATGTTCCCTTTGGTACCATATTTTTAGGTTCATCAGATGCGGCGGCATTCACGCAACAAGGGTTTTGCTGTGCCACAATCGCAGCCATGGACCCAGCGCCTGCATTTTACTACCATACAAGGCTCGATGATTGGCGCATCATGGACAAGGATTGCATCGCACGGGTGCTCGAGATCGTTTACAACACCATAAAGGAAGTTGACCAGTCATAGTGTTTAAGGACATTGCCTTAATGCCCGGTGCAAAGGTGAAGGATATGTTTTAACATATCTCGAACCGAGATCATCGCGATGGGTTTGCCATCCTTCAACACAGGTAGATGCCTGTATCCGCCATTATCCATCTTGTGAAGAACAAAGGCTAGCCTGTCGGTAGTCCGAACGGTTTCAGGTTCCTCAGTCATGTAATGGGAGATGGGTTTATCAGCATAGTCTGCTGGGTCATCAAGCACATTGTTAAGGAGATCCCTCTCGCTGAAAATACCCAGCATTTTATTCTGGTCATCAACCACCAGCAGGGCCCCGATATTCTGGTCAAGCATGATATCAAGTGCCTGTGAGACAGGCGTGGAAGCATGAAGAATGACTGCGGGGGGAGGTTTCAATACGCCAACAGGATCTTCCATGAGGCTTCTTTCCACGCGATCATGGGCGACAGGCACATCAAAGGAGGAAAGATCAAGCTTGCAATTGTTGCAAGAATCAATGCCCGGATAATTACGCTGGTTGCAATGGGGGCAGATCATTGTTTATTCCACAGTGAAAGAGTCAGGGCCAGCCAGGTCCAACCTGGGTAGCTCCGGGTTGGGGGTTTCGATGCCACGGTAAAAAGATTCATGATGACAAATTTTAGAGATGGCCCTGAAAACGCCAATGCATTCGGGGAAATCCGGATTTTCGAGGGAGGCGAGCATCTGTGCCGCGAATGGGTTTTCACTTGACTCATCATGGATGGCAGGAGGAGGTGAACCCGGTTGGTTAAGTTGAACAAGTCCCACCGAGGCATCTTCAAATCTAATTCCCAGGCTTCCCTGGCTTCCATAAACCATTGGTTTTCCATGTTCCAGATAAACCAAATGCTCAGGCCGTTCATGCTGGGTGGTTAGATTGTCGAAAACTAGATCATTATAAACCTTGCAATTTTGAAGTATTTCAACAAAAGCCAGGCCCTTGTGGGCTGAGGCCCGTTGCAGGATGGTGCCAAGATGGTCGACATCGACATCGAGGGAACGGGCGACAAATGTTGCTCCGGCTGCAATTGCAAGCGCGCAGGGATGCCAGTGGTTGTCGAAAGATCCCTCCGGGCATGTCGCGGTGAGTGTTCCCGGCCTGGTGGTCGCGCTTTCCTGCCCACGGGAAAGACCGCGTATTTCGTTGTTGATAAGAAGCACCTTCACATCAACATTACGCCTGCAGGCATGAAGAATGTGCTGGGTGGCGGGGCCGAAGCCTTCTCCATCACCAAGCACGATCCAAACTGTAAGGTTGGGTTGGGCGATTTTAAGGCCCATTGCAGCGGAAACCGCTCCGCCGTGCAGTCCGCGAAACCCGTAGGTGCTGAGGTAGTTTGGCATGCGGGAGGCGCAACCGATGCCCGAAAGAAAAACCTGTTGCTCCCTGAGAAGTGGCATTTCGGAGAGCATTTTTTTGACCTGTGTAAGGATCGCAAAATCCCCGCACCCCGGGCACCATCGCACTTCCTGTTCCGATGCGAAATCGGTGGGTTGATTATGGATTGTCATGAAACCTCCCGCCTTGCGAGTTGGGCGATGGCTTGTTCAACCTGGTCGATTATGAAGTTAAGGCCATCCTGCCTGGTGAGGCTGACGCCATCGAATTCAAATTTTTCCTTGAGCAGGGCAAAAAGCCTGCCGGAGTTTAGTTCCGCGACTAAAACCTTGGGATGGGAGTTGAGAATCATTTGCATGTTTTTTGGAAGAGGATTGAGAAAACGGAGATGGGCGAAGGCGACGGATATGCCTTTTTTTCTGGCAGTTGCAACAGCGGCCTCCAGAACATTTTTTGTTCCTCCCCATCCCAGAACAAGAACCTCCGCATCATTGGGGCCGTTGACGGGAAGGGGACCCAAAAATTCCGCTATCCTTTGCATGCGGGCTGCACGATGCCGGTTCATTGCCAGGTGGTCCTGGGGAAGAAAGCTTACCTGGGGACTGTTCAGCTTGCGTTCATTTCCACCTAGCCGGTGTTCCTTGCCCGGAGTGCCTGGAGTTATCCATGGGCGAGCAAGATGATCATCGCATTCGTAGGGACCAGAGGGGGAATCCGAGGCGAAGTGGGGGAATTCAAAGTCGGGAAGGGATTCAGTGTCAGGTATGAGCCAGGATTCGCTGGCACGGGCGTTCAATAAATCGTGAAGGATGCAAACCGGGGCCAGGAAGCGAAGTGCGACCTTTGCAGCCAGCAGGGTCAGGGCAAAACAATCGGATGGTGAATCAGGTGCCAGCACGACAAGAGGCGCTTCGCCATTCCTTCCCATCAATGCCATTCCCAAATCTGATTGCGCGACTTTCTGGGGCAGCCCGATTGATATGCCAGCGCGTTGGTATTCCAGAAGAATCATCGGAAGCTCTGCTGCTGATGCCAGGCTGACGACTTCGGATTGATGGGGAAAACCAATCCCGGAGACAGCGGTGCATCCGAGACCGCCACCATAGGAAACACCGATTGCAATGGAAGCGGCGGCATGTTCGTCATCGGCAAGCAGAAATGAAAAACCATCGCCGGTGTTTTTGGCTGCGAGCGAACTTATCTCGTGGGAGGGTGGCCTGGCTGTGGAAGCCATCAAGACAGGCCGGTTGGTTTTCAAGGCAACATGCTTGAGGGCCAAAATCGAGGCATCATTTCCCGAAATCATCCTGCAAATCCTACCTTTTTTACTGAGTGATTCAACGGGATGATAGGCGGGAACCTGGGGGAAAACATTCGCGGTCTCAGAATAGATGAAGCCCGCCTTGAATGCCTTTTGTGACGCGTCAAGGATGGATGGGGTCACGGAAAACTTTTGTTTTAGCCATCGCAGCACCGGGTCGATCGGGATCGAATAAAACCACAGCATCATGCCCAGGGCGAAAAGATTTCTACAGCGATCGACCTCCCTATAGGAGAGCAAGGCGCCTTTTTCCCCCGCACGGGTAAGGTTGATCGCATGGTTGGTGAGCTGGGCCATGGGCACCGAGATGGTGCGATGAAAAAGCTGGTTTTTTCCCGCAAGGGGGTTTTCGAGATAGCCGGCGCACGCGAGTTCCTCGGGGCCGAATGAATCCGAGTTGGCAAGCAGGATGCCATCTTTCTCGAGGCAGTTCTCGTGGAGTTTCAAGCCCGCGGGATTCATGGCTAGCAGGAAGCTGGTTCTGTCGTCGATCGGCTCGTTGTAGGGTGCAAAAGCAAGTGAACTGGTGTGAACTCCCGCAAGCGTGTTGGCATGGGAGCGGATTTCAGCGGGGTATTCAGGTATGGAAAAAAGATGGTATCCGCGGGACCCCGCGGCTAGCGCGAACAAGTGGGACAACATCGCGATGCCATCATGCGCGGCCCCGGTCAACCGGATGGCGTGGGCTGGTGCCAGATTCAAGGGGGCGCCACCTGCGTCCATGTTGCCTGAATTGACTGATTTTTCTGCCATGCGTTTGTTTGCCTTGTTCAGTGCCCAGCATTACTTTTTCCGGATCATGCCCCTTCCGCGCAAGGCGGGTAGTGTGTTGGGTCGGGAGGCAGGTTGAACACCGCGGTTGGGAAATGCCCTGCGAGATAGTGCACAATCCTTTTCACGGATAAAATGCCCATGGGTTTGTTCTGGTTGTCAAGCACTGGAAGATGCCTGTATCCACCTTCCTGCATTTTTCGGATCGCCGAACTTATTGAATCCGATGGAGACACCACCACGGGGCTAGGAGTCATCACTTGTTTGATGGGGGAATCAAGGGGAAGCCTTCGGGCGAGAACCCTGCGGATGAGATCGCGTTCCGTGAAAAGCCCCAAGAGGTGGTCATCATTGCAAACCAACACACACCCTATTTTTTTTTCCCGCATCAAAAATATGGCCTCGGTCACCGTGGCCTCGGGTAACAAGCGGTAATCTTCCGTGGGCTTAAGCCTTATGACGCTTTCAACTTTGAGATTCCGGGCAAGTTCCATGCATCAATCCAAAAAGTTTGGTCTTTAGACCAGATGTCAGGTTCAATTCCAAAAAACTTTCTTGGCCATCCAATTTTAGTAGAATCTGAAAGAAAATTAGGTAAGTTATATTATAAGGTTTCAATAACCCATAATACCTTAGATATAATATTATTGAAAATTGGTCATTTGTTAACTTGATGAACAAACATTATTAAACAAGACCTTATTATTAAACAGGATTTATATCATGCACTCTCCCTCCCAGTATGATTCTGTCCCATTAACAACAAGAACGCTTGCCTTGATTGATGAATCCGCCCTTCTTGCCGCTGCCCGGGCATGTAATCGCAGCCTGGACTGGCTTGCAATTCGCAAGTTCTTGATTGAAGAATCGATGGGAAGGTATGGAGAGGCTGCGGTTTATGTCGGTTTACCCCCGTCAAGCCATGCTGAATACCAGGAACAACGCTCCAAGAAGCTTCGTTTTTGCCATTGGTTGAAAACACATGGATTCCTGGTCATGACCCGGGATGGGGCTCCAACAGGCGATGGGTACTACAAGGCGAACATCAACCTGATGATGGCGGTTGATGGAATGGAGTTATGTGGCGAGTTCAAGCCCCAGGTTTTGATGCTGGTGACAGCGGACCCGGATTTCGGGCATCTAGCGTTGGCGCTCAGGAAAAAAGGGGTTCGCGTTGAACTTGCCGCCATTGAACAAAATGTCAGCAGCGATCTCAAAGGTTCTGTAAACCATGTGATTGACCTGCGTCCGTTGTTCAATAAATTCGAGAATCTTAGGAATGAGGGATCCGGTGGTTCCGCCCCCGGGACACTTTCATCCGGAAGATATATTCCGGATGTTGAGGACGAGCTTGAAGATCTTGGTCCTGCCGATCATCATGGATATTCATAACCTATCTTGGTGAAGTTTTGTAAGTTTATGAACCACACTTGGGGTTACTATTTTTAGTTTAAAGATGTGAAAGGGATTCGTACTCATGGCAAGTGCAAATGTTATCAACCTGACGACTGAAAATTGGGAAGCTGAAGTGGTGAACAGCAAAGTGCCGGTCCTGGTTGACTTTTGGGCTGCCTGGTGTGGTCCTTGCAGAGCGCTGACTCCAACCATAGACAAAATCGCTGATCAATTTGTTGGCAAAGCCAAGGTTGGCAAGCTTAACACTGATGAAAGTCAGGAAATTGCCATCCGTTACGGTATCAATTCCATACCTGCAATTCTTGTGTTCAAGGGTGGCGCGGACCCGGTGGATCGCACTGTAGGTGTCCGCCCTGAAGCTGAATTTGTAAAGATGCTCAACAAGCAACTGGGGCTTTAGTCCTGCCAGTGCTTAAGGCGTGATTGGATAAGCCCTCCGGCATCAATGTTGGGAGGGCTTGAGCTCGTAATTTTTCATTGCCCTTTTGTCTCACATTTGCTTACAATTTCACTAGTGAATACTTGGTTTGTATGGATCAGGTTGTTAATTCCTTCCTTTGTTTAAATCCTACAGGGGCATTCTCCCATGCTGCGTTTCCTTTCAATCGCATTGGTTTTGTCATGTTTTTCAAGTGCCAACGCGCAACCATTCCCATTTCAAAAGGGTGATCATGTAAGTATTCTGGGAAACACCCTCGCGGAACGCATGCAGCATCATGGCTGGATGGAGACATTGATCCATTCACGCCTTCCCGGGCACGAACTTTCATTCCGCAATCTCGGGTTTTCCGGTGATGAACTTACTTTGAGGCTGAGATCCGCGGGTTTTGGTTCACCTGAGGACTGGCTTAAGCAGACAAATGCCAGTGTCATCTTTGCTTTTTTTGGTTACAACGAATCTTTTGCAGGCGAGGAAGGTCTTCCCAAGTTTGAAAAGGACCTTGATACTTTTCTCAAGGATGCGCTTTCCAAAAAGTATGATGGTAAAAATAATCCTCGAATTGTTCTTTTCTCACCAATCGCGCATGAGAACATAAAGGATCCAAATCTTCCCGATGGCTCTGAAAACAACAAGCGTATCGCCCTTTACACCAAGGCCATGGGAAAGGTCGCGGCCGCCAACAAGGTGTTCTTCGTTGATTTGTTCACGGAAACATCGAACCTATATTCCGTTTCAGAAAAGAACCTGACCATCAATGGCATCCATTTGAATGAGTTTGGCGACAAGTTGGTCGCGCAGATTATCGAAAGAAAGTTGTTTCAGAATGAGGGAGAAAAAAGGGAAGCGTCTTATCTGGACAAGCTTCGTGCCGCGGTGCTTGAGAAGGATTTCTATTGGTTCAATCGTTATCGTACCGTGGATGGTTACTCGATTTATGGTGGACGCGCGGACCTTCGCTTTGTTGCGGGCCAGACCAACCGGGTGGTGATGGCGAGGGAGATGCAGATCCTCGATGAGATCACCGCCAATCGTGACAAGAAGATCAGTGCCGCTGCCAACGGCAAAGTCCTTACCAATGATGATTCCAACACCGCGCCATTCCTTGAGGTTGTCACCAACAAGCCCGGCCCTCTTCCCGGTGGCAAGCATATTTTCCTTGATGGCAAGGAAGCCATCTCAAAGATGACCATCGGCAAAGGCCTGAAGGTGGAACTCTTCGCATCGGAGAAGGAATTTCCCGATCTCGCAAAGCCCGTGCAAATGGCTTTTGACACCAAGGGCAGGCTATGGGTAGCTGTCATGCCCTCTTATCCACATTGGAAACCAAAAGAGGAGATGAATGATAAGATCCTGATCTTCGAGGATACTGATGGTGATGGCAAAGCGGACAAGTGCAAGGTCTTTGCAGACAGGCTTCATGTGCCTACTGGCCTTGAGTTCTGGAATGGTGGGTTATTGGTCGGCCATCAACCCGACCTTCTTTTCCTCAAGGACACCGATGGTGATGATGTTGCCGATGTCCGAGAGCGGGTTTTGCATGGCATCGATTCCGCGGATACGCATCATGCCTTGAGCAGCTTCGCCTATGAGCCGGGTGGCGGGCTTTACTTCCAGGAAGGAACCTTCCATCACACCCAGGTTGAGAGTCCCTATGGCCCTCCCAGAAGGTGTGCCAACGCGGGTGTTTTTCGCTATGACCCCCGCAGGCAGCTTTTTGATGTCTACGCCTCCTATGGTTTTGCCAATCCCCATGGACATACCTTTGATCGTTGGGCAAGGCAGATCGTGACCGATGGAACAGGCGCGGTTCCCTATGATGGGGCGCTCTTTTCAGGTAAACTTAATTTTCCCGCCAAGCATAGCCAGCCCCCCACTGTTTATAAACAGCGCACCAGGCCCTGCCCCGCGACTGAATTCCTCACCAGCAATCACTTCCCTGAGGAATTTCAAAACAACTACATTGTTCCCAATGTGATCGGCTACCAGGGGATAATGCGTTACAAGATCGAGGAGGATGGCGCCAGTTTCAAGGGCACTGAACTCGAGCCGATTCTTTCATCTTCCGATCCTTCCTTCAGGCCCTCTGATGTCGAGACAGGCCCTGATGGCGCGCTTTGGTTCCTTGATTGGCAAAACCCCATCATTGGCCATATGCAGCATAATCTTCGTGACCCCAGCAGGGATAGAAACCATGGTCGTATTTATCGTGTCACTTATGAGGGCAGGCCTTTGTCCAAGCCCGCCGTAATTTATAATGAGCCGATTCCAAAACTCCTTGAGCTTCTTAAATCCAAGGAGGACCGGGTCAGGCATCGTGCCCGCCTTGAGCTTGACACTCGCAAGTCCGCGGATGTTGTCGCAGAGCTTGCAAAATGGACCGCGAAACTGGACAAGAATGACCCTGATTATGAACACCAGATGATGGAGGCACTTTGGATTCATCAAAGGCACAACATCGTCAATGAAGCCCTGCTTCAAAGGATGCTGACCTCGCCCGAACCAAACGCCAGGGCATGTGCGACCCGTGTGCTTCTCCAATGGCGTGACCGGGTTTCTGACCCGCTTGAAAAATTCAAATTGATGGCGGGGGACCAGCATGCAAGGGTACGGATGGAGGCTGTTCGTGCCGCAAGTTATTTTGATGTTCCCGAGGCCATGGAGGTTGTATTCATCGCATTGGACAAGCCCAGCGATATTTACATTGATTATGTGAAGAATGAAACCTTGAAAATGCTCGATCCAATCTGGAAGGACGCGCTTGCAAAGGGCAGGGAAGTGAAGATCAAGAGTGAGGCTGGCTCCCGGTTTTTACTCCGCAGTCTTCCCGTGGAAAAGTTGATCACAATGGAAAAGACCAAGCCCGTGTGCATGGAGTTGATCTCCAGGCCAAATGTCCGGGATGAGACCAGGCGTGAGGCATTGCGCACCCTGGCTTCCCTGGAGGCAAAGCCCGAGGTGCGGGTGCTTCTTGATTCCTTCATCGCGGTTGACGCGAAATCTGATCAAACTGATCCTTCTGTCTTGTTTGACATGGTCAGGCTTCTTGGAGGAAGAAGTTCTGGTGAATTGGGCTCGGTTCGCGGGGACCTTGAAAAGCTCGCAACATCGGCCAAGACCCCCCTCCTGCGCCAGGTGGGTTATGTCGCCTTGGTCAATATCGACCAATCGGTTGACAGTGCCTGGGGCCTTGCATCCAAGTCGGTGCCTGCCCTCAGGGATATGCTTGCCGCGATACCTTTCATTCCTGATCCCAACCTAAGGGCGCTCTTATACCCCAAGGTTGAGCCATTGCTGTCCTCATTGCCTTCAAACCTTGCTGCCACTGCGGGAAAAGCTGGAAAGGGCCGTTTTGTTCGTGTTGAACTTCCCGGAAAACAGCGCACCTTGACGCTTGCGGAAGTGGAGGTGTTCAGTGATGGGGTAAATATCGCAAGGAAAGGAAAGGCTTCGCAGTCTTCCACTTCAAACAATGGAAATGCCTCGAAGGCGATAGATGGAAACAAGAGTCCCAATTATACAGACGGCGGGCAGACCCATTCCGCGGAAGGAACCGATAACCCCTGGTGGGAACTTGACCTGGGTACCGAAGCTGTGATCGAATCCATCGTCATCTACAATCGGGCTGATGGTGCATTGGGATCGCGGTTGAATAACTTCACAATCAAGGTCCTTGACAAGGATAAAAAAGAGGTCTTTAACAAGGCCAACAACCCAGCCCCCGCAACCAAGGTTGCGATTGAGTTGACCGGCGTGGATCCCGCATCTTTGGTGAGAAAATCCGCGATGCTCGCGCTGGCATCAATCAGGGGCGAGGAATCCAAAACCTTCAGCCTCCTTGCGAAATATGTCACGGACAGCGCCGATCGTAATTCAGCCATCAATGCCATCCAACGCATTCCCAGAAATGCATGGGTGAAGGAAGAAGCCGCACCCCTCGTTAATGTTCTTTTGGAGAGCATCCGTAAGGTGCCTGCGATTGAAAGATCCCAGCAGACCGTGCTTGACAGCATTGAATTCACCGAGTCCCTCGCAATGCTGCTACCTGATGACCAGGCACGCAAGGTAAGGGCGGAACTTGGTGAACTGGGCGTGCGTGTGATCCGACTGGGTACCCTGCTCGAGCGAATGGCTTACGACAAGGAGACTTTGGTCGTGAAGGCCGGCAAGCCGGTCGAGATTATCCTAGAAAACTCGGATTTGATGCCGCATAACTTCGTCATTCTTTCCCCGGGTAGCCTAGCTGAAATAGGAATGCAATCTGAGAATGATGCCAACAAACCTGAGTTTCAGGCGAGGCAGTATGTGCCAAACTCCAGCAAAGTGCTTGCAAAGAGTGGTTTGTTGCAGCCCAGGGAAACTCAGCGAATAAGCTTTGTGGCTCCCACCAAGCCGGGGGTTTATCCCTATGTGTGCACCTATCCCGGGCATTGGCGCAGGATGTATGGCGCGCTTTATGTGGTTGCCGACCTCGATGCCTACCAGGCGAACCCAACAGGATACCTCACCTCCAATCCACTAAAGATTGAGGATGAAGTATTAAAGGACAGAAGACCGCGTACTGAATGGGTCTTTGCAGATCTTTCCGCATCCGTGGAGGAGATGAAGCATGGCCGGTCGTTCGCATCAGGCAAGCAGATGTTCACGGTTTCCGCGTGTATTTCATGTCACAAGATGGAAGGCCAGGGGCAGGAGTTCGGCCCCGACCTAACCAAGTTAGACCCGAAATACACCAAGCTGGATGTTCTTCGCCATATTCTTGAGCCTTCACTTAAGATCGATGAGAAATACCAGACTTATATTTTTGAAACCAAGTCGGGTAAAACCCTCACTGGAATGATTGTTGCCGATAATCCACAGGCGGTGACAATCATTGAAAACCCGCTTGCCAAGACTCCCCCAAGGGAAATCAAGAAGTCTGATATTGATACCAAAACCAAGTCTCCTGTCTCGCTCATGCCCAAGGGAATGCTTGACAAGATGACCCGGGATGAGATCATTGATTTACTTGCGTACATCCTTTCCAATGGGGATTCCAAGCATCCATTTTTCCAAATGGATGTTAAGCATGGTAATCACTAGGATTTAGGAAAAAGAGACTGTAAACGATTGGTTTTTTTAAGGGGTCATGTCTGACATGACCCTTTTCCATTTTGCCTGGATTTCCATGAGTTTCCAGCTTTTATTGAATGGCGCATTTTCTCTTTTCATCTTCACAAAAGAATTAACCCGTGCTATTAGCGGAATTCAACATGGGTTGAATTTCAAAATTTGGGAATAAGAATGCATTCACCGGATCAAAAATCGAATGAAAGTAGGCTGCCTTATGGCAGGCCGGGCCAGTGCATTCTCAAGGTGCTTAATGGTAAAAACCAGGGTGCGATAAAAACCTTAACCAGTGCGGTGACCCTTTTGGGCGAGGAAAAGGGATGCGATATTCGTCTTAATTCTCCCCAGGTCGAGCAACTTCAATGCGTGGTTGTTGAAACCCCGCAGGGGTTCATGGTAAGGAACCTATACGATTGCAATAAGGTCAAAGTGAATGGTGAACCTGTTGAGCAGGCTGTCCTGCATACCGGGGATGAATTGTCAGTTGGTCCATTTTCTTTTCATGTCGAGTATGCCGAAGCCGGGATGTCACTCCAGAATAAAATGTCCCCCGAGGATCATTTGGAGGAGGAAAGGCAGGCATTAAGGGCGCAGGCCGCGGGAGTCGCGGCACAGCAGGCATTTCTTTTCCAGGAGGAACTTCGGCTTTCTCAAATGGAAAAAGCCTCTCAGGAAAAAGAAAAACAACTGGGGATGCATTTCAAGGAAAAACATTTGCGCCAGGTGCAGGTCCAGCGGACCTTGAAACTTCGATTCAATAAGTTGAAGCAAAAGGAAACCGCACTTATTGAATTGATGAAAGAACAGCAACAAGGACTTGAGTCGCAAACCGAGGCTGCAAAATCGGCCCAACACCGTTATGAGAGCTTGCGAAATAAACTGAAATCAAGATGGAAAATCATCGCGCGCAGGCAGCTTGCAATACTTGCCAGCAGGAATTCCGCAATAGATGAGTCGATGGGGAAGCTATCCAAGGAATATGAGCATATAGTCAGGGAGAAAAAAGCCCTTGAAGAGGCGGGGGCATTGTTTGACGCGAATTGTGAAAAGGAAAATCGCAGGCTCAAGGAATCCTATGACCAACTGGACATCGAGCAGCAGCAACGGTCGCTCAAGGCCAATGCAAGGGAGATGGACCTGCAGCATCGTGAGAAGGAACTTGCCTCCATAAGATTGCAGTTGGATCAAGCGCAGGCCATTCTTGAACAAGATAGAAAGCATTGGGACACCTATCTTACTCGCCTGAAGCTTGAGGAGGAGGGGCTGGAAAAACGCATACTGAACCTCAGGGAGAAACTGCCTGACTCGGCATGGCCGTTGCCGGAAACTGAAACTATCTCGAGGGAAGCAAATCCGCGAAATCACGCCATTCCAGATGAAGCTGGGTCCTTGATGAGCCAGTTGGAGGGTATGGCAAGCCATCTTGATGATCAAAGGCTGGTGCTGCTGGAAGCCTGGCATAATTTGGAACAGCGAAAGATCATCTGGGAAAAAGAACAGAATAATCTCCTTGTTCAGTTGGATGTGGCTGGCAATGACTTGGTTCGCAGGCAAAAACAGATCGAGCAGAGGGAATCGGTGCTCGTTCAAAAAGAGGAAAGTTCAACCCGTTTGGAACAGCAACTTTCCAGGCAGCGAAAGCAGCTCGAGGCCGACCAGGCTGTTTTAAAAATCCAATTGAAATCCTTTGAAACCGAGCGAAAATCACTTTTGCAGGAACTTGAAGCCCGCTCGGAGATGATTGAGAAGCTCACCAGGTTGAATGATGAGGCCCGCAGGGAATTACTCCAGAGGGGCATCAGGGAGCGCGATGAGTTGCAAAAGGAAAAATCAAGGCTTGATGAGATCCGTATTTCCGCCAACAACATCTGGAAAGAGTACCAAAACAAGTTGCACGACCTTGAGTTCCAAAAACAATCCCTTGCAATCACCGAGTTGGCGTTGGGCAGAATGACACTGGAAGTTCTGGCAGGTAGCAAGGATGGAGTCGGCGCGGACCGCAGGCTTGAAAAAATCCGAAAGGGTATCGTATTGAGGTTCCAGGAGGAAACCTCAATGATACAGGAGGGCAGGAAACACCTCCAAGCCGGCGCAGCACAGTTTGAAAGACAAATCCGCGAACTTGCACACAGGGAAAATGAACTGGTGGTTCGCGCAGGTGACCTTGCGGTGGCGCAGGCCGGCATTGATCAAAAACGGGATGAGATAGCGCATGAAAAATTGATGGATCTTGGATCAATCAAGGTTCTTCAGGGAAAAAACAAACTGCTTGAGGACCAGGTCTCGGAGTTGAGGATACAAATTGAAAAGCTGCATGCGGTGCTCATCGATGAAACCATCCTTGATAAAAACATCGAGGCGCCAACCTTGAAAATAGCAGCTTAATTTGTTGTTTCCGGGATGTATTCGAAAAGTATTTTTTCGATGATGACAGGTGCTTCGAGGGTTTGGTAAGGAGCGGGGGTTTGTGTTTTCAAGGATATGATCCTGGCTGAAATGATTCTATCGTTCACTTCATGGCTTTGGTTCCATTTTTCAAGCATCATTTTTAAAAAGGCCCGGGAGAATGGGTCACGGGGAAATTCATACAGGCCCCAGATAAGGAACCTTTTTCGGGCGTAGGAGTCCTCATTCGTCCAGATTATCCGCCTGTCGGTATTTCGATTATCCAGGCCGGGGTTGAACAGATTGACCTTGGAGCCATCTTCCTTCGTTCCTTCCGCCCAGATTTTCAAACCATCCTTGAGGACTCCGGGCGAAAACATCGCCCAGTACTGGTCAAGCCCGGTTATTCTCCCGATTGTATCCACTATTGTGGCTTCATCCGTGGCCATTGGAGGGTTCAAGTATCTTTGGTAATTCATAATGATCACAAATATTATCAGGCAGGGAATAAGCCATTTGGGTCCCGGAGTTGCAATGACATCAAGCGAATTGGAATCCGTTTCAGTCCCCGGGAATCTTGAGGGAAGAATTGATCTGACTTTGTCCCAAAATAATCCTGGAAGCAAAACCAGCCAGTAAACCAGGCACATGATGGAAAAAAGACCAACATCCATGCATAAATAAATCCCGATGTGGAAACCAGCCATCATGGCAAAACAGATTAATCTCAGGAGGGAATTGCCCAAAGGCATGAGAAGGAGAAAGGGGACGGCGATTTCAAGCAGCAGTGTGCCCTTGGTCAGCAGTTTCAGGATTTCCGGATATTGTAAAATCCAGTATCCAAGTGGTTTTGTGAAATAATCCATGCTGATCACATAATAAAGGGCGTTAAAATCCCCACGCCATTCGTAACTGATCTTGGGGATTGCAGCATTAAAATAAAGAATACAAAGTTGGATTATGATTGCCGCGGTGCCCCATGATAATACCTGGTTGGATTTATAAATGGTCGTTGCCTTGGAAAGGGAATCGAGGCTGAACCTTGCTCCCAATGGCACAAATAAAGACCAGAAAAGGGCGCAGCGTAATAACACATCGTTGCCTTGCAATATCATTGGCTGGCGCGCATGGGAACCCATGAGCAGAAACCAGGAGATGGCGACCGCCCAACGGGTCTGATAACCCAGTAAAAGCGCGATACCTGCAAGCGCGGATAAAATGAACAAGAATACCTGCCATGCGAATGATCCTGAAATCATGTGCGGGCTTAACCACCAGACGATTCCCATGGGAAAAGGGGAATTCCAAAGCACTTCGCGTGGAGTCGCACCCTGGTCTGTGTAAAAAAATGAAATTTCAAAACTACGACGGAATAATTCATAAAGAATGATCAGGGCCATTCCCATGCGGAATATTGCCAGCGACCTAAGGTCCAGTGCGAAAGTCTCACCCAGATGGTTTTTTCTTGAGGACCCAGCTTCCATTTTTACCCGGGGTTTTTTGACCAAGTCATATCAAGAGCTCTTGTCTTATTATACAGGTTTGAAGCTCGGGGGAGTCTGATGATTTCCGGGTTTTATCATCCCATGACAGAGTTGTTGAAATTAACTTGAGAAACATGGGTTTTTCGTGCAACATTCAGTCTGGATAAAATCTTGGATGGCATATAAATGAAAAAAATTGAAAAAGAGAATCTGATTGGTCTTGTGGGGCTTGGTTTGTTGGGAAACGCTTTCGCAGGAAGAATCCTGCAAGCTGGTTTCAAATTGATGGGTTTTGATTCTGATCCGATAAAAATGGAAAAGATGGTTCATCCCAATTTCATGCAGGCAAAATTTGCAAGGGATGTTTTTGAGAATTGTGACAAGGTTTTCCTTTGCCTGCCTGACAGCAGGATTGTGAACCATGTTGTTAATGAAAATCTCGATATACTTGAAAAAGATCTGATCATACTGGATGCGACCACGGGAAACCCATGCGATACCACTGCACTCGCTGTAAAACTTTCCACCAAGGGTGTGTCTTATCTTGATACCACAGTCTCAGGAAGCAGTGCCCAGGTGCTGAACGGCGATGGCATGATAATGGTGGGTGGTTGCAGCGAGGCTTTTGAGAGATGCAGGGATTTGATTGGTTGCCTGGTTGGGAAGGTTTTTCACACGGGGGTTTCCGGTTCCGCATCGAAGTTGAAATTGGTAAGCAACCTGGTTCTTGGATTAAACCGAGCGGCCCTGGCCGAGGGACTTTTGCTTGCCCGCGCATTTGGCCTGGACTTAAATCAAACTTTGAATCTTCTTCGTGAAAGCGCTGCTTACTCATTCATCATGGATACAAAGGGGGAAAAAATGGTTCATGGTGATTTTGAGCCGCAGGCCAGACTTTCGCAGCATATGAAGGATGTTTCCCTGATGCTGGATGCCGCGGATGACATGAAAATCAAACTACCTTTTTCTGAAACCCATCTTGATCTTCTAGAGCGTGGTGGAAGACTTGGCATGGGGGACCTTGACAATAGCGCGATCATCAAGGTCATAGCCTCGCTGAACGAAGATAATCTCAACCAATGAGCATGCGCCTTTCAAACACAAATAAGGTCATCGTTTTGGTGTCTGCGTTTGCAGCCATGCTGTTTGACGGTTTTGAACTTGGGCTTATGCCTGTCGCATCTTTATCCGTGACCCGGGATTTGCTGGGTGAGGAGTATACCATATCGAATGGGGGTGAGTGGTTTGCAAGATACACCGCAGGGTTGATGCTGGGCGCTGCAATGGGTGGAATATTCCTTGGCCAGCTTGGTGACCGCCTTGGAAGGGCAAAAGGGCTTGGCGTGAGTATTTTATTTTATTCGGTCTTCGCGGGCTTGGGGGCATTTGTAACGACTCCCATGCAGATGCTTTTGCTGCGGTTTTTGGTTGGCCTTGGGGTTGGAGGAGTCTGGCCCAATTCAGTCGCATTGGTATCGGAATGCTGGCCTGATAAATCAAAACCGATGGTTGCAGGGTTGGTTGGCGCGGCTCTCAACCTTGGGATATTCATGCTGTCCCTGGTTGGCCAATCATGGCATATCACCCCGGATTCCTGGCGTTGGCTTTTTCATCTTGCGGGTGCCCCAGCGATATTGGGGATACTTATGATCATTTTTTTGCCTGAATCACCGGAATGGATCGCCTGCGACACTTCCCGGAGATCCGGTCCCGGTTTTAAAAAGGATTTTCCCATCCTGGTTCTTTTCAAACCTCCCCTTGTTAGGATGACTATCACGGGAATCATGCTTGGGACGGTACCATTGGTGGGGGCATGGGCCGCAAGCAAATGGATGATTCCCTGGGCGGACAAGGTTGGAGGCCTGATAGATCCGGGTTACAAGGCGGTAACCCAGAGTTGGTGGGCTTTCGGGGCGGTGGTAGGCAGTTTCTTTGGTGCGCAAATAGCGGCATTTCTAGGCAGAAGGTTTTCTTATTTCATCTTCAGCATTGGTGCGACCACCCTCACGCTATTGTTGTTTCTTTGCACCGCTCCCTTGAGTGGGTCTTTTTTGCCCATGGTTCTTGCCCAGGGCTTTGTCTCGACTCTTTTTTTCGGCTGGCTTCCCTTGTATCTTCCTGAATTATTCCCAACTCGTGTGCGGGCTGCTGGTAGTGGGATATCCTATAATTCGGGTCGGTTCATCACGGCAATCGGTGTTTTTATTTCCGGTACACTCTTTGTTTTCCTCGGGGGATCCTATTCGCAGATTGGCGCGGTTTGTGGTGTCATTTACCTGCTTGGTGCCTTTACCATCTGGTTTGCTCCCATGCCGGTTAGCGAAGATCCAACTAGTTGATTTTTTAAATATTTTATTCTCAATGCATGGAGATATATCCATGACGCTATTTTTTAAATCCCGCACAACGCAGTCTTTTGATTCCAAAGTGGGACAGGTTGGTAGTTGGTTCGCTGCAGTCTTTTTGCTTGGCATGGGATTTTACAAACTTTCAAAGCTTCCCCTGAGTGAGACAGAGTTGTTTTTCGGGGTATTATTGGTCCTTAATGTAACCATGCTCATGATGCTTATGGGAATGATTCTTCCTTTGACACGACGATAGGCTGATGATTCAATTGGTTCATTGGAATGTTCTCAAGGGAGTAAAGAGTTTTGAAATCATTATCATCAATTGTACTTTTTTTGTTCGCATGCAATCACCTGCCCGGGGAGGAAGTCAACAAGCCCAATATTCTCCTGATCGTCGCGGATGACCTTGGCTGGAAGGATGTGGGTTGGCATGGCGGCAGTTTTCATACCCCGGTCATGGATAAGCTTGTCAGGGAGGGGGTGGAACTTAACCAGCATTATGTGCAACCTGTTTGCTCTCCCACCCGAACCGCGTTGCTCTCAGGCAGGTTCACCAGCAGATTCGGCCCCCATGTTCTTTCCCCCACCAATCTACGGGCTTTTCCCCCGGGTACAATCACCCTCGCTTCCGCACTTAAACAATCCGGTTATGTGACACATATGGCGGGTAAATGGCACCTTGGTTCCAAGCCTGAGTGGGGCCCGCAGAATTATGGGTTCGACCATAGTTATGGGTCTCTTAATGGGGCCGTGGACCCTTGGAATCACAAATACAGGAAAGGCCCCTATGAGGATACCTGGCATCGCAATGGCAAACGCATTGACGAAGAGGGTAATGCCACTGAACTGGTGAGCAAAGAGGTGCTGGGTTGGATCAATTCCGGGAAAAAGTCGCCTTGGTTTATTTATGTGCCTTTTCACGCGGTTCATATTCCCGTTGATGCGCCCGAGGAATACAAGTTGAGGTACAGGGAAGCGAAGCTGAATGACGATCCGGCGAAGAATGAATCCTTGAGGCGATTCGGCTCTTTTGTCACCCAGTTGGACACAAAGATTGGCGGATTCATTGAGGCGCTGGAAAAAACAGGGCAGCGAAAAAACACACTGGTTGTTTTTACTTCTGATAATGGCGGGTTGCACTCTGGTGGGAATGCCTATGTCAGCAAGGTGCCCCCCACGCCCGCACTTAGCAGTAATCTGCCCTTGCGCGGCCAGAAGAACACCTTGTATGACGGGGGTATTCGCGTTTGTGCGTTTGCGAATTGGCCCGGAGTGCTTGAACCCAGGAAGTTAAACGCCCCGCTGCATGCCTGTGATTGGATGCCCACCCTGACAAAACTTGCAGGATGGAATCGCCCCGCTGATTTCAAGCAGGATGGAATAGATGCCTGGCCTCTACTTACGGGGGCGGTGCAAAAAATCGAACCGAGGACGATTTATATTCCGCATCCGAGTGGTTCAGTTGTCAATCGGGCCGGCTGGAAATTGATCGAGTACAAGGGCAAGGCAAAACCCGAACTTTATCATCTCCATGAGGATCCCTATGAGACATCAAACCTCGCGGAAAAAATGCCTGACAAGTTGAAAGAACTCCAGGCGATTCTGGTTGAATTAAGGAAGGATGATGTGACCAAATTGCCTGAAGACCTGGTGAAAGAAAAAAACTAGGAACATTCGCCCGATGTCGAAATCAGCCATCATTGTTCGAAGCCAGGATATAATTAATGTGAATTGATCAGAAATCAATTGTCCTGATGAAATGGTGCTTTTATGTTGTCGAATCTTATGAAACTTGGAATCGCAGGTGTTGCCGGTTGCAGCTTGGTCATCGCACAACAAAATGTGGTTGGCCAGCAACGCGTTCCCGCCAATCCAACCGGAAGTGGTGCCACTCCTGTGATCAGTTCCAACCAGTACTGGGGATGCCTGGGTTATTGCAACGGCCCCCTTCGATCCAATAACAACCAGTACTGGGGATGCCTGGGTTATTGCAATAGCCCGCTTGGTTCCAGCAATGATTTTTATATTCCGAACCAGGATACAGCGACGCCTTTCACCCCGATGTTTGCAGCAGCGGCTGCGGCTGGCAGCAATGCCAAGTATCTTTTTCCCTTTGGTGATTTGATGAACAAGATCGCCACCATGCAGCCCCCTCCACCTCCCGAGCCTGACCCGGTTGAAGTTGCTAAACTCACCAAGCAGCTTGAAGAGGAGAATAACAAGCTAAGGGTTCAAGCTGCTGCTGACTTGGCGTTGCGCAAGGCGAAATCCGCTGTCAAACCCCTCATGGCAATGTTGCGGGATCCCGACCCTGTTGTAAGGACAAGTGCAGCGGCGGCGCTGGCCCATTTCGGCAAGGATGTCGTGGGCGATGTCACACTGGGCCTTTATGCAGAGGATCGCATGACTCGCATGGGTTCCGCAATGACCTTGGGAATGATAGGCGAGCCTGCGAAAACCGCACTCACGGCCCTAAAGGGTAGCCTCAAGGATTCTGATGTCAAAGTTCGTGGTCATTCCGCTCAGGCGATTTACAGGATCTCCAAGGATGCCAACACGGCTCTCCCGGTATTGGTGAAATGTCTGCAGGATGAGGATGAGCATGTCCGGATGGGTGTGATAAATGCCCTTGCCATGATGGGGCCAGATGCAAAACCAGCGGTTGATGATATCAAAGGCAGGCTGATGGATGATGTCCCGTTGATCAGGGTCAAGGCGGCCGAGGCCTTGTTGGAAATCACCAAGGATCCCAAGGGTATTGCCCCCTTGCTTGTTCCGGTTTTGGGAAAGATCGCGGGCGATGAAGATGCGGCGCTTCGCGCAGAGGTTGTTGCCCTTATCGGCAAACTTGGAGTACATGATCCAAAGGCACTGGACCTATTGCAGGTCGCTTCCAGGGACAAGGATGCAAATGTGGGACAGATCGCGGCGAGTGCCTTGTTTCACGCTGGCGAACCAGCGGTTCCCGCTTTGATCAAGGGGCTTGGTGATCTTAGTGTGCAGGTTAGATTTCGTTCCGCCACCGTGCTGGCTCAAATGGGGCCGAAAGCCGCCCAGGCTATTCCAGCGTTGATAAATGCGTTAAATGATTCAGATATCGCGATTCGCTGGGAGTCGGCGTTGGCTTTGGGGAAAATGAAGGAGATTGCAAAACCAGCTGTTGGAAAGCTCATTGAAGCCTTGGAAGATCCGGCATACCAGGTACGGTTGGCGGCTGCCGAGGCGTTGGGGGAAATAGGCACTGAGGCAAATGCCGCCATTGACGCGTTGAAAAAAGCGCAGAACGACAAGAGGGCCGAGGTCGTTGATGCGGCCAGGCTATCTTTGAAGAAGATTACAAAATAGATTTACATGCCCGCGCGAATGATGCCCAGGAACTGATCGGCTTTGAGGCTGGCGCCGCCTATCAATCCACCATCAACATCTGCTTGATGCAGCAGGCTTGCGGCGTTATCAGGCTTTACGCTTCCGCCATATTGGATGATCAATTTGGAAGCGGTTTCCGCTCCATGATGCTTGGATACCCAGCTTCGAATAAAAGCATGGGTATCCTGCGCCTGCTGGGGAGTGGCATTATGGCCTGTGCCTATCGCCCACACGGGTTCGTAGGCTAGAACCAATGAATCCAGATTATCCTTGTTGACACCAGCAAGGCTTCCATCGAGTTGATTCTTCAAGATATCATTGGTCTTGTTTGCCTGGCGTTCATCGAGGGTTTCACCGAGGCAAAGAATGACTTTAAGCCCGCTGGCCAAAGCCGCATGAACCTTTTTGTTGATTGTGACATCGCATTCACCCATTTTGTGCCTGCGTTCACTGTGGCCTAGGATGACATATTTGCAACCCAGGTCCGCCAACATATTGGGGCTGATCTCACCAGTGAAGGCCCCTTCTTTTTCGTGGAAACAATTTTGGGCGCCCAAGGATATATTCGAGCCTTTCACAATTTCGCCAACTGCTTGGATGTAGGTGAAAGGGGGGCAGATTGCGACATCAACCTTGTTGTTACCAGCCATGAGGGTGACAATTTCCTGGGTCAGTTTTTTTGCGGTCGCCAGGTCGGTGAACATTTTCCAGTTGCCTGCTATGAATTTTTTACGCATTTTATTCCTGACTTTCTGAGAATGATTGATTACTTGTGTTTATGATAAAGAATATTGGCTCACATGCCAGTAACTTGCATAAATTCAAATGGTTTAAATGACCCTAAACGAGTCACCGGCAGAGTGTGCCAGGTTGATGATTTTGAAAGCTTTAGCCGCAAACTTGTGCTATCGGGTAAGATCCGAGCACTGTGACTTCAGTGCAGGCTGAATCAAAAGCCTTGAGCATTTTGCTGATTTTAGGATCATCGATATGCCCCTCGAAATCCGCGAAAAAGATGTACTCGTTTTTTGCGATTCGTGAGGGGAAAGACTCGATCCACGCAAGATTAACCTTGTTGGCCTTGAAAATTGAAATAGCATCCGCAAGGGACCCAGGGGTGTGCGGGATGCGAAACATTATCGTGGTCTTGTCGTTGCCCGTCTTCGAGGTTTTTTGGTGACCTATGACCGCAAACCGGGTTTCATTGTCGGCGGAGTCCTGGATATCCTCAAAAAGAATGCGGAGGCCATATCGAACGGCAGCTTGTCTGCTTGCAACAGCGGCTGCTCCAGGTTCACGCTGGGCCAGTTCCGCTGCGGTTGTTGTGCTTGAAACCTCGGTGAGCAATGCCTGGGGGGTGTTTTTTCCAAGCCAATTTCTGCATTGGGAGATCGCCTGGGGTTTGCTGTAAACCCTGCGAATGTCCTTGGCTTCGCACTTTGCCATTAGATTATGATGGATTTGAAGCCTAATCTCAGAGCAGATGATCATTTGCGGCATACGCATGAACATATCAAGGGTGTCAGCGATGCGACCATCGGTTGAGTTTTCAACAGGAACGACACCAAAATCCGCATGGCCCCGGTTGACTTCCTCAAAAACCGCAGTGATGCTACCGACTGGGACAAATTCAACCGCTTGGCCGAATCGCTCAATCGCTGCAAGATGACTGTAACTGTATTCAGGTCCCAAATAAGTGACTTTGAGAAGTTTTTGAAGGGCTCGGGAGCCGCTCATGATTTCTCGGAAAACAGACCGGACCGTGCTGGGATCAAGCGCGTTGGTGTATTTTGAATGGGCTTCAAGCACATTTGCCAGAACTTCTTCCTCACGGGCTGGGGAAAAGATATCGTCCCCATTTTCCACTTTGATTTTCCCAACCTCAGCAGCGGCAGAAGCGCGCTCGTTTATCAGCTTGAGTATTTGCAAATCAAGTTTATCGATTTGATTTCGTACACTTTTGACAAGTGCTTGCGCTTTGGCAGGATTTGGAGAGGAGACAGTTTCTGATTTTCGCGCCATGATAAGTCTCGTTGGGAATACTTTTTGCGAAAAGTCTGGTTAATGTATGGTTGCCTATGCTTAGAGTCAATGAAGTAATCTAAGAACCCTTAACAATTAGGGTATAACAAGTACTCTAGCAAATAACCTATTCTTTTTAAAGCACTTAATTTAACAATTTCAGTTAAATAAAAGTTATGACCAAATGTACACATGATGATTTCCTGCCAAATTGGCGGTCAAGCTTCGGTGACGGCCTTTTTTGGAGTTTCAGTCCTTCAGGAATTATTTTTCAAATTTAATCTAAATCATTATATAAAATAACTTTAAGGTTAATTCGAACCATGGCCGTGATTCTGGCATGACACTTGCTAATTTATCTTTGACAATGTTGATCCTATACTAGTTTGTAACTTCTTTTGCGTATATTTATTTGTTTTTGGTGACTTGAAGACACAAAATTTGGCCTACACTTGGTGTAAATGCTCAAATATTTAAGTAGGATTGCCTAAATCTTTCTAGGAGAACTCGAATGGCTGAAGAAAAAATCATCGGTATTGATCTTGGGACCACCAATTCTGTGGTTGCAGTCATGGAAGGTGGTGAAGTTAAGGTCATTGCCAATCAAGAAGGTAATCGCATTACTCCTAGCGTTGTGGCTTTCACTGATAAAGGTGACCGTCTGGTTGGTGACCCCGCAAAGCGTCAGGCGGTGACCAACCCCCGTCGGACTGTTTATTCCATCAAGCGTTTCATGGGTCGCAGGCTTAGTGAGGTCAAAGGCGAGGAAAAGTTGGTCCCCTACAAATTGCTGGGTGGTCCCGATGAAACCGCAAAGGTTGACATCGATGGCAAGTCTTACACTCCGCCCGAAGTCTCAGCAATGATTTTGCGCAAGTTGAAAGAATCCGCTGAGAATTATCTGGGCCATACTGTTCGAAAGGCAGTAATCACTGTTCCGGCATACTTTAATGATGCCCAAAGGCAATCAACAATTGAAGCCGCCCAGATTGCTGGCTTTGATACTGAGTGGGAAATTGAAGATCCAGCCACTGGCAACAAGTCCCGCCAGCGAATGCGAATTATCAATGAACCCACTGCTGCCTCCCTTGCCTATGGCATGGATAAAAAAGCCAATGAGAAAATCGCGGTATTTGACCTTGGCGGTGGCACCTTTGATATCTCCATCCTGGATGTGGGTGATGGCATTTTCAAGGTTGAATCCACCAATGGTGATACTCATCTGGGTGGTGATGACTTTGACCAGGTGGTCATTGATTATATTGCCGAGGAATTCAAGAAGGAAAATGGCATTGATCTTCGAAAGGACCAGATGGCACTTCAGCGCTTGAAAGAAGCTGCTGAGCGCGCAAAGAAGGATCTTTCCCAGCAAACCACCACGGATATCAACCTTCCCTTCATCACCGCGGACAGTTCCGGTCCCAAACATTTGCAGATGGCGTTGACCCGGGCTAAGTTCGAGCAATTGGTTGATCCATTGATCGACAAATGTCGTGGCCCTGTTCTTCGGGCGCTTGCTGATGCCAAAATGAAACCCTCCGACATCGATGAGGTCGTGATGGTTGGTGGCATGACCCGTATGCCCAAGATCCAATGGCTGGTCAAGGATATATTTGGCAAGGAAGGTCATCGAGGGGTAAATCCTGATGAAGTTGTCGCGATTGGCGCCGCCATTCAGGGGGCACAACTCCTATTGGGCAGCAAATCTGATTTATTGCTTGTCGATGTCACCCCTCTTTCCCTGGGTATCGAAACATTGGGTGGAAGGTTGACTCGCCTTATCGAGCGCAATACCTCCATCCCTTCGGAGAAAAAACAGATCTTTTCAACCGCTGCTGATAACCAGACTGCTGTAACCATCTCGGTTTATCAGGGTGAAAGTGAGATCGCCAAGAGCGCTGGTAACCGAATGCTTGGTGAATTCAATCTTGAGGGAATTGCTCCCGCAAGTCGTGGCGAACCCCAGATCGAGGTCACCTTTGCATTGGATACCAATGGTATTCTCAAGGTTACCGCCAAGGACCTTGGCACAGGCAAGGAAGCCAAGGTTGAAATCAAGGGTTCAAGCGGCATAAGCAAGGAAGAAGTTGAACGGATGCGAAAGGATGCCGAGCTTCATGCCGATGAGGACAAGCGCAAGCTGGAAATCATCAATGCCCGCAATGAGGCTGATAACATGGTTTTCCAGATTGAAAAACAACTCAAGGAGCATGGTTCAAAGTTGTCGGATGCGACTAAAACCGCAGTGCAGGGTGCAATAGACAGGGTCAAGGATTGCTGTAAGAAGGAAGATGCCCAGGCTATCAAGCAGGCAACCTCCGATCTTATTACCGCATCACAGGAATTGGCCAAGCATATGTCAGGGGGTCCCGGTGATGCTGGTCAAGCTGGTGCCGCGCCCGGAGGTGGATCCTCGGGTGGCAAAGGTGGCGACGATGTCATTGATGCCGAGTTTGAAGTTAAAAAATAATCTGCTCATTTTCGAAGGGCCTTGGATTTATATCCAAGGCCTTTTTTTTATCTATATAACTTCACTTTACTTTCCCCAAATTGACATTTCCATGTTTGTAGACTTGTTTATCACAAGCTTCCTGCCTTGACCTTGATTTTTGTTTCTTGTTATAAAACAAGTGAAATATTAGCTTCAATATGGGCATGGATGCTTTGATTGAAGATAAGGAACATGGAGTGGTTTCGGATGAAAAAGCCGGATACCTTGCAACATAGATGGTACACATGGCCTACTCTTTTGGTCATGCTTACTGCCTTTTTTATGGTTGGATTAGTATTTGCTGCCAATCCAAATGAGCGTTTGGTGAAACCCGGTCCCAGTCCGCAGGATAAGGATGAGATCAACAAGAAGGATGGGAAAATTTGGGTTTTGGATTTTAAATTCAAGGATCCCAGATTGGTAAAAGTGGATATCCCAGGTCGTGGCCAGAAAGTATGCTGGTACCTTTGGTACCAAGTGATCAATAACAGTGAGAAGCCCCGTCGATTT
>SXGQ01488887.1_pt1 | contig 27582 bp, 32 predicted proteins | sample 3178371 | NCBI WGS metagenome assembly SXGQ01 (sample SAMN11356859, study PRJNA531348) | freshwater metagenome | isolation source: freshwater sample F1-20 | place: China: Fuxian Lake, Yuxi | collected 2017-12-25 | reverse complement strand
GCACCTTTTCACCCTTGCCTTTGAGTTTCCCCTCCGGTGGTTTGTTTTCTGTTGCACTGTCCGTGAGGTTGCCCCCACCTGGCTCGCGCCAGCACTTTGCCCTGTGGAGTCCCGACTTTCCTCGACGCACTTGCGTGTGCCGCGGCCACCCGACCAACTCACCAACCCTCAGTGTAACGATGCGCATTTGCGTGCACTCGGGGGATTCGTCGCAGATTTGGTGCGACGGCGACCCGCGTACTCGTACGCCCCTAACAGCTGGCGTACTCGTACGCCCTTAACAGCTGGCGTACTCGTACGCCAGTGAATTGAGGCTCGGGGTGTCGAGGCTGAGCTGTGTCTTCGTGCCCGCTTCGCTCGTCTTGCCGATGGCGAAGGTGATTGCGGCGAGGCTGCCGAACGCACCCGGTACGGCTGCAGGATTTGCCTTACCGGTGGTTTCGTTGACCGAAGGTGCGATGCCCTTGCCGCCGGGGATGATCGCCTGGGCGAGAACGGCGGCGTGACGGGCCTCGTCCTGCCCGATCGTCATTGCCGCACCGCGCACCGCGGGCTGCGAGATCAGCGACACGTAGTACTGGTACGTCGCGGCGGCGAGATTCTCGAGGCCATGGGCGAGAACGAGAAGATCGTCGACCGGGGTGTCGCTTGCTTCGACGCCCCTGTCCTTGTTGCCCGTGATCAGTTCGACTGCCGGCGCGATGTAGAGCGTGTTGATCCGCTCGTTCGCGCACTCGAAAGGTTCGCCCCCTGCTTTCTTGATGGCTTTGCTCAGCGCGGCCGCGTGCGACTTGTGGTCGTCCTGGAAGCGCTTGACGACGGGCAGAACCGCTCCCGGAAGAATGCCGAGCCCGGCGACTGCGGTATACGCATCGATCGCGCACCACTCGAGGGACGACGCCGTGCGAAGCAGCACGATGTCGCTGACATTTGCTTCGGGAAGCCCGGTGGTGGTGGGAGATTCACCGATTCGCGGATACGCGGTGGATACCTTGTCGTTCTTGCCGCACGCGGCGAGGATCGCAGCCGAAGCGAGCGCGAGCCCGCCGGACTGCAGGAACTTGCGTCGGTTGAAAGCGTTGTCGTTTACGGGAGTGTTCATGGTCAGGCGGCTTTTCCGATCAGGCGGGGTAGGTCTCGGGGTCGATTGCGGCCTCTGGGTCGAGGGCCATGATGTCGTCGAGTGCTGTCGAACCGGAGAGACCGACGAGAACCGCGGCCTGGCGGGCCTCGATCGGGATGATCGACGCAACGAGCGTGGCGCCGTCGATGCCGCGCAATGTGCCGAGCACCTTCAGGTGCGTGGCGACCAAGGCGTTTTCCAGACCAGCGAGATGTGCCGCGGTATCCCGGGTGGTTCCACCCGAGGCCTTCGCCGACTGTTCTGCGAAGAACTTCTCATTGCGTCCGGTCGGGGCCTTGCGTCCGAGCAGACCGGTCAACGATTGCGCGGCGGCACGATGGTGCGCACCGAAGAGTTCGGCGACTGCCCCCAGATCGTCTCTCGCGGCGGCCGAGACACGGGCGTATATGTCGACCATCGCGAACTCGAGGCCGAGCGCGTAGGAGAGAAGAGCGGCGTCAGCGCTGGTGGGTTGTTTTGGCGGCGCCGTGGTGCTGGTGTCTGCCACGAGGGATCCTTTCTCAGACCTGACTTGCGGTACAGGTTCACCGACGGGGGCGGGGCGGTGCAACTTTAGAAGTCGAGGGCGGTCAGGTCGGGGATCCAAGCCTTCGCGGAGCGAAGAGTTGCGGCCCAATCGGTGCGTGACGTGGCACGGGCGGAGTCGCTCGTGCGCGGCGTGACCGTGGTCGCAGGTACCCAGGTCGAGACCGCCGCGTCGAGGGTCGGCCATACGGCCTCGGTATCGCGTGCCGAGCCGGCGAGGTGGGCCGCACCGAGGGTCGTCGCTTCGGAAACGGGGGACACTTCGATCGTCTTTCCGGTGGCGTCGGCGAGCAACTGCACAAACGTCGCGTTGCGTGACATGCCGCCATCGACACGCAGAGTCGCAGGCGCTCCCACGCCGCGCGAGGTTGCATCTCGAAGGGCCGCATCGACCAGATCGGCCCCGCGCTGAGCAATTCCTTCGAGAACGGCCCGCACAACATGTCCCCGGTTGGTTCCACGCGTGAGACCCGTCAACGTGCCACGGGCGCCGTAGTCCCAGTGTGGAGTGCCGAGGCCGAGAAGCGCGGGCACGTATGCGACACCTTCGGTGCCGCCCGCGGTGCGCGCAACTTCATCGCTTTCCTCCGGTGAGGAGATGAGGCCCATGTCGGTACACAACCATTCGACGTTGGTTCCTGCCGACAGCATGATCGCCTCGGTTCCCCAGTGGATGTCCCGCGTATCACCGTCGAGCGAGAAAGCAACGATGGGAAAGGTTCCGTACGTCGTGCGTGCGGCTTCGGTCGGCCCAACGCGACCCGTGTACATGTCGAGCATCCCTCCGGTACCGAAGGTGATCTTCGTGCGACCCGGTGAGATGCAGCCCTGTCCGACGAGCGACGACTGTTGATCGCCGATGCGCGCGGCCAATGCGATGCCATCCAAGCCGGGATGGCCGGCGATGTGGCCGACAACTTCGCGTGACGCGACCACCCGCGGGAGGCATTCGACCGGCAGGCCGAAGATTCCGCAGACCCGCGGATCCCAATCGACGGCTTCGACGTCGACGAGGCCCGTGACCGCGGCATTCGTGTGGTCGGTGACGAACGCGGCTCCGCTGCTCAACTTCCACGTCAGCCACGTGTCGATCGTTCCGAATCGAATATCGTCGACGGGTGTCTTGGTGGCGTTGTGCGCGACAAGCCACGCGGCCTTCGTGGCGGTTTGGTTGGGTGCGATTGCAAGGCCGTATTCGGATTTGGCGGTGATGCATTCGACAACCGTGCGCAGGTCCTGCCAACCGATGCCGGGTCCGATCGGTTCGCCGCTGCGTGCGTCCCATGCGACGACCGAGGCGCGTTGGTTCGTGATACCGAGAGACGAAACGGCCAGACCCTTGTTCCGCTGCATGACGGAGGTCGCCGCGTCGAGCGCCGCACGGTAGGTTTGTATCGCGTCGAATTCGACGAGACCCGGTGACGGCGTCGACGGTGGTTGCGTGACGTGTTGGTAGTCGACGAGTACACCCTCGGCGTCGACGAGTGCGGCACGCAATCCACTGGTACCGACATCGATGACAAGCACCGCGCTTCTGTCTCCGCGTGCGACGGTCACCGAGGGCGCATTCCGTTCTTCTGCAGAAAATTACCGAGCAGGCCACCGATCACACTTGCGACGAGTGAGAGGGAGAACGAGGTGAGGATGCGCATGGCGCGCACGTCGCCGCCGGTTGCGATGCGGAGTACGAGAAACACCACCTGAGCCGCAACGAAGACACCCGCGCCGGCGAGTACGGCGTGGGCCATCGGTCGCTGCGATTGCTGACGCCACGCGGCGACACCCGAGCCAAGTACGAAACCGAGGACGGCGACGAGGGACAGAAGAGGTGCCCAGCCGCTGGTGTCGTTGTTGTTGTCGAGAACGAAGCGCGCAACGAGTGTCGGTGGAACCGCGAAGAGAAGCGTGACGCTTCCACCTGCCCGCAGTGCCTCCTGGTCGAGAGGTAAAGGGGAACTGCTCATGGGACACATTTGAGCAGCCGCGGTCGGTGCGGCGCCCATGCAGGAACAGGGCCGTGTGACGAAGATCGCAGATTTTGCTTATTCGCAGGACTTGCAGATTGGGAGGGAAAGTTTTAGCGTCATATTCGTGAAGTCACCCGAGCAGCTTTCCACCGCATTTCGCGCCGCCGGACTGAAGGTCACCCCGCAGCGCCAACTGCTGTTCCGTCTGTTGCACGGCAACGAGATGCACCCCACCGCGGAGACGCTCTACGAAGTCGCCGTGGCGAAAATGCCGGGTATCTCGTTGCGCACCGTGTACCAAACGCTCACCGACCTCGCGGCGATGGGCGAGTTGCAGCAGATCCAATTGGGTGGGGCGGCGCGTTTCGACCCGAATGTCGACGACCATCACCACAGCGTGTGCACCACGTGTGGCGAGGTCCGTGACGTCTATGTGCCCGACGCCGGCGCGATCTCGGTCGCGGGCCTCGATGGTTTTTCCGTGCACGCCGCACGGATCGTGTTCTCAGGCAAGTGTCCGCAGTGCGCGAGTGCTGCCGACGCACTGTCTGCAGTGAAGCAATAACCCCAAAAACCAAAACCAAAGAGAATCCCAAGAGAGACCCAAGAGAAAAGGAGCAGTCATGGCCGGACTTGCCGGAACCAAGACACACGAAAACCTGAAGGAGGCGTTCGCCGGCGAAAGCCAGGCCAACCGCCGCTACCTCTGGTTCGCCCAGAAGGCGGACGTCGAGGGCTACCCCGATGCGGCGGCACTCTTCCGCTCGGTTGCAGAAGGCGAGACCGGTCACGCGCACGGTCACCTCGACTTCCTCGCACAGGTCGGCGACCCGGCAACGGGCGAGCCGATCGGCGAGACCGAGGAGAACTTCAAGGCGTCGGTCGTCGGCGAGACGTACGAGTACACCCAGATGTACCCAGGCTTCGCCAAGACCGCCCGCGACGAAGGCTTTGCGGAGATCGCCGACTGGTTCGAGACGCTTGCACGCGCCGAGAAGAGCCACGCCGGCCGCTTCCAAGAGGGCCTGAAGTCCCTCTGATCGGAAACGGTTGCGACAAGGCGGGGCGTCGGTGAGACCGGCGCCCCGCAAAGTCGTGGCAATTGAACGAAGACCTGCACATTGAAGACGAAGAAGAGAAAAAGCAAATGACGATCACCTACGACCCGAACCATCCGAAATACCTCGACGAAGCCGACGTTCGGGCCGAGCTCACCCGCGTTTACGACTTGTGCCACGGGTGTCGACTGTGTTTCAAGTACTGCACGTCGTTTCCGACGCTTTTCAAGTTTGTCGACCAACACGATGATCAGGATGCGGGAAAGATGACGATCGTCGAGCAGGACCAGGTCGTCGATGAGTGCTTTCAGTGCAAGCTTTGCTACGTCAACTGCCCCTACATTCCGGGCTTGCACGAGTGGGAACTCGACTTCCCACGCCTCATGCTGCGCGTCGACGCAATGCGTCAGGCAACCAAACAGTTTCCGTTGCGCAAGCGCCTCACCACCACGTTCATGGGCCACACCGACGCTCTGGGCAAGGTCGCCACGACCGTTTCGCCCCTGGCGAACAAGGTTCTCAATGCTCCTGCCGGCTCGGCAATCCGAAAGGTCGTCGAAAAAACCGCGGGTGTTTCCAGCAAGCGCCTCCTTCCGCCCTTCGCCAAGGTGCGTTTCTCGACATGGTTCAAGAAGCGCGTGAAGCCGGTCATCGCCAGGCGTCAGGGTCGCGTTGCGGTCTTCCCGACGTGTCTCGTCGAGTACCAGGAGCCGGGGATCGGCAAGGACCTCGTCAAGGTCTACGAGAAAAACGGCGTCGAGTGCTCGCTCGCCGAGGGAGCGTCATGTTGCGGCGCGCCCTACCTGCACAGCGGCGACGCAGAGAAGTTCAAGAAGGTCGCCGCAGACAACATCACGGCGCTCGCCGCTTCGGTGCGTCAGGGCAACGACATCGTGGTTCCCCAGCCGACGTGTGGCTACATCCTGAAGAAGGACTACGTCGACTACGTCGGAGGTGCCGATGCGCAACTCGTCGCTGCCAACACCTACGACGCAGCCGAGTACCTGATGCGCCTCCACAAGGCCGACGACACCGAACTAGTCACCGAGTTCCCCGGTGAAGTGCCCGAAAAGATCACCTACCACGCACCGTGCCACCTTCGCGCCCAGAACATCGGCCTGAAGAGCCGCGACCTTCTCAAGTTGACCGGGGCGAAGATCAAGCTCGTCCAAACATGCTCTGGAATTGACGGCATGTGGGGTCTGCGTGCGGAGAATGCCGACCTGTCGATGCCGATCGCGAAGAAGCTTGCCGACGAAATCACCGCAGCAGATGGTGATGAAGTGGCGGGCGACTGTCACCTCGCCAACACCGCGATCAACGAACAGACGGGCAAGGCTCCGAGCCACCCCCTGCAGTTGCTCGCGCGCGCGTACGGCATCCCCGAAGAGAATTGACGCAAGACAACCAACAAAGAATACAACCAACAAAGAAAGGAAGACGAAGTGCCCCCCACAACCGTTTCCCGCAAACTGACCGTCGACGACATCCTCGACCTGCGTGCCTACGAAAAGGTGCGTGCGGAGAAGAAGGCCGCGACGATCGAGACCAAGCGCCGCCGTCGTATCGAACTCGGCACCGTTGTCACGGTGATGTTCGAGAGCCGCGACACGATGTGGTACCAAATCCAGGAGATGTTGCGCGCCGAACGCGTGATCTCCGAGGATGGTGTGCTCGACGAACTGCGCGCCTACAACCCGCTCATCCCCGAGCCCGGTCAACTGTGCGCGACGATCTTCGTCGAGCTCACCTCGGATGCCGCGATGCGCGAGTGGCTGCCCAAGTTGGTCGGCATCGAGCGTTCGTTCCGGATCCGGCTGGCCAACGGACAGGAAGTCGCCCCGGTCACCGACGAACAGCACGACTCCACGCTGACGCGTGAAAACGTCACGGCTGCCGTTCACTACATCCGCTTCGAGTTCGGCCCCGGCGACCTGGCGGCCTTCGGAGAGGGGCCCGTGCAGTTGCTCTGCACCCACCCGAACTACCTCGAGGTCGCCGAACTGGCGCCCTTCACCGTCGCCGAACTGGCGACGGATCTCGGCATTTAGTCGGAAACAAGGGATTTGCGCCGCCAGTCGGGGCGGGTTTATTGTCCCTTCCACGGTGAGACATCGGTCACGTTTCGGGGGGAACGTGGCCGATGCCCACCAACTACGCGAGTTACGTGAAGTGGGGGCAGAACGTGACAATCACCGACATTTCCTGGCGTCAGAAGGGTGCCTGCCAGGGCCTTGATCCAGCAGTGTTCTTCCCGGACGAGGGCGACGATGCCGCGGCCTCGGTGGCGGTTTCGGTCTGTGGCACCTGTGACGTGCGCATCGCATGTCTCGAGCACGCCCTCGCATCCCGGGAAAAAGAGGGTGTCTGGGGTGGCACGACCGAGCGCGAACGTCGGCGCATCATCCGCCAGCGCCGTCGCACGGCCTGAGACGAAACCAGGCGTAGCAAAGATTCCGCTGCACGCGAGACTGAGTGCGTGACCGCATCGCACCCACGCCCGCTCGCCGACTTCGGTGGATGGCCCGCCGTCCTGGGCACGCTGATCGCGCGTCGCGATCTCGAACCGGAAGTCGCCGAGGCCGCGATCACCGAAATCCTCGAGGGGTCGGCAACGCCGTCGCAGATGACGGCATTCATCGTCGCGTTGCGCGCCAAGGGCGAGACTGCACCCGAACTCGCGGGGATGTTGCGGGCCGTGCGTGCGGCCGGACAACGCGTCGATCTTCCCGCTGATGTCGCGAGTCGCGCGATCGACATCGTCGGTACCGGTGGTGACATGTCGCAATCGTTCAACGTGTCGACGCTGACGGCTTTCGTCGTTGCCGGCGCCGGTGTTCCCGTGTGCAAGCACGGCAACCGCGCGGCGTCGTCGAAGTGTGGCGCCGCCGACCTGCTGGAAGAGTTGGGCGTCGCAGCCGAGCTTGATCCCGTGGGTGTCGCCGAATGCATCGCAGAAGCAAACATGGGTTTTTGTCTCGCCGCTCGATTCCATCCGGCGTTCCGTTACACGGGCCCGTCGCGGCGCGAGATCGGTATCTCGACCGCGTTCAACCTGCTCGGGCCCATGGCCAATCCGGCCCCCATTTCGTCGATGCTCGTCGGCGTTGCCGTGCCGTGGATGATGCGGCCAATGATCGAGGCACTCGGATCACGCGGCGTGCGGTCTGCGTGGGTCGTGCACGGGCACGGAGCAGTCGATGAGATCACGCTCGGTGGACCATGCCGGGTGATGGCGCTGCGCGCGGGCGAGATCACAGAGTTCACGGTTGACGCTGCGGACGTCGGCTTTTCCAATGCGCCGCTGGAAGCGATCAAGGGTGGCGATGCCAAGGAGAACGCGGCAATCGCGCGTCGCATTCTCGGAGGCGAGGCGGGGCCCATGCGGGACACCGTGGTATTCAATGCCGCGGCTGCACTGCACGTGGCCGGTGTCGCAGCTGACCTGGCCGCGGGGCGTGTACTGGCCGAGGCGTCGATCGATGGTGGTGCTGCCGCGTCGGTCCTCGACCGACTCGTCCTCGCGAGCGATCGCGCGGCCAAGCGCCTCGAGCAATAGGTCATCTCGAGACGAGCGGTGGTGTGACGTGACGATCGTTCGTGTGCCCGGTAGTTCCGCCAACTTGGGTCCGGGTTTCGACGGACTCGGCATGGCCCTCGGGCTCCATGCCGAAGTCGGTGTCGTGGGCGTCGACGAAATGCCCGAACGCGGGAAGGTCGCCGACGAACACCACCCTGCGACAATCGCGTTTCGGATTGTGGGCGGCGACGGCAACGTCTGGGTGCGCAGCGAGATTCCGATGGGTCGCGGACTCGGATTTAGCGGTGCGGTGCGCGTCGGTGGAGCCGTGCTCGGTGTGATGCAATCGCGTCACACCGCGTCTCTCGATGGGGTAATGACGCAGACGGTCATCGACGTGACCGCGCGGCTCGAGGGCCACGCCGACAACGTTGCGGCATCGCTGCTGGGCGGTGTGGTCGGAACGAATGGCCGTCGTGCGGTGAAGGTGCCCCTCGGCGGCCGGCTCGCCGAGGAGATGTCCGTCGTCGTGTGGATTCCCGACTTCACGACATCGACGTCGGACTCACGGGCGAGAATGCCGGCCAGTGTGCCGTTCGACGCGGCGGTGTTCAACGTGACCCACACCGCGCTCCTTGTCGCGGCCCTCGCCGCAGGTGACATCGACGCCCTGGGTGAGGCCACGGCGGATCGTTTGCACCAGGACCTGCGATTGGCCAAGGCGGAACCGAGCCGTGCGGCAATGGTGGCAATGGTCGAAGCCGGTGCCGTGTCGGCGTGGCTCAGTGGGTCGGGGCCGACGGTGGCCTGTTTCGTGCGGTCCGACGAGGCCGACCGGGTGATGGCTGCGCTGCCGACGAATGGCCGCGCGCGGGTCGTATCGATCGACCACCAGGGGGCCCGGCTCGTCAACGTGTGACACCCCGTTGTCACGCTGTGTGCATGACGACAAACGAGAGCCTCACCATCGATTGCGACACCTGCTGCATGCGTGACACCGATGCCTGCGGCGACTGCGTGGTCAGTTTTCTCATCGGCCGCAATCCCGATGAGGCAGTCGTTCTCAGTCTCGACGAGGTCCGTGCGGTGAAGTTGCTCGCAAACGCGGGAATGGTGCCTACGCTTCGGCACCGTGCCGTCTGACGCGCAGTCCCGTACCGAAACGGCACTCCACGATTACGCCCGCCACGTGTGCGACGTCGGCACGCGAGCGGGTCTTCATCGGGTCGGAATCGCCCCAGCGCATCGGTTCGATCGAGCTCGCCGGGCAATCGACGACAGAAACGCGCGTGGTTTGGCCGACACGATGCAGTTCACGTTTCGCAACCCCGCACGGTCGACCGATCCGTCGACGATCGTGCGCGGTGCACGCTCGATCATCGTGGGCGCGGTGGCCTACCACGAGCCGGCGCCGGACCGTGCCTCCAAATCGCAGTCGACTTCGGCTCGTGTGGCGCGTTACGCATGGCGCGACAACTACGCGGCGATGCGTGCCGCACTCGGCGCGGTTGCCGAAGAGCTGAAGTCGGTGGGCCACCGCGCGGTGGTCGTGGCCGACGAGAACGCGCTTGTCGACCGCGAAGCCGCATACCTTGCGGGTCTTGGTTGGTACGGAAAGAACGCCAACCTCTTGCTCGTCGACGCGGGAAGTTGGTTCGTGCTCGGGGGAGTCGTGACCGATGCGGTGCTGCCCACATCGACACCCGCAGCGGATGGGTGCGGATCGTGTCGACGATGCCTCGACGGTTGCCCGACGGGTGCGATCATCGAACCCGGTGTCATCGACGCCGCGCGGTGCCTTGCATGGGTGATCCAGAAGCCCGGCATGGTTGATCGTGCGCTGCGTGAGGCAATCGACGACCGCATCTACGGATGTGACGACTGTCAGGAAGTGTGTCCGCCTTCGACGCGCTCGGTGCGCGTTTCGCTCTCGCGCCGCGGCGACGATTCGCAGTTGACGGCGAGCGTCGACCCGGTCGCGATCCTGGCGATGAGTGACGCGGAAATCATGTCGCAATTCGGTCGCTGGTACATTCACGACCGCGAGGCGCGGTGGGTGAGGCGCAACGCCCTCATCGTGTTGGGAAACCGGGCGCGTCGCGACGATGTCGCGGCCCGCGATGCGATTGCACGGAGCCTTGTCGACGACGACCCTTACGTGCGGGCACATGCGGTGTGGGCCGCCGGACGCGTGGGCCACACCGATCTTCTGCCCACCAGCGACACGAGCGACGTGGTTCGTGCGGAATTGCGAGACCTGCCCGCACCGCGTGGGTAACACTGGAGTCACATGTCCGGCCGTCACCTTCTCGTCACCAACGACTTTCCGCCCAAAGTCGGCGGCATTCAGTCGCTGTTGTGGGAATGGTGGCGTCGCCTGCCTTCCGACCAGTTCGCCGTGCTGACGAGCCCCTACAAGGGTGCTCGCGAGTGGGACGCACAGCAGCCGTTTCGTGTCGAACGCGTTCGTGAGTCGGTGTTGTTGCCACACCCGTTGATGGTGAAGCGCATCAACGACCTTGCGCGCGACGTCGGGGCCGACTTCGTGGTCCTCGACCCGGCCGTGCCGCTCGGCGTCATCGGCCCCAACCTCGATCTGCCGTACGCCGTCGTGCTGCATGGCGCAGAGGTCACGGTTCCCGGGCGGTTGCCGGGTTCGCGGCAAGTGCTCGGACGGGTCTTGCGTCGCGCGACTCATTGCATCGCGGCGGGCAACTATCCCGCGCGCGAAGCCGAACATGCCGCTGGACGTGCACTGCCGACAACGGTCGTAGCGCCGGGCGTCGACACCGATCGGTTCCGTGTGCTCGACGATGTCGCGCGCCGTGCGGCACGCGAACGGTTCGGGATACCGATTGACGCCGAGTTGATCGTCGGGGTGAGCCGGCTGGTGCCACGCAAGGGCTTCGACACCGCGATCGCGGCGGTCGCGCGCATGGCGCGAGCACGACCGAACCTCGAACTCGTGATCGCGGGTGCGGGCCGTGATGAGGGTCGCCTGGCCCGACTCGCGCGCGACCGCGGCGCACCGGTGCGGTTCCTCGGTCGCGTGACGTTCGAGGATTTACCGTTGCTCTACGGGTGCGCAGACGTGTTCACCATGCTGTGCCGCAACAGATGGCTCGGGCTCGAACAAGAGGGCTTCGGAATCGTCTTTCTCGAAGCCGCCGCGTGCGGTGTGGCACAGGTAGCGGGCGCCAGTGGCGGTGCGGCCGAGGCGGTGGACGACGGGGTGACGGGCATCGTCGTCGACGACCCCGACAACGTCGAAGAGGTCGTGGATGCGTTCGAGCAGCTTCTCGATGACGATGCGGTTCGCCGTTCGATGGGGGCGGCTGCGCGGGTACGCGCCGAGGCCGAGTTCTCGTACGAAGTGCTCGCCGAAAAGCTGTGGAATACGCTTTGCACGCTGCCATGACCTCAAAAACCCGCATCAGCACTTCACCGATCGTTCGCCTCGACCTCTTCGCATCGGCGCTCTTTGCCGTCGTGGCCGTGGTCAGTGCGATCATCTTCGACGACCTCTTTCGCGTCATGATTGTCGTCGTGTCGCTCGCGCTCTTCGCGGTCGGCGTCGCCACGTTTCTCATCGGCTTCTTCGCCGCCGTGCAGCGCAGTCGTGGAAGCGAGATTTCCGTCTCGCAGTTGTTCTTCCTGACCGGCGAGACGGCACCACGCGACGTGAAGGTCCCGATGCTCGCCGCACTGTCGGTGCAGACCGTGGTGGGAATCGCGACGGCCATTGCCCGGCCGACCACCGATGGTAAGGCGGGAAGCGTCCTTGCTTTCGGCGTGCTGGTGCCCATGCTCGGGCTCGGACTGAATGGACTGTGGGCCAGCCGCCACGGCATTTTCGGTGACCGCGGCGGGCCGGCCAGGACAGACAATTCCTCCGCCGACGCAGACGAATAAGCCGTGCGTCGGTGCTGCCGTGCGCCACAATGGGGGAATGGCCGACACCGCCAAGCAAACGACCGTCATCTCCGCGTCGCCCGATCGTTGTTTTCAGGTTGCGACCGAATTCGAGCGTTATCCGGAGTGGGCCAAGGACGTGAAGGAAGCGGTCGTGCTCGAGCGTGATGCGCAGGGCCGCGGCACGAAGGTCGAATTCCGTGCGTCGGCGCTCGGTCGCAGCACGCACTACACACTCGGCTACACCTACGGTGAATCACCGCTCACCATCGCTTGGCGTCTCGTCGACGGCGACATCATGCGCACCCTCGACGGCGACTACATGTTCGAGGCGGTTTCCAACGGCACGCTCGTGACGTACGACCTCTCAATCGACCTCGTGATTCCGCTGCCCGGCTTCGTGAAGCGGCGTGCCGAGAACCGTATCTTGCACACGCTCACCGAGCTGAAGTCGCGCTGCGAAGCCTGAAATCGCCCCCGGTCAGGCGACCCCAATGAGAAGACTGGGCATCGACATCGGTGGGACGAAGACCTTGTGCGTCGTCGTCGACGGCAGCGGCGGCGATACGCATGTCGTCGAAGAGCGTCGAGTCGCGACCGATGCAACAGGTGATGTGGTCGCTGCAGTCGTCGGTCTTGCCCGTGGATTCGAAGACGTCGTATCCTTGGGGTTGGGAATCGCGGCTCTCGTCACGCGTGACGGCACCGCGGTGACGACGACGCATCTGCCGGGCGTGCGCGACGTGCCGCTGCGCGCGGTGTTGTCAGAGCAGTTGGATTTGCCCGTGGTGGTCGACAACGACGGCACGTGTGCCGCAGTCGCCGAGTGGCGACTCGGCGCCGCGCGCGGGTACGACGAGGTGCTGGCCGTCACCATCGGCACCGGAATCGGCGGAGGCACGATCGTCGGTGGCCGGGTGGCCCGGGGGGGCAACGGTTTTGCGGGGGAGTACGGGCACATGGTCGTGGAGCGCAACGGCCTTGCCTGTCCGTGCGGACGCCGTGGGTGCTGGGAGGCCTACGTGTCGGGCCGCGGTCTTGCGCGCATCGCCGGCGCGCCAAGTTCCGAGGCCGTGCTCGAGGCGTACGCGCGTGGTGACGAGTCGGCGACGCGTGCCCTGGGCGAGTTCGCCGATTGGGCGGCACTCGGTCTGCACAATCTGGTCAACATCTTCGACCCTGCGTGCATCGTTCTCGGGGGAGGACTTGGCGCACGCAGTGAAATTGTCGCAGCGATCACGCGCCGTTTTCAAGGAGTCGAACAGAGTCACGTGGGTCGTGCGTTGCCGGTGATCGCCGCAGCACCACTGGACGAGCGCGCCGGAGCGATCGGCGCAGCCTTCGTCGGTGCGGGCGACTGAGCCGCGCAGGCGTCAGGGACAGTTCTGCGTCATGCGACGCAGGCCTTCGCGCCACTGTGCGTGTGCGATGTCGGCGAAGATCTTGAATTCGAGATTCGGCTCGAAACAACGGTCGATACGGCGTGATGCTGCCGCATCTTCAGGGGTTGTCCACACGCCCTCGGCAAGACCCGCCAACAACGCCGCACCAACGGCGGTCGTTTCGCGATCGATGGGTCGTTCGACGACGATTCCCAATTGGTCGGCCTGAATCTGCATCAGGCGGTCGTTCCCCGCGGCACCACCATCGACGCGCAACGTACGGATGGGAATCCCCGTCGCTGCGGTCATGGCCTCGACGACGTCGCGAGTCTGGAACGCCATCGCTTCGAGTGTGGCGAGCGCGAGGTGTGCGGCGGTCGTTCCGCGGGTGATGCCGAACACCGCGCCGCGCGCCTCGGCATCCCACCACGGGCTGCCGAGGCCCGTGAGTGCCGGCACGAAAACGACACCACCCGTGTCGGTGACCCGCGCGGCAAGCGACTCAATGTCGCGCGACTCGCGAATGATCCCGAGTCCATCGCGAAGCCACTGCACCGCGGCGCCGGTGACGAAGATCGAGCCCTCGACGGCATAGGTCGTTTCGCCCGCGATTCTCCACGCGACGGTTGTGAGCATTCCTTCGCTCGGCGATGGGCAGCGGGTCCCGGCGTTCATGAGGACGAAGCTGCCGGTGCCGTAGGTGTTCTTCGCATCGCCTTCCGCGAAACATGCCTGGCCGAAGAGCGCAGCCTGTTGGTCGCCGGCGATACCGGAGATGGGAACGCCCGTGGGCAGACCGTTGACCGACGTGACCCCGAAGCGTCCGCTCGAGTCACGCACCTCGGGCAACGACTCCATCGGCACCCCGAGCAAGTCGCAGATTTCGAGGCTCCATTCGTGTGTCCTGATGTCCCAGAGCAACGTTCGACTGGCGTTCGACTCGTCGGTGGCAAAGACGGCACCGCCCGTCAGCTTCCAGAGAAGCCAAGTGTCGACCGTGCCGAAGGCAAGTCTGGGCGTGGGCGTCACGCCGTTGCGCAGCATCCATTCGATCTTCGTGCCGCTGAAGTACGGGTCGAGCACGAGACCCGTGGCAGCGCGCACGGTGGCAAGGTGCGGGGCGAGTTCGACACAGCGCTGCGCAGTGCGCCTGTCCTGCCAGACGATGGCCCGTCCGAACGTCGCTCCGGTCGTGCGATCCCAGGCGACGATGGTTTCGCGCTGGTTTGTGATGCCAATGGCGGCCGGCATCGTGCCGACGCGGGCGATGACGTCGGCAAGGGTTCGTCGCGTGACGTTCCAGATTTCATCGGCATCGTGCTCGACGAGGCCCGGTGCAGGAAAGTGCTGCGTGAACTCGAGGTACGACGCAACGGCTTCGCGTCCGTCGGGAAACACCGCTCGGCTGCGAACGCCCGTGGTGCCCGCGTCGATCGCGATGACGTAGGGCATCACTTCAGAGTAGTTGGCGGGTCAGGCAACCTATCCGTCGAGTCGGTAACCGAGCCCACGCACGGTGACGATGTGGCGGGGGTTCGCCGGGTCGGCCTCGATCTTCGTGCGCAGACGCCTGATGTGCACGTCGACCAACCGTCCGTCGCCGAAGTAGCCGTACCCCCAGACACGATCGAGCAGGAGTTCGCGGCTGAACACCTTGTCGGGAGCGGCCGCGAGTTCGCAGAGCAGACGGAATTCGGTCTTCGTCAGCTTCACCTCGACACCCGCGCGCAGGACACGACCCGCGCCGGGGCGGATTTCGAGGTCGCCAAAGACTTGTTGTGCCGGCCCGGTGGATTTTCCGGCCCTCCGCAACAGCGCTCGGATACGTGCGTGCAGTTCGGCGGCGTCGACGGGCTTGATCACGTAGTCGTCGGCACCGGCTTCGAGGCCGTGGATGACGTTTTCGGTGTCGCCGCGGGCAGAAACGATGATGATGGGCACGTCGCTGCCTGCGCGAAGGCGGCGGCAAAGCTCCGAACCGTCGATGCCGGAAAGTATCACGTCGACGATCACCACGTGCGGTGACACGTCGCGGTAGTTGGCGAGTGCGTCTTCGGCCGACGGTGCTTCGGCGACGTTGCAACCGTGTGATTCGAGGCCGACACGAACCGCCGTACGAATGTGCGGGTTGTCTCGGACCAGAAGCACACGCGTGACAGCTGACGACTCCATCGGTCAAAAGGATAATTCAGCGGTGTAGTCCTCACTGATAGCGGTGTAATCACCGTGTGCGCTTACGGCAAAAGAATGCTGTGTATTTGAGCAAATAGAACTGGATTTGCAGCCAAAACCGCCACAGCTGTGGGGCCCTCGGTGGCGAGCAGGTCGACGCGGGCACCGGCCTCGGAGGCGATCAAGGACCCGGCTGCGAAGTCCCAGGAGTACAAATGTTCCTCGAAGTAGGCGTCGTAGCGGCCGCAGGCCACGAAACAGAGGTCGAGTGACGCAGAGCCGAGCCGTCGCACATCGCGGATCTTGTCGATGAACCGCGGGAAGCGGTTCGCCTGGATCACGCGGTTCGCTGGCGAGTAGTTGAAGCCGGTGCCCACCAGTGCGCGCGTCGGGTCGGCCACGTCACTGCACCCGATTCGGTGGCCGTTCAGAAAGGCGCCACCGCCACGCACGGCGGTGAAGGTTTCGCGCAACGCCGGCGCATAGACCACACCGCACAGAGCGCCGTTCGCGTCGTGGGCGCCGATCGAAACCGTCCACATCGGCAGGTCGTAGAGAAAGTTCGTCGTGCCGTCGATCGGGTCGACGAACCACGTGACCCCTGACGTGCCGTCGTGGCTTCCGTCTTCCTCGCCGACGATCGCGTCGTCGGGGCGCAAGCGCCGCAGCGTCGCAACGATCTCGCGCTCGGTGGCTCGGTCGTACTCGGTCACCATGTCGGTTTGTGTCGACTTGGTCTCGACATTGCGCAGACCGAGGCGTCGCCCGGCAAGGGTCGTGTCACCGACGCGGGTGGCGAGGTTCGCTGCGAGCGCCAGGAGTTCGCCCGCGAGATCGCTCGTCATCGACGATCCTGCAGCTCGCGCCATTCGCCGAGCGCACGGAGAACGAGAACCGAGACGATGGCGGTGCCTCCGGCCGTGACGACGGCGCCGACGAAGAGCCCGAGACCCAGCGGCGTGGCGCAGTCACCCGTGCACTGCACGTCGACTAGGCCGTAGCCGATGAGCCCACCGGCAAGTCCACCAAGAAGGACCGCGGCGTAAGCGGTGATGCGCGCACCGCGCGAGGGGAGTGCAGACAACGGCCGGAAGGTTGCGTCCGTCTCGTGATTCACGGACACATCGTAGGCTCGGTGTCGGCGATGAACCCACAGCGAACGATTCTTCACGTGGACATGGACATGTTCTACGTGGCGGTGGAGTTGCGCGACGACCCCGCTCTGCGGGGACTCCCCGTCGTCGTCGGCGGCGACGGCTCGAGGGGCGTCGTTGCGGCCGCGTCGTACGAGGCGCGAAAATTCGGCGTCTTCAGTGCGATGTCTTCGTCACAGGCGCGGCGGTTGTGCCCGAATGCCGTGTTCCTGCCGGGACGTCCCGCCGTTTACCGCGAGGTGAGCGGTCGGGTGCATGCGATTTTCCGGTCGTACACGCCGTTCGTCGAGGGGATCGCACTTGATGAGGCGTTCCTCGACGTCAGCGGCGCCTTGCGCACGTACGGTTCGGCGGTCGCCATCGCCGACGAAATTCGCGCGCGCGTTGAGACGGAAATCGGCATCACGTGCAGTGTCGGAGTTGCGACGAACAAGTTCGTCGCGAAGATCGCATCGAAGGCCGCCAAACCGCGGGTGACCGGCGGTTCCATCGACCCCGGCGAGGGTGTCGTCGTTGTCGAACCGGGACGGGAAGTGGAGTTCCTGCATCCACTGCCCGTGCGCGCCCTCTGGGGGGTGGGGCCCGCAACGCACGCCCGTCTCGACCGCATCGGCGTGAAGACGGTGGGGGATCTCGCGACGATCGGTGTCGAGCACCTCGTCACGGCACTCGGGAATGCGACGGGGCGGCACCTGTTCGAACTCGCATGGGGCCGTGACGACCGCGCCGTCGAGCCCGAGCGCGAGGCGAAATCGATCGGTCACGAAGAAACCTTCTTCGACGACATCGCCGACGCCGAGGAGCTTCGGCGTCATCTCGTGCGGCTGTGTGACGCCGTGGCAACACGTGTGCGCGCGAACGATACGCGTGCGCGGACGCTCACCTTGAAGATCAAGTTCTCCAACTTCCGTTCCATCACGCGGAGCATCACCGTCGACACCGCACGGTCGAGTGGTCCGGGCTTCGTCGACGCACTCGGTCCGTTGTTGGGTGCAATCGAAGTTCACCAGGGGGTGCGGCTGCTGGGCGTGTCGGCGTCACAGTTCGAGGATGCGGACGGTCGCGCGGGTCCCGTCCAGGCGTCGCTGTTCGACGAACCGGTCGAGGAACGAGCCGTGGACGAAGCAACGTGGGCGAATGCGAGCGGCGTGATGGACGAGATCCGCCGCAAGTTCGGGGGTGATGCGATTCGCACGGTGGCGGCCCTTCGCGACGTCGAGGATCTGGGCGAAATCGGCGAAAATCCGTGGGGACCTGCGTCATCATCCGATGGCACGCGTTGAATCCGACGGTACGCGTTGAGGAACGCCGGCAAACCTGCGAGACTGTTCCCGTGCCATTGTCAGACGACGAGCAGAGAATCCTCCGTCAGATCGAGGAGCAGTTGCAGACCGACCAGCGCTTCGCGCAGTTGGCTTCGCCCGCTGGTCTCTACCGCCAGTCTGCTCGCTCGGTTCGTTGGGCCGTGCTCGGGGTGGTTCTCGGCCTGGTCCTGATCGTCGTGGCGCTGCAGGTCCACTTCCTGCTCGCCTTCGGTGGGTTTCTCGTGATGCTTGCTTGCGCCCTCGTGATCGAGCGCCAGTTGCGCGCCATCGGCAAGGTGGGCGTCCAGGACATTGCCGCATCGCTGCGCAACAGCAAAATAGGCTCGGCGCGCATTCGCGATCGCTTCCCGCGCGACTAAGTTGCGGGCATGCAGCCCGTTTACCCGCCCGAAGCAGACTCTTACCGCGCGACCGTCCGTCAGTTCCTCGCCGACAACCTCCCGGCCGACTGGGCGGGCATCGGCACGCTCGAGGGCGAAGCGCTCGAGCGATTCGTTGCCGACTGGCGTGTTGTTTTGCACAAGAACGGTTACCTCGCACCCGACTGGCCGAAGGAGTACGGCGGTGCGGGACTGTCGTCGCTCGAAATGGTCGTGTTGAACGAGGAGCTCGCGCGCGCGGGCGTGCCGACCGGCGGCCCGAACGACGTGTTCGGAATTCAGATGCTCGGGAACACGATTCTGCGGTGGGGAACCGAGGAGCAAAAGAAGCACCACATCCCGCGCATCCTCTCGGGAGATGACGTGTGGTGCCAGGGCTACAGCGAACCGAATGCGGGGTCCGACCTGAGCAACCTCGGCCTGAAGGCCCAGCTCGACGGTGACCAGTGGATTCTGAATGGTCAAAAGATCTGGACCTCGGCGGGTCACCTTGCCGATCACATCTTCACGCTCGCGCGCACCGATCCTGACGCTCCGCGCCACAAGGGAATCTCGTTCCTTCTCGTCGACATGCGCCAACCGGGCATCGAGGTCCGGCCGATCAAGATGATTTCGGGCGAGAGCGAATTCAACGAGGTCTTCTACACCGACGTCGTCGTCCCGAAGGAAAACGTGATCGGTGGAGTGAACAACGGCTGGGCCGTTGCAATGACGTTGCTCGGCTTCGAGCGCGGTGCCGCCGCGGCAGTGAACTCGATCAGGTATCAGGCCGAGCTCGACCGTCTCATCGAGATGGCCCGTGTCTACGGCAAGAACAACGACCCGAAGATTCGTCAGCGCCTTGCCTGGTGTCACACCCGGGTGCAGATGATGCGTTTCGTCGGCTACCGCACACTCACGCAGTTTCTGCGCGGCCATCAGCCCGGCCCCGATGCAGCGATCAGCAAGTTGCTGTGGAGCGAATACCACAAGGTCGTTACCGAACTAGCAATGGAGATCATGGGACCCGACGGCCTCGTCCCCACCGGACGCATGCCATCGTCCGCGTTTGGCGCCGACGATCCGGGGTCTCCGAACTCGACGAACAGTTGGGCGATGACGTTCCTAAATGCCCGCGCCGGAACCATCTACGCCGGTTCGTCGCAGATTCAAAAGAACATCGTCGGCGAGATGGTTCTCGGTCTACCGAAGGAACCGAAGTAGGCATCGTGCGTATTTTTCTTGCGGTGTTGGGTCGGCCACATCTGTGGCCGACCGCGCTGCGCCAGGCGCGTCGACTCGCCCCGTCCGGCTGGTGGCGGCGGGCGCCGTTCCTGCCGGTTCCCACGACCGAGTACGTCGCGATGCGTGCAACCATCCAGTACGGCGACGCAAAACATTCCCTCAAGTCGCAAGACCTGCTGAAATATCTCGCATGGTGCAAATCGGAGAGCCGCAAATCGGAAGGGCACAAGTCCGAAGGTTCGTGGCGGTCATGAGACGCGCCACGTCCAGACCACCCAGACCAGGGCAGAGGTAGCCGTGCGAAGCGCGCTCGTTCTCAACGCAACGTACGAGCCGCTCAGCATCGTGTCGGTACGCCGCGCCGCCTGCCTTATCCTGGCTGACAAGGCCGACCTCGTGGAAGATGACGGCAGTCAGTTGCGCGCGGAACGTTTCGCGCTGCCGTCACCGCTCGTCATCCGCTTGCGCTACGTGGTGCGCGTGCCGTACCACCGCCGCACCGCCCTGTCGCGTCGCGCCGTCATGGCGCGCGACGGTCATCGCTGCCAATATTGCGGTGCAGCGGCCGACAGTATCGACCATGTGATGCCCCGCTCGCGGGGAGGAATGCACGTGTGGGAGAACGTCACCGCAGCCTGCCGGCCGTGCAATCTGCGCAAGCGTGACCGCACGCCCGAGGAAGCGGGCATGCCCCTGGCCAGTTCACCTCTCGCGCCTCGAGAAGCCGCATGGATCACGCTCGCCGTGTCTCGCGTCCCCGAGGCGTGGAAGCCCTATTTGGCAAAAGCATCCTGAGCCCGCAGGATTGACCCATGGACGGGTCGCGCGACTGGGCAATCGAGTCGATCGAAGCCGATGCGCAGGTGTTGCACTCGTCGGTCCTTCCCGCCCGTCGGGGTGTGTGGTCGATGCGCCCGACGCGGCCGGCGATCGTCCTCGGGTCGTCGCAACACGTCGGTGATGTTGATGAGGAATTTTGCGCAGCCCGGGGCATCGACGTCGTGCGTCGACGCAGCGGTGGGGGAGCAGTACATGTCGACTTCGGGGGCTGTGCGTGGATCGACATCGTGATACCACGTGACGATGCGCTGTGGGTCGACGACGCCGGCAGGGCGATGCACTTCGTCGGTCGTGCCTGGCGCGACGCGCTCGACTCGATGGGTATGGTCGATCTCGCCGTGAACGAGGGCCCGCACGTTGCCAACGACTGGTCGAAGACGCTGTGCGTCGCCGGCCACGGAGAAGGTGAGGTGTTCGCCGCGACGCGAGCGAAGGTTGTCGGCATCAGCCAACGCCGAACCCGTGATTCGGCGCGGTTCCAATGCGTCGCGTACTTCTCTTGGGATGTGGAACTGCATCTCGGCGTCTTGCCGAAGTTGCGTGACAACCCCGCGCGTGTGGGCACACTCGTACGTGTCATCCCGAGCGTCGACCCGATCGATGTCGCTGCTCGAGTCGCAGCCGTGTTGCCCCTGGGCTGACCTTCCCCACTTCGCCCCACTTCCGCTCGATGGCGCGGTGACGGTGCAAAAAGCCTTTGTTTTCCCGCGTTCCTTGTGTCTCGGCTGCATGTCGTGCCCAGTCCCAGGGCACCCCAAAACACCCACGTGGAGCCGGATGGGAAAAAAGTGGGGGGAAATGCTTGCAAAGTGGGGAAAAGTGGGGCATAGTGGAGATGCCTGGGGGGAGGTGGTGCCCGCCCCGTGGGTGCGGGTGGGGAAAGCCTCGCGCGACGGAAAAGGGGCGTCGGGACGGAGACAACGTGTTTGTCGGCACGCACGAGCGGCAACTCGACCCCAAGGGTCGACTTGCGCTGCCCGCCGCGTTTCGGCCGCAGTTGGAACCCCGTTGCTTCCTCGTTCTTGGCGATGACAAGTGCGTCACCGTCTGGACGTCGGAGGACTTCAAGAGTTTCGGACAGGAAATGATCGACAAGGTGCGTCGCGGCGAAATGGCCCGCGACCAACTGCGAGCCATTTCCAGTAGCGCAGCTGAAGTCACGATCGACGCCCAGGGTCGCGTTCTTCTCACCGAAGAGATGAGGTCGTTTGCGGGTCTCAGTCTGAATTCGAAAGTCATCGTCACGGGTGCGTTCGACCGCGTGGAGATCTGGGAGCCCACGCGATTTGGTCGCATCGCGAGCGCCGGCACGGAAAAAATCGCCGGTTCGGGACAGTGATGGTGACGGAATGCAACACCCAGATGTTTCGCTCACCGGCAGTCTCTCGGTCGGCAAGATGGCTAGCTCCAACTCCGCCCGCTACCGTCTCGCGCGTTCCGGGGAGAAATCCCGGCGGCATTCGTCGGCCGAGGGGCTGCCGGTGAGCGAAGCACAGGAATTCCGTCACGCGCCGGTCATGGAGCGCGAAGTCGTGGAAACGTTCGCCGGGGTGCCCGCGGGGCACATCGTCGACGCGACACTCGGCGGCGCGGGACACAGCGTTGCGCTTCTCGAGGGGAGGAACGACGTCTCGATCATCGGTGTCGACCGTGACGAGGTCGCTCTCGTTGCGGCTCGCGATCGGTTGGCACGCTTCGGTGCTCGCGCAACGACCCGTCATGCGACGTTCGGTGAACTGAACTCGGTTCTCGCTGGTGTGCTGCCCGCCGTCGGCGCGTCGCAGGTGTCGGGCGCGTTGTTCGACCTCGGTGTCTCGTCGCCGCAACTCGACGTCGCCGAGCGTGGGTTCTCCTACCGTGTCGAGGCCCCCCTCGACATGCGGATGGACCGCTCGCAGGCCCTGACCGCGGCGCAGGTCGTGAACACCTACGAGCGTGACGATCTTGCTCGCATCCTGCGTGACCATGCCGATGAGCGCTTTGCCCGGCGCATTGCCGACGCGATTGTCGCCGCACGACCGATCGCAACGACCTCACAGCTGACTGCCACTGTCACTGCAGCGATCCCCGCCGCGACGCGTCGTCGCGGCGGGCATCCTGCAAAGCGCACCTTTCAGGCGCTGCGCATCGAAGTCAACGCCGAACTCGACCAGTTGCCACACGCGCTCGAGGCGGCAATCGACGCGACGTGTGCGAATGGTCGTGTCGCCGTGATCTCGTACCACTCGGGCGAAGACCGCATCGTGAAGGACGTCCTGCGCAGGGCAGAAACCGGCGGCTGTACCTGTCGTCCGGGTCTGCCGTGCGCCTGCGGAGCAACGCCGCGCGTGAGGCGGGTGCGTGCCCCCCGGCACCCGTCGCACCTTGAGATCGAGTCGAACCCCCGTGCGCGCAGCGCGCGCTTTCGCGTTGTGGAAAAGCTGCCGGTCGACATCGACCCGGAAGGGGGATGTGAATGGCTGCAATGATGCCCACCCGCGTCGCCCCGGCGCAACGCCCCGCAGCACCGGTCGAACGGCCGAGGCTCGTCGTTGTCCAGCGTGGTGGGCGGGTCGTCGGAGTCGTCACGGTCGTTGCCGCGGTTCTCTGTGCCCTTTTGTTCTTCGCCGCGCTGTTGCGCACCGAACTTGCCAAGCAGCAGATGCGTCTCGACGGTCTCAACCGGTCCGTCGTGATGGCGCGAGATCACTACAACGACCTTCGCCACGAGCGCGCATTTCTCGAGTCGCCGGGCCGTCTTTCATCGGAGGCCGCGAAGATGGGAATGAAGCCCGCAGGCAATGCTCGCTTCATCCCCATCGATGCCGACATCGTTGCCACAGTTCTCGCGTCGACCGGCGAGCTGATGGACCGTGTTGCCGACGAAGCGATGTCGCCGCTCGACGAGTTCGGTCGCATCAAGTCGGAAGTCGACGGCGCACCATGACGGTTCGTCAGCATGCAACAGGATCGGTGGAGTCTGCGCGCCGGCAGCGAGCGCACGTGCGCGTCGTCGAGCCTCAGCGGCGCTCGGGCGGATCGTCGAAGCGTCCCGCGACGCGACCACCATCCGCTCGTACGTCTGCGCGACCACCGGCTAGTGGACGTCACCCCCAGCGCGGCTCGCAGCCGTCGACGCGGCGGCCTGCGCCGCAACGTTCCACGTCGCGGCGCGGATCGCCCGGTCGTCGGCCGCCGCCGGGGTTCCGATTCGTTCGCAGCATTCTCGTTCGTCCGACGAAGACGCGCCAGGCCACGCCGCCGATCAAGCGTCGTCTCCGCTGGGCGGTCGGGGTCTTGGTCGTTCTCCTTCTCACGCTCGTGGTGAAGGTCGGATATCTGCAGACCGTCTCGGGGGACGAATACCGCGCGGCGGGTCTTGATGCGCGGATGCGCACGACGACTCTTCGCGCCGAGCGCGGTGCGCTCTTCGACCGCAACGGTCGTGAGATCTCGATGTCGGTCCCGAAGATGACGTTGTATGCCGATCCAACGATCGTTGTCGACCCGTCGGGCACCGCGCACGCGATAGCGGGACTCATGCAATTCGATGCGGCACGTGAACAGGAACTCGCCGCCGAGCTGACGGCGAAAGCATCGAGCTTCACCTTCGTCGCGCGCCAGATCGATCCGGCGCGGGCGAAGGCGGTGACCGATCTGCGACTGCCCGGTGTCGGCGCGTACAAGGAACCCGACCGTATGGTCGTCGATTCGTCCGCGCTCGCCGTCGTGGGAACGACCGACACCGAAGGCGTCGGCATCGCGGGTCTCGAGGCCCAGTACAACGACGTGCTCACCGGCAAGGACGGTCGTTTCGTGCGCGAGCAGGACAAGGATGGTCGCTCGATCCCCGGTGCGAGCAACGTCGAGGTCGATCCGGTGCCGGGCAACGACCTGGTGCTCACACTCGACCGTTCCATCCAGTTCCAACTGAACCAGGTGCTTCTCGCACGGGTGCGCCAGGTGGGTGCTCGTGGTGGAACTGCGGTCGTCATGAACTCGAAGACCGGCGACATCTACGCGATGGCAAACATCCGTCGCAAGGATGACGGCACGTACTCGAACAACGGCAACTACGCCGCCGTCGAGGCACATGAGACGGGCTCGACTGCGAAGGTGTTCAGCATCGCCGCGGCTTTGAACGAGGGTGCGGTCACCCCCGAAAGCGTCTTCCACGTTCCGGGTATCCAAAAGTTTGACGAATACGTGATTCGTGATGCATACCCGCACCCGACGCAGGTGATGCCCGTCAAGGAGATCCTCGTGAAGTCGTCGAACCTCGGCACTGTGCTCACTGCGCAGCGCATCTCGACATCCACGATCGAGTCTTACCTCCATGCATTCGGTTTCGGCGACAAGACCGCACTCGAGTTTCCGAACGAGAGCCCGGGCATTTTGAAGCCGGCCGACGAGTGGCGGGGCACCGAGAAGATCACGGTCGCCTTCGGGTACGGCTTTGCATCCACGTCGCTGCAGTTGGTGTCGGCCGTCAATGTCGTCGCCAACAATGGGACGTACGTTGCGCCGCGTCTCGTGCAGGCAACCATCGACGCGGAAGGCCGCAAGCGTGATGTCGCCGCGTCGTCGACGCGGCCTGTGCTCACGCAGGAAACTGCCACACAGATGAACTTGATGATGCGTGACGTCGTTTGCTACGGAACGGGCACGCTCGCAAAGATCCCGGGCCTCACCGTTGCGGGCAAGACGGGCACCGGCTACAAGGTCCAGAAGGACGGAACGTACGGTTCCGCAGAAACCGGCCGCAAGTACTTCGCCAGCTTCGTCGGCTTCCTTCCGGCCGAAGACCCGCAGGTGACGGTCCTCGTGTCCATCGACGAACCCGACGCGGGTACGCGCGACCGCTTCGGCGGTACGGCCGCTGCGCCCGTGTTCTCCGACATCGGTGCTTTCGTCGCCCGCGAACTGCGCATCAAGCCGCCGGTAACCACCGAACCGTGCTCGAAGGTCGACCCGTACGCGCGCGCCGGTGAGTCGGGGCACTAGGCGGAGCCCGACGGTGAAGCTCTCCGCCCTGGCCGCCGAACTCGACCGCAACGGCTGGTTGCGCTCGCGCACGGGCGATGCCGACATTCGTGACGTTCATCTCGATTCCCGCGCGGTGACGCCGGGCTCGCTTTTTTGCTGTGTGGTCGGGGGTTCGCACGATGGACACGACCATGCATCGGCGGCCGTGAGGCAGGGTGCGGTTGCTCTACTGGTGACGCGGCCGGTTGCCGGCGTCGACTTGCCGATGCTCGTCGTCGACCCATCCACGGTGCGGCGCGCAATTGCGGTTTGTGCCGCGGCGGTGCATGGCAATCCGAGTCGTGAAGTCTCCGTCGTCGGAATCACGGGAACCAACGGCAAGACGACGACCGCGGCAATGCTGGCGGCCATTTGCAACGCGGCCGGTCTTGCGCCCGAGGTTTTCGGCACGCTGAGCGGTTCGCGAACGACGGCCGAAGCACCCGATCTGCAGCGAGCGATGCGGGTTGCAGTCGACGCCGGTCGTCGCGTTGTCATCATGGAGGTGACCTCGCATGCGCTCGTTCTCGACAGAACCCACGGGACTACATTTCGTGCGGCGGTGTTCACGAACCTCGGCCACGACCACCTCGATTTCCACGGGTCGCTCGAGGCGTACTTCGAGGCGAAGGCTCGACTCTTCAAGCACGGCACGGCGAGGGACTGGGTCGTCAACATCGACGACGAACACGGACGCATCCTCTTCGAACGCCTCACCAGCGATGGCCATGCAGAGAACTTGCATGGATACGGACTCGGCGATGTCGCGGGTTTTGTCGAGTCGTTGTCGTCATGTGAGTGGTCGTGGCGCGGTGTCGATCTCGTCGTGCCGTTGGGTGGCCGTCACAACCTCTACAACGCACTCGCCGCCGTGACGACCGCGAAGGTGTTGGGCATCGCCGACGCTGACATCGTTCAGGGTCTCGCAACTCTCGAGCGCGTGCCCGGGCGTCTCGAGCGCGTCGACGTCGCGGCACCGTTCTCGGTGTACGTGGATTACGCACACACTCCCGATTCATTGCGGGCGGTTCTCTCGGCGGCCAGGTCGACTCTTGATTCGGGCGCGAAGTTATCCGTCGTGTTCGGCTGTGGCGGTGACCGCGATGCGACGAAACGTCCTCTGATGGGCGATGTCGCCGGTGAACTTGCCGACGTCGTCATCGTCACCACCGACAATGCTCGTTCCGAGGATCCCGCAGTGATAGCTCAGCAGGTGAGGGCCGGTAATCCTCGCAGCGAAAAATTCCAAGTCATTCTCGATCGCCGTGATGCGATCAACAACGCAATCTCGAACGCATCGGCCGGTGACGTCGTCGTGATCGCGGGAAAAGGCCACGAGCAAGGTCAGACGATTGGTACGGTGACATACGACTTCGACGACATGGACGAGGCGCGCGGTGCACTTCTGCGGGTCATGGGAGGTGCGAATTGATCGCTGTGTTCATTGGTGGGGCGATGGCGATGCTCGTGTCGCTGTTCGGCACGCGGTATCTCATCAGCTTTTTCCGTCGGATCGGTCGTGGCCAGCCGATTCTCGGCAAGGAGGACCTCGGGCCGACCCATCACAACTACAAGCAGGGGACGCCCACGATGGGTGGTGTTGCGATCGTGGTGTCGGCCTTCGTCGGCTGGGCCGTGGCGCATCTGCGCGCAGGATTGGCATTCTCCGACCAGGCGCTCATCATGTGGGCGTGCATCGTTGTGATGGCGGCGATGGGTTTTCTCGACGACTTCATCAAAGTGCGCAAGGCGCACAACCGTGGCATCTTCTGGAAGAAGAAGGGCTACGTCACTTTCGGCCTCACGGTGCTGTTCCTCTGGTGGCTCGCGGCCGCGACGAACGTCAGCCAGAACTTTTCGATCACGCGCGCCGACAACCCGGGTTGGGAACTTCTATGGCCGGTCTGGGTGGTCTGGGGCGCGGTCATGGTGTGGAGCGCCACCAACGCGGTGAACGTGACCGACGGCCTCGACG